>Ga0316601_100000441_pt1 | contig 17619 bp, 10 predicted proteins | sample OWC_soil_day5_no_FD_207663 | JGI IMG/M metagenome (GOLD analysis project Ga0316601, IMG submission 207663) | Wetland soil microbial communities from Old Woman Creek delta, Ohio, United States - OWC_soil_day5_noCT | ecosystem: Environmental > Terrestrial > Soil > Wetlands | place: USA: Ohio... | reverse complement strand
CAGTACGTGCCGGATCGCCTGCGCGGAAGCCCGATGCTGAACTACGGAGCGGTGCTCGATCACGTCGGGGCGGATCTGAACGGGCTCGCCGGGATTCAACACGAAATCATGGGCGAGCGCGTCAGTGCGGGCGTCCGCGCGCTCAACCCCGGACTCGCGCGCGGCGTGGTGCGCGAGCTGAAGGGCGGCCAGTCGGCGCTCGACCTCGACCCGAACGGGATCTACCTGCTGCCCGAGACGACGCCGGATCTCGCGCCGGTGGCCGGCATCCTGACGCGTGGCGAAGGCTCGTCGCTCTCCCACCTGCAGCTGCTCGCGCGCAACCTCGGCATCCCCAACGTGGTGATCAGCGAGTCACAGCTCGGGCGCATCGAGAGGGTGACGGGGGCGCGCGCGGTGCTCGCAGTGAGCCCCGGCGGTGTCGTGCAACTCGCGCCCGATGGAGCGCGCTGGAACGCAGTGTTCGGCGGTACGCGAGCGGAACCTACGGGGGTCGAGATCAAAGTCGATCCCGCGAGGCTCGACCTCGGCACCACGGACTTCCAGTCCATCACGAAGCTGCGCGCCTGGGATTCCGGCCGCATCACCGGACCGAAGGGTGCGAATCTCGGCGAGCTGCGCTTCGCGTTCGGCGAGACGGTACCGACCGGCTTCGTGATCCCGTTCGGCGCCTTCCGGCGCGTGCTCGACCAGCCGATCGAGCCGGGCGGCCCGTCGGCGTGGAACTGGATGAAGGGCCGTTACGCGCAGATCGAGCGGGCGCGGGGCGACGAGAAGAAGCAACTCATCAGCGAAACGCTGGAGCGCCTGCGCAGCTGGATCAAACAGGTCGATCCCGGCGCGGGCTTCGAGGCGCAGCTGCGCTGGAACCTCGATGCGCACTTCGGCGACGGCGGCGGTGTCTTCGTGCGCAGCGACACCAACGTGGAAGACCTGCCGGGCTTCACGGGCGCCGGTCTCAACCAGACGATCCCGAACGTGGTCGGCTACGACGCCATCCTCCAGGCGATTCGCGACGTCTGGTCGTCGCCGTTCACCGAGCGCGCCTACGCGTGGCGCCAGGCGCACATGAACAAGCCCGAGTACGTGTTCCCCGCCGTCGTGGTTCAACACGCGTTTGCGTCGGATAAGTCGGGTGTGCTCGTGACGGTGGACGTCGAGAGCGGTGACCCTGCCTTTCTCACCGTCGCGGTGAACGAGGGCGTGGGGGGAGCCGTGGACGGTCAGGCCGCCGAGGCGCTGCGCATCGACGCCGCGACCGGCGCGACGACGCTCTTCGCGCAGGCGGCCACATCCGAGCGCACCGTGCTGGCGAGCGACGGCGGGGTCGTCAAGAAGCCGGCGAGCGGAGGCGAGATGCTGCTCACGCCCGGCGAGATCAAGCAGCTCGTCGCGTTCGCCAGGAGCGTACCGGCGCGGTTCCCGTCGCTGCGCACCGCATCGGGCGACGCGGTGCCCGCCGACATCGAGTTCGCGTTCCGCGGCGGGCGTCTCGCGCTGTTGCAGATTCGCCCGTTCAACGAGAGCCGCAGCGCACAGCGCAGCCAGTATCTCGCAGAACTCGATGCCGCATTTACGTCGCGCGGCGACGACAAAGTGCTGCTCGGTGCAATCCCGGGCCAGCCGCTGCCCACACCGGTCGCGCCCGCCGTTCCCGCAGCCACGCCCAAGAAGAAACAGGGGGGACGATGAAGACCATCACCGCGGCGCTACGCGTCGCAGCGCTCGTCATGGCGGCGCTGGTCGCCGCTCCCGTCTTCGCATATCCGCTCGACGGATGGGAACATACGGGTGCGTCGCGCCTCGAAGCCTTCGACCTCGCCCACGAGGTGCTGCTCCAGCGCGGCACGATTCGCCCGGGTGCGATGAAGCGCATGGACGAGGTCCGGCTCGGACTCATCGATTACCCGGAGTTCGAGCTGCCCGCGCCCGACGGCGCCTTCAGCGCCGAGATCCGCTCGCTGCTCGGCGGCGACGCCGGCGCCTACGGCATCGCCGTGCTCGACATCACCGATCCCGCGCGGCCCTTCTATGCAGAGGTGAACGGAGGAACGGAACAGAATCCGGGCAGCGTCGGCAAGATCGTCGTCGCGCTGGCGCTGTTCCAGGCGCTGGCCGACGTGCATCCCTGGAACGTCGAGGCGCGCAACCACGCGCTGCGCGACAGCGTGATCTCGGCGAGCAACGCGTTCATCCTTCCCGACGACCACGTCGTGCCGTTCTGGAAGCGCGGCTCGCCCTCGATCCGCCGGCGCGAAATCGTCGAGGGCGACGAGGGAAACCTCTGGACCTGGCTCGACTGGATGCTCTCGGCCAGCTCGAACGGGGGCGGCTCGACGGTGATGGGCCAGATCGCGGCAATCAAGCATTTCGGCGCTGCCTACCCGCCTTCGCAGGCGCAACTGAACGGTTTCGTGCTCGGTGCACCGCCCGGCACGATGGCCTCGCTGGTCCACTCTGCGCTCCTCGACGGCCTGCGCAAGAACGGCATCAACGCGGCGCAGCTCCGCCAGGGATCGCCGTTCACGAGAAGCGCGCGCGCACGCATCCCGGGCACGATCGGCAGCACCTCGACGGCGCGCGAACTGGTGCACTACTTGACGCGGATGGAGCAGGGCAAGCTCGTCGATCCGTGGTCGAGTCTCGAAATCAAGCGCCTGCTCTACCTGACCGACATCCGCATCCGCTACGCGGCAGAACCGACGCTCGACACCTCGGCGGTGTACTTCAAGTCCGGCTCGCTCTACGCCTGCGGCGGCTCCGGCCCCTGCGGGAAGTACTTCGGGAACTCGAAGAATTACATGAACTCGATCGCGACCGTCGAATACGACGCCGGGGGCGGCAAGCAGCTGCGCTACATCGTCGCGCTGCTCTCGAACGTACTCGGCAAGAACTCGATCGAGACGCACCAGGCGCTCGCGCGGCGCATCCACCACGTGATCGCCGATCGCCATGGCGTCGCGGTGCCGAAGCCCACGCGCGAAACCGAGAAGGTCGGCTCGCAGAAGGGTGACGAAGAAGGCGTGCTACCCGCCGGAGCTCACTGAGGCGGCGCCGCTCGCGCCCGGCACGTTGGTGCGACGCACCCGCGGCAGGCCCTCACCGCTGCCGACCAGCCGATCCATCTGGATGATGATCTGCGCCAACCATTGGCCCCCGTTCGGATCCTCCGCGAGGGCGGCTGCAATGAAGGTCGAGCCGTCGCGGCGTTCGATCAACGCGCCGTCCGCGTGGCTGATGCCCCAGGTGCCCGACTTGCGGTAGACGACCGCCGTCGGATCGGTCAACTCGAGCCCCTTCACGAACTTGTGGTGGATGGCCGAGTTCCCGAGCAGGTCCTTCATCTCCGCGCTCGCCTGCGCGTTCACCAGCCGCCCCGTCTGCAGCAGGTAGTAGAAGCGCGCGATCTGCATCGGCGTCGCGCCGTGCGAGAGGTTGTCGATCGGGTCGCGGCGCCACGCGCCCACCGACGCGTAGTCCTTGCCGGCCCAGAGGCCCCCGTTGCGGAACGGATCGTAGAGGCGATAGCGCGCCGAGATCAGCGTGCGCGCGATGTAGTCGAGACCGACCTTGTGCATCAGCGCCGTCGCGTCCGAATTGGAGGAGCGACGGATCATCCGTTGCAGCTGCCCGCGCGTCTCGCCGTCGAGCACCAGCCTGCCTTCGGATGCCTTCTGGAAGACGCCGAGCATCACGGCGATCTTGGGCAGGCTCGCCGCGTAGAGCATGGTGTCGCCGTTCAGCGCCGCGACACGCGGGTGCGCGAGGTCGGTGGTGTCGACGAGCGACACCGCGAGCTTCTTCTCGCGCAGCGCTTGCTCGAGACCCAGGTCGGCGATCGAGCGCGTGAGCGCTTCCTCGAGGTCAGGATCGAGATACTCCCAGAGCGGCGCGGGATCGCGAAGTTGCAGCTGATCCTTCAGACCGGCGCGCACGGGCGACGCGATGTCGGCCATCAGCGCGCCCTGCGCCGCCGCGCCGTTGCCGCCGGCGCGCGCGGCGTCAGGCAGCAGCGACGCTGCCACGAACGCGACCGCCAATCCCGTGCTAGCCGTTCGTCTGAGCAAGCTCCCCGTTCCCCGAAAGATCATGGACACTGCCCCCCTCACGCTCTGCCCCGGCCATCCGCCCATGCTCCCGTGCCACCCAGACCGCCGCGACGAGCCACACGAGGGCGAGCGCGACGTTCAACATCAGATAGGTTCGGATGGACGCCGAGAATAGCTGAACCCCCAGCAGTACCGTAACGGCAGCCATGCCGTCTCCGGCGCGCACGAAGAGCGAATCGACCGTTGGCTTGCCCTTGAACGTGACGGACTGACTCATCGGCAACCAGAGCACGTGCCGGGCGGTGTTGTTGATCGAATAGTCCGTGGCGTTCACGGCCGCCTGCGTGGTGCGTACCACAGCGAGAAGCGGAAACACGACCATTGCGGAATAGGAGAGCATCGCGATCACCGGAAGCAGCAGGAGGAGTGCAGCAAAGCCGCCGTACTTCAGGATGCGCGACGCCACGACCGCCTGCAGCGCCAGCGCGAGCGCGTTCACCCAGAAGTAGAAGCCGCCGAAGAACGCCGTCGTGCCCTCCTTGACGAAGCTCTTGACGGCGTCACCCGCGAGTCCCTGCGCTTCCACCTGTCTCTGGATTGTCTCCTGCACGACCTGGAAGAGCTGGTTCTCGCCGTTGGTCTTGACCCAGTTCGTGATCAGCATGATGAGGCCGATCACGAGCAGATAGCGGGTGCCGAAGACCAGCCGCAGCGCGCCGCGGCGATCGGCCAGCGCCGATCCCCCCGCGATCGGGGCGCGCTTCGGCGCCGCCACACCCCCCTCCGTCACGTCCGCACGGCGCGTCAACCAGATCGACGCCGCGAGCGGCACGAGCGCCATCAGCAGCACGTGCTGGGTCGGGACGGTTCCCGAGGAGACCAGCTTCTCGAGCAGCAGCGAGCCCACCGCGGCTCCGGCCGTCGCGCCGATCGCGATCATCGGAAGCAGGCGGTTGCCGCGCTCTTCGCTGTAGAGGTCGGCCGCGAACGCCCAGAACTGCGCGACCACGAAGACGGCGAACATCCCCACCCAGAGATAGAAGGCGATCCCGATGTAGGGCAACGGGGAGAGCAGGAAGTTCGGCTGGAGCGCCCAGAACAGCAGCATGTTCAGCATGCAGAAGAGCGTCGCCCGCTCGATCAGCACCGCGCGCGGCCAACGTCCGACCAGCCGCCCGTAGCCCGCCACGACCGGAATCAGCAGCAAGCTCTGGCCGAACGCGGTGTACGCCCGCATTTCCAGCTTCGAAAGCCCGGTGACTCCCGAGACCGCGATCCACCCCTCGCGCAGCGGCTTGATGAAGTAGTAGGCGCACAGGATCAGGAAGACGTTCGCGAACATCAGCAGCGCCGTGCGCCCTTCTCCGGGCCGTACGTCGGTGAAAACGCGCAGCGCCCGCTCCACCCGGGAAAGGCGCGAGCGGTCGAAGTCGTTGGGCGCGATCGGGACCGTTGCGGACACGGACGGGCCTCGCGGCGGGAGCATGCGACTCGAGGGGGGCCGTTCAACATAGCCCGCAGCGCGGCGACTGCCCCGCCCTGCCCCTGCGTAACCTCTGCGATCGGCCGGCGGATCGGCTCGGGTCGAGAGCGGCTACTGCGCGGTCGCGAGCCCACGCAGCCGGCTCGTCAGCACCACCAGCGCGCTCGGACCATCGCCCGGTGCGATCTGCTTCTCGAGCGCCTGGATCTGGTCGAGCAGGACCCCGTGACGCTTCAGGAAGGCGTCCGCTGCTGCGAGCGGGTCTTCCGGCTTCGACGCGAGCACCGACTCGGTGAGCAGCCGCTGCAAGTCGAGCAGGTCGAAGCGCAGGTCGACCAGCACCATGCGGTCCCACAAGCCGCTGGCTTCGGCGTCGCGCAGGCGGCGGTGCGCCCAGTGGATACCGGCCCCTTCGCCGATGCGCGAGTAGACCCGCGCCGCGTCGGCGGGCGCGATCGGCAGCCGCTCGCTGAGCCGCAACACGTTGAGAGCGCGATCGGCGAGCGGGAGCATCGCGACGTCGCGCGCCAACTCGGGCGGAATGCCCTGTTGCGTCAGTGCGTCCTCGCGCTCCCGCGCCTGCGCCGTCTCGAGAGCGGAGAGGAACACGTCGATGTGCGCGCGCAGCTCGGCGAGACCGCTGCGGCGGCGCGCGATTGCCGCGGCGTCGAGCAGCGCGCCGCCGCTCTTCACCAGCAGGCGCGCGACGCTGCGCACGCCGCGGTCGACCTCCAACAACGCGTCGTAGACGGCTTCGCGCGGTACCGCCGCGCCGAGCGCGCACAGCGCCGTGCGGCGTTGCCCGATCTCGAGCAGATCCTCGGCGATCAGCAGCGCCATCGCGACTTCTGGAATCGCGACGCCCAACTCCGCGACGAGCGACGGCACGAGCGCGGCGCCGCCCGCGTCGATCAGGCGGTTGGTGACGACCAGCGCCGTGATCTCGCGGCGCAGGCGATGTTCCCGCAAGGCGTCGGGCCAGGCGTCGCGAAAGGCGGGCGGGAAGTAACCGGCGAAGAGCGGTGCGAGCGCCGCCGCGTCGACCATCGCGTCCGTCGCCAGCGCACGCCGCGTCGCGAGCTTTGCGAGTCCCAGCATCACCGCCAGTTCGGGACGCACGAAGCCGCGTCCCTGCGCCGCGCGCGCGGCGACGAGCTTCTCGCCGGGAAGCCCCAGCGCCGCGGGATCGACGTCCGCTTCGTCACACAGCGCGAGCGCCGCGCGCGCGTACGACTGCGGTTCGCGGCGCGAGCGCCGTTCATCGAGCGAGAGCGCGAGCGCCTGGCCGCGGTTATGCGCGAGCACGCTCTCGCACGCGTCGGCCGACGCGCCGAACAGCGCCGCGTGTCGTTGCTCGGCGGAGAGCCGACCCGATCGCACCAACGGCGCCAGCAGGATCTTGTAGTTGACCTCGTGGTCCGAGAGATCGACGCCGCCCGAGTTGTCGACCGCGTCGGTGTCGATGCGCACGCCTGCGAGGCTCGCTTCGATGCGCGCCGCCTGCGTGAAGCCGAGATTGCCGCCCTCGGCGACGATCCGCGCGCGTAGCGCGCGGGCGTCGATGCGCACCGACTCGTTCGCGCGATCGCCGACGTCGGCGTTCGATTCGTGCGACGCCCGCACGTAGGTGCCGATGCCGCCGTTCCAGAGCAGGTCGACGTCGAGCGCCAGGATCGCGCGCACCAGGTCGTAACCCGAGATGCGGCCGGAACCGAGGCCGAAGCGCTCGCGCACGGCGGGCGCCAGATCGATCTGCTTCGCGGCGCGCGAGAAGACGCCGCCGCCGGCCGAGATCCGCGTCGCGTCGTAATCGGCCCAGCTCGACGTCGGCAGCTCGAAGAGGCGACGCCGCTCGTTCCACGAGAGTTCGGGGTCCGGGTCGGGATCGACGAAGATGTGACGGTGGTCGAAGGCCGCGATCAGCTTCGCCTTGCGCATCAGCAGCGCGCCGTTGCCGAATACGTCGCCCGACATGTCGCCGATGCCGGCGGTCGTGAAGACATCGCGTTCGGGATCGACGCCCAGTTCGGCGAAATGCTGCTTCGCACATTCCCACGCGCCGCGGGCGGTGATCGCGAACTTCTTGTGGTCGTAGCCCTCGGAACCACCCGAGGCGAAGGCGTCGCCGAGCCAGAAGTCACGCGCGGTCGCGATGGCGTTGGCGGCGTCCGACAGGTGCGCCGTGCCCTTGTCCGCCGCGACGACCAGATACGGATCGTCGCCGTCGCGCCGCACGACATTCGCAGGCGGCAGCACCCGACCGGTTGCGTCGAGGTTGTCGGTCAGGTCGAGCAGACTCGCGACGAAGACGCGGTACTGCTCGTCGGCGAGCTTTCGCGCTTCACTCGGAGAAAGCCCGGAGCGCTTCAAGACGAAGCCGCCCTTGGCGCCGACCGGCACGATCAGCCCGTTCTTCAACTGCTGCGTGCGCATCAGGCCGAGAACCTCGACGCGCAGGTCGTCGAAGCGATCGCTCCAGCGCAAGCCCCCGCGCGCAACCGGCCCGCCCCGCAGGTGGATGCCCTGCAGCTCCGCCGAGTGCACGAAGATCTCGCACAGCGGCCGCGGCGGCGCGATTTCGGGCACCAGCGCCGGGTCGATCTTCATCGCGATGCGGTGCGGCGGCTCCTGCTTTGCAAAGAAGTTCGTGCGCAGCGTCGCCAACACCAGCGCGTAGAGACCCGAGAGCGCGCGGTCTTCGTTCAGCGACGCGATGCGGTCGCGGTAGCCCTCGAAAGCGCGCTGCAACCGGGCTTCGCGAACGCTGCGTTCGGCTGCTTCGAGAGCGGGATCGAAGCGCGCCGCGTGGAGCTGCACGAGCAGCCGCACGGCCAGCGGGTTCTCGAGCAGCACCGAGCGCAGGAACGGGCGCGTGAGGCTTCCCTGGATCTGGAGGAAGTATTCGAGATAGGCGCGCACGCAGTCGATCTCGCGCCACGCGAGACCAGCGCCGAGCACGAGTCGGTTCAGGGGATCGCTCGCGACCGCACCGAGCAGAACGGCGCGAATCGCCTCGCCGAGTCGCTCCGTAATGGCGTCGAGGTCGTCCTGCGTGGCGCCGAGCGGCAACACGCGCAGCGTGGCGACCATCGCGGGCGGCCGATCCACCGGTGTGACGCGAAGCTGCTGCGCGTCGATCACGCGGATGCCGAAGCCGTCGATTACCGGCAGCAGGTCGGAGAGCAGCAGCGCCTGATCGGGCAGGAAGATGTCGAGCGTGCTGGACTCGCAGCGCGCGCCGTCGTGGTCGAAGTAGAGCGCGAAGTGCGGAGCGCCCGAGGCGGCCAGCGCCTCGAGCGCGACGACGCCGCGCGCCGCATCGACGGGATGGGTCGCGACCCGCAGCAGCTCCGGATAGCCGTCGGTGTAGCGATCGGCGAGCAGCACGCCCTCGCTCTCGCCGAAACGATCGACCAGCGCCGCCTCGAAGCGATCCTCCCAGCGCGACGACAGCTCCTCGATCTCGGCCTCGAGCACGGCGGGATCGGGCACCGAGAGTCGTCCGCTCGCCGTCGTGCAGAAGTAGTGGAGCACGGCGGCGCCTTCTTCGAGGAACGACGCGCGGTCGTCCACGTAGGTGGCGCCCGTGCACGCGACGAGCTGGCTGCGGATGCGCGTGCGCAACTCTTCCGCGTAGCGCTCGCGCGGCAACAGCACCGCGACGTAGAGCGAGCGGCCGTGCGGATCGGCGCGCAGCACGACCCGCACGCCCTTCGAGCCCTCGGACTCGACGATCTCGTGGATCAGCGCCGCGACGCCGTCGACGTCGGTGCCGAGCAACACTTCGAGCGGCGCGGAGTCGAAGGCGCCGAGGATTGCGCGGTAGCGGTGCGAGCGCGGCTCGGCGGCCTCGCGGCGCACGATCTCCTCGAGGCGATTCGAGAGCAGCGGCACCTGGGAACCGGGCGTGCGCAGCGCGCGCGACGTGAAGAGGCCGAACAGGATCGCCAGACCACAGGCTTCGCCGCGCTCGTCGTATTGCGTGACGGCGAGGCGATCGAGGCGTCCGTGTCGGTGGATCGGCGACTCGACGCGCGACTTGCCGATCACCAGGATGCGCGGGTCCGCGACGATGTCGCGCAGTTCCTCTGGCACCTCGGCGCCGCGCCGCGGCGTGCGCAGGCGACTGGTCGCGTCGTCGCGAAAGAGGCCGAGCCCCGACCCCGGGACCAACTCGACTTCGAAACCCGCTGCGTCGCCGGGCGAACGCAGCGCATAGCGCCGGAAGCCGACGAGCACGAAGTGATCGGCGACGAGCCACTCGAGAAAGCTGCGCACGCGACGAGCGCGCTCGGCGCCGTCGGGGATCGTCCGGCCGGCATGGTCCACCTGGGCGTACAACTCGGCGATCGCGGCCAGCATGCGCGCGTGGTCTTCGGTGACGTCGCGCACCTTCTCCATCGCGTCGCGCAGCGACGTTTCGAGTTCGGCGAGCTGCGACGGGTCGTCGATGCGCGGCGACACTTCGACGTAGAGCGCGGACTCGCGCGGCGCGGCGGGCGTCGCATCGACGCCGAGCAACGAGCCCGCGACGTCGCGGCGCACCGGCAGGATCGGGTGCAGCAGCAGCCGTTCGCGAAGCTCGGCGCGGCGCAACAGCAGCCGCAGCGTATCGACGATGAAGGGCCGGTCGTCCTGGAGGACCTGGATCACGGTGCGGCCCGGACGGTCCGGCGGGTTCGCGACGCGCACGCAGATCTCGCCGATCGCGCGCGCGGCCGCGAACGCGAAGCCCGCCGCGGTGGCGCCAGCGAGCGCGCGCTCGCTGGCGCTGCCAGCGCCCCGTCCACCACGCAGGTAGGCGCGTGCAAAGGCGACGAAGCGGGGAAGATCTGGCGGTGCGACCGCTTCGGCGGCCGTCGCGATCACGCGCTCGAGGTCGAAGCCCGGTTCGGCCACGGCGCGCAGCCTAGCTCATGATCTTCGCTCGGCTGCGTCACGATCGTCGCTCGGCTGCGCCTCGCTGCACAGCGGCGATCGCGTCGCGTGCGCGGAAGTCGCCGCTTCTTTCGGCCCCTACTTGCCCTTCTTCGGCGGGAACGGCGCCGCCGACGGCGCCTTGGCGCTGGCGGCCACCTGCTTGTTCTTCTTGTCGGCCGTGCCCTGCTTCTTCGCCTTCTCTTTCGCCTTCGGAGACTTGTCGCCCATGGAATCACCCCCTCCAGTTCGCGGGACGATGACGATCGCCCGCTCGCGCAGATTATCACGATCGGTCGCCAGGGCGACATCCTTTCAGCCCGGCGGCGGACGCAGCTCCGGCAGCACGTATTCGCTCGTGCCCTTGCGGATGTTCGCGAAGAACAGCTCCGGCACGCTCCAGAGCGCGCCGTCGAGACCGTCGCGCAGACCGCGACCGCGATCGAAGGGGAGCTGCAGGATGCCGAGGCCCGAGCGCGCCAACGCGGCGCCGAGATTGACGGCGCCGAGCAGCGGACGCAGCGGCCAACTGCCGTCGGTGAAGAACACGAAGAAGCCGCTGGCGTCCGCGGGCGCGTAGAGCGTGGACGTCCACACGTTCGACTCGCGCAGCGCCGCACGCAGCGTGCCTTCGCGCGCGACGACATGCTCCCGCGCCGAGGCCAGATGGATGCTCTGCTCGACTTCCCAGCGCGCCCGCACGTTGTGCGACGACACGAACGGGATGAAGTTCGCGCGCGCCGCGGGATCGACGTAACCGCCGAGCCGGCGCTCGGATTCCCGCTCGATGAAGGCGAGTACGGCGGCGCGATCCGCCGCCGCCGGCGCGCCCTGCTGCGCGGCCAGCCCTGCCTCGATGGTGCGAAACAGTTCGGAGACGCAGTTGCGGGCGACGAGGTCGTAGCGGTACTGCGCTTCGAGCGCGCGGCGAAGCCCACGTTCCGCCTCGCGCGCGGCGCCGAGCGCGCGTTCGAGGTCGCCCGGCGTCGCCGCGGGCCGCGCTGCGAGCGCGACCGGCGCGCGCCCTTCCGGCAGCAGCGGACCGGTCGCGACACGCAGCCCGGGCGCACCGCCCGCGGCCCCACGCAGTTCCGCGACGCGACTCGCCGACTCCTCGAGCGCGCTCCACTCCGCTTCGCGAAAGCCGCTGCTGGAAAACAAGCGCTCGCGCGCTCGGCGGAAGTCCTCGCGCGCCTCGGTGAGCAGCGCCGGCGCGAGCGCGCGGCGGCGCTTCGAGACACGCAGCAGCGTGGCGTCTGCCGGCAGCGCGTCGAGCACCACGAGACGGCCCGCCACCAGCGACTCGTCGATCGCCACGAGCCGCGCCGCGGCGAGCAGCAGCGCCGCGCCCCAATCGGGCCGGCGACTCGCGACGAGCTCGACCGCGGCGTCTTCGAGCGCGGCACGCGCCCCGCGCAAGCGATCGCACGAGGCCGCGTCGAGCACGAGCGTCTCGCCGCCGCCCTGCGCCTCGCCGGCGCGCACGCCCGCCGCGAGCGGCCGCGGCTGCTCGATCGCGTCGAGCGCGGCAAGCGCGGCGAGCACCGCTTCGATGCGGCGCGAGATCGACGTGGCGGCGGCCGGATAGACCAGCGGATCCGCCTCGAGCTTGCTCACGTCCAGCGGAACCAATGAGATCTCGCGAAGCGCGCGCTGCGCGGCGGCGCGGCGCCCGGCGAGCCAGTCGGCGCCGTGGCGTTCCTCGATGCGGCGGCGCAGCGCCGCCAGCGCGGGCGGCGCGTCGCCGGCGGCATCGCCGCGCGCCGCGAAGAAGCCGGCGCCGCGCACCGATACGGAAACGTCTCCGCCGGCGCGGAGCGTTTCGAGCAGCGCGACGTCGCGGCGCAGTTCCTCCAGCACTTCGAGCTGTCGCGATTGCGCGAGCAGGCGGCGCTCGAAGGTGTCGCGCAGCAGCGCGACCGTGGCGGGTGTGGCGGCGATCCGTGAGACCTCGATGCTGCGATTCTGGAGCGTGCGGTATGCGTGCTGGAAGCGTTGCGAGTCTTCGCGGCGCGGCATGAGCCAGCCGGAATCGTGCTGGAAGTCGTACGTCCAGGCGCCGAAGCGGATCGCGGCGTGACCACCGCTGGCGTCGCCCTCGTGCGCGCGGACGTAGAGATAGTCGAAGGAGTCGGTCGGCGCGGCGTCGTCGCTGCGCGCACCCGCCGCCGTCAGCACGCGGCAGGCGAGCAATGCGATCGCGAGCCCGCGCGTCACCGGGCCTTGGCGAAGCCCCGCGCCATCGCGTTCTGCTTTTCCTGGTCGCCGCCGGCCCACGCCGCTTCGTACGCGGTGCGCTGCGCGTCCGTGACGTCGGTGCGACCGAGGCCGCGCCCGATCGCCTCCCAGGTGGACGGCTCGGATTCCCAATCGCTGATGCCGCGCTTGCGAGCGAGGTCACCGAGGCCCGCGAGGAAGCTCTCTTCCTGTCTTCCGCCTGCCTCGACGTAGGCTTCGGTGTATTGGGTGACGTCGTCACGGAATCGCGCGTTGTCACTGCCTGACGAGTCCGAAGAGCTGGAGGAACTCTTGGACGAGTCGGAGAAGCTTTCCGAGCTATAGGAAAAGGAACACGCGAGCGACGCCGCACAGGCGAACACCACCGTGGCGGCGAAGGGGATCCGACCGAATCGGTTCCAAGGGAAGGCGCGTCGAACGCTGTGAGTCATCATAGAGTGAGGATCTAGCGCAGCGCCAGGGGCAGCGCGATTCGCGCGGGGCGGGAGGACGAAGTCGATGCCGAAACCAGGCCAGCATGGGATGGCTCTCGAGGCGGCCGAGCGATCGAGCGCCGAGCGCGCTGCGAAGTGATGCGCGATCGTGTTCTCGCCGCGCTGCCCGCCGTACTCGGAGCCTGCGTCTTCGGTGTGGCGATCTTCGTACTGCACCACGAGCTGGCCGCGTACCGGCTCTCCGACATCGAGATGCATCTCGCGTCGATCTCGACCCGCGATCGCGCGCTGGCGCTCGTTCTCACGATTGCGAGCTACGCGCTGCTGACCGGCTACGACGCGCTGGCCTTCCGCTTCCTCGGCAGCGCGCTCGCCTATCCGCGCGTGGCGCTCGCCTCCTTCGTCGGCTTCGTGTTCAGCCACAACATCGGCCTCTCGTTCCTCGGCGGGAACGCGGTGCGCTACCGGATCCTGACCAGCTTCGACGTCACGCCGGGCGACATCGCCCGCGTCGTGGCGTTCAACCTGATCACGTTCTGGCTCGGCTTCTTCGCGCTCGGGGGCGTGGTGCTGACGCTCGACCCGATCGCGCTGCCCGCGACGCTGCACCTGCCATTCGCGACGAGCCGCCCGATCGGCGCGCTGCTGCTCGCGGCGCTCGCCGCCTACCTGCCATTCTCGTTGCTGCGACGCTCGCCGCTGCGCGCCGGCGGCTTCGAGTTCGCAGTGCCGCGCCCGCGCTGGACGATCGCGCAGCTCGCACTTTCGGCGCTCGACTGGGCGCTCGCCGCCGCGATCTTCTTCGTGCTGCTGCCGCACAAGGACGGGCTCTCGTTCGCGATCGTGCTCGGCGCGTATCTGCTCGCGCAGGTGATCGGCCTCGCGAGTCACGTGCCGGGCGGTCTCGGCGTCTTCGAAGGCGTGATGGTGCTGCTGCTCCGCAGGTACCTCTCGGGCGAGGTCGTGCTCGGCGCGGCGATCGCGTATCGGATTCTCTACTACCTGCTGCCCTTCGTCGTCGCGGTGGTGGTCTTCGGCGGTTATGAGGCGCTGCAGCGCCGGCACCTGTTCGAGCGCGGCAGGGAACTGTTCGCGCGCTGGGTGCCCGAGGTGGTGCCGCGCGCCTTCTCGTCGCTGGTGCTGCTCGCGGGCATCGTGCTGCTCGCGTCGGGCGCAACGCCCGCGGCGCCCGGACGCATTCCCGTGTTGGAGCGCTGGATCCCGCTGCCGCTGATCGAAGTCTCGCATCTGCTCGGTTCGCTGACCGGCGTCGCGCTGCTGCTGCTCGCGCGCGCGCTGCAGCAGCGCCTCGACGCGGCCTACTTCCTCTCACTCGCCGGCCTCGCGGCGGGCGCCGCCGCCTCGATCACCAAAGGCCTCGACTACGAGGAAGCGGCGCTCCTCACGCTCACCCTGGTCGCGCTGCTCCCGTGCCATCGCTTCTTCTACCGGCGCAGCTCCCTGCTCACCGAATCGTTCTCGGCAGAGTGGATCGTCGGCATCGCGCTCGTCGTGGTGGGAACCGCGGTCGTGACGCTCTTTGCGTACCGTCACGTCGAATATTCGCGCGACCTGTGGTGGAGCTTCGACGTTCACGGCCACGCGCCGCGTTCGCTTCGCGCGCTGTTCGGCGCCGGCTTCTTCCTGGCGCTCTTCGCGCTGGTTCGCTTGATGCGGCCAGCGCCGCCCGACGTGCCGTTGCCGTCGGCGGACGAACTCGAGCGCCTGCGGCCACTGGTCGCCGCAGCTCCGAACGCCGAGGCGCATCTTGCCCTGCTGGGAGACAAACGCCTCATGGCGCACGAAGGCGGCGCGGGCTTCGTGATGTACGGCATCGAGGGACGCTCCTGGATCGCGATGGGCGATCCGGTGGGCGCGCCCGACGTGCGCCGCGAGCTGGCGTGGCGCTTCCGCGAGCTGGCCGACGCCCACGGCGGCCGCGCGTCGTTCTACGAGGTTTCCGCCAGCGACCTGCCGGTCTACCTCGATCTCGGCCTCACGCTGCGCAAGCTCGGCGAGGAGGCGCGGGTGGCGCTGGACGGCTTCACGGTCGAAGGCGGCGGTCGCCGCGCGAAACTGCGAACGGCGCGCAATCGCATGACGCGCGAGGGCTGTCACTTCGAAGTGCTGCCGCCCGAAGCCGTGCCGCCCCTGCTCGATGAACTCGCCGCGATCTCGGACGCATGGCTCCGCCACAAGAACACCCGCGAGAAGCGCTTCTCGCTCGGCTTCTTCGACCGCGCCTACCTCGCGCGCACGCCGCTCGCGGCGATCCGTCGAGGCGAGCGCATCGTCGCCTTCGCCAACGTGTGGCTGAGCGGCGAGAAGCACGAGCTGTCGGTCGACCTGATGCGCTACTCCGAAGAGGCGCCGCCGTCAGCGATGGATGCGCTCTTCACCGAGCTGATGTTCTGGGGACAGGACCAGGGCTATGCCTGGTTCTCGCTCGGCATGGCGCCGCTTTCGGGCTTCGAGCATCACCGACTCGCGCCGCTCTGGAATCGCCTCGGTGCGCTGCTGTTCCGCTACGGCGAACACTTCTACAACTTCCAGGGCCTGCGCGAGTGGAAGGAGAAGTTCGGCCCGGTGTGGGAGCCGCGCTATCTGGCGGCGCCGAGCAACCTGACGGTGCCGCTCGTGCTCACGCAGGTGGCGTCGCTCGTGAACGGCGGCGTCACGGGGACGATCGCCAAGTAGCGTGTCCCGTCACGGTTTCGCGTTCGCACGGTGCTCCGCCGCGTCGAAGATGCGCTGCGCGAGCGCCGCGTAGTCTTCGTCGAAGTGGTGACCGCCCTTGGTCTTGATCACATCCGCGGCGGCGAGCTTCGGGTCCGGGCAGATCGAGTCGTCCTCGTCCTCGCCGTAGAAGCATTGGACCTTGGCGAGGTCCAGACGCAGCAGTTCGGGCATCACCAGCGGCGCGTCCGCGTCGGGTTCGGCGCCCAGCCAGCCCTCGACTGCGATCTGCATCGGCGCGCGCGCACCGAGACCGAGCAGCGAGACGAGCACCACGCGATCGCGCAGCGCTGCGGGCAGCCGGTTCACGGCAAACGGCAGCACGGCGGCGCCGAACGAGTAACCGATCAGCGCGACCTTGCGCGTCCCCCACTTGTCCCCGTACGCGTCGAGAATCGCGCCGAGGTCGCGCCCGATCTCGTCGGGTGTCTTCGCGCGCCAGAAGTAACGGAGCGAATCGACACCCACGACCGGCACCTTGCGTTCGGCCAGGTGTTCGCCGATCTCCTTGTCGAGATCCCGCCAGCCACCGTCGCCCGAATAGACCACAGCCATCCACGAGCCCGGCTCGGCGGCCTCGATCTCGGTGAGCGGCAGATTGCGCACTGCCGGCGACGTGTCCCCGGCAGTGAGCTGCTGCGAGAGCAGCGCGACCAGGCGATCGAGCGGCGCGTCCTCGACGGGAGGCGGTTCGCCGACGTCGTCGACGAGGCCTGCCAGCTCGGGAGCAAGCGGCGTGCGCGACGAGACGAGCCACCAGCCGGGCAGGTCTGCCTGCGCACCGTAGGCGAAGCCCTTGCCCGCTACGGGAGTGGACGGCGCGCCCGGACACAACGGCACCCGGGTATCGAGCGATGGCGTGGGATCGACGCTCACCGCGCCCGCCACCGTCGCCGCCGGCGACTGCGCGAGCCCCGCGTACGCGAGCGTCGCGCCCTCACCGACACCGGCGAGAATAGGACTGCGATAGGCGGTCGTGCCGAGCTGACGCTGGAGCTTCTGCGAGAGCGCCTCGATCTCGGCGATCGCGTAGTGGCAGCCGTCGTCGCTCGCGCGCAGGCCCTTCTGGTAGCTCGGCAGGTCGACACCGACGACCGCCGCACCGTCCTCGCCGAGCCTCGCTGCGGCAGCGTCGAACTCCGCTCGCCATCCGCGCGTGTCGGAGAAGAGGAAGACCAACGCCTCCGGCGACGCGTCGGGTCGGAACAGCGCAAGCTGCCCGAGCCGGCCGCCGTCGATGCGCTCCGCAGCCATCGCCGGCGAGGAGGCATCCTGCTTGCAGCACGCCAGCGCGACAGCCACCGCAACAACGAGGGCGGCGGCCGCGAGGATGGGACGCAGGGAACCTCCGATCGGTGGACGCAGCGACATCGCTTCCTACTCTGACCGAGCCTTCCGCGGAGTCGAGGCCCCATGCGTCTCGCCACCCGGCTTGCACCGATCGAGCTGTCCGACTGGCGCGGAGCGCCGCTTCGCCTGGGCTCGCTATGGGCGACGCGACCGGTCGGGCTGGTCTTCATCCGCCACTTCGGCTGACGGTTCTGCCGCGAGCAAGTCGCGCAGTTGCGAGACCACTTCCCCGAGATCCGCGCACGCGGTGCAGAGCTGGTGGTGATCGGGAACGGCGCGCAGCACTTCGCCGCCGCGTTCCGAGAAGACATGGGCCTCGACGGTCCGCTGCTCGTCGATCCGGGGTTGCGCGCGTATCGAGCAGCCGGGTTGCGGCGCGGCCGCGTCGAGCTGCTCTCGCCTCGCCTTCCGC
>Ga0316601_100000440_pt1 | contig 17619 bp, 14 predicted proteins | sample OWC_soil_day5_no_FD_207663 | JGI IMG/M metagenome (GOLD analysis project Ga0316601, IMG submission 207663) | Wetland soil microbial communities from Old Woman Creek delta, Ohio, United States - OWC_soil_day5_noCT | ecosystem: Environmental > Terrestrial > Soil > Wetlands | place: USA: Ohio... | reverse complement strand
TACACTCGCTTCTCACTGGGACGACCTCGATGCCGCGCTCCGCGATCACCTGGCGGCCGAGGAGGAGTTGCTGTTCCCGGACTATCAACTGTTCGCACCGGAAGATGGCGATGCCCTCCGCACGGATCACGCGCGGATCCGGGCGCTCCTGCACGACGTCGGCGACGACGTGAAGCACCACCAGATCCACGCGGGGCGGCTGCGCCAGCTCGTAGCGCTCCTGCAAGCACATGCGACGCGCGAGAACGCCTCGCTGTACGTGTGGGCGGAGCGATCGGCTCAGCGGCTGTAGCCGGTGGCGTGGATCGCGGCGTGCGGCGCGATCGCCGGCGGGACACGCTCGAGGACGCGCAGCAGATCGAACGCGCTGACCACGCCGAGGAGCACGCGATCCTCCAAGACCAGCACGCGGTGCACGTGATGTTCGCGCATCGTGCGCGCGATCTCGTCGACGGGCGCGTCGGGGCCGACGGACACGATGTCGCGCGACATCGCGTCGCCGGCCGTGAGGTTCTGCATGCGGTCCTGGAAGTCCTCGGGGATCCCCAGCCAGTCGGGTCCCGAGTACGGGAGCTCGGCGCGGAAGTAGTTCGCCGACGTCGCGCCCGCACCCGGCTCGAATTCGTCGCGTACGAGGCGCAGCAGATCGAGCGTCGAGATCACGCCGCGGACGAGGGTGTCCTCGCCGACGACGGGTGCGCCGTGGATCTCTTCCTCGACGAACAAGCGGTGAACGTCGAGAAGGCGCGTCTCGGGCGTGACCGTGATGACGCCGCGCTCCATCAGGTCGCGCGCGCGGACGATTGGCTCATCGGATTCCATGACACCCTCACGTGGTTGGTTGTTGTGCCGCGCGCGCCAGGATGCGCGTGACCTCTTCGTCGCGGACCTGCCGGAAGTCCTCGTACCAGAGCCCGATCGCATAGAGCGGATCGGGCTGGCGTAGACAGACGACCTCGTCGACCTCGCGCGCGAGTGCGGCGACGACATCCGGCGAGGCGACCGGGACCGCGAGCACCAGGCGTGCCGGGTGTTGTTTTTTGATCGCGCGGATCGCCGCCCGCACGGTCCCGCCGGTGGCGATGCCGTCGTCGACGAGGATCACCACACGGCCACGCAGCTCCGGCGCGACCCGCCCGCCACGAAACCGTTCGACGCGCCGGCGCACCTCGGTCATCTCGCGACGCGCGACCTCGAAGAGCGTTGCCGTGCGGATGCCAAGCGCGCGGACGATCGAACGATCGATGACGACCGCCGGGCCCTCCGCGATCGCACCCATCCCGAGCTCGGGCTGCTGCGGCACGCCGAGCTTGCGCACGACCCACACGTCGAGGGATCCACCGAGCACGCGCGCGACCTCGTCCGCCACCGGCACGCCACCGCGGGGCAACCCGAGGACGACCGCGTTCGTACCCGCGTGATGGATGAGCGCCTGTCCGAGCAGCCGGCCTGCGGTACGCCGATCGGCAAACATCCGAGGCCGCGCTCCGAGCTCGGCGGGCAGAATCGTTACGTTCGGCATGTCCCTTCGCGGTGCAACCCGGGGGCCTGATCGCGCCGAGTCATCTGCGAACGCTTTGCATGATGCGCGTGCGAGCCCGGCACGTCACTTGCTGCGCGATCGGACATGGCCAGCATCGACGATCTCTCATTGTTCGCGCTCGCCCCGAGCGAGGAGCTCGGTCGGACGATCGCGCAGGACTACGGCATCGCGATCGCGCCGCACGAGCTGCGCGCCTTCGAGGACGGCGAGCACAAGATCCGGCCGCTGGTCTCCGTGCGCGGGCGCGACGTCTATGTCGTGTGCTCGCTCTACGGCGATGCAGCCGACAGCGTGAACGACCGGCTGTGCCGCATGCTGTTCTTCACGAATACGCTGCGCGATGCCGGCGCCGGTCGGATCACCGTCGTCGCTCCGTACCTGTGCTACTCGCGCAAGGATCGCCGCACCAATCCGCGCGATCCGGTCACCACGCGCTACGTGGCGCGCCTGATCGAGTCTGCCGGGGTAGACCGCGTCGTCACGCTCGATGTTCACAACCGCGCCGCGTACGAGAACGCGTTCCGGATCCCGACCGAACACCTCGAAGCGAACCGCTTGTTCGTCGAACGCTGCCGCACGCTGGGCGACCGGTTGGCGGTCGTCTCGCCCGACCCGGGCGGGTTCCATCGCGCCGAGGCGTTGCGCGACTCGCTCGAGCAAACGCTCGGCGTGACCGTCGAGCTCGCGATGCTCGGCAAGCATCGCAAGGGTGGCGTCGTGCGCTCGGAGGCGTTCGTCGGCGACGTCGAAGGCCGAGTCGCGGTCATCGTCGACGACCTGATCGTCACCGGGACGACGCTGATCCGCGCAGCCGATGCGTGCCGCAAGCGTGGCGCGACCGCCGTGTATGCGATGGCGACGCACGGCGCGTTCACGGTCGGGTCCGGACACGTGCTCGCCTCGCCGTTGATCGACAGCATCGTGATCACCGACAGCATCTCGCCCGACCGGATCGACCTCGGCCCGGCCCGTCGCAAGGTCTCGGTCCTCTCGATCGCGCCGCTGCTCGGCCGCGCGATCAGCGCGTTGCACGGCGAACACTCGATGACCGAGATGATGGAGGAGCAGCTGCACGAGAACCAGCTCGGGCCGGGCACCGTGCATTGACCGCACCGCGCGAATGATTTGCGGGGCGTGACAGGTCTCCGCCTTGCACCGACGCGTTGGCGTGAAGCTCCAAGTCCTGAAGACGGTGCAGCGGTGACCGTCCGTCGGCGATCGGCGATCGGCGTGGCGCGGCGGATCGCGGAGTTGCGCCGCGCGATTCGCGAGCACGACTACCGCTACTACGTGCTCGATCGCCCGACGATCTCGGACGCCCGTTACGATCGCCTGTTTGCCGAGCTGACCGCGCTCGAGCGCGCGCATCCCGAGCTCGTGGTCGCCGACTCCCCGACCCAACGTGTCGCGGGCGCGCCGAGCACGCGGTTCGCGACGATCTCCCACGCCGCGCCCATGCTGAGCCTCGACGCGACGACGTCGGACGACGACGTCGCGCGGTTCGTGGAAGACACGACGCGGACGCTCGGCAAGGCGGCGTGGGTGCTCGAGCCGAAGTACGATGGCCTCTCGGTCGAGCTCGTGTACGAGGCCGGAACGCTGACGGCCGCCGCGACCCGCGGCGACGGCCGACGCGGCGAGGACGTCACCGCGAACGCACGCACGATTCGCGCGCTCCCGCTCGCGCTGCGCGGCGCCGCACCCCGCCGGCTCGCCGTGCGCGGCGAGGTGATCATGCGGCCGTCCGCGTTTCGCGCGCTCAACGCCTCGCTCGCGGATGCCGGGAAGCCGCTGTTCGCGAACCCTCGCAACGCGGCCGCGGGCTCGCTGCGCCAGCTCGACCCGACGATCACGGGGACGCGCCCGCTCGAGGTCGTGATCTACGACGTGCTCGCCGTCGACGGTGCGGCGTGGACGACCGCCTCGCAGGCGTTCGAAGCCCTGCGCGAGCTCGGACTGCCGACGAGCCGACTCCATCGGCGCGCGAGCGGGATCGAAGCCGCGCGCGCTTACTACGCCGATCTCGCAGCACGTCGCGACGACCTCGACTCCGAGATCGACGGCATCGTCATCAAGCTGGACGACCTCGCCGGTCGTGCGCGGCTCGGCGCGACCGCTCGCCATCCGCGCTGGGCCCGTGCGTGGAAGTTCGCACCGCGCGGCGCCGAGACCGTGATCGAGGAGATCCAGCTGCAGATCGGGCGCAGCGGTGTGCTGACGCCGGTCGCGCTCGTGCGCCCGGTCGCGATCGGCGGCGCGACGATCCGGCGCGCGACCTTGCACAACCTCGCCGAGCTCGAGCGCCGTGACCTGCGGGTCGGCGATCGCGTGCGGCTGGTTCGCGCGGGCGACGTCATTCCCGAGATCGTCGAGCGCATCGCGAGCGGCAAGCGCCGCGGACCGAAGCTCCGCACGCCGCGGAGCTGCCCGTCGTGCGGCGTCGCGCTCGACGGCGATCGCTGTCCGAACCGCATCGCGTGTCCCGCGCAGCTCGTCGCGGCGCTGCGTCACCTCGGCTCGCGCGGCGCACTCGACATCCCCGGGCTCGGCGATGCGGCGGCCCGCCGACTCGTCTCGAGTGGCATCGTGACGCAGCTCGCGGACCTGTTCGGGCTGCGGGCCGACGATCTCGTGCGCGCCGGATTCGGTGATGCGGCCGCGCGCCAGCTCGCGGCGGGCATCGGGCGCGCACGGAAGGCACGGCTCGATCGCTGGTTGGTCGCCCTCGGCATCCCCGGACTCGGCGGGCGCGCCGCGGGCGTGCTCGCGGCGGCGTTCCCCACGATCGACAAGCTCGCCGCCGCGACCGAGGCCGAGCTCGCCGCGCAGGCCGGCCCCGCGGTCGCGGCGGCGCTCGCCGCGTTCGTGCGCGATCGCGCGAGTCGTCGCGTGCTGGAGGTGATCCGTGGAGAACGTTGACGTCGCCCGGTTGTTCCAGCAGGTCGCGGATCTGCTCGAGCTTCGCGGCGACAACCCGTTTCGCATCCGCGCGTACCGCAACGCCGCGCGCATGATCGAAGCGATGCCGAAACGCGTCGCCGAGATCGTCGCGCACGACGGCAAGTCGCTCGCCGAGCTACCCGGCATCGGCAAGGACCTCGCCGGCAAGATCGTCGGGATCGTCCACAGCGGCCACCTCGACCTGCTCGACGAGCTGTTGACCGAAATCCCGAAGGGGTTGATCGACGTCATGGCGGTGCCGGGGCTGGGACCCAAGCGCACGCGCGCGATCCACGACGTGCTCGACGTCTCCACGCTCTCCGAGCTCGAACGCGCCGCGCGGACGGGGAAGCTCCACACCGTGAAGGGCATCGGCGAGGTGATCGAGAAGCGCGTGCTCGACGCGCTCTCGCACCGCACCCCGGAGAGCGGACGGATCCTGCTGTCGGAGGCCGACGCGCTCGTCGCACCGCTGCTCGAGCACCTGCGCGGGGCGCGTGGCGTCGTGCGGCTCGAGGTCGCCGGCAGCGTGCGGCGGCGGCGCGAGACGATCGGCGATCTCGACCTGCTCGCCGCGACCGAAGACGCTCGCGAGCTCGCCGATCGGTTCGTCGCGTATCCGGGCTTCGCGAAGATCCTCGCGCACGGCAAGACGCGCTGCGCGGGCGAGCTCCAGCGCGGGCTCGGGGTCGATCTCCGGATCGTCGCGCCGGAGTCGTTCGGCGCCGCCCTCTACTACTTCACCGGTGCGAAGGCCCACACGATCCCGGTGCGGGCGATCGCGCGCAAGCGCAAGCTCAAGATCAACGAGTACGGCGTGTTCCGGGGCAGCCGGCGGATCGCCGGTGCGACCGAGGAGGACGTGCTCGCGAGCGTCGGTCTCCCGTACATCGCGCCCGAGCTGCGCGAGAACCGCGGTGAGATCGAGGCCGCACGCGCCGGGGCGCTGCCCGCGCTCGTCGAGCTCGCCGACCTCCGCGGCGATCTGCAGATGCACACGACGGCGACCGACGGCCGCAGCACGCTCCGCGAGATGGTCGCCGCCGCCCGCGCGCTCGGCCACGCGTACATCGCGATCACCGAGCACACGCAGGTCTTGAAGATCACGCGCGGACTCGATCGCAAGGGTCTGCTCGCGCAGCGACGCGCGATCGCGCGCCTCAACGAGCGGCACGAGAAGCCGGTCGTGCTGTGGGGCGCCGAGGTCGACATCCTCGAGGACGGCACGCTCGACCTCGACGACGCCACGCTCGCCGAGCTCGACGTGGTCCTCGCTTCCGTGCACACGCACCTCGACATGCCGCGCGCCGCGATGACCGACCGCATCGTGCGGGCGATCCGCCACCCTGCCGTCCACGTGCTCGCGCATCCGACGAGTCGCTTGATCGGCAAGCGCGCACCGACCGCGGTCGATCTCGAACGCGTGATCGCGGCGGCTGCCGCGACCGGCGCGTTGCTCGAGATCAACGGCCAACCGGACCGCCTCGATCTCGATGACGTCTACGCGCGCGCCGCCCGCGATGCCGGCGTGGGCCTCGTGATCAGCACCGACGCGCACCACGTCGACGAGCTGAGGTACTTACGGTACGGCGTCGACGTGGCTCGCCGCGCCTGGTGCGAACCGAAGCACGTCGCGAACACGCTGCCGCTCGGCGCCTTCCGGGCGAGGCTCCGGCGCTGATCGGGCACGGGCCCTGCAACTCTCCGCGATGTGTCGAGAGAACCGCTCGTACCAGAGATGCTGAGAGGATCGCCCCGACGGGCGAGCCCGCTCGGGAGGCGATCGTGATGGACTGGAACGTCGTCGTCACCATTCGGCGCGACTTCGCGCGCGCGATCGGGCTGCTGCGCAAGCTCGGCGCGGTCGAGCGCACCGGCCTGTTCAACGTCGTCGTGATGCGCGCGCCGGACGTGCGCGCGCTGCTCGAACAGATCGCGCAACTCCCCGCGAGCGAGCGCTTCTTCGAGACGATCAGCCACGTCGTGCCGATCACGCACAAGCTGCACTTCGCGACGGCGGACGGCTTCGAGCAGCAGGTCCGGGACGTCGTCCTCGCGTGGGCGCCCCAGCTCGCCGGCAAGAGCGTGCACGTGCGCGTGCGCCGCCGCGGCCACAAGGGCGAGCTCCACGCCATGGAGCTCGAGCGACGAATCGGCGCCGCGCTCCTCGACGAGCTCGCGCGGCGCCGCACGCCCGCCCGGATCGCGCTCGACGATCCCGATGTCGTCATCGCGATCGAGACCGTCCACGACGAGGCCGGCCTCGCGATGTGGACGCGCGCCGATCTCGAGCGCTACCCGTTCCTGCGCCGCTCGATCGAGCGCGGTGCGAGCCGGTACGAACAGCTCGCGGCTGTCGAGGCCGCGCCTTCGCGTGGGTTGCTCGCAGCGGCCAACAGGTTCACATCGAGATCGCGAGCCGATCATCCGGCGTCCGCGTCCGAGATCCTCGAGCTCATCGGCGAGCTCGAGCCGCTGACCCTCGAGAAGCTCGTCGCGACGGGCGCGACGCTCGACGAGATCGCCGCGGCCGTGAGCGCGATCGAAGACGAGGACGCCTTCGGCGAGGTCCATCACCTTCCCTCGACGGCCCGCGAGGCGGAGGTGCGCGCCATTCTCGAGGACCTGCTGTTCGAAGATTTCGAAGAGCGAGAGTCCGAGCGCGAGATCGCAAGAACCTGACCGAGTGCGCGTCGATTCGCCTCGGTGGGCGGGGATGCCCCACTGCGGGTTCTACGTAGGGATGCGAGCGAGGTAGTCATCGGCCTTCGCGCGCCATCGCGGGCGAGCAGCGGGCTCGGCGTCGTCGACGTGGCGCACCGCGATCAAGGCGCGCGTGAGGGCGTGCTGGCCGCGGTACAACGCGACGAGCGATGCCGGCACCGAGTCGCCGCACCGCTCGGCGTAGCGCGCGAAGACGCGGTCACCGAACCACGCCGCGCCGATCCGATCGCACTCGAGCGCGAAGAACGCGAGCTCGGAGGCGGCATCGAGCGTGCGCAGATCGTCGTCGAACTCGAGCGGATCGATCACGCTCGGTGGCGCCTCCAGGCACACGTGCTCGGGGCGCAGATCGCCGTGCGCGTCGACGACGCGGCCGTCGGTGATGCGCGCTTCGAGCGTGCGAGCCTCCCGGTCGAGCCCGCCGAGCTCGTACCGCGCGATCCGGTCCACGGTGTCACGCGACGCGCCCCGCTCGACGAGCTCGCCCGCCACGGCGATCACGAGCTCGCGCAAGCGCCGCCGGTACTCCGCGCCGTCCCAGGACGCGCGAGGCGCCGCGCGGTAGAAGCGACCGAGCACGTCGCCGAGCGCGTCGGCGTGCTCGGTGGTCGCCTCGCCGCGCGCGAGCATCTGCGGCAACATGCGCTCCGCCGGCAGGCGGCGCATCACCACCAACCAATCGACGATCTCGCCGGCGCCGCCGAGGGCGAGCCCGCTCGGTGTCACGACGAGCGGGACGACCGCGTCGTAGACGTTCGTCGCGAGCCGGCGGCCGAGGCGAAGCTCGTTGTCACAGCTCTGCCGGCGCCGCTCGAGCGTGCGGTAGTCGACATACGGCAAGCACACCGGCTTCTTGAGCTTGAACGCGTGGCGCTCGGTCAAGAACACCCACGACATGTGCGTCTCGATGACCTCGCGCACGCCGTCGAACGCGCTGGACGCGCGCAGGAAAGCGAGCTTCGCCGCGAGCTCCGGCATCGGTCACACGTCGATCACGGTTTGTGCGAGCCACGCGTCGGGCTCGTGCGCGACTCGCAAGGAGGTCATCGTCGCGCCCTTCGGCTCGACGGCAGGGTGGTGGCGGGCGACGTCGACACGCTCACCCCATGCCGTCGCGACGAGCCGGTGATCGGCGACGTGCACGTCGAACCGCCCGAACAGCATGCGGCGCGTCGCCATCTCGTAGATGATCGCATTCAGCCACGCGACGAGCAGGAGCTCGTCATCGGGCGCATCGCAGCGGATCGGGACGGAGCTCCGTGGCGCGACCGCGTCCAGGTCGGTCACGACCGCGGTGAGCGCACGTGCTGCGTCCGCAAATGCTTCGTCGCGCGTCGCACCGCGTCCGCGAACTCCGATATCGGCACCGTGCGCGAAGTGCTCCCACACGCCCTGTCACCGCAGCAAGAGGCGGGCCGCCTCGAACACGCAAGCGGTGCGCGTCGCGATGGCATCGTGATTGCTCGAAGCGATCATGCAATGGTCACGTTGTTCGTGTGCGGCGACGTCATGCTGGCGCGCGGGATCGATCAGATCCTCGCGGAGCCTTGCGATCCGAAGCTCTACGAACCGTACATGGACGACGCGCGTGACTACGTCGCGATCGCCGAGGAGGTATCCGGACCGATCCCACGGGGCGCGCCTCGGGAGTATCCGTGGGGCGATGCGCTCGCGATCTTGGACGCAGCCCGGCCCGACGCGCGGATCGTGAACCTCGAGACCAGCATCACGCAGCGAGGCGAGCCCGATCACCAGAAGCACATCCACTATCGCGTGAGTCCCGCCAATGCCGCGTGCCTCGCCGCAGCACGGATCGACGCGTGCACGCTGGCGAACAACCACGTGCTCGACTGGGGACCCACGGGGTTCGACGACACCCTCGCCACGCTCGATCAGCTCCACATCCGCCGCTGCGGTGCGGGGCGCGATCTCGACGAGGCGCTCCGGCCCGCCGTGATCGATCTCGGCCCCCGTGGACGCATCGTGGTGTTCTCGGTCGGCTGCGCCGACGCGGGCGTACCGCCGTCGTGGGCGGCCGGCAAGACGCAGCCCGGCGTGCTCGCCCTCGACGATCTCGGCGAAGACTCCCTGCGCCGGCTCCGCCACGCGATCGCGCCGTGGCGACGTCCGCACACGATCATCGTCCTCTCGATCCATTGGGGTCCGAACTGGGGCTTCGCGATCGACGCCGCGCACGCGCGGTTCGCGCACCACATGATCGACGAGGCCGGCGTCGACTTCATCCACGGCCACTCGTCACATCACGTCAAGGGGATCGAGGTGCACCACAATCGGCCGATCCTCTACGGCTGCGGCGATCTGCTCACCGACTACGAAGGCATCCGGGGCAACGAGGTCTACCGCGGCGACCTCGGCCTCATGTACTTCGTGACGTTCGACGACCACGGCGCGCTCGCGAAGCTCGAGATGGTGCCGACCCGCATGCACCGGTTCCGCATCACCGAGGCAGGTCCGAAGGAGACGCGCTGGCTCGCGACCACGCTCGCGCGCTCCGGAGAGAAGCTCGGAACCTCCGTGGCCATCGTAGGACAACGGATGTCCCTGAAGTGGTGATCGCTCGGCGGTCGTTCTTTCACCGTTCGCACGATCATCCCGCAAGGCGTTCGCGAATCGCGTGCGGTCACGACCGCGGCAGCTCGTGATGCCCGTGCTCGCCGACGCGCGACACCGAGGTCGCCTGCGGCCCCTTGATCCCGGGCTCCTCGTCGAACCGCACCTCGTCGCCGATCGCGAGTGGTTCGGTATCGAGCACGCTGTTGCGATGAAAGTAGACCTGCCGTCCGTCGGTCTCGAGGTAACCCCATTCGCCTTGCACGTCGAGGTAGGTGACGCGGCCGTGCTCGGGCTCGACGTGCGTCTTCACGTCCTTCCGCAGGCGCCGGACGTGATCTTCGAGCTGACGGCGCGCCGCACGAAAGGCATCGCGGATCGCCATGTACATGTCCTCGTGCGACTTGTCGAGCGCGTGATCGTGGTTGACCACGATGTCCGGCCCCGGGACGGCGAGCATCACGCGTACGTGAATGCGCTGGCCCTGATGGTGATGCTGATGCGGGCGCTCGACCGTCACGTCGCAGCGCTCGATCCGGCTATAGGCGTGTTCGAGCTTGAGCACCCAGTCGCGAACGAAGTTCTCGAGCGCAGGCGTCGGCTCCAGGTCTCGAAAGCTGAGGTGCAGTGGAACGGGCATGCTTCCCTCCACTGCATGGACCGCGCCCGAGAGAGCGGGGACGATCGGGTAATCACGGAACAGGCGCACGTGCACGGCCGTCTCTTGCTCGCTGCGGCTCACAAGCGCAGTCGCTCGCCCTCGTTCACCGCGGATCGAGCGGCACACCGATTGCTTTCGATTTGTGTATCGGCGGCTCGGATGAGTCGCTCGGATCGAGAGCCTTGCTGGCTAGCCACCAGCGGACCACGAACCTCGAACGGGAAGGATTGCCTTGCACGCATGAAGAGCCGGCATCGATCGAAACGCTGAAGATCACCGCCCGAGCGCGAGCGACGGCGCCAAGATCACGAGCGGACGAGACGCGAGAGCGCCTCGAAGGTGACCGGTGGAACACCCGAAGGAGAACACTCGACGAGAGGAACGCGCGCGCGAATACCGCGTGGCGAACGCGAGTTGAACTACCCGAGACCGGCCTGCAAACGGTCGAGGGGCCTGGTGTCAAGCCAGAGACCAACCCGCGGAGACAACCAATCGCGAGTAGCACAGGCGACCCGAGCGATTCATCCGAACCGCCGACGAGACCTCGAATGACTACGGCGTCAGGTAGACGTCGACGCTGTCGGTCTCGGTGCCGGCTGCATCCGCGGCGACATTGTTACTGTGCGTGACGAAGGTCAGCGTCACGGTCGGCACCAGCGAGAAGATGGCGCCACCTTTTGCGAGGCCAGGACTCGCGACGAGGTTTCCGCCGAGACCGGCGATCGCTTGATTGGCCGTGAACGAGCTGTTCGAGACGACGAGCGTGCCGGTGCGAACGAAGATCGCGCCGCCGAGCCCGGCGCCGCCGCCCCCGCCGCCTTGCGCGCTGGTCCCGCCGAACATGCCGGGCACCGGGTTGGCGCCGCCACCTGCGCCGCCACCGAAGCCACCTGCACCCGCGTCGGGGAACCCGCCGAAGCCACCGCCGCCCGCACCGAACCCACCGGCACCACCATCTTCTTGGACGCCTGCGCCGCCACCACCGCCACCACCGCCATCACCGATCGCGTTCGCGCCGGACGTACCGCCGGTGCCACCGAGCGCGCCGCCCGCTCCGCCCATCCCGCCGGAGCCCACGGTCGTCGACGAGCCATCGTTGCCATCGCCACCGAAGCCGCCGCCGCCACCTCCGTTCGACAAGCCGGAGGAGTTGCCGCCGCCCGCACCGCCGCGCGCGACGCTGTTCGAGATCGCGATGTCCTGCAGCGTGACCGTACCGGCGTTGATGAAGACGGCGCCGCCCATCCCCGCGGCGCCACCACCGCCGCCACCCGCGAGGCCGGCCCCGCCTTTGCCGCCGGCGCCGAGGCCGTGCGTCAGCGTCACTCCGCTCATCGTCAGCTCACCGCCGTCGACGAAGAACAGCCGCCGTTGATCCATGCCCGAGACGGTGAGCTTGTTCGCGCCCGGACCGAGGATGGTGACCTCGCCGGTGCTGACGAGCGTCGCGCCGAGCTCGATCGTCGACGGCTCGGGGAGCGTGAACGTGATCGCCGTGGAGCCGGCCGCTGTATTCGCGACCGTGACGGCGGCCGCCAGCGAGCCGGCCCCGCTGGCGTTCGTGTTGACGACCTCGGCCACGTGGTCGAACACGTCGACGTCGACGGTCGCGGTCGCGGTCGTGCCCGTCTCGCCGGTCACCGTGAGCGTGTACGTGGTCGCGACGGTCGGTGCGACGGAGATCGGCACGCCCGCCAAGATCGTCCCGACGCCTTGATCGATCGTCGCCGACGTACCGGTGAACTTCGCGACCAAGCGGGTCGTGTTGCCGCGCGCGAGCACCGGCTGGTCGACGCGAAAGCTCGTGATGGCCGCCTGGATCGGCGCGGCATCGGGCGCGAGCGCGTTATCTCCGCATGCGGCGAGGGTCAGAACGCACAAGCCTGCAAGACGAATCATCGAGCCACACTACACAAGCCACGACGCGTCGGGGATCCCGGCCAGAACGATTCTGAACCGATCGCCCGCAGCGGCTGCGCCCCGATACTTCGTCGACGCGGCGCGTGCGCGTCCGTGCACGCGCGCGACGCACTGCGGTGGTGCGACAGATGCAACTGCAAGGCGGCCAGGAGGTCATCATGCGCAGCGCCGCGATCGCGACGGATCCCGTTCACGCAACCAGCGGCTCGGTCGCGCCCGGATTCGAGGAAGTCCGCGAGGTCTTCGAACGGAACTTCGAGGAGCGCGGCGAGATCGGCGCCGCAGTCGCCGCGTACTGGCGGGGCGAGAAGGTCGTGGACCTGTGGGGAGGCCGCCGTGCACCCGATCGCGATGCGCCGTGGAACGCAGACACGATGGTCGTCGTCATGTCGACCACGAAGGGCATGTCCGCGATGACCCTCGCACTGGCGAACGCGCGTGGCTGGCTCGACTACGACGCGCCGGTCGCGCGTTACTGGCCCGAGTTCGCGCAGAACGGCAAGGCCGAGGTCACGGTGCGCCAGCTGCTCGGTCACGAGGCCGGACTCGTGCTCCTCGACGAGAGGCCGACGATCGCGATGATGCGCGATCTCGACGCGGTCGCCCGCATCCTCGCGCGGCAGAGACCGGCGTGGCCCCCGGGAACGCGACACGGCTACCACACGATGACGATCGGTCTCTACATGCAGGAGCTCCTCCGCCGCGTCGATCCCGCGCATCGCACGCTCGGCCGGTTCTTCCACGACGAGATCGCGGTGCCGCTGCATCTCGACTTCTACATCGGGTTGCCACCCGAGATCCCCGACGAGCGCATCGCCAAGGTCAAGCTGATGTCGCTCGGACGTGCGCTGTTGGCGCTGCCGAAGACGCCGCCGGCGCTGCTCAAGAAGCTCCTCGTGCCGCGCTCGCTGCTTCGCCGATCGATGATCTACTCGGACCTCGACTGGAACGATCGCAGGACGCTCGAGGTGGAGTTTCCCGCGGGCAGTGGTGTCGGCACCGCGCGCGCGATCGCGCGGGCCTATTCCGCCTTCGCCGCGGGCGGCGGCGAGCTCGGCCTCACGCAAGCGACCTTCGACCGGCTCACCGCACCGCCTCCAGACGCACATCCGAAGGACGTCGTGGTGGGCGTGCCGAGTTACTTCTCGCTCGGGTTTCTCCGCCCCGGCCCGACGGTCATGTTCGGTTCGAGCGCGCGCGCGTTCGGTGCGCCGGGCGCCGGCGGCTCGTTCGCGTTCGCCGATCCCGATGCGCGCCTCGGCTTCGCCTACGTGATGAACAAGCTGGACTTCTATCTCGCCGACGATCCGCGCGAGAAGGCGCTGCGCGACGCGGTCTACCGCGCGATCGCGCGTTCGAAGTGAGCCGCACGGGGCAACTCGCATCGCGCCGAGACAGCCATCACGTCGGCCTCGCAGCCCTCGCGACCGGCGGTGGGATCCGCGCCCCTTCGATCGCCTGGAGGTGAGCGGCGGCTTCGATCTCGGCGATCGAGATCGAGCCAACCACCCGGTTCGTACCTCGACGATCGTCGATCACGACGATGTGGGGAGCCCCCGCCTCGATGGCCTGCTCGAGCGCGTCGCCGACATTGGCGTGCCACGGGATGATGACGTGTCGAGGTGGCAGGGTGCGCACGTAGTCCTCGATCGGCACCGCAGCACGGGCCTCGACCGGTACGAACGCGATGTCGCGCGCCTCGATGACGGAGACCGGCGCACCTTCACGATCGATCGCGACGAGGTCGAGGCGGTCGAGCTCGTGCATCCTGGCGAGTGCGTCCGCGAGCGTCGCGTCGACGTCGATCGTGACCGGTGCACGGCGCAGCGCGGGCACGAGATCGCCGATCCGCAGCCCGGCGAGCGCGCCGTGGATGCGTTCGGCCGCCAGCTCGGCACCGGCTCCGACGAAGACGAACGCAGCGACGAGGATCACGAGCCAGTTTCCGGACCACAGCCCGAGCACGCCGATGAGGATGGCGAACGCGCGGCCGATCGCCACCGCGATCACGGTGGCACGCTCGCGACCGAGCACACCCGCGAGCGCGGCACGCAAGATTCGACCGCCGTCCATCGGAAACGCAGGGATCAGGTTGAACAAGCCCAGCGTGAAGTTCATCCACGCGAGGTAGAACAAGCCGAGCTTGACGTCATCGGCGGTGTGTCCGATCGCCACGTCGAGCAGCACGAAGACGAGCCCGAGCCCGATGCTCGTCGCTGGACCGGCGAGCGCCATCACGCCCTCGTACAACGGCCGGCGCGGCATCCGAACGGCTTCCGACACACCGCCGAGCAACATGAGCGTGATCGCGCGTACCTTGCCGCCATAGCGCGTCGCCACGAACGTGTGCGCGAGCTCGTGGATCGCGATCGACGCGAAGAGCCCCAGCGCGAGCAATGCGCCCCACACGAGCGGCGGCAAGTGCAGGCGCACGTGCTGCATCCCGGCGAGACGTTCGAGCGTCGAGAACTGTGCGGACAGGAGGAACGCCAGGTAGGGGATGAAGAGCAGCAACGTCCAGTGGAGTCGGACCGGAATCCCTCGCACCCGAAACGCAGTGAACGAACCGGTGCTTCGTGATGTCGAGGTCGCCATGGTGATGCCCTTTCTGATCTCGATCACGCGCGGTGCAGAACCCATTCCATGCGCGCGTCGCCTACTCCTTCTTCGCCTCGTGATACGCGCGACGAATCTGCGCGAGATCGACGGACGGCTCCGGGTACTTCAGATCCAACCCCTGCAGGTACTCCACCACGATCCGTGCGACCGCGAGATTGCGGAACCACTTCCGATCCGCCGGGATGACAAACCAGGGCGCGTGCGGCGTGCTGCAGAGAGACAGCGCGTCCTCGTACGCCGCGATGTAGTCGTCCCAGCGCTTGCGCTCCGTGTAGTCGGCCTCGCTGATCTTCCATTGCTTCGCCGGATCGTCGAGCCGCTCCGCGAAGCGACGCAGCTGCTCCTCCTTCGAGATGTGGAGGTAGAACTTCAGGATGTGAGTGTCGTTGTTGGCGGCGAGGTTGCGCTCGAACGCGTTGATGAGCTCGTACCTGCCGGACCACACCGGTCTCGGGACGAGGTCGTGCACTCGAACGACGAGCACGTCCTCGTAGTGGGAGCGATTGAAGATGGCGACCTCCCCGCGTCGAGGCACCGCGCGATGGACCCGCCACAAGAAATCGTGAGCGAGCTCCTCGGCGGACGGCTGTCGGAACGGCACGACCCGACAGCCCTGCGGGTTCATCGCTCCGAGGATGTGGTTGATCGTCCCGTCCTTGCCGCCGGTGTCCATCGCTTGCAGGCAGATGAGCATCGACGAGCGGCCGTGTGCGTAGAACCGGTCTTGCAGCGCGCGTAGCTCGACCTGGTAGTGCTCGATCTCGGCGAGCGCAGCCTCGTGATTCTCGTGTCGATCCTTGAACCGCGGATCGATGTCTGCGAGCTTCACCCGACTCCCCGGCGTGACCCTGAACTGATCGAGGTACGTCATCGAAAACACCCCGTGCACGTCGCGATCCGGAGCGCTACGAAAACCTAGCTCGCGGTCGCGACGACCCGGCACGAATGTTGGGTGTCCTCAGCTCAGCTCGTCATGCACGTGATCCTGCCGAAACGGTCGCTCATCCATCGCTTCGACCGACCGGCGATCCGCGTCTCGCCGCTCCTGCTCGAGTGCGCCGCCCTCGCTCCGAGCACCGTCTACACCCGCCTCGCGACCCACGCGGTCGGCTTGACGTCGGCCCGAGCATCCGAGCTCCTCGCGAGCGTCGGCCGGAACGTCCTCGCCCGCGACGAGCGCCCGGGGTTGTCGACGCTGGTGTGGCGCTCGGTGCGGAACCCGCTCGTGATCCTGCTGGCGGTCCTCGCGTCGGCCTCGTTCGCGACCGGTGACGTACCAGCGGCCTCGATCATGGTGCTGATGATCCTGCTCGGCGTCGGGCTGCGGCTGGTTCAGGAGAGCAGGGCCAGCAGCAGCGCCGCCAAGCTGCGCGCCATGATCTCGGTGCATGCGACCGTGCTGCGCGATGGACGTCCGCGCGAGGTCCCGATCTCCGAGCTCGTTCCCGGTGACGTCGTCGAGCTCGCCGCCGGCGACATGATCCCAGCCGATGTCCGGATCGTGCAGGCCAAGGACCTGTTCGTCACCCAAGGCTCGCTGACCGGCGAGAGTCTGCCGGTCGAGAAGCACGCGAGCGAGGTCACCGCGGTGCTCGCACCGCTCGAGCGCTCGACGATCGCGTTCCTCGGCACCAGCGTGGAGAGCGGCTCTGCCACGGCGGTCGTGGTGGCGACCGGAAATGCGACCTACCTGGGCGGCATGGCCTCGTCGTTGCGCGAGCCGCCGCCGACGACCGCCTTCGATCGCGACATCTCGAGATTCACGTGGTTGCTGCTCCGCTTCATGTTCGTGATGGTGCCGGTGGTGTTTCTCGTCAACGGGCTCACCAAGGGCAACTGGAGGGAGGCCTTCTTCTTCGCCCTCGCCGTCGCCGTCGGGCTCACGCCCGAGATGCTCCCGATGATCGTCACCGTGTGTTTATCGAAGGGCGCGGTCGCGATGGGAACCAAGCAGGTGATCGTCAAGCGCCTCAACGCGATCCAGAACCTCGGCTCGATGGACGTGTTGTGCACCGACAAGACCGGAACGCTGACCCAAGACCGCGTCGTGCTCGAGCGCTACTGCGACGTCGCGCTCCGCGAGAGTCAGGCGGTGCTCGACCTCGCGTACGCCAACAGTCACTTCCAGACCGGACTCAGGAACGTGCTCGATCGTGCGGTGCTCACGCACGAGGAGACGCACGCGCACGCGCGCATCCCCGAGACCGTGAAGGTCGACGAGATTCCGTTCGACTTCGAGCGCCGCATCATGTCGGTGGTCGTCAAGATCCCCGGCGGCAACGACCGGATCATCTCCAAGGGCGCGCCGGAGGCGATCTTCGCGAAGTGCACGAGCTTCGACCTCGACGGCACGCGGCGGTCGCTCGACCCCGTTCAGCTCGCGCAACTCGCGCGCGAGCATGCTCGGCTGAGCGCCGACGGCTTTCGCGTGCTCGCGATCGCGACCCGGGAGGTCGAGCCGCGCGCCGCCACCGATCATGCAACGCCCTACAGCACGGCCGACGAGCACGACCTAGTCCTGCAGGGCTACATCGCGTTCCTCGACCCTCCGAAGGAGACCTGCGCATCCGCCCTCGCGGCACTGCACGCGCACGGCGTGAAGGTCAAGGTGATCACCGGCGACAACGAGCTCGTCGCGAAG
>Ga0316601_100000439_pt1 | contig 17630 bp, 13 predicted proteins | sample OWC_soil_day5_no_FD_207663 | JGI IMG/M metagenome (GOLD analysis project Ga0316601, IMG submission 207663) | Wetland soil microbial communities from Old Woman Creek delta, Ohio, United States - OWC_soil_day5_noCT | ecosystem: Environmental > Terrestrial > Soil > Wetlands | place: USA: Ohio... | reverse complement strand
CCGGACGCGGCCATTTTCCGCTACGCCCGTTATGGTATCGTGGGCGATTGCGTTGTGGTGCTACCTGAACTGACCCGTGCTGTGAAAGGAGCTGCCTGATGACCACTGCGAATCGTGTGCCTGTCGTTCAGGGTCTGTTTGCCGAGACGCCCAACGGGCCGCGTCTGCTGGGATCGAAGTGTGCGACGTGTGGGACGCCCTATTTTCCCAAGTCTTCCGCGTGTCACAATCCGGACTGTCAAGATCCGCGCGTCGAGGACGCGCAGTTCGGTCCGCGCGGGAAATTGTGGAGCTATGTGGTGCAGTTCTACCCCCCGCCGCCGCCCGTGAAGTACGACGAGCCCTTCGTGCCGTACGCGGTTGGTGCGGTAGACTTGCCCGGAGGCTTGCGCGTGCTCGGCCGCATGAGCGTTGACGATGTGAAGAAGATCAAGATCGGCATGGATGTCGATCTGGTCATTGAACGGCTGTGTGGCGACAAAGACGGGAACGAAGTGACAACCTGGAAATTCCGCCTGGTCTAAGGGCCACGGGCGCAGAACTCGGAGAGGGCACGACATGAGAGACGTGGCGGTTCTCGGGGTGGGTATGCACCCCTTCGGAAAGTTTGAAGACAAATCCGTGACCGATTTGTGCCGCGCGGCGACCAGCCGGGCACTCAAGGATGCGGGTATTCAGTGGCGCGACATCCAGGCGATCACGGCGGCCAGTTCCCGCTTCTCCGGCGGCAAGGGGTGGGGACTCAATGGCAACGATGTCATGGAGGACATGGGTCCGACCGGCGCCCCGGTATACAACATGTCCGCGGGCTGCGCGGCGGGGGGCAACGCTTTCAACGTTGGCTACAGCCTGGTGGCCGGTGGCGTCTATGACATCGTGCTGGTCGTGGGCGGTGAGAAGATGCCCAAGGGCTTCATTCAAACCTCGGGTATCGCGGACGAAACCGACCCGGAATACCTGCGCCAGGTGTGTGTCGGCGTGCCGGGGCCCGCGTTCTGGGCCATGCTCTGCCTGCGGCGCATGTCCAACTTCGGTACCACTGAGGAGCAACTGGCGAAAGTCGCCGTGAAGGCCCACCAGGTTGCCCAACACAATGGGAACGCGCGGTTTCGACAGCTCTTCTCGGTGGAGGACGTGCTCAAGTCCAAGCCCGTGAGCTGGCCGCTGCGCCTCTACGAAATCTGCCCCGTCAGCGACGGCGCCGCCGCCGCGGTGTTGTGCTCCGGCGATATCGCGCGCAAGTACACCACCAAGCCGGTGTGGGTCGCATCCAGCGCGGTGGCGACGGCGAATTTCCACGACGGCCTCCCCCGCAATCTGTCGACGATCATCCCGCCGGGCCATTCGCAGCACACCGAGGCCAGCAACGCCGTCAAGAAGGCGTTCGAGAAAGCCGGGCTGGGGCCGCGCGACGTCAATTTTGTGGAACTGCAGGATAACACCGTCTACTACGAACTGGCATTCCCTGAGGAGTGGGGTTTCTGCCAGCCGGGTGAGAGCGACAAGTTGGTGGAGCAAGGCGAGACCCTGCCCACCGGCAAGCTGCCGATCAATCCGAGCGGCGGCTTCCTGTGCTTCGGCGAAGCGACGACCGCGATGGGTGTATTCCAGGTCTGTGAGTTGACCTGGCAACTGCGTGGCGAGGCCGGCGCACGGCAGGTGCCGAACGCCAAGGTCGGACTGGCACAGACGCTCGGCCTCGGCCTCAACGCCACCGCGGCGATCCTGAAGCGCTAGCGAGGCAGCGCCTCGGACCAAGCGAATGGTATGTCCAGCTGCTTTGAGCTGTGGACTTTGGACTTTGGACTTTGAGCTGCGGGCGCAGCCCGCCCTGAGGAGGTCATGACGATGGCAGCGGAAGAAACACACCTGTTTCATGTCGAAGACGGTGTCGGCGTAGTCACGTTGAACCGTCCGGAGAAGCTCAATGCCATCCACTGGGACATGGCGTTGGGCTTGGTCGCGCTGTTGCGCGAGCTGCGCTTCCGTGACGATGTCCGCACCATCGTGCTGACCGGCGCCGGCAGGGCGTTCTGTTCCGGTGGCGATGCGTCCTGGGTGAGCGGCACCGGCGGCAACGCCCTTCCAGGCCTCGCCGATGACGCCAGCCGCCCCATGCCGCGCTATCAGCGGAAGACTCCCGCTGGGCCGTTCGCCGAGTTTACCCGCATGATCGTCGAGGTCGAAAAACCGGTGATCGCTGCGGTCAACGGTCCGGCCATGGGGGCGGGACTGGCGTATGCCCTGGCCTGCGACCGGCGTTTTGGCGATCGGGCCAAGGCACGCATGTGCGTGGCGATGGTCCGGCTGGGATTCAGCCCGGACTGCGGTGTGACCTATTTTCTGCCGCGGCTGACGAGTCTCTCCAACGCTCTCATGCTGGTGGAGACCGGCAAGATGATCGACGCCGAAGAGGCGCACCGAATGGGCCTGATCGACGAACTGGTCGATGAGGGGCAAGCCCTCCCGAGGGCCCTGGAATACGCCAAGGAATTGGCCAATGGGCCGAGTGTGGCCATCGACATCGGCCGGCGTTGCATCCACAAGACCTTGACCGCGACCCTCGATGAAATCCTGGACTATGAAGCGGTTGCGGCCACGATGTCGGCCTGCACGCAGGATGCCCGCGAGGGTACCCAGGCCCTGCTGCAAAAGCGTAAGGCCACGTTCAAAGGGTATTGAGGCCGCGGCGGCGCGGCCCGGTGCCGCGCCGGTTCGTCTTGCAGGGACGGCCGACCGTCTACCCTGAACGACCGCGGGTGCCTGACCGGACCCCATGCGCGAAGTGCCCGAATTCCACGGCAAGGTGGCTGTCGTTACCGGGGCGGGATCCGGCATCGGCCGGGCTGGGGCATTGGCATTCGCGTGCGCGGGCGCGAAGGTTGTCGTGGCCGATACGAACGCGCGCAGTGGCGCGGAAACCGTCCATTTGATTGCCGACGCGGGCGGTGCGGCGGTCTTCGTCCGCGTTGACGTGGCGCGGGCTGCGGACGTCGAGGCGATGGTCGGTACGGCTGTGCGCACGTGGGGGCGGCTGGACTTCGCGTACAACAATGCCGGAATCGCGGAGCCGCGGATTCCTCTGACCGACCTCACCGAGGAGGTGTGGGATCAGACCATCGACATCAACCTCAAAGGGGTCTGGCTGTGCATGAAGTATGAGATCCCTCAGATGCTCCGGCACGGCCGCGGCGCCATCGTCAACATGTCATCGGCGGTGGGATTGGTTGCGGCGCGACAACAGGCGGCGTACGTGGCGAGCAAGCATGGCGTGGTCGGCCTCACCAAAGCCGCGGCGCTGGAGTACGCCCACGCCGGCATCCGCGTCAACGCGATCTGTCCGGGCGCGATTCGTACACCCGCACTGGACCGCTTCATTACCGACAATCCGCAAATCGAGGCACGACTCGTCGGGCGCTATCCCATCGGGCGGCTGGGGACACCGGAGGAGGTGGCCGCGGCGGCGGTGTGGCTCTGTTCCGACGCGGCCGCGTTCATTACCGGGCACACCCTCGTCATGGACGGGGGGGCGCTTGCACAGTAAACCGGAGCGCGCATGAAACCCATCGATCTTACAGGCGCCGTTGCCGTGGTGACCGGGGCGTCGCGCGGCATCGGACGCGCCGCCGCGATGGCCTTTGCCCGCGCCGGGGCGCAGATTGTGTGCACCGCGCGCTCGACAGCGGCCACTCCCTCCAAAATACCCGGCACCATTGATGAGGTGGCGGAACAGGTGCGTGCCCTCGGACGTGGTGCGCTCGCCGTGCGTTGCGACATCAGCCAGGAGGAGCAGGTCGAGGCGCTGGCCCAGTGCACGCTCGATGAGTTCGGCCGTATTGACATCCTGGTCAACAACGCCGCCGTCAACTTCAGGGCGCCGTTCGCTGAGACGCCGATGAAGCGGTGGGACCTGGTGCTGAACGTGAATCTGCGGGGCAGCGTGCTGTGTACAAAGGCCTTCTTGCCCCACATGCTCAAGCGCGGAAGCGGCTCGATCGTCAACGTGTCATCGGGCGCCGTCAATCCGGAGCTGGCGTTGGGCATCGTACCATACGCGGTTTCCAAGGCCGGCCTCGAAATGCTCACGCGAGCGCTGGCGTTGGAGCTGCGGCCGCATCATATCGCCGTCAACGGCCTGCGGATCGAAACCAGCGTCGCTTCGGAGGGGGCGGTCTTCTTCAACCCCGAAGCCGTGTCACCCGACTGGGACACGCCGGAGGCCGTGGGTGCGGATATCTTCTGGCTGGCGACGCGGGCGCCGTCATTCACCGGGCACGTGCTGACGATGGCCGAGGTGCGTGCGGCGATGGAGAAGACGGCGTAGCGGGCGCCTGCCGGGGGAAGCGTGCGGGGAGCCCCGTTCCGCAGGTCCTCGTTGGCCGCACAGTGACGCGACGGCCCCGGCCGGTTTCAAGAGCAGCGATCGCCTGGTTCACGCCGGTTGCTGCGAATCGGGGTGCAGCGCGCCTTTGATCTCTTCGAGCGCGGCGGGGTCGTCGATGGTCGACGGAATGTCTACCGGCTTGCCGTCGGCGATGGCCCGCATGGTGGCGCGCAGGATCTTGCCCGAGCGTGTCTTGGGGAGGCGGGCGACCACGTGGGCGCGCTTGAACGAAGCCACCGCGCCGATCTGTTCGCGGATCAATTGTACCAGCGCGGCTTCCACTATCGCCGGTTCCGTCTCGATGCCGGCCTTGAGGACGACGAAGCCGACCGGCACCTGCCCCTTGAGTTCATCGGCTACGCCGATGACCGCACACTCCGCCACGGCGGGGTGCGTGGCAATCACTTCCTCCATGGCCCCGGTCGACAGCCGGTGACCGGCGACGTTGATCACGTCGTCGATTCGACCCATGACGTTGAGGTAACCATCCGCGTCGAAAAACCCGCCATCGCCGGTCACGTAGTAGCCTGGGAACTGGGTGAGGTACGACGACACAAAGCGGGCATCATCGTTCCACAACGTCGGTAGCGTCCCCGGCGGCAAGGGCAACTTGATGGCGATGGCGCCTTCTCTGGTTGCGGGCAACACCGTCCCGTCAGGCGCGAGGATGTCCACCTGGTAACCCGGCACCGGTTTGGTCGGCGAACCCGGCTTGACCGGCAACGCTTCGATGCCGAGGCAATTCGCGGCCACTGGCCAGCCGGTTTCCGTTTGCCACCAATGATCGATCACCGGCCGGCGCAAGAGATCGGTGGCCCAGTGATAGGTGTCGGGATCCGTGCGTTCGCCGGCGAGGAACAACGCACGAAACGACGCAAGATCATAGCGACGGAAGTGCGCGCCGCCAGGATCTTCCTTTTTGATGGCGCGGAACGCCGTCGGGGCGGTGAACAGCGTGGTGACCTGGTGTTCGGAAATGACCCGCCAGAACGCGCCTGGATCCGGCGTGCCCACCGGCTTGCCTTCGTACAACACGCTCGTGCAGCCGGCCAGCAAGGGCCCGTATACGATGTACGAATGACCGACGACCCAACCGACGTCCGAGGCAGCCCAGTACACCTCGCCGGGCTGCACGCCGTAAATGTTCGACATGCTCCAGCGCAAGGCCACGGCATGGCCGCCGTTGTCGCGCACCACCCCTTTCGGGCGGCCGGTGGTGCCGGAGGTGTAAAGGATGTACAGCGGATCCGTCGCGGCCACAGGCACGCAGGGGACCGGCTGCACCCGCGCCACCCCTTCGTGCCAATCGATGTCGCGATCCGCGACCAGTGATGCGTGCGCCATCGGCCGCTGCAGGATGACGCAGCGGTCGGGCTGGTGCGCCGCCATCTCGATGGCGCGGTCGAGCAACGGCTTGTACTCGATCACGCGCTTGACCTCGATGCCGCATGACGCCGACACAATGACCCTGGGCTTTGCATCGTCGATCCGAATGGCCAGCTCATGTGGTGCGAAGCCGCCAAACACCACCGAGTGGATGGCGCCGATGCGGGCACAAGCGAGCATCGCGATCGCGGCTTCCGGCACCATCGGCATGTAGATCACCACCCGATCGCCGCGGCCCACGCCGAGCTGTTGCAGGAGACCCGCAAACGTTGCCACGGCGTCGCGCAGTTCGCGATACGTGAAGCGTGCCACCGTGTTGGTGACCGGGCTGTCGTAGATCAGTGCCACCTGATCCGCGCGTCGCCGGTCGATGCCGTCGCCGCCATCAATCCAGCGGTCGAGCGCGTTGCAGCACGTATTCAGCTCCCCGCCGCTGAACCACCGGTAGAAGGGCGTATTGGAGTCGTCGAGCACCACACGCGGGCGCCGATACCAGTGAATCGACTGGGCCGCCTCGCCCCAGAATCGCTGCGGATCCTCGAGGCTTTGGCGATGAAGTTCGTCCAACCTGCCCATACCGCCTGTCGCTCTTTCTGGTCTCTCCGCGAATTCCGCCTGCCTCCGACTTCCTCGCATAGACCGACGCCACCGGCGATGCAATCGCGCAGGCGACCGGGAAAACTGACGGAAATCATCTTTTGAATTGCGGGTGTCTCATACTTCGGTGCCGCCGGGACACCTAAAAAGTGGACATTTGTTCCACCTGTCATTTTAGGGTAGGTTCGTTACCACGGTGGTTCGGTCGAACTTCCGGCAGCGAGAAAAGGGAGGAGCGGTCGTGAATTTCGAGTTTTCAGCAGACGAGAATGCATTCGTGCAGGAGGTGGAGTCGTTCCTCGATCAGTACGACACGCCGGACGTGATGGATGTCACGCGCGAGAACATGGCGCAGTTGGTGGACACCCCTGAACGCAAGGCCTTTCTGACCAAGTGCGCTGAGCATGGCTGGTTCGGCATGGGTTGGCCAAAAGAATACGGGGGCACGGAGCAAGAAGGCATCTACGAGTTCCTGTTGAACGAGTCGCTCGCGCGCCGCGGTGCGCCGCAGATCGGCAAGGGCGTGGGCATTGTCGGCAAGACGCTCATCCGCCACGGCAGTGACAAACTGAAGCACGAGTTCTTGCCGAAAATCTTGCACAACGAGATTCAGTTCGTCGTCGGCTATAGCGAACCCAAGGCCGGATCGGATGCGGCGGCCATGGCGCTCAAGGCCACCCGTGACGGTGACGGCTGGCGACTGAACGGTACGAAGATTTTCAATACCTCCGCCCATTTCGCGGATTGGTATTGGCTCGGTGTGCGCACGGACCCGAGCAACAAGCACCGCGGCATCACGCTCTTCTTGGTGCCGGTCGACACCCCGGGCATCAGCGTGCAGCCGATGCCGACCATCGGCGACGAGATCACCAACACGGTGTTCTTTGACAACGTCTACGTGAGCGATGAGTATAGGGTCGGCGAGCTGAACAAGGGATTCCAGTACATTTCCGAGGCGCTCGATCTCGAGCGCTTCACCATGTTCACTTTTGCCCCGATCGAACGACGGATGGAGGAGCTCTGCAGCTACGTTGCGAGCGAGGAGCGTGACGGCCAACCGCTGCGCGAGGATCCGGTGGTCCGGCAGCGCATGGCGCAACTCGTGACCGAAGCCGAAGTCGCCCGACTGCTGGGGCTCCGTTTTGTGGCCAAGTCGATGAAAGGGGGCGCGCCGCCGACGGCTGAGGCGTCGGAGTACAAGCTGTTTTCCACCGAGCTCTCAAAGCGCGTGGCCAACACGGCGCTTGACCTGGCCGGACCCGGGAGCCAGCTCCGGGTGCATACCCCCGATGCGCCGATGCGCGGGCGTGCGGAACTCACCTATCGCTACACCGTGATCGACACCATTGGCGGCGGTACGTCGGAGGTTCAGAAGAACATCATCGCCCGGCGCAAGCTCGGCCTCCCGCCCAATTTCTGAGTTGTCCAAATGTCTCAGCCCGCTCACCTCTCCGGTGTCACCGTCCTGGACCTTGCCAGCGTAGGGCCCGCGGCGCGCTGCACTCGGATCCTGGCCGACTACGGTGCCACGGTGATCAAAGTGGCGCCGACGCCGCGCAAGGGTGCGCTGCAGACGCAGCCCGCCTACTGGGCGTACAGCGCCGGTCGTGGCATGAAGCGGGTGCAGATCGATCTGAAGGCGCCTGCGGGCAAGGCGGCGTTCCTTCGCCTCGCGGCGGCGGCCGACGTGATCATCGAGAGCTACCGCCCCGGCGTCGTCGCGCGCCTCGGTATCGGCTACGACGATGTCCGCCGCGTCAACGAGCGGATCGTCTACTGCTCGACCAGTGGCTACGGGCAGGACGGCCCTGCATCGCAATGGGCAGGGCACGATCTCAATTATCTCGCCGTCGGAGGCTACCTCTACTGTGGCGGCCGGCGGGCGGATGGCGGTCCGGCGTTGCCCGGTGCGACGGTGGCCGACAGCGCCGCCGGTGGTATGCATGCGGTCATTGCGATCATGGCGGCATTGCTGCGGCGCCATGCGACCGGCAGCGGTGAGTACCTTGATGTGTCGGTTGCGGACGGTGTGCTGTTCTTCACCTCGCTGTACGTGGACCAGTACCTGGCCACCGGCGTGAAGCCCGGTCCCGGGCACGACATCCTGACCGGGCGCTATGCCTTCTATGATCTGTACCAGGCACGCGACGGCAAGTGGCTCGCTGTGGGCGCCATCGAGTCCGCCTTCTACCGCAACCTGTGCACGGCCCTCGGCTGCGAGCACTGGATTCCACACCAGACCGACGATGCCCGTCAGGAGGAGATCCGTGCCGCGTTCCGTGCGGCGTTCGCGACACGCGACCGGGACGATTGGGTGACGGAGTTGGCCCCGCGTGACACCTGCGTCGCGCCGGTCTACTCGATTGAAGAGTTGACCAACGATCCGCAGTTCGCGCACCGGCGCGTCTTCGTCGAGGCGCTGCACGAGCAGCACGGCAGGTTCCGGCAACTCGGACCGGTGATGGCGGGAATCGACCGATCGCCCGCGACCTACGCGGCACCGGGCGCGTCGCGGACCGATACGGCAGCGCTGTTGCGGCAAGCGGGGGTTCCCGCACCGGAAATCGAGGAAATGGTAAAGCAGGGCGCGATCGCCTGACGGAAGATCCGCCGGCACCGTCGCCTGACAGAGCACGTACAACACCTTGAACCCGTGAGCGGCCATAGGCTAGAGTGGCCCGCCGGGGGCAACATACGGAGAAGGAGTCTCGGATGGATCTCGATTTCAACGAAGAACAACAAATGCTGCGCGAGACGGTGCAGCGGCTGTGTGCCGAGTGCGCACCGATCAGCGTGGTCCGCGAGATGGAGGACGACCCGATCGGGTATCCCGAAAAGCTGTGGAAGCAGATGGCCGAATTGGGACTGACCGGGCTGACGCTCCCCGAAGAATACGGCGGTTCGGGGCAGTCGTTCGTCGAGGCGGCAATCATGTACGAGGAGCTGGGCCGGGCGCTGGCTCCGTCGCCTCATTTCGTGAGTGCGGTCTTGGGCGCCGGCGTCCTTCTCGAGGCTGGAAGCGATGCGCAGAAGCGGGCCTGGCTGCCGAAGATCGCCTCCGGTGAGGCTATCCTGACCCCGGCCTGGCTGGAGCCGCAGAATGGCTACGGCCCGCGCGGCGTCCAGGTGAAGGCGGTCCTCGAAGGCGACAAGTACCGTGTGAGCGGCACCAAGCGACATGTCCTGTTCGCCGCCGCTGCGACGCGTTTGCTGGTGTTGGTCCGGACCGGCGATGGTGAGCAGGATATCGATCTCCTGTTGGTGGATCCGAAGGCTCCAGGCGTGCAGTTGACGCAGCAGTACAGCCTGGCGTCCGACACGCAGTACAAGGTGGTGTTTACGGACGTGCTCGTGCCGGCGGCGGGCCGCATCGGCGCCGCGAAGTCGGGCTGGGCGACATGGAACAAGGTGATGCACGACGGGATCATCCTGCTTGGGGCATGGGCGATCGGCGGCGCGCAGCGCGCTCTGGAGATGATGGTCCAGTACTCCAAAGAGCGGGAGCAGTTCGACAAGCCGCTGGGCGCCTTCCAGGCGCTGGCGCACTACATGTCGGATGCCTCAGCGGCCGTGGATGGCGGTACCACCCTGGCCTACGAAGCGGCATGGGCTTGCGCCAACGGCAAGTCGATCGAACGGCTGGCACCGATGGCGAAACTGTTCGCCTGCCAGACCTTCCGCGATGTGACCGCCACGGCACAGCAGATCTATGGCGGCATGGGCTTCACTCTCGAGTGCGACATCCAGCTCTTCTTTCGGCGCGCCAAGCAACTGCAGCTCTCCTGGTGGGATGGACGCTATCTGGAAGAGTTGATCGCCCGGACGGTGCTGGATCACGGCGCGCCGGTGCGCCTGACGGACGATGGCCGCAAGACGTTCAAGTGGCCGCCGGAACCGATTCCAGTCGGGGTGCGTTCGAAGCAGCAGTTGGCGCTTGCGCTTGCCGAGCACGCTAATCAGCGCGGGCGTGCGCAGGCGTTTCGCGATCAAGTCAAGCAACAAGTGAAGAAGAAGTAGCAACCGAGGGCAACCGATGGCAGACGAGCACTCGCAGGTATCCATTCCGGACGAAATTCCCGCGGACATCAAGCAGAAGCTGTTGGCGCTGGCCAAAGAGAGCGAGCCGGAAGCCTCGCCGGTGGAGGTCAATGAGTATCTGATCCGCCATTGGTGTGAGTCCCTGGAAGACGGCAACCCCATGTACCTGGATGCCGATTACGCCAGGTCGAGAGGGCACAAGAACATCGTGGCTCCTATGGGCACGGTCATGAACACCTTTTACTTCCCATTCCGCTGGCCGTGGCCTCCGGGCGGGCGTGAGCCGCAACCGCACATCCATTATCAGATCAAGGATGCGTTGGGCTTGCCGGTGGGCATCATTCAGGCGGTCGAGATCGAGAACTACAAGACGCTGGAGATCGGTGATCGCCTCAACGTCAGCCAACGATTCGTCTCGGTTTCCCAAAAGAAGAAGACACGGGTCGGTGAGGGCTACTTCTGGACGATGGATAGGCTCTACCGTAACCAGAACGGCGAGTTGATCATGCGCGAGCGGATGACCGCCTTCGGGTACGGCGAGCCGAAAGCGCCGTCGGCGGCTGCCCCCGCGAAGCGCGGTGGGTGGAGTCCGGCGGTCGAGGAGATGATCCAGGGCGATCGCACGGGGTACCAGCCGCCGGCATTTCGCGATCGGTATTGGGAAGACGTGCAGGAGTGCGAGGAGCTCCCGCCGCTCCTGTTCCCGATCACGTTCACAAGGTGCGTGTATCTGGCTTCGGCGACCCGCGATTTCTCTCCTCAGCACTCGAATCGCGAGTACGCACAGCAGCGGTCGAAAACCAAGGACATCTTCGTGAACACACCGTTCAACATGGGGATGTTCAGTCGCTTCATGACCGATTGGGGCGGTCCGAAGAGCACCGTGCGCCGCATGAACCTCGCCATGCGCGGCAACGTATGCGCCGGCGATGACATGAACATCACCGGCAAGGTGACCAAGAAGTACATCGATAACGGCGAGCATCGCGTCGACCTCGAGCTGATGGTCTCGACCCAGGAAGGGCCGGTTACGCCGTGCACGGCGACGCTGGCGCTGCCCAGTCGCAGCGGCCAGGGCAAGTAGGGCGCGTCGAGTCGAACGGAAACGGAGGGGGAGACGATGAGCGCGGACACAAGTGGGACAACGTGGGACCAGACGGTGGATGTGTTGGTCGTCGGTTCCGGGGCCGGTGCGCTGACGGCGGCGCTGGCCGCGTACGATCGCGGTGCCTCGCCGCTGATCATCGAGAAGAGCCCGCAGTTTGGGGGCGCCTCGGCGATGGGCGGGGGCGGCTTGTGGGTGCCGAACAACCACCTGATGGCAGGCGTGGGCATTCAAGACAGCCCGGAAGATGCCTGGCAATACATGAAGGGCTGCGTGGGGGACGCCGTCCCAGACGACCGCCAACGCGCCTATCTCGAGAATGCCCCGCAAATGGTCAAGTACCTGATGGAGCACTCGCGCGTCAAGTTTGTCGCGTTGCCCGAGTACGCCGACTACTACCCCAACATTCCCGGCAGCCGGCCTGGGGGGCGCTGCCTGGAACCGGAGCGCTTCCACGCCCGTGAGATCGGCAACGACGAGTTGGTGAAGATGCGCCCGTCCGCCCTCCAGTCCCTGATCTCGTGCCGCATCTTCATGAGCATTTTCGAGGCGCGCGTACTCATGACCCGCTCGCCGGGCTGGATGACCATGGCGATGAAGCTCATGGGGCGGTACTGGTTGGATCTGCCGTGGCGCTTCAAGTCGAAACGTGACCGGTCCATGACCATGGGCAACGCCCTCGTTGCCAGGCTGTGGCGCTCGCTCATGGATCGCGGCGTGCCGCTGTGGCTGAACACGCCTGCGCGCGAGTTGATCATGGAAGATGGCCGCGTGGTCGGCGTGGTGGCGGAGCGCGAGGGTCGCAAGATTCGCATCCGCGCCAATAAAGGCGTCATCCTCGGGACCGGCGGGTTCGAGCAGAGTCAGGCAAAGCGGGAGAAATATCTGCCCAACCCGACGCGCACGGAATGGTCCTGTGCCAATAAGTACAACACCGGCGACGCCGTCGACATGGGACAGGCGGTGGGTGCGGCACTGGACCTCATGGACGATGCCTGGTGGGGTCCCACCTGCATCGTGCCGGGCGAGGAATACGCTCGTATGCTGGTGATCGAGAAATCGTTACCCGGCAGCATCTTCGTGAACAAGCGCGGCGTACGCTTCGTCAACGAGGCGTCGGCCTATATCGACGTGGTGAACGCCATGTACAAGAATCACACGCCGGAGTCGCCTTGTGTGCCGTGCTATCTGGTGTTCGATGCCACCTTCCGGAAGAAGTACCCCGTCGGTCCCTTCTTGCCCGGCCAACAACAGCCGGACTCGCGTGTGCCGAAGCCTATGTTGGCCATGTTCAAGAAGGCGGATACCCTCGATGCGGTGGCAGCCCAGGCCGGGGTCGATGCGGCCGGACTCAAGGCCACCGTGGCCAAGTTCAATGAATATGCCCGCATCGGCACGGATCCCGATTTCCACCGCGGAGAGACCGTATTTGACAAGTACTACGGCGATCCGATGGTCCAGCCGAACCCTTGTTTGGCGCCGATCGAGACGCCCCCATTCTATATCCTCGAGGCGTATCCGGGCGAGTTGGGTACCAAGGGTGGCCTCAAGACCGATGCCCGCGCCCGCGTGCTGAACGAGGCCGGGGAACCGATCCCCGGACTCTACGCAACCGGCAACTGTTCGGCATCGGTGATGGGACGCACCTATCCGGGTGCCGGCTCCACCATCGGCCCGACGATGACCTTCGGATACATCGCGGCACGCGACGCGACCGAAAAATGAGGCCGTGACGGTCGCGGCTTGTCTGTATCGCGGTTTCGGAGGGGCGCCCAAATGTGGGTGCCCCTCTTTTTTGTTGACGCACGATAGCCGCGCTCGCTGCGCAAGGGGTGTGCCGTTATGACCTCCGCGGCTGCCCTCTCCGGCCGGCGCGTCCTGGAGCTAGCGGACGAGAAAGGCCTCTACTGCGGGAAGCTGCTCGCCGATATGGGTGCCGACGTCATCAAGATCGAGCGCCCCGGCGGCGATCCGACCCGCAACATCCCCCCGTTCTGGGGCGACACGCCCCATCCCGAGCGTGGCCTCTTCTTCCTGTACACCAATACCAGTAAGCGCGCGGTGACCCTCGACGTTACCACAGCCGAGGGCCAGGCCCTCTTTCGACGGCTGGCGCAGACCGCCGACCTCGTCATCGAGACCTTCGAGCCCGGCACCATGGACGGTTGGGGTATCGGGTACCAGGCCCTGAATGAAAACAACCCCGGCTTAGTGTTCACGTCGATCACGGGCTTCGGACAGACGGGGCCGCACAAAGCCTTCAAGTCGTCGGATCTCGTGGCCAACGCCTTGGCCGGCGGGATGTACGTCACGGGCGTGCCCGAGGATCCGCCGGTGGTGCTGGTGGGCTCGCAGGCCCACATAATGGCGTCGACCTGCGCGGCGGTCAGCAGCATGATCGCGCTCTTTCATAGTACCCTCCGGGGCGAGGGCCAGCAGGTCGACATCTCAGTGGAGGAGGTGAACTTGGCGGTCACGCACATCGCCGGTGTCGGGCGGTGGCTCGAAGACCGCCTCATTCCCAAGCGCATCGGCAGCGCCTTGATCGCCGCCGTTCCCTCCGGCGCCTACCCGTGCAAGGACGGCTTGGTGTACCTCATCGTGAATCGCCCGCTGCACTGGAAGGCCTTGGCGCAATGGATTTACGAGGTCACCGGCAACGACATCGTCCTGGATCCGATGTTCGAAGGCCCCACCGCGAATCGGCAACCGGTCCGTGATCTGCTCGATGTGTACATCTCCGACCTGACCGCGCGGTTTACGGTCGACGAGATGTACCACGAAGGGCAGCGGCGCCACCTCGCCGTGACGCCGGTGAATACGGCCACCGGCGTCGTCCAAGACCCGCACCTCGCTGCCCGCAATTACTTCGTTGCCGTCGACCATCCGGGCGTTGGCACGCTGCGCTACCCGGGCGCACCATACCGCCATGCGGGAACGCCGTGGGCCATCACGCGGCCGGCGCCGCGCGTCGGTCAGCACAACGAAGAGATCTTCTGTGGCGAGCTCGGCCTCTCGACGGAGACCGTGGGCGAGTTGAGACAACGCGGCATTATTTGAGGGTGACGGCGTCATGGTGCGGCGCGATCTGTCGGCTGCCAAGACGGACACTTAAGACGGTGGGATTCTTCCGAGCATGCAAGCGCTCCAAGGCGTGAAAGTGATTGAATTTGCGTACGGCATGGCGGGCCCGTGGATTGGCCGCTTGATGGCCTATTGTGGTGCCGAAGTCATCCGCGTGGAGTCGAAGAAGCGTCCGGACGTCACCCGGCAATACGTTCCGCCATGGGCACCCGAGATGGGTATGCAGACCCAGCTGTCTCCCTGGTTCACCGACTGGAATGCCGGGAAGCGTTTCGTCGCGCTCGATTTGACCCGGCCGATAGCCATCGAACTGGCGAAGCGTCTGGTGGCGCACGGCGACGTCGTGGTGGAGAACTACGCCACCGGTGTGATTGGCAGGTTGGGTCTAGGCTATGCGGAACTCAATCAAGTGCGGCCCGAAATCATTATGCTCAGCACCGCCGGGTTCGGCGACAGCGGTCCGTGCAGTCGCTACATCACGTGGGGTCCGAACATCGAGGCCATGTCAGGCCTCAGCACGCTGTCCGGCTTTCCGGAACGGTCATGTACGATTACCCAATACGCGTACCCGGACGCCGTCGGCGCACTGCATGGGCTGTTCGCGGTGATGTGCGCGTTGGACTATCGTCTTCGAACGGGCAAAGGTCAGTACATCAACCTCTCCCAATACGAGGCGACGGTCGGCGTCATCGGGCACGTCATCATGGAGTATCTCGCCAACGGCCGCGAACCGGCGCGGCGCGGGAACGGGTCCCTGCACGCGGCACCGCACGGGTGTTACCCGTGTTCGGGCGATGATCGCTGGTGTGTGATCACTGTGTCCACCGCGGCGGAGTGGGAACGCCTCTGCCACATCGTCGGTCAACCGGAGTGGCTGACAGACCCCCGGTTCGCCACGCTCTCCGCGCGGCTCGAACATGCGTCCGAGCTCGACCGCTTGATTGCGGAATGGACGGCGCCGCAAGCTGACTACGCAGTGATGGCCACCCTTCAGGCGGCGGGTATCGCCGCGGGTGTGGTGCAGAACGTCGAGGACCAATTCCGGCGGGATCCGCAGTTGGCGGCGCGCGGATTCTTCGAGGAAATCGAACACCTCAAGAAGGGGAAGGTGGTCGCCACCGGCATTCCGCTGGGGTTGACCGGTACGCCGGGCCGCACCAGCAGCTCGGGCGCCGCGATCGGGCAGGACAACGCGTACGTCTTCGGCGGCTTGCTTGGAATGAGCGCTCGGGAGATACAAGACTGTATCGACGGCGGCGTGATCGAAACCGCCGACCCGCCGTAGAGAGCCGGCGTATGCTCAGCACGGGGTTGCCCAGTCTCGACCGCGTCATTCAGGGGGTGATGGCGGGGGATAACATCGTCTGGCAGGTCGATGCGATCGAGGACTACGCTGCCTTCGTGCAGCCGTTTTATACCGACGCGCTCAGCCGTGGGCGGCGGCTGATCTATTTCCGTTTCGCCCGTCATCCACCGCTCGTTCCGGACGGTGTGGGAGCGGCGATCCACCATCTGTCCCCGGAACTGGGCTTCGAGACGTTCACCGCCGAGATCCACCGGGTGATCGAGCACGCGGGCCGCGGCGCGTTCTACGTTTTCGACAGCCTCTCGGACCTGGCCGCGGACTGGTACAGCGACCTGATGCTCGGCAATTTCTTCATGGTCACCTGTCCGTACCTGTTCGAGCTCCAAACCGTGACCTACTTTGCGCTGCGCCGCGGCCACCATTTGATTGATGCCGTCTCGGCCATCCGCGACACCACCCAGATCCTGATCGACGTCTACCGGCACCATGGGGCGCTGTACATTCATCCGCTGAAAGTTGACCAACGGTACTCGCCGACGATGTACCTACCACATCGGTGGGACGATGGCGCGTTTCGGCCGGTAACGGAGAGCGCGTTGCTCGCCGATATGCTGGTGCCGACGGCGGAAGGACAGGTCGACTCCACCTCCCGCATACCTGACGTCTGGGACCGCACGTTCGTGCATGCGCGAGAGGTGTGGGATGCCGTGCGCAGCGGGAGGCGCCCGCCGGAGGATGCCGCCGGCGTAAGCGCACACCTGCTGCGCATGATGTTGACGCGGGACGAGCGGGTGCTCGCGCTCGCGTCCCGCTACTTCGATCTGGCGGACCTGCTGGCCATCCGCAAGCGCATGATCGGGACCGGGCTCATCGGCGGCAAGGCTGTAGGTATGCTGCTGGCCCGCGCCATTTTGTGTCGAACGGACGCCTCCTGGCGAACGAAGCTGGAAACGCACGACTCCTTTTTCATCGGCTCGGATGTCTTCTATTCGTTCCTCGTGCGCAACGACTGCTGGCGGATTCGGCGGAATCAACGGGCCAACGCCTCGTTCTTGGACGGGGCGGAAGCGGCGCAGCAGCGGCTGCACGCCGGTACGTTTCCGCCGTTCATTCATGAGCAATTCGTCGCGATGCTCGGGCACTTCGGTCAGTCACCCATCATCGTCCGTTCGAGCAGTTTGCTGGAGGACGGCTTCGGCAACGCCTTCACAGGTAAGTACGAGAGCGTGTTCTGCCCCAACCAGGGCTCTCCGGAGGAACGATTGGCGGCGTTCGTCTCTGCGGTGCGGACGGTCTACGCCAGTACGATGAGTACGGAGGCGCTGCTGTACCGCGCCCGCCGCGGCCTGCTCGACTCCGACGAGCAGATGGCGGTCTTGGTGCAGCGGGTGTCGGGTGCCGTCTACGGAGACCTGTTTTTCCCCCAGGCTGCAGGAGTGGGCTGGTCCTATAACCCCTATGTGTGGAGCGAGTACATCGACCCGGACGCCGGCGTGCTGCGCCTCGTTTTCGGATTGGGGACCCGGGCCGTCGAGCGAGCGGACGACGATTACACCCGCATCGTCGCGCTCAACGCGCCGCAGCGCCGCCCAGAAGGGAGCTTTGACGAGGTGAGGGAATACGCGCAGCGGCGCGTCGATGTCATCAATCTCAAGACCAACCGCCTCGAATCGCTGCCGAGCGACGCGGTCTTGGCGGCTGCTCCCGGCCTGCCCGCCGAACTGTTCGCC
>Ga0316601_100000438_pt1 | contig 17655 bp, 9 predicted proteins | sample OWC_soil_day5_no_FD_207663 | JGI IMG/M metagenome (GOLD analysis project Ga0316601, IMG submission 207663) | Wetland soil microbial communities from Old Woman Creek delta, Ohio, United States - OWC_soil_day5_noCT | ecosystem: Environmental > Terrestrial > Soil > Wetlands | place: USA: Ohio... | reverse complement strand
TGGCTGTAGTGGCCGTGACGCGCCAGGTCGACGTGGTCGGCGACGAACGCCTCGTGCATCACCATATCGCCGTCGAGCAGGATGACGTAATCGCAGTCGGTGCGCGCGATCGCGAGGTTGCGGATGCGGCCGGCACGGAAGCCTGCGCGTGGCTGCCACACGTGATGCACCGGGCAGGGGAGCCCCGCAGCCTGCCGACGTACCACGGCGGCCGTCTCGGGCCCCGACCCGTCATCGGCCACGACGACCTCGTCAGGGCATCGCGTCTGGGTCGCGACGCCCGCGAGCACCCTGACGAGCGCCTCGGGACGCTCGTGCGTCGTGACCACGAGGCAGCAACGCATCACCTCTCGGCGATGGCCAGGCGGCGAACCGCCTGCAGTGCCACGGACAGCGACGCAAAATCCACACCGGTCGGCTGTGCGCGGATATCGTTCACGACGCTGCGTGCATGGTCGCCGATTGCGCCGAGCTTGTCCTGCCAGCGTGCAATGGCGCGCGCCGTATCGCGCTCGCGAGTTTCCTCGAGCATGCGCTGCACCAGGCCTCGCTGCGTTTCGTAGAGCGCCTCGCGCAGGCTGCCGCGCGCCACCGCGTGCCAGTGCCCCTGTGTGTCGAGCGACTCGATGTGACCGCGCAGCCAGTCGAGTCCGAACTCCGCGCCGACGCCGAAGTACGCGGCGGCCGCGGCTGAAACGGACATCCTGCGGGCCTGCGCGAGTTCCACGATGTCCGGCGCGCATTGCAGGGCCGAGCACGCGGCGACCTGTCTTGTGAGACCGGCGTGAACGCCCGCGGCCGCGAGTTCGGCGGAGCGCGCGTCGAATGCCTCGCGTTCGAGGCCGGTGAGCCAGTGCGGCAGCGCGGCCGCGAGTTCCCGGATGCCCGGCCGCAGACGGCCGACCTGCATCTCGATGCCGAGTTCGCCGCGATGTCGCTGGATCAGCCAGTACGTCACCTGCCTGATCAGTGCGATGGTGTCCTGCATCATCGCGTACTGCACGGCCGCCGGAATCCGGTTGTCGAGCCGCTCGATGGCCTGCCAGAGCTCGCGGACGTCGAAGATTTCGCGCGCGATCGAGTAGGCCCGTGCCACGGTGGCGGCGTCCGCGCCCGTGTCCTGCTGCGTGCGTGCGACGAACGTCGGACCCATGCGGTTGACGATGCTGTTGGTCGTCGCCGTGACGATGATTTCGCGCTTCAACCGGTGCTCGCCCAGCACCGCCGCATAGCGCCGGGTGAGGCGAACCGGGAAGTAGCGGTCCAGTTCGCGGCCCAGGTAGGGATCCTCGGGCACGTCGGACTGGATCAGCTGGCTGTTGAGGGCAATCTTCGCGTAGCTCAGGACCATGGCCAGCTCGGGCCGTGCCAGTCCCTGGCCCGCCCGGCGGCGCTCCTCGATTTCTTCCGCGTTCGGCAGGAACTCGAGCGCACGGTCGAGTACGCCCGCGAGCTCGAGCGAGCGGATGAAATGCGCATGCTCCCCCAGTCGCTCGGCCGCGTTGGCCGCCTGCAGGCTGATGGCCTGGCTCTGCAGGTAGTTGTCCCTGAGCACGAGATCGCCGACCTCATCGGTCATTTCGGCCAGCAGCCGGTTGCGGGCGCTGGTCGCGAGCTTCGTGCGCCGCTGGGCCACGTCGAGCAGGATCTTGATGTTGACCTCGTGGTCGGAGCAGTCCACGCCCCCCGAGTTGTCCACGAAGTCGGTGTTCACGCGGCCACCGTGCAGCGCGAACTCGATGCGGCCGAGTTGCGAGCAGCCGAGGTTGCCGCCCTCGCCAATGACCTTGCAGCGCAGGTCACGTCCGTCGACGCGCACGGCGTCGTTGGTGCGGTCGCCAATCGCCGAATTCGCCTCCCACGACGCCTTGACGTAGGTGCCGATGCCGCCGTTCCACAGCAGGTCCACGCGCAGCATGAGGATCGCCTGGATGACCTGCTGTGGCGTGGCCTTGCCGGACTCCAACCCGAGCATGGCACGCGCCTGCGGGCTCAGCGTGAGTTCCTTGGCATCGCGGGGCAGCACCGCGCCGCCCTTCGACAGCACGCGGCTGTCGTAGTCGCTCCACGAGGACCGAGGCAGACGGAAGAGGCGCTCCCGTTCGCGGAAGCTCGATTCCGTGTCCGGATCGGGATCGAGGAAGATGTGCTGGTGGTTGAACGCGGCCAGCAGCCGGGTGTGCCGCGACAGCAGCATCCCGTTGCCGAACACGTCGCCGGCCATGTCGCCGACGCCAGCCACGGTGAAGTCCTGCGACTGCGTGTCGATGCCCATCTCGCGGAAGTGGCGTTTTACGCACTCCCAGGCGCCCTTCGCGGTGATCCCCATCTTCTTGTGGTCGTAGCCGGCGGAGCCGCCGGATGCAAATGCGTCGCCCAGCCAGAAGCCATACTCGGCGGCGAGCGCGTTCGCGGTGTCGGAGAAAGACGCCGTGCCCTTGTCGGCCGCGACCACGAGGTAGGGATCGTCCGGGTCGTAGCGCACCGTCTGGGCGGGGGGCACGACGTGCGGGCCCTGCACGTTGTCGGTGAGGTCCAGGAGTCCGCGGATGAAGATGCGGTAGCACTCGGTGCCTTCGCGCTGGACCGCCTCGCGTCCGCCGCCGGGCATCTGCTTCGGCACGAAGCCGCCCTTGGCGCCGACGGGCACGATCAACGTGTTCTTCACGTTCTGGGCCTTCATCAGCCCAAGCACCTCGGTTCGGAAATCCTCGCGCCGGTCGGACCAGCGGATGCCGCCGCGGGCGACCTTGCCCATGCGCAGGTGCACGCCCTCGACGCGCGGCGAATACACCCAGATCTCGAACATCGGCCGCGGCTTCGGCAGTTCCGGAATGGCCTTCGGGTCGAGCTTGAACGACAGGTAGCCCTTGGGATTGCCGTCCGCGTCGCGCTGGTAATGATTGGTGCGCAGGGTTGCCGTGATGACGGCGCGGAACGAGCGCAGGATGCGATCGTCGTCCGGGCTCGTGACCTGCTCCAGCGCTTCGTCGATCTCGCGCGCCAGCGAACGTTGCTGGGAAGCGCGGGTGGCATCCGTCAGGGCGGGGTCGAAACGTGCTTCGAAGGTCCAGGCGAGGCGTGCGGCAAGGTCGGGGTGCCTGGCGAGGACCGACTCCATGTAGCGCTGGCTGAACGGCAGCCCCGTCTGCAGCAGGTAGCGGCAGACAGCGCGGAGCAGGAGCACTTGCCGCCAGTCGAGCCCGGCCGCCAGCACCAGGCGATTGAAGCCGTCGCTCTCCGCGCGCCCGTTCCAGACGGCGAAGAATGCTTCGTCGAAGCGAGTCCCGGACTGCGCCGGGTCGAGCACCTTGCTGCCGGCGTGCGTCACCTCGAGGTCCTGGATCCACAGGTCCTGATGCTCCCCGATGCGGTAGGGGCGCTCGTTGTGGATGCGCAGGTCGAAGTTCTCGAGCAGCGGCAGCATGTCCGACATGGCCACCGGCTCGCCACGGCGGTAGAGGCGCAGGTGCAGGGACTTTCGCGCAGCATCCCCCGGTTGCAGCTGCAGGCCAAGGGCCGGCGCGGTGTCCGGCAATGCCAGGAGTTCCGAAATGTCGTCGATCGCATCACGCGCAGGAACGTCCTCCTGGTAGGCGACCGGGAACGCGCTCGCGAACTGCCCGGCGAGGCGGGCCGCCTGGTCCTCCGGGAAGCGCGCGTGCAGTGCCTCGCGCAGCCGGTCCTCCCAGGTCCTGAGCGCATCGGCGACACGCCGTTCGATGCGTTCGACGTCCGCGGAGACGTCGCGCTCCGGGTCGGTGCGAACGAGCGTGTGCAGCCGTGCCAGTGTGGACTCCGAGATCTGGACCTGCGACTCGAGCGCCTGGCCCGCGAGTTCCTGCAGGAGGATCTGCTCGAGGCGCCTGCGGACCTGGGTGTTGTAGCGGTCTCGCGGCACATAGAGCAGGCAGGAGAAGAAGCGCCGGTACGGATCGCGGCGCAGGATCAGGCGCACCCGGCGCCGTTCGTAGAGGTTGACGATGCTGCGCACGCTGCGCACGAGTTCCGCGACACTCGCCTGGAACAGTTCGTCGCGCGGATGGCTTTCGAGCGCGTGCATCATAGCCTTGCCGTCGTGGCTCACCGGCGAGATTCCGAACTGGTCGATCACGCGTTGCACCTTGTGACGCAGCAGCGGAATGTCGCGCGGGCTTGCGCTGTAGGTGGCGGAGGTGAAGAGACCGATGAAGCGTCGCTCGCCGGTCACGCGTCCCCGGGCATCGAACGTCTTCACGCCGATGTAGTCGAGGTAGGTGGCGCGATGCACCGTCGAGACGGAGTTGGCCTTGGTGACCACGAGCAGGGTGGTCTCGCGCGCCTTGCGGCGAATGTCGCCGCGCAGGACCGTCGGTCGGGGCCGCGGTCGTCCGCCGCCGGTGCTCAGCAGGCCAAGGCCGGACCGCGGTACCGGCAGAAGCCGGTCGGTCGTCGATCCGCGCGCCAGGCGGTACTCGCGATAGCCCATGAACGTGAAGTGATTGTCGGCCAGCCAGGCCAGGAACGCGCTGGCCTCGGCCGACTCGGCGCGCGAGATGCCCGGCACGCCGTCGCCCACCGTACGCGCAAGTTCTGCGGCCCGGCCCCTCATTGCCGGCCAGTCGCGCACCGTGACCTGCACGTCGTCCAGCACGCTCAGGATCCGCGCCCGGATCTCTTCGAGGCGCCTGGCGTCGAGCGTACGGTCGACCTCGACGTGCTGCCACGACTCCGGCCGGCCGCCGCTGGTTGCGCCGTCGGTGATCCGCTGCACGCGGCCGGCACGGTCGCGCACGACCTGCAGGACCGGGTGGACCATCACGTGAATGTCGAGGCCGCAGTCGTTCAGGACCATCGCCAGCGAGTCGACGAGGAACGGCATGTCGTCGGTGATCACCTCGACGACAGTGCGGGTGGACGTCCAGCCATGTTCGGCTTCGGTCGGATTGAAGATGCGCGCCAGCGGCTTCCCGGGGCGTCGCGCAGCACCGAACTCGAGGTGGCCGGAAGCCGCGGCAGCCAGGAATGCCGGGCTCGCCAGGCGCAGATCGTCCTCGTCCACGCCCCGGTAATACGCCTGCACGAAGTCCGCGAGCGGGAGCCTGGACCGGCGCGCCCTGGGTGCCCGGGTGTGGGCGGCGATCGCGTCGATCAGGTGCTGGCGTGCAGCCGGAATGGTTCCTGGCATGGTCTGGTTCCTTGTCGTCGGCCGCTGTCGAACATCGAATTATAGGTCAGCAGCGCAGGCGGGGTCGGCACGCCTCTTTACTGCGATGCAAGATCAGTCGCCCTTCGCACGGCCGGCGGCAGCCCGTTTGCGCGGACCTCGTCGCTCGACCACGGCGTGGCGCTGTGCCGCACTCGCAAGGACCTGCGCGCGCGTCATCAGCTTGTCGAGCACGGAGTCGAGCAACACGAGTTCGGGCCCGCGCAGGCCGTCGAGCAGGTCCCGTTCAAAACGCAGCGCGAGCGGCGCGATCTCCCGATACATCGCCTCGCCTTCGGGCGAAACCTGCAGTACGGACCGGCGGCGATCGGAGGAGGACATCGTGCGTCGAATGCGCCCGGAGCGCAGCAGTCGGCTGACGGCGCGGCTCACGGCGACGGCATCCATGCGCGTGTGTGCGGCCACTTCCGCGGCGGAGAGCCCCGGGTGGCGTACGAGCACCGCGATCACGCGCCACTCGGGAATGGTGAGCCGGAAACGTTGCTGGTAGACACTGGCAATCGCGCCGCTCACCACGTTGGTGAGCACCGACAGCCGATAGGGCAGGAAACGCTCCAGGTCGATGCGGATGGAGTTGGATGGCTTCACGCGGGCGCCGCGGCGAATGGGATGCTTGCAAGTGTAACGATCGCCGCGGCCAGCGCGCCATAGGCTCAAGGGCGGTGTGGACGCGCCAGGTATTCGTGCGCCTGCATCTCTGCCAGCCGGCTGCGCGTGCGCTGGAACTCGAACGCGAGTCGCTCGCCGCGATACAGTGACTCCGGGGCTGCGGCTGCGGAAAGCACCAACTTGACGCTTCGGTCATAGAACTCGTCGACGAGTGCGATGAAGCGTCGCGCCGCATCGTCGCTGGCAGCGTCGAACACGGGCACGCCGGAGACGAACACCGTGTGGAAATCACGGGCGATCTCGACGTAGTCGGCGGTGCCGCGGGGGCCCTCGCACAAGTTCGCGAAATCGAACCAGGCCACGCCTGCGCTTCGCCTTCGCACCGGTATCTCGCGGCCCTCGATCTCGAGGGTCCCGGCGCCTTCCCCGGCGTCACCGGCGATCTCCTCGAACCGGCTGGCCAGCATTGCCTCGGCTCGCGGGCTGCGTGCGTCGAGGTAGAGCGGTGCTTTCTCGAGTTGCCGAAGGCGATAGTCCGCTCCGGACTCGACGTTGACGACCTCGCAGTGACGCTCGAGCAGGGCGATGGCCGGCAGGAACCGGCTGCGCTGCAGTCCGTCGCGGTAAAGCCCGCCGGGCGGCGAATTGGACGTGAACACGAGGGCGACGTGCCGATCGACGAGGCCCGAGAAGAGCCCCGAGAGGATCATGGCGTCGGCGATGTCGCTCACGAAGAGTTCGTCGAGGCAGACGACGCGCGCCTCGCCCGCAATTTCAGCAGCAACGCGCGCCAGCGGGTCCTCGACGTCACGCAGCTGGCGCAGGCGACGGTGAACGTCCTTCATGAACCTGTGGAAGTGGTCGCGGCGGGAGGGCACGCCCGCGTGCGAGTGAAACAGGTCCATCAGGAAAGTCTTGCCGCGGCCGACTTCGCCCCACAGGTAGAGCCCGCGCACGGCACTGTCGGCGGACGTTCGTGGCGGACGCAGTCGTCCCAGCCAGCCGGTTCGTGGTTGCGACGTCGAACGGACGAGCCGCAGACGCAGTTCCTCGAGGCGGACGACCGCCTGCTCCTGGGCCGGATCCGGTCGATACCCGTGGCGGCGCAGTGAATCCTGGTAGGCACGCCGCAACAGGTTGCGATCGCTCATCGAGGCTCGAGTTCAGCTCGCGAGTTCCGGGCGGTCGCGGAAGTGCTCGAGCGCCCCGGGATTCGCGAGTGCGTCGGTGTTGCGGACCGGACGCCCGTGGATCACGTTGCGCACCGCCAGTTCCACGATCTTGCCGCTGATCGTGCGCGGGATGTCGGGCACGGCGACGATCTTCGCCGGGACGTGCCGTGGTGTCGTGTTGGCACGGATCGTGTCGCGGATCCGCTGCTCGAGCGCCGTGTCGAACTCGGCGCCTGGCCGCAGCCTCACGAAGAGGACCACGCGTACGTCGTTCATCCAGTCCTGCCCCACGGCGAGGCTCTCGAGGATCTCGTCGAGCTTTTCCACCTGGCGGTAGATCTCCGCGGTGCCGATGCGCACGCCACCGGGGTTCAGCACTGCGTCGGAGCGGCCGAGGATGACGATGCCGTCGTGCTCCGTCTGGAGGGCGTAGTCCCCGTGACACCAGACGTTCGGGAACCGTTCGAAATACGCCGCGTGGTACTTGCGGCCGTCCGGATCGTTCCAGAAGCCGACCGGCATCGACGGGAAGGGAGCGCTGCAGACGAGTTCTCCCTGGCGCTGGCGCACGGGGTGCCCGTCATCGTCATAGACCTCCGTGCGCATGCCGAGGCCGGCGCCCTGGATCTCCCCGCGATGGACCGGCAGCCACGGGTTGCCGAGGCAGAAGCAGGAGATGATGTCCGTGCCGCCGGAGATGGAGGCGAGGTGCACGTCGCGCTTGATGCTCGCGTGCACGAAGTCGAACTGCTCAGGCGCGAGTGGCGAACCGGTGCAGAGCAGCGACCGCAGGGAGGAAAGATCGAAGGACCGGCCCGGCGCGCCGCCGTCCTTCCCGAGCGCTGCGAGGTACTTCGGGCTGGTGCCGAATACCGTGACGCGTTCGCGCTCGGCCATGCGCCACAGGACGTCGCGGTCCGGCGCGAAGGGGGACCCGTCGTAGAGAACCAGCGTGCAGCCACACGCGAGCCCGCTCGCGAGCCAGTTCCACATCATCCAGCCGCAGGTGGTGAAGAAGAACAGGCGGTCGTCCGGCTTGATGTCGGTGTGCAGCAGGTGCTCCTTGCGATGCTGCAGGAGCGTGCCGCCGACGCCATGCACGATGCACTTCGGAACGCCCGTCGTGCCGGACGAGTACATCACGTAGAGCGGCGCGTCAAACGGCATCCGGTCGAATTCGAGCGTGGAGCCGGCCGTCCCGAAGCTCGCATAAGGCACTGCGTTCGGCACGCTCGCGAGGTCGGGCTCGCCGGCCACGTATGGAATGACCACGACGCGCTCGACGGACGGCAATCGTTCGAGCACGCCCCGAATCGGAGCGAGCGAATCCAGCGTCTTGCCGCCGTAGAAATAGCCGTCCGCCGTGAACAGCACGCGCGGCGCAATCTGGCCGAAACGGTCGAGCACGCCGTTGATGCCGAAATCGGGCGAGCACGACGTCCACACCGCGCCGAGGCTCGTCGTGGCGAGCATGGCGACGATCGCCTCGGGAAGGTTCGGCACGTATCCCGCGACGCGGTCCCCGGGGCCGATGCCGATTTCGCGCAATCCGGCTGCGACGCGTGCGACCTCGGCGCGAAGCTCGCGGTAGGTGATTTCGCGCCGTGCGGCGCGCTCGTTGCAGAACACCAGCGCTGCGTGATCGTCGTCCCGGGCGAGCAGGTTCTCCGCGAAATTGAGCCGCGTGTCCTCGAACCACACGGCACCCGGCATCCGGTCACGGTGCTGCAGCACGGGGGCGACGCCCGGCGCGCAGATCACCGCCGCGAATTCCAGCAGCGCGGTCCAGAATGCTTCGCGCTCGTCCACGGACCAGCGCCAGAGTGCCGCGTAGTCGCCCGGCGGAGCGCCGAAGCGCTCGCGCGCCAGGGCCGCGAATCGCGTCAGGTTGGAGGCTGCGACACGCTCCGGCGAAGGCGTCCAGATCGGATCCGACATGCGCGATCCCCCCTGGCTACATGCTCTGGTAATTCGGTCCGGAGCCGCCCTCTGGCGTCGTCCAGGTGATGATCTCGTACGGGTCCTTGATGTCGCAGGCCTTGCAGTGCACGCAGTTCGACGCATTGATCTGCAATCGCTTGCCGCCGCTGCCGTCGTCCACCATTTCGTAGACGTGGGCCGGGCAGAAGTGCTCGCAGGGATTGCCGAATTCCTGGGCGCACCGGGTCGCGCAGATCGTGGTGTCGGCAACCTTCAGGTGTGTCGGCTGCGATTCCTCGTGCGTGTTGCCTGCGAAGAACACTGCGCTCACGCGATCGCGGGGCTTCAGGTCCCGCTCGATCCAGCCGCGGTCCGGCGACGCGAACTGGTCGAGGCGCCTGAGTGCGGAGTGGTCGGCGTGGTTCTGCAGCGTCCAGGGTGAGTGGCCGGCCGTGACCGTCTCGAGCGCGCCATTCGCCATGCCGACCCACGTTCCGTGCGTGAAGCCCGGCCGGATGTTGCGGACCTTGTAAAGCTCGCGGCCTCCCTTGGAGGCGCGCCAGCGCTGGTCGTAGCCGTCCGTGCGGTCGTGCTCGACGAGGTGCTCGGCGGCGAGGGCACCCGAGCGTATGGCCTGGTGGACGCCCTTGATCTTGGGCACGTTCAGCGTGCCGCCCGCATCGCCCACCAGGAGCGCGCCGGGCATCTCGAGCGTCGGCATGGATTGCCAGCCGCCCTCGACGATGGTGCGCGCGCCGTACGCGATCAGCTCGCCGCCCTCGAACAGCGCTTTCATCGACGGATGATTCTTGAATTGCTGGAATGCCTCGAAGGGTTTGAAGCGCGGGTCGGCGTAGTCGAGCCCCACGACGAAGCCGACGTACAGGCGGTTCTGGTCGAGGTGGTACAGGAAGCTGCCGCCGTACGTGCCGGCGTCCATTGGCCAGCCGACGGTGTGCTGGATCAGGCCGGGTTGCACGCGCCCTTCGGGCAGTTGCCACAACTCCTTGAAGCCGAGGCCATACGTCTGCGGCGACTTGCCGGCATCGAGGCGGAAACGGTTGATGAGGATCTTCGCGACGCTGCCGCGGCAGCCCTCGGCGATGATCGTCGTGCGCGCCCGGATTTCGGGGCCGGGCGCGAAGTTCTCGCCCGGCGCGCCGTCCTTGTCGAGACCCATGTCGCCGATGCGCACGCCGGCGACGGCACCCGACTCGTCGAACAATGGCGCCGAGGCAGCGAAGCCGGCGAAGACGTCGCAGCCGAGTGACTCGGCCTTCGTGCCGAGGTAGGCCGACAGGTTGCCGACCGAGATGATGAAGTTGCCGTGATTGTTCATCTGCGGCGGCGTAGGCATCCTGATGCGCTTCGCGCGTGTCAGGAACGCGAACTCATCGCGTCCCGCCGGCACTTTGATGCCCTGGTATTCGTCGCGCCATCCCGGCAGCAGTTCGTCGAGCGCTCCGGGCTCGAACACCGCGCCCGACAGCGCGTGGGCGCCGACGCTGGCAGCCTTCTCGAGCACGCAGACGTTGAGGTCCGGTTTCAGCTGCTTCAGCCGGATCGCGCACGCGAGGCCCGCCGGGCCCGCGCCCACGATCACGACGTCGTATTCCATGACGTCGCGTTCGATGTTTTCGAGTGCTGCCTCAGTCATCTGACACCCCGCTTGCCTGTTGGCCCATTCTATCCGCGTGGCCCGTTCAGCGCGGTGCCATCCGGATCGCACCATCGAGGCGAATAGTCTCGCCGTTCAGCATCGGGTTCTCGACGATCTGCCTGACGAGCGAAGCGTACTCGTCCGGGTGACCGAGCCGCGGCGGAAACGGGACCTGCTTGCCGAGGGAGTCCTGTGCCTCGGCCGGCAGCGCGGCCATCATCGGCGTCAGGAAGAGCCCCGGTGCGACGGTCACGACCCGGATTCCGAAGCTCGCCAGTTCGCGCGCCATCGGCAGCGTCATGCCGACGACTCCGGCCTTCGAGGCGGAGTAGGCCACCTGGCCGATCTGGCCGTCGAACGCGGCGACTGAAGCGGTCATCACGATCGCGCCTCGTTCGCCCCCGGCGTTCGGCGCATTCTTCTGCATCGCGGCTGCGGCGGCCTTGGAGACGAGCAGCGTGCCGACGAGATTGATCTCGATCACCTTGCGGAAGAACTCGCCGGGCATCGGGCCCTCCTTGCCGACCATGCGCTTCGGCCAGCCGACGCCCGCACAATTGACAGCGAGGTTGAGCCCGCCCATGGCCTCCACGGCGGAGTGCACGGCATCGTCCACTGCCGGCTCGGAGGTGACGTCCACGCGCTGGAAACTCGCCCCGGGGCCCAGCCGTGTCACTGCAGCGGCACCTGCCTGTTCATTGACGTCCAACAGGGCGGCGCGGCCGCCGGCCGCGACGATGCTCTCGACGACGGCGAGTCCGAGGCCCGAGGCGCCACCGGTCACGATTGCGCGAACATCCTGCATCAGCATGGCTTGGATCCTCCCGTCGAGGCGGTTTGGTGTCAGAAGTGCAGCCCACCGTCGATGTCGATGCTGCGGGCGGTGAAGAAGTCGTTTTCGGCGACGAACACGGCGGCGTGCCCGATCTCCTCGGGCAGGCCGAGACGCTTCAGTGGCACCGGGGCAGTGACCTTCTCCAGCATCTCCGGCGACATGCCGGCGAGGATGTCGGTGCGCGTGAAGCCCGGTGCGATCGAGCAGGCGCGGATGCCGTAACGCGCGAGTTCCTTGGCCCACGTCACCGCCATCGCGGTCACACCGGCCTTGGTGGCCGAGTAGTTGCTCTGGCCCGCGTTGCCGGCCCTGGAGATGCTCGAGATGTTGATGATCACGCCGCCGTTGCCGAGCCGGATCATGCGTTCCGCGGCCTCGCGGCCGCAGAGAAACGCGCCGGTCAGGTTCACGTCGACGACGGCCTGCCACTGGTCGAGGCCCATCTTGCCCACGACCTTGCCGTCCTTCACCTTGACGAGCAGCCCGTCCTTGATGATGCCCGCGTTGTTGACCATCACGTCGAGCCGTCCGTACTCGGCTACGACGCGGTCCAGCGCCTCGATCACCTGCTGCTCACGCGCCACGTTCGCAGCGCAGGTGATCGTCGTGGCGCCCGCAGCGGTGAACCCGGCTTGTGCCGCGTCGAGGTCGGACTGGTTGAGGTCGATGAGCGCCAGTTTCGCGCCCCGAGCCGCGAAGGACTGCGCGATGGCCTTGCCGATCCCGCGTGCGCCGCCGGTGACGACGACCACTTTGTCATTGAGTTGCATTCGGAGTCCCGGTCGGGCGCTGGGGGTCTTCAGGCGACGAGTTCGATCGCGATCGCCGTCGCTTCGCCGCCGCCGATGCACTGCGACGCGATGCCGCGCTTGAGTCCGCGCCGGCGCAGCGCGTGCACCAGCGTGGTGACCAGCCGGGCGCCTGTCGCGCCGATCGGGTGACCGAGCGCACACGCACCGCCATTCACGTTGACGCGCGCGGGGTCGAGGCCGAGGTCGTGTATCGCCGCCATCGTGACGCAGGCGAACGCCTCGTTGATCTCGTAGAGATCGACGTCGCCCGCCCGCCAGCCGGCGCGGTCGAGCGCCTTGCGGATGGCGGGGCCCGGCGCGGTGGTGAACCACTCGGGAGCCTGGGCGTGGCTCGTGTAGGCGAGGATGTGGGCGAGGGGCCGCAATCCACGCGCTTCGCAAGCGCTCGCGCTGGCAATCACCAGCGCTGCAGCGCCGTCCGAGATCGAGGAGGACGATGCAGCCGTCACCGTTCCGTCCTTGCGGAAGGCGGGTTTCAGGGTCGGGATCTTTTCGATGTCGACCGCGAAGGGCGTTTCGTCCTGTGCGACCGTCTGCTCGCCCTTGCGAGTCTTGACCGTCACGGGCGTGATCTCGGCGACAAAGTCGCCATCGCGGACTGCTCGCTGTGCGCGGCGCACCGATTCCGCTGCAAAGGCGTCCTGCGCGGCGCGCGTGAATCCGTATTTCTCCGCGGTCGTCTCGGCGAAGCAACCCATGGCCTGGCCGTCCCATGGGCTCTGCAGCCCGTCGTAGAACATGTGGTCCATGATTTCGCCGTGACCCATGCGGTAGCCGGCCCGGGCCTTGAGGAGCAGGTAGGGCGCGTTCGACATCGACTCCAGTCCGCCCGCCAGGGCCACGCTCGCATTGCCAGCGAGGATCTGGTCCGCTGCCAGCATCAGGGCTCTCATGCCGGATCCGCACATCTTGTTCACGGTCGTGGCAGGGACGCTCGCGGCAATGCCGGCGCCCAGCGCGGCCTGTCGGGCCGGTGCCTGCCCGAGCCCGGCCGGCAACACACAACCGAACAGGACCTCATCCACTGCGTCGGCCGCGAGTTCGGCGTCCGCGAGTGCAGCGCGGGCGGCCGCAGCACCCAGTTGCGTCGCGCTGACGGCGGAGAGGGCACCCTGGAAGCCGCCGATCGGGGTTCGGCGCGCCGCCACGATCATGACCTTGTCGTTCATGTGGAATTCCTCGTGCAGTGAGCCGTCGCGAACTGGCGGCGGTTTGGGGAAAAAGCGCCCGAGTGTAAGCCCGCCTCATTTTGCAGCGCAAGATACGGTCGTCAGTGGCCCTTGCGCGGCAGCAGGCCGTTCTCGAAGAACGTAATGAACGCCTCGGCGACCTGGGTGGCCGTCATCGGCTGGTTCTCGCGATACCAGTGGGCAATCCAGTTCAGGGCCCCCGCCATCGCGAAGGCCGTGATCTTCGGGTCGCAGGGACCGATCGAGCCATCGTCCGCGCCCTCGCGCAGCAGGCGGCGCATGCCCTGGTCGATCTCGGACTTCAGCGTCTTGATCTGCCGGCTCATCTCCGGGCCGAGGTCGTGATCATGGGCGCGGACCATGCACCAGCCGTATTCGGACGCGATTGCCTCGGCATAGCCACGCACGACGGCATTCAGTCGCTCACGCGCCGGCCGGTCGGAGCGCTGGGCCTCGCGAAACGCGTCCCGGATGCGCTGCAGCCCCGCCTGGAAGCACTCGAACAAGAGTTGCTCTTTGCTCGCGACGTAGTAGTAGACAGTGGGCTTCGTGACGCCGAGGGCGGCGGCGATGTCGTCCAGGGATGTGTTGTGATAGCCACGCGTATTGAAGGCCTGCGCAGCTGCACGTACCACGGCATCCCGCTTGATGTCGTGGTCGCGCCGTTTGCGCCGGTGCGCGGTCCAGGGAGATTGATTGGCCATGACCGATTGACTGGAGAAGATCCGCGAATCATACTCCCCAGTAATATTCTACTCAATAGTAGGATTAAACTCCGACTGCACGTCCAGCCGAGCAAAGGGGCAGACACATGAGCGATCGCAATACGACGGGCAGCGCGCTGCGGCTCCCCGAGACCGAGCAGGCCGGGGCGCCACTGCGCTTCGTGAGCGCGGCATCGCTCTTCGACGGTCACGACGCGGCGATCAACATCATTCGTCGTCTCTTGCAGGCGCACGGAGCCGAGGTCGTGCACCTCGGTCACAACCGCAGCGTCGCCGACATCGTGCGCGCAGCGATCCAGGAAGATGCGGACGGCATCGCCGTGAGTTCCTACCAGGGCGGGCACAACGAGTACTTCCGCTACATGGTGGACATGCTGCGCGAGCAGGGCGCAGGCCACATACGCATCGTGGTGGGTGGCGGCGGCACGATCGCGCCGCACGAAATCGAGGACCTGCACGCCTACGGCATCGAGCGCATCTACTCGCCCGAAGACGGACGCAAGCTCGGCTTGGACGGACTGATCGACGACGTCATTCAGCGTGTGCGCGTGTGGTCGCGGCCACCATTCGAGTTCGGCCCCGTGGGACCGCGCGACCACCGGCAGATCGGGCGCACGATCTCGGCCCTGGAGTCCGACGACGACAACACGAGCCTGCGCGAAACCTTGCGCAAGGCCGTGACGCGCTCGAGTCACCGGGCGCAGGTGATCGGTATCACGGGCACGGGCGGCGCGGGCAAGTCGAGCCTCACCGACGAGTTGCTGATGCGATTCGTGCGCACGTTCCCCGACCGCAACGTCGCCGTGGTCGCCATGGACCCGACGCGCCGGCGCAGCGGGGGTGCGCTGCTCGGAGACCGCATCCGCATGAATTCGCTCGCGGCGGAGCAGGTCTTCATGCGCTCGCTGGCCACCCGCCGCCAGAACCTGGCGACGAGCGCGGTGCTCGCAGACGTGCTGAACCTGCTCAAATACGCGGGATTCGACCTCGTCGTCGTCGAAACGGCCGGCATCGGCCAGAGCGACTCGGAGATCGTGGACCTGGTGGACCTGCCGTTGTACGTCATGACGAGCGAGTACGGCGCCGCGAGCCAGCTCGAGAAGATCGACATGCTCGACTTCGCGGAGCTGATCGCGCTCAACAAGTTCGAGAAGCGCGGCGCCGAGGATGCGCTTCGCGACGTTCGCAAGCAGTGGCGGCGCAATCACGCCGCGTTCCAGGTCGCTGACGCCGACGTGCCGGTCTTCCCGACGATTGCGAGCCGGTTCAACGACCCCGGCGTCAATCGCCTGTTCGCGGCGCTGTGCCGCAGGCTCGACGAGAAGACGGGCGGCGCTGCGCGCTGGCACGTCGCGAACCCGGGGCCGACGGAACTCGTCGAGCGCCATTCGCTCGTGCCGTCGAACCGCACGCGCTATCTCGCAGAAATCGCTGCCAATGGTCGCCGCGCCCGCGACGACGTGCAGCACCGCGCCGAGGCCGCCAGCCGCGCCAACAGCCTGTACGAGGCATTGCGCTCGCTCGACGATCCAGCGCTGCCCGCGCCGTTCGACCGGTTCCCGGACGGTTCGCTCACGGAGGCGGCGGACGGCGCCTGGGCGCGGCTGCGCGAGGCCTACAACGACGCGCTCGATGCGCTGGGGCCCGAGGCAGTCGACCTGCTGCGCCACTGGCCGGCCCTCGCGAAGTCCGCGACAGGCGACGAGTACTGCTACGTGGTGCGCGGTCGGGAAATCCGCGGCGCAAACTACACGGAAACCCTGAGCCACAACAAGGTGCCGAAGCTTGCGGTGCCGAAGCATCGGGACTGGGGCGACCTGCTCACGTTCCTGCTCAAGGAGCACCTGCCCGGTCATTACCCCTACACGGCGGGGGTCTATCCCTATCGTCGCGAGGAAGAAGACCCGACCCGCATGTTTGCGGGAGAGGGCGGCCCGGAGCGCACGAATCGGCGTTTCCATTACGTCGCGGGCGGTCACGGGGCTGCGCGGCTCTCCACCGCGTTCGACTCGACCACGTTGTACGGTGAGGATCCGGACGAGCGCCCCGACATCTACGGGCGCATCGGCAACTCCGGCGTCTCGATCGCGACGCTCGACGACATGAAGAAGCTCTACTCGGGCTTCGACCTGTGCGCGCCGACGACGTCCGTGTCCATGACGATCAACGGACCGGCGCCGATGATCCTCGCGATGTTCATGAACACGGCGGTGGACCAGCGCGTGGAACGCCACCTTCGCGAAAGCGGTCGCTGGGCCGAGGCCGAGCAGACGATCGCGGGGATCTACCGCGACCGCGAGCGTCCGCGCTACAAGGGCGAACTGCCCGCCGGGCACGACGGATCGGGCCTCGGGCTGCTCGGCGTGACGGGCGACCAGCTGCTCGACCGCGAGACGTACGGGAAGATCCGTGCGGAGGCGTTGTCACTGGTGCGCGGCACGGTGCAGGCCGACATCCTCAAGGAGGACCAGGCGCAGAACACCTGCATCTTCTCGACCGAATTCGCGCTCCGCATGATGGGCGACATGCAGCAGTTCTTCGGTGAGCACGACGTCCGCAACTTCTATTCCGTGTCGATCTCCGGCTACCACATCGCGGAAGCCGGAGCGAACCCGATCTCGCAGCTCGCCTTCACGCTCGCGAACGGATTCACCATCGTCGAGTACTACCTCGCCCGCGGCATGGCAATCGACGATTTCGCGCCGAACCTGTCGTTCTTCTTCTCGAACGGCATGGATCCGGAATACGCGGTCATCGGACGGGTCGCGCGACGCATCTGGGCGCGGGCGATGCGCGACCTGTATGGCGCCGGGTCGCGTTCGCAGATGCTGAAGTACCACATCCAGACGTCGGGTCGCAGCCTGCACGCACGCGAGATCCAGTTCAACGACATCCGCACCACGCTGCAGGCGCTCTACGCGCTGTTCGACAACTGCAACAGCCTGCACACGAATGCGTACGACGAGGCAATCACCACGCCCACCGAGGAATCGGTGCGCCGCGCGGTGGCGATCCAGCTGATCATCAACAAGGAGCTGGGCCTCAACAAGACGCAGAATCCCTGGCAGGGATCCTTCGCGATCGACGAGCTCACGGACATCGTCGAGGAAGCGGTGTATCGCGAGTTCGATCGCATCTCCGAGCGCGGCGGCGTGCTCGGCGCGATGGAGACGATGTACCAGCGCAGCCGGATCCAGGAGGAGAGCCTCTACTACGAGACCCTGAAGCACGACGGGCGGCTGCCGATCATCGGCGTGAACACCTTCCTCGGACACCAGGATGGCGGCGAGGAGAACCGCAACGCGGAGCTGATCCGCTCGTCGGAAGAGGAGAAGCGGGAGCAGGTGCGCGCGGTGCGTGCCTTCCTGGAGCGCAACGCAGATCGCCGCCCGGCGGCGCTGGCTCGGCTGCAGGACGTCGCCTCGCACGGCGGCAACGTGTTCGGCGAACTGATGGAGACGGTCAAGGTCGCCTCGCTGGGCAGCATTTCGCGGGCGCTGTATGACGTCGGAGGCCAGTATCGGCG
>Ga0316601_100000436_pt1 | contig 17683 bp, 17 predicted proteins | sample OWC_soil_day5_no_FD_207663 | JGI IMG/M metagenome (GOLD analysis project Ga0316601, IMG submission 207663) | Wetland soil microbial communities from Old Woman Creek delta, Ohio, United States - OWC_soil_day5_noCT | ecosystem: Environmental > Terrestrial > Soil > Wetlands | place: USA: Ohio... | reverse complement strand
ACGTCTCGGCCTGGTCATCGCGGGTGTGCCCCGTCGCGATGCGATCGACCCTCAGCCGCTCGGCCGCATCCGCGAAGAAGTCATAACGGGCCCGGCGGGCCGCGACCTCCAGGGACACGCGCTCGTCCCGCGCCATCTGCGCCACGTCGCGGTGGCCGACCTCGATGGCGAACCCGCTTCTGGCGGCGAGTTCGCGGCAGAACGCCTCGTCACCATCGCTCTCCTCGCCGCGCAGGCCGTGGTTCAGGTGAGCGAGCCCCGCGAGGACGAAGCCGCACTCCCTGGCCAGGCGGCGCAGGAGGTGGAAGAGGGCGGCCGAGTCGGGCCCGCCCGAGACCGCGGCCAGCACCCTCGATCCGGAGGGAACGAGCTCGTCGCGCTCGATGGCGTGCCGGACCCGCTGCTGCAATGTCATCGATGGTTCGCGAGGCGTACCCGAAAGAGAAAGAGGGGTCTGGCGCGTCAACGCTCGACCCCTCGCAGAAACTGGTGCCGGTGCAGGGACTTGAACCCCGGACTCCGCGGATATGAGCCGCGTGCTCTAACCAGCTGAGCTACACCGGCGTAACACCCTATTCTAGCAGGGCTCCCCGCCTCCGCCAAACGGCCGCCGGCCTGGGCAGGCCAGTCGCGCTGGCCCCTACTTCTTCCGCAGGAATGCCCCGGCGATCGCGGAGACGACGGCGCCCGTCACCACGGTGCCGACGACGCCGCTGATCGCGTTCATGAACGGCGTCTGCATGGCTGCCGCGGCAGCCACCTGCGTCTTGATCTCGCCCTCGGACAACCCGGCTGATTTCAGCATCTCCGTGTGTGCGCCCTGGAGGTCGCTGAAGTAGCTGGGAAACGCCACCGTCGTGAAGAGCAGCGACCCGGCGAAGATGATGACGCTCGCCACTGCCGACAGCACCAGGCCGTTCACGACCTGCCCGCCCCACGTGGAGACGGCGGCGGTCTTCCGCAGGGCCCAGATCACGATCCCGATCTCGAGCGGGATCACCAGGAAGAACAGGTTCAGCATCACGGGGTCCTTGTACCAGCCCGTGAATCCCATCACGAAGGTCCAGACCACGCACAACACGCCCAGCAGGATTCCGGCCCGAATCGGAACGTTCATCGCCTGCTCCTCGCCCGGACAGGGGCAGTCAAGGTGGATTGAGCGCTGCATTCTACACCAACCCGGCCGACCGGCCCGCCGCCCGCGCAGCAGCGGGTATGACCGCCGTCATGACGCGCGGGCCCGATCCGGAGGACGATGTGGTGGGACCCGTTGTCAGCATCCCCGCGGCCCCCCGTGCTCGTCGCGCACGCGAGCCGGGCCGGGGCGGCGCTCCAGGAGGACTCGTGATGAACGCCATTTCGCCCGAATCGACCGTCGGCGACGTTGTTGCACGGCACCCGGAGACCCTGCCCGTGTTCGAGCGGCTCGGCATCGACTACTGTTGCGGCGGAGGCCGCCGCCTCGACGAGGCCGTGCGCGCCAGCGGGTTCGGATGGCAGGAGGTGTCGGCGCAGATCGGCGCCGCCGTCGCCGCGGCTGACAGCGCCCGGGTCCGGCCCTCGTGGGCCGACGCGCCCCTGACCGACCTCATGGGCCACATCGTCGAGCGGTATCACGGCAAACTGCGCGAGTTGCTGCCCATGCTGTCGCAGATGGGCGACAAGGTGATCGATGCCCACGGCGATCGGCATCCCGAGGTGCGCGACGTGGCATCGACGTTCACGGGCCTCCGCAACGAGCTCGAGTCGCACATGATGAAGGAGGAGCACGTGCTGTTCCCGTTCATCGAGCAGCTCGAGTCGGGCCTGGGACATCGGCACCCGATGCTGGGCCACATCAGCAGCCCGATCGCGATGATGGAGAAGGAGCACGACAGCGCCGGCGCCGCCCTGGCGGCGCTTCGCGCGGCGACGTCGTCGTACACGGCGCCGCCGGACGGGTGCACGACGTTCAGGGGCTACTACGATCAGCTCGCGGTGCTCGAGCGCGAGCTGCACGAGCACATCCATCTCGAGAACAACATCCTGTTCCCGAGGGCGGTGGCCGTCGAGGCGCGCGTGATGGGCCGCTGAACCCGGAACGGCGCGGCGGCCGGATGGCATCCCGGCCGCCGGCACGTATACTGGCGGCGATGCCGTCAGCCGCCGCGACGCCTTTCTCGCCGCCTGTGCGGCCGCCGCTCAAATGGGCGGGCGGCAAGCGCTGGCTCGTGCCGCACGTGCGGCGGCTGTGGGGCGGCCGCGAGCGCCGCCGTTTCGTCGAGCCGTTCTGCGGCGGCCTGGCCATGGCGCTGGGCCTCCGGCCGCGGCGCGCGCTGCTGAACGACGTCAACCCCCATCTCATCGGCTTCTACCGCCAGCTCGCGCGGGGCTTCACGATCAGCCTGCCGATGGAGAACGCGGCCGACACCTATTACGCCTACCGGCAGATCTTCAACGCCCTGCTCGCCGCGGGCCGGGGTCACACGCCTGAAGCGGCCGCTCTCTTCTACTACCTGAACCGGTCGGGCTTCAACGGCCTGTGCCGCTTCAACAGCCGCGGTGAGTTCAACGTGCCGTTCGGCAGATACGCCCGCATCGCGTATGTGCGCGACTTCTCGGCGTACCGCCCGCTGTTCGCGCGGTGGGAGTTCTCCAGCCTCGACTTCGAGGCGCTGCAGCTGAAACCGACCGACTTCGTCTACGCGGACCCGCCGTACGACGTGCCGTTCACGCAGTACGCGCGCGGCCGGTTCTCGTGGGACGATCAGGTGCGCGCAGCCGAATGGCTGGCGCGCCATCCGGGCCCGGTCGTGCTGTCGAACCAGGCCACGCCGCGCGTCGTCGCGCTGTACCGGAAACTCGGCTATGTACTGCGCTTCCTCACGGCGCCCCGCCGCATCAGTTGCACGGGCGACCGCGCGCCCGCGCGCGAGGTGCTCGCCACCCGCAACCTGGAAGGGAACAGGCCCCTGTTGCGAATGACCTGAGTCTGCGGGTACTGGACTGGCTCGGTCTCGCAACGCCTGGAGCTTGCGACCATGCCTCGCCGCCCGCGGCTCCTGCCGATTGTGGCCCGCTGCCCCGGGATTGGACGGAACCGGTCAGTCGCTCCTTAGATCCATGGGTGTTGGCAGGCCTTCGGCGGCCTGTCCCCTATTCCGATTCGATGATCGCGGCCGCGAGCAGGGGAATGAGGAGCTCGTGGTGGCCGACGAGGCTGTAGCCCCTGCCGCCGGTGCCGGCTGGAGGCCGGACGACCACGTTGGTCTGCGGGCGGTAGTGGCGCATGAAGTCGAGGTTGACCGTCGTGAGACCGGCGAGCGCGAACCCGCGGTTGCGCGCCAGGGCGACGGCTTTGAGGAACACTTCGGGCAGGACCACGGCTGATCCGCAATTGAGATAGACGCCGCGGTCGAGTTTCGCCACATTCGACGCGAAGTAGCGGAAGTCGCGCAGGCTGCCCTCGCCAATGGCCGCACCCGAGGCGTCCTGGTGCATGTGGATGATGTCGGTGCCGAGCGCGACATGCGCGGTCAGCGGGATGCCCAGCCGCGCGGAGGCGCAGGCGATGCTGGCGCGGGCGAACGGCGGTTCGACGTCTGCCAGGTAAGCCGCCACCGACTGCCCGAGGCCGAGCCCCCTCGCCACGCCGTCCGCGATCGCCCGGTTGAGCAGCCGCCCGGTCTCGTCGGCCATCCCGAACCGCCCGGGGCCGAGGGCCTCGTCCACGTCCTCGGAGGTCGAGCCCGCGAGCGCGATCTCGAAGTCGTGGATGATGCCGGCGCCGTTGGTGGCGAAGGCCGACACGAACCCGCGCTCAGCCAGGTCGATCAGGACGGGCGAGAGGCCGGTCTTCAGCACGTGTGCGCCGAATCCCCAGATGATGCCGCCGCCCGAGCGGCGCGCCTCGGCGACGGCGGCCGCCACGGCCCTGAAATCGGCAGCCGCGAGGATCGCCGGCAGGCTGTCAAGGAAGGCCGACAGGCTGCCGCCCTTCGCATGCGGCGTCGCGAAGTCCTCCGCCCTCACCTTGCTCGCCCGGGACGCGAGCGGATAGGTCGAGACGTCCGAGAGGTCGAACTCTTCGTAGGGGAAAGCCACGGCGCACCTCGGTCAGGACTAACGCCACCAGCATACTCGATACGCGACAGGGCTTCGGAGTCCATCCCGCGCCGTCGGGAAACGGTGACACTTTCGGTTTGACGCCCTGCCTCCGGAACGCCGGTCGCACATGAGTCCCGTCCTATCGCCGCTCTCCCGGCGGGTTCGGAATGGGCGGGTACATCCGCGAGTACTCGAGGCCCGGGTGGCGCTTGCCGTACTTCGCGGGGATGTCGCGCGTGGCGTCGCTCGCGATCACCATCGATCCCAGCACGACCGCGGCGAACAGCCCGCGGCGCCACCAGAGGCCCGACGGGTGTTCGCGTGCCGGAGGCAGGGTGATTCGGGTCATCGGCCGCTTCCGGTTTCGCCAGAGGAGCGCGAGGCTCGCGAGCGACAGCAGGATGTTCATCGCCTGCCCGGCGGGCAGGCCGAGAAACGTCAGCGGGTACTCGCGGAAGCAGTCGATGAAGATCCGGAGGAACGCGTACAGGAACAGGAATCGCGCTGCGAGCCCGCCCGGCGGGACGCCGCGCCGCCGCGCGTGCAGCAGCACCGGGACGATCAGCAGGTTCTTCAGCCCGTCGTAGAGCACCACCGGGTGGCGGAAGCCCTCGGCGTCCGGGAACTTCACGGCCCACGGCACGCTGGTGACGCTGCCCAGGATCTGCCCGTCGATGAAGTTGCCGACGCGCCCGACGCAGAGGATCAGCGAGGCCGGGATCGCCAGGGCGTCCAGCATCACCAGCATCGGCTTGCGCCGGAGCAGGCAGAAGATCGCGACGCCCGCGAGGCCGCCGAGGATCAGGCCGTGGGTGGCGAGGCCGCCGATCCAGACGGCCGGGATGAGACCCGGGCGTTCGAGGTAGAACGCCCGCTCGTAGTAGACGCAGAGCAGGCGGCCGCCGGCCAGCACGCCGAGCGACAGGAGCAGCGACAGCTCGTAGACCTCCCGCATCGAAAGGCCGAGCTCGCCGCGCCGCCGCCTGAAGAAGAGGTGCGCGTTGAGGAACCCGAGCGAGTAGCTCAGCCCGTACCACCACAGGTGGACGCCGGCGACGGTCCCGATGATCGGGTCGATGTCGTGGACCCAGGGTCCCATGTCACACCACCAGCATCGCGTCGCCGTAGCTGTAGAAGCGGTACCGCTGCGCCACCGCCTCGCGGTACGCCTGGAGGACCGTCTCGCGCCCCCCGAACGCCGCGACGAGCATCAGCAGCGACGAGGACGGCAGGTGGAAGTTCGTGACCAGTCCGCCGGCCACCAGGAAGCGGTGGCCGGGGCGGATGAACAGGTCGGCCTCCGAGGCGCCGGCGGCCACGCGCCCCGCGCCCTGCCGCGCCGCCGATTCCAGCGCCCGCGTCGTGGTCGTCCCGACAGCGACGATGCGCCGGCCGGCGTCGAGGGCGGCGTTGATGCGCGAGGCGGCCTCGTCGTCGATCGTGTAGCGTTCGGGATCGACCGTATGGTCCTCCACGTCGGCCGCGCGGACGGGCTTGAACGTGCCGTAACCGACGTGCAGCGTAATCGTCGCGCGCTCGACACCGGCCTCGTCGAGCGACCGGAGGATGTCGTCGGTGAAATGCAGTCCGGCGGTCGGCGCCGCGATCGACCCCGCCTCGCGGGCGAACACGGTCTGGTACCGATCGCGGTCGAGATCGAGATCCGGGCGCTTGATGTAGGGCGGCAGCGGAATGTGGCCGATCGCCGCGACGGCGTCCATCACCGTGCCGGCGTCGCCCGTCCAGAATCGCACGACGCGGCGGCCGAAGAACCGCTCCTCGAGCACCTCGCCGTGCAGCGTGCGGCCGCCCCGCTCGAACCGCACCCGGCGGCCCGGCCGCATCCGTTGGCCCGGGTGGACGAGCGCTTCCCACCGCTCGTCGTCCAGCCGCGACACGAGCATGACCTCGACGGCGCCACCGCCGGGCTCCCGCTCGCCGATGAGGCGTGCGGGGAACACCCGGGTGTCGTTGAAGACCATCAGATCGCCGGGGCCCAGGGCACGCGCGATCTCCCGGACGGCCCCGTGCGTGATGCCGCCCGTGCGCCGGTCGAGCACGAGGAGGCGCGAGGCGCCGCGCTCCTCGGGCGGGAACTGCGCCACGAGGTCGGGCGGGAGCTCGAACGAGAAGTCGGAGACCCTCATCGGTCCCGGCTCCTACACGAAGGGGCGAAACAGGGTGTAGATCATCATGGCCGCCGACGTCAGCACGAGCGCGAGCGCGCCGCCGACGAGCACGATCGAGAACAGGACGATCGCCCAGTCGCCGCTCGTCGGCTTCACGCCCGGACGCTCGTGGCGCTCCAGGAGCGCGAGGTTCGCGCTGTTCGACTTCCACGCGATGTCGGCGAGGTCGCCCGCCATCGGGACGAGTCCGGCCGCGAGGTCGATCAGGGCGTTCAGCATCATCCTGATCAGCACCACGCCTGGCACGCCGAGCCGATACGCGTGGTACAGGACGGTCACGGCGAAGGAGGCGGTGGCCACGTCCCCGACGCCGGGCACGAGGCCCACGATGGGGTCCCAGCCGAAACGGATCGACGTGCCCGGCACGCGGTAGGCCGAGTCCATCAACCGGCTCCAGCGCCGCAGGAACGCGATCCGTTGCGCCCGGTCGATCGTCATGGTCGCGCCCGCGGGGTCAGCGTTGGATCTGACCCCGTCTCAGATCGCCCAGCGGAGGAGCACCGACCCGACGGTGAAGCCGGCGCCCACCGACGCCAGCAGCACGAGGTCGCCCTTCTTCAGCCTGCCCTGCCGGATCGCGTCCTCGAGGGCCAGCGGGATCGTGGCGGCCGTGGTGTTGCCGTAGTCCTCGATGTTGATCATGACCTTGGACGCGGGCAGCCCGAGCCGGTCGGCCGCCGACGTGATGATGCGGCGGTTCGCCTGGTGCGAGACGAACAGCGCCAGTTCCTCGGCCGTGTGCCCCGTCTTCTCCAGCACCCGGCGCGCGATCTCCTCGGTCTTGCGGACGGCGAACTTGAACACCGCCTGGCCGTCCTGCTTGACGTAGTGCATCCGCTTCTCGACGGTCTCGTGGGAGGCCGGGTTGAGGCTGCCGCCCGCCGGCATCTGCAGCGCCGGCCCCCCGCTGCCGTCGATCTCGTGCTCGAACCCGATGATCTCGAGCCCCTCCTCGACCGCCGGCTCGACGATGACCGCGCCGGCCCCGTCTCCGAACAGGACGCAGGTGGTGCGGTCGGTGTAGTCGATGATGCTCGACATCGTGTCGGCGCCGATGACCAGCGCGCGGTCGTGCTTGCCGGTCGACACGAGCTGGCTCGCCACGCTGAGCGAGAAGGTGAACCCGGAGCACGCGCCCGCCAGGTCGAATCCCCAGCACCGGGTCGCGCCGATCTTGTGCTGCACGAGCGCCGCCGTGCTCGGGAAGAACATGTCCGGCGTGGTCGTCCCGACGACGATGAGGCCGATGTCGTCCGGCGTCAGGCCGGCGTTCGCGAGGGCCCTCAGGGCGGCTTCCTTGCCCATGTCGGAGGTCGCCACGCCCTTCTCGACGACATGGCGCGTCCTGATCCCCGTGCGCTGGAGGATCCACTCGTCCGTGGTGTCGACCATCTGGCTGAGCTTGTGATTGTCGAGGATCGTCGGCGGCACGTACGTCGCCAGCGCGCTCACGCGCGTCTTCCTGAGCGTGTTCCCGTTCACCACAGTCGCGAGTCCTTTCCCGGGGCTTGCAGGCCGAAGTACTCATACGCCCGCGCCGTGGCCACGCGGCCGCGGGGCGTGCGGTCGATGAACCCGATCTGGATCAGAAAGGGCTCGTAGATGTCCTCGATCGCGTCCTTCTCTTCGCTGATCGCCGCGGCGATCGTGTTGACGCCGACGGGCCCGCCGCCGAACTTCTCGATGATCGTCCTGAGCAGCCGGCGGTCGATCTCGTCGAAGCCGCGGTCGTCGACCTCCAGCATCGCCAGCGCCGCCTGCGTGACCGGCGCCGTGACCTCGCCCGTCGCGCGCACCTGGGCGTAGTCGCGGACCCGCCGGAGCAGGCGGTTCGCGATGCGCGGCGTCCCGCGCGACCGGCGGGCGATCTCCGCGGCCGCGTCGTCCGTGATCGGCGTGCCGAGGATGCGGGCGGAGCGGCGGACGATGACCTCGAGATCGGCGTCGGTGTAGAAATCCAGGCGGTGCACGATGCCGAAGCGGCCCCGCAGCGGCGCCGTGAGCAGCCCCGCGCGCGTCGTCGACCCGATGAGCGTGAAGGGCTGGAGCGGCACCTTGACGGACCGCGCGCCCGGCCCCTGCCCGATGACGATGTCGAGCTCGTAGTCCTCGAGGGCCGGGTAGAGGATCTCCTCGATGGTCGCCGCCATCCGGTGGATCTCGTCGATGAAGATGACCTCGCGCTCCTTGAGGTTCGTCAGCATCGCCGCGAGGTCGCCGGCTTTCTCGAGCACCGGGCCCGAGGTGGCCCGCACCGGCACGCCGAGCTCGTTCCCGATGACGTAGGCGAGCGTCGTCTTGCCGAGTCCGGGCGGGCCGTAGAGCAGGACGTGGTCGAGCGCTTCCCGCCGCTGCCTGGCGGCCGTGATCGACACGTGCAGGTTCTCGCGCACGCGGTCCTGGCCGACGTACTCGTCCAGCGTCCGCGGGCGCAGCCCGGCCTCGAACTGCGCGTCCTCGTCGGTTGCGCGCGTCGAAGTCACCCGCGTGGGTTCGTCGTCCATGCCTCGTCTCTGGCAACAGGCCCGCCTGCGAACCCGTCCCCGTTATCCGCGTGCCAGCTCGCGCAGCGCCTGTTTCAGCACGGTCTCGAAGACCGGCGACCCCGCGCGGGCCAGCGCGGCGTCGACGGCTCGTTCGGCGAGGGGTCGATGATAGCCCAGGTTCAGCAGCGCCGAGAGCAGGTCGAGCCGCAACTCGCTGCCGGGCGCGCCAGGCGCCAGGCCGTCCGGCGCGTCGCCGATCAACCCCTTCGGCAGCTTGTCTTTCAGCTCGAGGCCGATCCGCTCGGCGGTCTTCTTGCCGATGCCCGGGATGGCCGTCAGGCGCCCCACGTCGCTGCCCATGACAGCCCGCACCAGGTCGGTCACATCGATGCCCGAGAGCACCGCGAGGGCCAGCTTCGGCCCGATGCCGCTGATCGCGATCAGGCGCTCGAAGATCTGGAGCTCCAGTCCCGTTGCGAAGCCGTAGAGCGCGAGCGTGTCCTCACGGACGTGCGTGTGCACGCGCAGCTCCACGTCGGAGCCGGGATCCCCCAGCGTGTAGTAGGTCGACAGCGGCACGGCGACGTCGTACCCCACGCCGCCCACGTCGACGATGATCCGGTTCGGCTCCTTCCCGGCAAGCCGGCCGCGAAGCCGCGCGATCATGGCCGGTACTCCCGCCAGGATTTCGGCGCGCGCCGCGCTCTGGGGGCGGCGTCCTCGGCGGCCCGCCCCGGGCCGCCCGAGCTGTGGACGTGGCAGATGGCCACCGCGAGGGCGTCGGACGCGTCGTCGGGCTGGGGCACGTCGTCGAGCCCGAGCAGGAGGCGCACCATCTCGCCCACCTGCTGTTTCTCCGCGCGGCCGTAGCCGACCACGGCGAGCTTGACTTCGGCGGGGCTGTATTCGACCAGCGGGTAGCCGCCCTCGACGGCGGCGAGCAGCGCGACGCCGCGAGCGTGCCCGAGCTTCAGGGCGCTGCGGACGTTCGTGGCATGGAACACGTTCTCCACCACCACGCAGTCAGGCCGGTGCTTCCGGAGCAGCCGGGAGAGGGCGTGGTGAATCTCGCGCAGCTTCTCCGGGAATGGCGCGCCGGCGGGCGTGATGATGGCGCCGCACGCGACGAGTCGATGGCGGCTGCCGTCGGTGTCGATGCAGCCGTACCCGGTGCGCAGGGAGCCGGGATCGACGCCGAACACCCTCACGCGAACGCCTCGAGCTCCTTCTCGTCGACGTCCATGTTCGACCACACGTGCTGCACGTCGTCGTGGTCCTCGAGCAGGTCGAGCAGCTTCAGCATGCTCTGCGCGGCCCTGCCCTCGAGGGAGACGTAGTTCTTCGGCAGCATCGCCACCTGCGCCGATTCCGTCTGAATGCCGAGCTTCTCGACGGCCTCCTTGACGGCGGGGAAGGCGTCGGGCGCGCTCACGACTTCCCAGTTGTCGCCGTCGTCGCGCAGGTCGTCGGCGCCTGCGTCGAGGGCGGCGCTCAACAGCGCGTCCTCGGAGGCCTTGGCCTTCTCGATGACGATGTAGCCCTTCTTCTCGAACATCCAGGAGACCGAGTTCGACTGGCCGAGGTCGCCGCCGTATTTCGTGAGCAGGTGGCGGATCTCGCCGACCGTCCGGTTCTTGTTGTCGGTCATCGCCTCGATGATCAGGGCTACGCCTCCAGGCCCGTATCCCTCGTAGGTGATCTCCTCGTACTGGACGCCGGGTTCTTCACCCGTGCCCCGCCGGATGGCCCGCTTGATGTTCTCGGCGGGCATGTTCACGGCCTTCGCCTCGGCGACGATCGTGCGCAGGCGGGGATTGGTGTCGGGGTCGCCGCCCCCGGCGCGCGCCGCCACCGTCAACTCCTTGATGATCCGGGTGAAGACACGGCCGCGCTTGGCGTCGGCAGCGCCCTTCTTGTGTTTGATGGTGTGCCACTTGGAATGGCCAGACATGTTGGAACTCCAGGTATGTCAGGAGAAAATCCGGCGGAAAAGTGCGTGAAGATCCTAGCATGCGCGTACAGTCGGCGCCAAGCTTCAGGCGCGTCTGGCGAGGGGCGGGCCGGGACGGCCAGTTACCGGACCGGAGGCACCGACAGGCGCGGCACGGTCGAGGAGGCCCGGCCGAACTGGTCCACGAGCACGAGGTCCACCATGCCGCCTCCGGCGCAGCTGGCCGGCACGAGGACGGTCAGTTCGTGCGGGCCGGTCTGGCTGATTCCGCCGTCCAGCACCGCCTCGACGGTGCCGCCTCGCACGATCGCGCCCCGGTAGAACGCGCCCGAGGGCAGGTCGGCGTCGAACACGAGGACCTCTTCTGTTTCGGCCCGCTTGAGGCCGCGGACGAGGAACCCGCAGGCGGGCCCGCCGACGACGGCCGGCGCATCCGGGTCCTCGAACATCACGCACGCGCTGAGCCTGGCGAAGGGCGCGCCGGACGCGCTCGGGCGAAGCGCCACGTCGACGGTGTAGGGACCGGGCGCCGCCCCGTGGCCGACGCAGAACGTGTCGTCGAGGAGGTGGAGTTGCGATCGGCTCAGCGCGTCCATCACCGGGCCGGGCGGGCGCTGAACCTCGGCCGGGCGGGTGGTGGTCGTCTCCTTGCCGTCCTCCTGCTTGACCACGAGGGGCGCGGAATACCTGTAGGTCACCTGTACGGAGAGGGGACCGGCGACATCGTCCAGGGCGAGGGCCTCGACTCGAAGGCAGTCCCCCGGCCGCACGATGGACGCGCTGGTTCGCAGCGCGATGACCGGGCTCTGCGCCGCCGACGGCTGGGCCATGCCGCAGAGCACCGCGCCAGCCACCGCCGCCGTCGTCAGCCGGATGTGTGCTGCCGTCTCCATGAGTGCTCCTCTGCGTGCGGTGCTGCAAGACCAGCGCCAGCAGTCACTCGTTGGAGTCTCCCTGATTGCGGAGGTTGCCCCTGCCGGCTGTCACCTGCCGCGGACACGACCGGCCGGAAAAGGTGCCTGGCACCATTCGGGGCAGGCGGCCGTGTCAGGGGCGGGCGGCGAGGATGAGCCAGACGTCGGCGCGCGGGTCCCAGGGGCCGCCCTCGTAGTCGCCGAGGACGGCCGACACCCGGAACCCATGCCGCTCCAGTCTCGCGGCCATGCCCTCGACGGACACGGTGCGAAAGGCCAGCGAGAACCGGTGGGACGTCGACACGCGGCCCCGGCGCTCCACGAACTCCTGGTCGAACAGCGTCAGGCCGCGGGGGCGGTCCTGCCGCACCGACTCGATGAGCGTGATGCGGGTCTCCCCCCGCCCGGCGCGGCCCTCCAGTTTCACCCGGCGGTCGTATTCCCCCCAGGCGACGAGGTCCGACACGAGGTCGATGCCGAGCGTGCCGCCCTTCCGGAGCACGCGGTGCGCCGAGGCCAGGGCGGCGTCGAGCGTGGCATCGTCGAGGAGCGACTGGAGGATGCCGTACGGCGCGGCGACGAGGCCGAAGCAGGCGCCGGGAAACGGCAGATGCCGCACGTCGCCGCGCACCAGGCGCAGCGAGCCGTCCAGCCTCGCCCGCCGCCTGCGCCGCCGGGCGCGATCCAGCATCGAGGCTGAACGGTCGATGCCGACGACGTGCGCGCCCGCCCGGGCCACCGGGACCGCCACGCGGCCGGTGCCACACCCGAGCTCGAGGACGGGGCCTGCAGTTTGCGAGGCAAGGCGCTGCCAGAACGTCACGTCGCGGCGCCCCATCGTCCGGGCGTTCTCCCAGTCGTAGAAGCGCGCGTAGTCGTCCCAGCCGCGCCAGCCTTCCATGCGACGGTCCTTCGGCAGGTGCGTCAGAACTTCGCGACGAGCGCGACCGACGTGTTGGTGTCGGTGTTCTTGAACCCGGGCACGGGCGCGTGGCTGTAGCGGACCGTGTTCGAGACCTTTAGCGAGAACAGCTGCGTGAGGCGGGCGGTGATAGCCGCCATCTGCAGGACGCGCCAGTCGTCCGCGTCGGCGAACAGGCCCGTCATGCGGAGATCCTCGGTGAACTCGGCGGTCTCCGAGATCTTCCACCTGTAACCGGCGCCGAGCGACCACGTGGCACTCGACACGTCATCGCCCGCGAGGCGCTGCTCGTTCATGTACCCGAGGCCGGCATCGGTGAAGAACACGTGCTTCGGCAGGTCGACCAGCTTGTACGAGATGCCGCCGACGAGCGAGTTCCTGTGGGCCACGCCGGCGAACTCGTCGCGGAAGTACGCGTACTCGCCGAAGCCCGACAGGCGCGGTGAGAACGTCCGCGCAGCGCGGAAGAGGTAGCCGAACGACTGGGCGGTCAGCTCCGATTCGGATTCGTTGCGGATGAAGGAGGCCTTGTTCGTGACCACCCACTGCTCAGGCCGCACGATGAACTCCCCGTTCAGGCCGATGGTCTGGGTCGAGGCGTTTCCGGTCGTGCCGACGAAGGCGAATTCCGCCGTGCCTTCCTGCTTCGGAGGCGGCGGCGGGGCGACGGGTGGCGCCGCGGGCGCCTGGGAGAAGGCCGGCACCGGCAGGCAGGTCAGGATCCACAGCAGGACGATCTTCTTCACGGTGCAACTCCTGGTTAATCTCCCATCATAGCGTGGCCTGCGGCCGGACCATGTCCCCTCGGACCGGAGGGCCCGACGGGTACCCACCACAGGCGGTCTGTGGCATCATTCCTGCGAGGTAGTTCCATGTTTCGACGGTTGGCACGCGTTGTCCTGACGGTCGTCTTCGTCCTCGGCGTCGCGCTCGGGACGTCCGCCCAGGAGCGGCAGAAGATCGGCGTCGCCTTCGGCGGCGGCAGCGCGAAGGGCATTGCGCACGTCGGGGTGATCCGGTGGTTCGAGGAGCACCGCATCCCGATCGACGTGGCTGCGGGCACCAGCATGGGCGGCCTCATTGGCGGCTGCTACGCGACCGGCATGTCGTCGGCGGAACTCGATCACCTGCTCTCGACGATGAACTGGGACGAGCTGTTCGGGGCGTCGAACTTCGCCTTCAAGAACATCCGGCGCAAGACGGACGCGCGCGCGTATCCGTCTCGGCTCGAGTTCGGCTTGAAGAGGAAGATCTCGCCGCCAACCTCCCTCAACACCGGGGAGCAGGTGGACATGCTGCTCGCGCGCGTCACGGCGCCCTACTACGGCATAAAAACGTTCGACGAGCTGCCCACGCCGTTCCGTGCGGTCGCCGTCGATCTCCTGTCCGCGACGCAGGTCATTCTCGACCGCGGCTCGCTCGCGTCCGCGATGCGGGCCACGATGTCGCTCCCGCTCATCTTCCCGCCGGTCGAGATGGACGGCAAGATCCTCGTCGACGGCGGCGCCATGAACAACGTGCCCGCCGACGTCGCCCGCGCGATGGGAGCCGACGTCGTGATTGCCATCAACGTCGGCGACCTCTCCGATCCCAAGGAAGTCAGCCAGACGCTGTTCGGGCTCGCCGGCGGCACCCTCAGCGCCATGATGCGGGCGTCCACCAAGGCGGGGCTCGCCACGGCGGACGTCGTGCTGGACGTGCCGCTCGTCGAGAGAGGCTACAAGTCGCTCGACTGGCGCAAGGGCCAGGAGATGATCGAGGTCGGCTACCAGGCGGCCGAGGCGAAGAAGGACACGTTGCTGAAGTACGCGGTCAGCGAGGACGAGTACGCGCGGTGGAAGGCGCGCCGGGACGGTGCCCGCCGCGCCGGGATTCCGGCCCCGTCCTTCGTCCGGTTCGAAGGCGTCGTCGAGTCGGACGAGCAGCGGATGGAGGCGACGCTGGGCAGGCACGTCGGCCGCCCGCTCGACATCCCGGGCCTCGAACTCGATCTGACCGAACTCTCGGGCCTCGACCGGTACGAGACGGTCGGCTGGCGGTTGGTCTCCGGCGAGGCCGGCGAGGTCGGGCTGCTCATACGGGCCCGTCAGAAGCCCAACGCGCCGCCGTTCCTGATGCTCGGCGCCACGCTGGAGAACACGACGTCCGACAGTTTCGGCGTCTCGCTCTCGGCCCGGTACCTGAACTTCGACCTCCCGTTCGACGGGGCCGAACTCCGCATCGACGGGACGGTCGGGTCGGACCCGTTCATCGGCATGGAGTGGTACCAGCCCCTCGGGAGGACACCGCTCTTCTTCGCACCGTACGGCGGCGTCGCGAAGCGCACGTACAACTTCGTCGAGGACGAGTCCGTCGTCGCCCGCTACGACCAGGTCTTCCTGAAGGCCGGCGTCAACGTCGGCGTGAATCTCGGCGCGTTCAGCGACGTCCGGATCGGCGCGTACATCGGCAGGCTGGATGCGGACGTCGAAGTCGGCGATCCCGGGCTTCCCTCTCTCAAAGGCAAGGAAACGGCAGCGGACCTGACGTGGCGGTACAACGGGCAGGACAGCCCGGCTATTCCGTCTCGAGGCATGGCCATGTCGGCGCGCATGCTCTACATCTTCGACGGCCCCGTCATCGACCCGCCGCTGGCGACCGCCCGCTCCAGCGTGAACCTGGCCCAGTTCCAGACCATCGGAACGAGTTTCCACACCGTCGGCTCCGACAACCGGGTCTTTGCCGCCTGGGGGTTGGGCACCTCGTTCGACAAGAGCCCGCTGGCGGTGAATCAGTTCCTCCTGGGCCAGCCGTTCCGGCTCGGCGCGTACGATCTCGGCGAGTTGAAGGGTGATCACTACTACGTCGGCACCTTCGGGTACCTCCACCAGCTCGGGCGCCTGCCGGACTTCCTCGGCGGGCCGGTCTTCGCAGGCGGCTGGCTGGAGAACGGCGATGCCTTCGACGACTGGAACAAGGCCACGTTCCGGACGCAAGCCGGCGTGGGCCTGATGGCGGACACGCTGATCGGACCGGTGATGCTCGGCGGCACCGTCGGGTTCGACGGGCGGTGGGCCACGTATATCGCCATCGGCCGGCTCTTCAACTGGTAGGACGCCGCCGGCTCGGCGGGTGCTACCATGGTCAGAGAAGACAAGGAGCAGACATGAACCGAATCGTCGTTGTCGCCGTCGTGATCGCGTTCGCCGTGCTGGGCATCGCCGGCACCGCGCTCGCCCAGATGAAGTCCCTGACGGGTGAGACCCAGACCATCTCGGCCACCGTCGAAGCCATCAACGTGACCACGCGCACGCTGACGATGAAGGGTCCGAAGGGCAACTTCGTGGACATCGTCGTCCCGGAGACGGTGAAGAGGTTCCCGGAGATCAAGGTGGGCGACACGTTGACCGCCCGCTACTATGAGAACTTGGTGATCCGGAAGAAGCTGCCGGGCGAGAAGGACGTCGACACGGCTGCCGAAGGCGTCACCCCGGGCAGCGGCGCGAAGCCCGCCGGAACGGCGGCCAAGCAGCGGACGATCACCGCGACGATCACCGCCCTCGACCCCAAGGTGCCGTCGATCACCCTCAGCGGCCCGAACAAGTGGACCTACAGCGCCCGAATCGAGGACAAGAAGGTGCTGGACCAGGTCAAGGTCGGCGACAAAGTCGATCTCACCTGGACCGAAGCGCTGCTGCTCGAATTCGACATCGTGAAGAAGTAGCGGGCGGCCGGAGCGCGCGCCCATGACGACGGCCCGCCGGTCGACCGGGCCGTCGTCCTGTACGTCCGATGGAGACCGGCCACCAGGCCGGACGCGGCGCGCGTCTCGCTACTGCTGATTGAGCACGCGGACCACGCCCACGACATCCCCCGTGCGGTAGAAGTCGACCGCGAGGATGGTCGGCTTCACGCCGCGCTCCTCCTGGCAGCGCCGCGCCCGGGCCAGCAGCGCGTCGTGCGCGTTGACGATCTCCGCATTGCTCGGCTTCGGCGCGGGCGTGGTGTCGATCCAGTTGTTGATCTGGAACAGCGAGCCCTGCGGGCCGCCGCGGTTCGGCGCGCAGCTCATCTCGGCCGGGTTGCGGAACTTGTACGGGGTCTCCTGCATGACGTCGAAGGCCGGCAGGATCCAGGGCACGCCGGGGCGTCCCGACTCGGTCATCACGACGACGCGCTGGCGCGTGTCGATCAGGGTGCGCAGCGTCGGCCACGGCGCGCGGCCCGTTCCCCGGTAGACGAGGCTGGCAAGTCCCGCCTTGTCGATCTCCGCGGCGAGGTCTTCGGGCACGACGTAGTCCTCGATCACGAGCAGCACGACTTCGTCCGGGTGCTGCACGAGGAAGTCCGCCAGGGTCGCCAGCCACGGGCCGAGCGGCTGGGCGCCGAGCTCGCAGAACCCGTGACAGAGATACGACCCTCTCTTGCCAAGATCCCCTCCGGCGAAGCGGTTGCGGATGCGCAGCGCCGCCTCCACGCCCTCCGGCCCGACCGCGTCTTCGATCTTCGCCCGCGACGTGGTTTCGGCATCGAGGTCCGTCACCACGGCGCTTGGCGCCGGGCGCCCGTAATGCACGTCGATCAGGAACGCGCGGATGCCGTCGGTCAACTGCGACGCCACACCGCGCTCGTGCTGGGGGAACATCCAGCCGGGCACGTCGGCCGCCGACATCGCGTTGTGCGCGCCGGGGAACGTGACCTGGTCCAGCGGCCTGTCACACAGGGCGCCGGAACCGTTGCACGCACCTGCGGCCAGAACGACGGCGGGCGGTGCCGGCCGCAGCAGCACGATGGCGCCCAGCGCGAGCGCCACCGTGGCGGCACCAACGATCGTCACGCGGCGGATGCCGCGCCCCCTGGCCGCGTGCACCGAAGGGGCCTCGGCGCCGGCTCCCCAATCCTGCAGCAGTGCCAGGGCCTCCCGGACGCCGATGAAGGCCAGCACTCCGCCTGCGGCCAGCGTCAGCCACTCCACGACCGCGCGCGGGTGGACGAGTGCCGCCGCGCCCACGGCGACGAAGAGCACGCTCCGGCCAAGCCGGCCCCAGGCGCCTCCCGGGGGGTCCTGCACGACACGCCGGAACCGCGCGTGTGCGCCGCTCAGCGAGATGCGATCCAGGACGGACTGCGCGGATGCGGCCATGATCAGCCCGACG
>Ga0316601_100000435_pt1 | contig 17690 bp, 23 predicted proteins | sample OWC_soil_day5_no_FD_207663 | JGI IMG/M metagenome (GOLD analysis project Ga0316601, IMG submission 207663) | Wetland soil microbial communities from Old Woman Creek delta, Ohio, United States - OWC_soil_day5_noCT | ecosystem: Environmental > Terrestrial > Soil > Wetlands | place: USA: Ohio... | reverse complement strand
TGCGCCAGGCGACGAACAGCGCCATGCCGAAGCCGCCGAGCGGCAGCATCCAGTTGCTGGCCAGGTAGTCGAACAGGTCGAGCCAGTTCTTGCCCTTGCCCTCGCCGAACAGTACGGCGGTCGCGGGGGGGGCCGGGCCGCCCCCCCGGCCCGGGGCCCCCCCCCCCGGCCCGGGGGCGCCCCCCCCCACGGGGCCAGCAGCCAATCAGCCGTTCGGGTAGGCAGCCAACTTCGCTGCTTCCGCGCGCTCTTTGGCGGCTGCCAGCTCCACATCGGCCTCGTCCTTGCACTGGGTGCGGGCGGCACCGGCTTGCGACTCGCAGCGCTCGATCGCCACCTTGTACGTCGCGTCCGACTTGGCCAACGCCACCGTCAAGGCGGAGTCCGCGGCCTGGCGCGCCAGGTCGTTCTGCGTGTCCGTCATTTGCATCCGGCCATCGGCCATCTCTCCGGCGGCTTCGACGCGCGCCGCTGCGACATCCCGCCCGCCGGCAACCTCCGCCTTGGCGACGTCAGCCTGCGTCTCGGCCGCCGACTCTTTGGTGCATCCCGTCACGGCCAGGAGCAGCGCGACGGCTGCAATTGCCGTCGTGTTGTTGATGATATTCATTGGGTTCGACCTCGATGAGTGGACCGTGGCGGGTGTCGCCTGGCCTGAGCGCGCACTACATACGGTTGGTGACGCCGGGTCTGTACGGCGGGGCGCACACGGACGCCTCGAGCCGCGCCGCGGCCAAGGGCCTGCATGTCCGGTACCGCACAGACGCGCCGGCCGCGTGACGACAGAGTTGCGCGTGCTCATCGTCAAGGCGGGACCATGTACATTCGAGGCATCGGTACGGCCACCCCGGCCGCGCGCTATACCAAGGCTGAATGCCTGGCTGCGTTCCAGGACTCCGAGTGGTTCGGGCGCCTGGATGCACGCTCGCACCTGATCGCGCGCACGGTGTTGCAGCGCGACAATGGCATCGAGGCCCGTCGGCTCGCCGTCGACTCGTTGGCCGAGGTGTTCGCAATCGACCCGGACACGCTCGCTCGGCGCTTCCTGTCCCATGCACCTGCGCTTGCCACCCGGGCTGCCGAGCGCGCGATCGCCGAGGCCGGACTCGGGCCGAACGATATCGACGCCGTGGTCATCAGTACCTGTACCGGCTATCTGTGCCCGGGCCTGACCGGTTACGTCATGGAGCGGCTGGACCTGCGCGGCGACGTGCAGGCCTTCGACCTCGTCGGGCACGGCTGCGCTGCGGCGCTTCCCAACCTGCAGCTCGCGAATGCACTGCTGTCCACCGATCCCTGCAAGCATGTGCTGTCGGTTTGCGTCGAGGTGAGCAGCGCAGCGATGTACCTCGACGACGACCCCGGTGTCCTGATCAGCGCGTGCCTGTTCGGCGACGGCGCCGGGGCGGCGGTCCTGTCCCGGCAGCCGCGGCCCGTGGGGCGGCGGATCGAATGGGTCGACAGCACGTCGTTGATCGACCCCTCCGAGCGCAAGGCGCTCATGTTCGAACAGCGTTCCGGGATGCTGCGCAACATCCTGACCCGGGCCGTGCCGGCGCTGGCTGCGGAGCACGCCCACGGCGTGCTGCGGACGGTGCTCGGGCGCGCCGGCCTCGACACGGGCGACGTCAGCGCGTGGATCATGCATGCCGGCGGCCGCGACGTGCTGCTCGCACTGGAGCGGCGCCTCGAACTCGAGACCGCGGATCTCCGTTACAGCGCGGCGATGTTGCGTGAGTACGGCAACCTCTCGAGCGCATTCGTCTTCTTCGTGCTCGAGGCTGCGCTGGCCGACGACGCACCCGGCGGCCGATGGTGGCTCTCGTCGTTCGGCGCCGGGTTCAGCTGCTACGGCGCCCTGCTGCGGGTGCAGTGATGACGATGCCGAGAAGAGTCGGCGTCGAGATCCTCGACGGGCTCGAGTCGACCGACCCTGCCGCCGAGCGGTCGCGTCGGGACCTGCGGCGTGTCCACCGTGCGATGGGCACGCGCTCGATCCTCCTCCGCGCGCTGCGACAGCTGACGCCGGCCGGACCGGATGCGGCAACCTTTCGGGTGCTGGAGCTCGGCGCCGGCGACGGCACGTTGATGCTCGGCCTTGCCCGGGCCATGGCGCCGTGGTGGCCGCCGGTGGAACTGACGCTGCTCGATCGCCAGGCGCTGGTCGATGGCGAGACCATCGCAGCCTTCGCCGGGCTCGGTTGGACCACGGGCGTGGCCGTCGTGGACGCCCTCGACTGGGCCGGCTCCTCGAGCGGCGGCCGGCCGCGCGGCAACCAGACGGCGCGATGGGACCTCATCGTCGCCAACCTATTCCTGCACCATTTCGAGGGGGCGCAGCTCGGGGCGCTGCTCGGTGCCGTGGCCGCGGGCAGCGACCGGTTCGTAGCCTGCGAACCGCGCCGTGACTGGGTCGCGCTGGCGGGCAGCCACATGGTCGGCGCAATTGGCGCCGGCGAGGTGACACGCACGGATGCCGTGCTGAGCGTGCACGCGGGCTTCCGCGGCAACGAGCTCTCGGCACAGTGGGCCGCCAATGGTCGCGACTGGCGCGTCCAGGAGTATCGGGCGGGGCCCTTCAGCCACTGCTTCTGCGCCGAGCAGGCCGAGTCGAACTGATGCGAACCCAGTTCGACGCAGTCGTCGTCGGCGCAGGCCCGGCTGGATCCTCGGCGGCGATCCTCTTGGCCCGTGCCGGGTGGTCGGTGGCGCTGATCGAGAAGGAGCGCTTTCCACGTCGCAAGGTCTGCGGCGAATGCATCGCAGCGAGCAACCTGCCGCTGCTCGAGGCGCTCGGCATCGGTCCAGCGTTCGACGCGGTCGCGGGGCCCGAATTGCGCAGAGTCGCATTGATGCGCGGCAACCGCTCGATCGAGGCCGACCTGCCGGCCGCCGCCCATGTGAAGTACCCCTGGGGCCGGGCCCTGGGTCGAGAGACGCTCGATACGCTGCTGCTCGAGCAGGCGCGCTCCACCGGCGCCGCGGTGATGCAGCCGTGGTCCGTCCAGGCGCTCGAAGGTGCGCCCGGAGACTGGCGTTGCGGAATTCGCTCGATGGAATCGGGGGCGACTTCGATCCTGCGCTCGCGGGTGGCCATCGATGCGCATGGCTCCTGGGAAGCACTGCCCTCGGCTCGCGGGAACCGGCTGCGGACGGACGGCGCGGCGGACCTCCTCGCATTCAAGGCGAATTTTCGCGGCGCATCGCTGGATGAAGGCCTGCTGCCGGTCCTGTCGCTCGACGGCGGCTACGGCGGCATGGTGGTTGCGGACGGCGGCGTGACGACTGTGGCCTGCTGTATCCGCCGCGACCGACTCGGCGCCTGCCGGTCGGCATCTCCCGGAATGCGCGCCGGCGACGTCGTCGAGGCATTTCTCAGGCGCGAGTGCCGCGGTGTGAGCGTCGCGTTGCAGGCAGCGACCCGCGATGGACCCTGGCTCGCAGCCGGCCCGCTGCATCCCGGAATCCGTGTGGATGCAGGGGACGGGTCGTTCTGCATCGGCAATGCGGCAGGCGAGGCGCACCCGATCATCGGCGAGGGCATGAGCATGGCGATGCAATCGGCCTGGCTGCTTTGCACTCGGCTGGTCGACGCCGGACGGGCCGGGAACGCACGGGCGGACGCCGTGCAGCGCGACGTCGGCCGCAGCTATGCCGCGGCCTGGCGACGTGACTTCGGACCGCGACTGCGGCTCGCCGCGGCCTTCGCGCACACGGCCATGTACCCCGCCTCCGCAGCGTCGCTGGTCGTGCTGGCCGGCGCCTGGCCGGGACTCCTGACGCTCGGCGCGCGATTCGCCGGCAAGGCGCGGAGCGTGGCCGATCCCGCCTCGATCGCCTCGCGCCGTACCCCGAACGAACCATACCTGGAGAACATGACATGAACACCACGCTCGATCGGCTCCGTGTGCTCCTCGTGAAGGACTACAAGCTCGAGCCGGACCTTCTGACTCCGGACGCTCCGCTCGAGACTCTCGGCATCGACTCACTCGGCGTTGCGGAGCTGATGTTCAACATCGAGGACGAATTCGAGGTCGCGATTCCCGGGGACCCGGTGGCGCTCGCGACCGTCGGCGACGTCGTTCGCTACATCGACGGCCTCGTCGCGACGCAACACCCGGCGGCTGCATCCGCTGCCGTCGCCGCAGACCTGGCCGTGCCTGCCCTGTGAGGCGAGTCGCGGTCACCGGCCTCGGCGTCGTTTCGCCGCTCGGCAACAGCGCGGCCGAGGCATTCGCGAATGCGCGCGACGGCCGCTCCGGCATCCACCGTCTCGACGCCCCTTTCGCCAACCGACTCGTCGGCCCACTCGTGGCCACTGCACGGTTCGACGGCGCCGATCATTTCGAACCACCGAAGCTTCGCATGCTGGATCGGGTCAGCCAGTTCGCGCTGTTTGCCTCGAATCAGGCGATGAGCGAAGCGCGAATCGACCTGTCCCAGGTCGACCATCGCCGGGCCGGTGTCTTCGTCGGCACCGGCATGGGCGGCTCGATGAGCAGCGACGACGGCTACAGGACCCTGTATGGCGACCGGTCGGACCGCATCAAGCCGTTCACGGTCCTGATGGGAATGCACAACGCACCCGCGGCATGGATCGGGATCGAGCACGACCTTCGTGGCCCCAACCTGACCTTTTCGACGGCGTGCTCGTCGTCGGCCGTCGCAATCGGCGAGGCGTGGCTGCGAATCGCGGGCGGTGACCTGGACTTCGCGCTGGCTGGCGGGGCTGAGGCGCCGCTCTCCTTCGGTTCGCTGAAGGCCTGGGAGGCACTGCACACGCTGGCTACCGTCGACGAGGACGACCCGTCCGCATCCTGCAAGCCGTTTTCAAAGAACCGCTCCGGCATGGTACTCGGCGAGGGCGCGGCAATGCTGCTGCTCGAGCCCTGGGAACAGGCTGTCGCACGCGGTGCGCCGGTGCTGGGCGAGATCATCGGCTACGGGCTCTCGAACGACGCCAGCCACATCACTCGTCCGAGCGTCGAAGGCCAGGTTGAGGCGATTGGCGCCGCACTGGCCGCGGCGGCCCTCGAGCCGGGCGCGATCGACGGGATCAACGCTCACGGCACCGGCACCCCCGCCAATGACCGGGTCGAGAGCCTCGCCATCAAGTCAGTATTCGGCGAGCGGGCGTACGGGATCCCGATCAGCGCGACGAAGGCGCTGCACGGCCATCTGCTCGGCGCCACCGGCGCCCTCGAGTGCGTACTGTCGCTGCTGGCCATGCAACGCGGCGTTGCGCTGCCCACGATGCACCTGCAGATCCCGGATCCCGAGTGTGATCTCGACTACGTACCCAATGCGGCTCGCGAAAGCGTTGCTTTACGGACGATGCTCTCGAGTTCCTTCGCCTTCGGCGGCGCCAACGCAGTGCTGGTGCTTCGCGCCTGATCGAGTCGGTCGCGCTCTAGGCCTGGCGTCGGGCGACCAGAAAGCCCACCAGGAGCCCGGCGACCGCGGCGATGCCGACGGACTGCCATGGCTGCTCGTGCACGTATCGGTCACCGGTCGCCATGGCGGCTTTCGCCTGGCGCTGAACCTGGTCCGTTCCGTCCGCAAGAGCCTTTCGGGTCGTCGCGAGGCCGCTTTCGATCCGGATCCGGAGGCGGGCAATCTCCGGATCGGCGACGTGGGCAACCCGCCCGACGAGATCCTGCACGTCCGCCAGCAGGGTGCGGACCTCCTGCCCGCCATTCTCTCGGGCCCTCTGCGCCGCATCGCCCGCGACATTGGTGAACGGCCGTGCATCGCTGAGAACGCTCCGGTCATCGTCTTTGTAGGTCATTTCCATGGCTGTTTGCTCCAGTGGACTTGGTCGGTTCCTGCACGAACGCGCAGGTCGATATCCAAGCCTTAGCCTGTGCTTGTCGCCCCGCTGATGTCCGTACGGCGCCGCACGCACCGCGGATCACGCCGCCGTATGGCAACGGGAACGCTATGTGCGCTGTCGTACGGAGTGTCCGGACCGAAATGGATACCCTCAACCAACGCCTAGCGCGTGCAGGTCTAGCGGGTCCAATCGATTCGCTCCTGTAGCCAACACGAAGGGAACGTTCATGAACAGACTCATCTACATCATCGGCGCCATCGTCGTCATCGTGGCCGTCCTGTCGTTCTTCGGCCTGCGTTGAGACGCTGCACCCGCTCGGGAAGCAGCGTCGACTGAGCCGGCCGGCGGATCTTCATGTCGCGGGCGGCAGCAGGCGATCGAACTCCCGCTTCACGACGCCATAGCACTCGCAGCACCGTGCTTCGAGACCGGCGCGACCCAGCACGGTGATGTGGCCGCGGCCGCAGTGGATGAGCCCCGACTGCTGCAGTCGGCCGAGCGCTTCCGTCACGCCTTCCCGCCGCACGCCGAGCATCAGGGCCACCTTTTCATGAGTCGTCCACAACTCGCTGGAGGTGGACCGATCGAGCGTCAGCAGCAACCAGCGGCACACCTGTTGCTCCAGTGTGTGGAACCGGTAACAGACGGCCGTCTGCGCCGTCAGCGTGAGGAGCGCCTGCGTGTAGAGGAGCAGCAGGTGCTGAAGCGCGCCACCCCTCGCGAACTCCTCCTTGAGAACGTGTTCCGCGAGGCGGAATGCCCACCCCTGGGCTTCCACCACCCCCCGGGTCGGCCGCGACTGCCCTCCCATGAACAAGGCGATGCCCACGAGACCCTCCCTGCCGACCAGGGCGATCTCGGTGGACGCGCCGTCCGCAGTCGGGCACTCGATCGACACGATCGCCGTGGTGGGGAAGTACGCGTGGTGTCGCGGCAAGCCCGCCTCGTACAGCGTCTCGCCGGACGACAGGAATACCGGTTCGAGGTGTCGCCGCACCCGCTCCCAGTCGCTGTCCGGGAGTGCCGCGAGTAGTCTGTTCTGTCGCGCGTCGGCCAGCGACGCAGCGCCCGACATCTGCAATCCCCCGGGAGGGCGAGGAAACCAGAGGATAACGGACGGGCTGGAGAATGGCCGGTTCGCACTGTCCGTGTACGCTTGCGTACAAACCCTGTGGCCGGCCTGTCGAGTCGATCAACCGAGGACGGCGCGCACCTGGTGCGTGCTGCCTTTGTCCGCCGTTCTCGCGGATGCCGGGCGGGAAACCTCGGCAGGCTGGCTCGCGCAGTGGCGGCTCGCGCCGCGGATGCGACGCAGCATGGACGGCATCAATGCTTCGGAATCGTTGGCGGTGCGGGCACCGAACTGACACTACCGGCGGGGGCTCCGCCCTCGTCCTCCCAGGTCGCGACACGCTCCGCCAGCGGAGGATCGCTGCGCTCGCCGGCGGGCGGCGACGCCGAAGCTGGATTCCCGGCCTTGCGCCACTGCCGATTGAGCCAATCCTTGAGGCGCTGCCAGCCCGACTCACCCGTACCGCTCATCATCGTCCATCTCCTGGTTCGCCCGTGCCCGGTCATCGGGCCGCTGGGAGACAGGCTAGGCGCGGGCGGTTCGAGCGTCTGTGCGGCACCGTACCCGGCGAGGCGCGGGGCCCGTCCCGCTGGCGCGCGGCAACGGGCGACAACGTGCGCTGCCGGACAGATCGACGCCGTCCCGAATGCACACCCTTGGTTGGGATACTTCGACGGGAGCATGACCATGAACCCCTCACGAACTGCCGCGGCCGCGGCGACGCTGCTGATCGGGCTGTCCGCCTGCGAAACGGAGTCCCTGTCCATCTCCGAAGGCATCGGGCCCGACCCTGCGTTGCCTCGCCCCGACAAGACCCTCGTTCCGACGGTCAACGTGGCGCCGGCGATCGGCTGGCCGGAGGGAGGTGCGCCGGTGGCCGCGCCCGGGATGACGGTGACCGCCTTTGCATCGGGCTTCGATCATCCGCGCTGGCTCTACGTCCTGCCGAACGGCGACGTGCTGGTGGCCGAGACCGCCGCCCCGCCGAAGCCGGAGGCGAAGGGCCTCAAGGCGAGGGTCATGCGGTACTTCATGAAGAAGGCGGGCGCCGGGTCGCCGAGCGCGAACCGCATCACCCTCCTCCGGGACACCGACGGCGACGGCACGGCCGACCTGCGGACGCCCTTCATCGAGCAACTCAACTCGCCGTTCGGCATGGCACTGGTCGGCGAGGACTTCTACGTCGCCAACACGGATGCCGTGCTGCGCTTCCCGTACGCGACCGGCCAGCAGCGCATCGAGGCCCGCGGCGTGACGCTGGTCCGGCTGCCCGCCGGACCGCGCAACCATCACTGGACACGAGGGCTGATCGCGAGCCCTGACGGAGCCAGGCTGTATGCAACGGTGGGTTCCAACAGCAACGTCGCCGAGTACGGCATGGCCGAGGAAGAAGGCCGTGCAGCGATCTGGGAGATCGACCGCGCCACCGGGCAGCACCGTATCTTTGCCTCGGGCCTGCGCAATGCCAACGGACTCGCGTGGGAACCCACGAGCGGCGCGCTGTGGACGACAGTCAACGAGCGCGACGAACTCGGCGACGACCTCGTGCCGGACTACATGACCTCGGTGCGCGATGGCGGCTTCTATGGCTGGCCCTACAGCTACTACGGACAACACCTGGACGACCGGGTGAAGCCGCAGCGGCCGGAGCTGGTCGCCCGGGCCATCGCGCCGGACTATGCCCTCGGCTCCCACACGGCGTCCCTCGGACTCGCGCATTCGACGCGCAACGCCCTCCCCGCCGACTTCCAGCACGGCGTGTTCATCGGGCAGCACGGTTCCTGGAACCGGCGTCCGCGCAGTGGCTACAAAGTCATCTTCGTGCCTTTCGTCGACGGCAAGCCTGCGGGCGAGCCGCTCGACGTGCTCACCGGCTTCGTGAGTGACGACGGGCGCGCGTGGGGACGTCCGGTGGGCGTGGTCATCGACGCCGCGGGTGCCTTGCTGGTGGCGGACGACGTGGGCAACGTCGTCTGGCGGGTAGTCGGTTCGGCCGACCGGCCGGATTGACGAATGTTCGACAGCGCACAGACCGTCGTCGGCGTGTCCGGGAAACTACCTTCGCATGCTTGATGCTCCCCCCGTCAGGTATCGCATCCTCGCCCGGTGACGTCATTCGTCCCGGGCCTTTTTTTGTTTCCCACGCGCCGATCGCGGTCGACTCGGGCCCGCGATCGACCTGAAGCGGACGATCGAGTGTTGCAGGAATGGATATCAGCGCCCGTCGATTTCGCGAAGCAGCTGGCCGGTCGCTGCCTCGAAGATTCCTACGACGTCGAAGACATCCCGGGCAGGGTTGCCTCGGGCGTTGATGTAGACATTTTCGGCGTCGTCGTGCGGGCGGCGAATCAGCCACGCGTCGCGAGGCACGCTTCCCAGTGAACGGCAGTCGGCCGGAGGCGGCTGCTGTCCGGGCGGCCGGTCCGGATACCACAACCGACATTCGCCGGGCGGCGGGTAGTGCCCGTAGGGGATATCCAGGCGCGAGTACCGGCCGCGAAAGTGCGGTGACGAGCGATCCCGACGTGATCGATCACGCACCCATTCGTCGTAAGAATTCCAGTCGCGTCCATCGAGTTCCCCGCGACCCTCCGTCTCATATTTGCGACTCTCGGCCGGCCCGTACTGCTCCTCGTGCTTGCCACCCTTGCCGGATTCGTCCTTGTTCGGGTCGGCCTGCGATGACAATGGCAACGCCGCAATGGCCAGCGCGATCGGAAGAATGAACGTACGCATCTGCATATTGACCTCTTAAGCGCAGCGCATGCGTTCCGGTTGACGATGGCTCAGCCGATCGCGGGCAGGAGCGCGCCCTGGGCCATCGGGATGAGCGTCCTGGCCACTGGGGCTTGCCGCGGGACGCCCGCCCCGCGCAGCAACCGATCGTAGGCCTGCCTGACGACGGAATAGCACTCGCAGCTGCGCCGTTCGAGCCCGGATCGGTCCAGGACAGCGATTCGGCCCCGCCGATACTGGATCAGGCCCGCCTTCTGGAGCTTCATCGCGGCGCTGGTGACGCCTTCCCTGCGTACCCCCAGCATGCCGGCGATCCGCTCGTGGGTCACGGTCACCTCGTTGCCATTCCGACGGTCGAGATTCAGAAGCAGCCAGCGACACAGCTGCTGGTCCAGCTCGTGGTGCCGGTTGCAAGCCGAGGTCTGCGCCATGTGGGTGAACAACGCCTGCGTGTAGCACAACAGCTGCTGCATGAAGGCGTCCGAGTGACTGGCGTGCCATGCGATCGCCCGCGCGCTCATGCGCAGCGCATGTCCGCCACTCTGGACCACGGCCCCGCTCAAGGCCCGTCCTCCGCCCATGAAGGCGCAGACTCCGACGACGCCCTCGTTGCCGACGACCGCCACCTCCACGGAGGCGCCGTCCATCATCGACGAGACCAGTGACACGACGGCGGTTGTCGGGAAATAGGCGTGCTTCAGCACCACACCGGATTCGTAGAGCATCGCGCCGGGTACCAGCTCGACCCGCTCAAGGTCAGGTGCCAGATCCATCCACTCGGCGTACCGCAACGTCGCGAGCACCCGGTTCATCGTGCGGACCGAAGCAATGAGTGACATATCGATCCTCCTGGCCGCCCCTTGGTACCAGTCGATTGCACCACGCGTGGGCTCGCCGGGCAGTCGGCCGGACGACGCGACGCTCGTAGGACGACGCCGACAGGGTCTTGGTGCGCTACCGAACAGACTTCGCGGCCCGTTCGCGTAGCCTGATAGCCATCGACCCCGCACGATCCTTTCGGAAATTCGCCGCGCGACGGGTGAGGTCGAGTGGAGAATCGAGGATGAACAAGTCAATGATCATCGGGCTCGTTGCGGGCGGCGTGGCGGTGACGGCGGCCGGTGCGTTTGCCGGTTACCGTGCAATGGACGACCAGCGGTACGCGGACGTGTTGAACGTCGAACCGCTCACCAAGACGGTTCGCACGCCGCGGCAGGTCTGCTCGGACGAGGTCGTCACCCACGAAGTCGCCACGAAGGATCCCAAGCGGATCACCGGCTCGGTCATCGGCGCCGTGGCGGGTGGCGTGCTCGGCAACCAGATCGGGGACGGCACGGGACAGACCGTGGCGACCGTGGCGGGTGCCGCCGCCGGCGGCTACGCCGGCAGCAAGATCCAGAAGCACATGCAGGACGGCAACACGACCCAGACGGTCAAGCAGCGCTGCCGGACCGTGTACGACTCCAGCCAGCAGGCCGACGGTTACGAGGTGCGTTACAGCCTCGGCGACCAGGAAGGCACCGTGCGCATGGACCATGCGCCGGGCCGCAGAATCCCGGTCGAGAACGGCCAGCTCGTGCTGACCGACGTGAGCAATCGCGGCTGATCCCCCTGCAGGTCGCATGATTCAAGAAGGAGAAGGCAAATGTTGTGGACTATCGCAGTCATTCTGTTCGTCCTCTGGCTGCTGGGGCTCGTGAGCTCCTACACCCTGGGCGGCTTCATTCACATCCTGCTGGTCCTCGCGGTCATCGTGATCGCGATCAACCTGATCCAGGGCAGACGGGTCTAGCGACCCGCAGGTGCCACCACCCGGCCGGACGACCGGCCGGGCGGTGCACTCAGGAGCGAACATGAATGCAATGAAAATTGCCGCGCTTGCGCTGATCGTGGCCGGCGTCCTCGGACTGGCCTACGGCGGCTTCAGCTACACCCGGCAGACGCATGAAATGAAGATCGGGCCGATCGAGATGTCGATGCAGGAGCGGCAGACGGTCAACGTGCCGGTCTGGGCCGGCGTCGGTGCGATCCTGATCGGCGGTGCGCTGCTGGTCTTCGGCGGACGAAAGGTCTAGTCGAGCTTCTCGACGACGACCCGTCCTTCGGCATTGACGAATACCCGGTAGCGGTTGCCGTCCTGGCACGACGCGACGTAGTCGTCCTCGCCCTGCTGGGTGGCGCTGACCACCTGCCCGCAGGGCAAGCCCTGCAAAGCAATCACGGCCGTCAGGTCCCTGGCGACCGTCACCTCGCTGGCCGTCTCTTGCGCGGCCAGCGGCGTGCCTGAGTACGAGATCATCGTCACGGCCACCAGGGCCAGCGACCGTTGGAGTGTGGTCACGTCGTTGCTCCTGCCATCAGACGGGCTTCGTTGAATTTCTTTGGATCGGCGAGGATCCCCCAGATCGCGGCGCGCGACTGGACGATATCCCGCGCCAGCGGCGGATCGCTGTCCTGCAGGAGCGAGAGCACCTTGAGGAGCAGCATGTCGTAGGAGCGGCGCAACTCAGGTAGCGTCGCCGCGCCCTGCCGTGCGTGGTAGGCGCGAAACTTGGCCAGGAGGTCGTCCACCTGGTTCTTGAGCGACAGCTTCGTGAGCACGCCGATCGCCTTGGTCTGCTTCAGTCGCGTTCCGAGCGACTCGAGGTCGAGCGGTGCACGGGCGGGTTGCGCGACAACCGGCGCCGGCGCGGTCGCTGCCTTCGGTACCGCCGGTGGCACCGGGGCTGCCGCAATGGCGGGCGGCTTAGCCGCCGTGATCCTGGGGGCGGGTGGTGTCGAGGCCGGTGCTTCAGCCACGGCGACGCGCGGCGCAGCCGCAACTGAAGGCGCAGGACGGACCGGCGGGATTACCGGCTCGCGGGCCTGCGACGGCACCACGACGGTGGGCGCCGGCGCGGTCGGCTGCGGAATCGTCGCAGCCTCTGGCACGGCCTCTGGCGTGACCATCTCCGGCGGCTCTGCCACCGTGATCGCCTCGGCAGGCACGGCGGTCGGAACATGCTCCGCCGTCTTCTCGTGCTTCACGCCCGCGCAACCTGCCATGACGAGGCAGCACGTCGCGATTGCGGCAAGGGCCGTCGCCGAAATGTGCGCGCGTTCGATCATCGGGCTCCCTCAGGTGGCGCCACGCCGGATTCTCAGGCGCCCCACAGAATAGCGCCCCGCGGTTCGTTGGCGAACCCGGGGCGCTGAAGATTCAGGCCATTTTCAGACGCGAATCAGTTCGGTTCCCGTTCTATGAGAACCAAGAATCGTCGGCCTTGCCTTCCCATGCAGAAAGCTGCTTCTCAGCCTCGTCCTTGGCGATGCCGTAGCGTTCCTGGATCTTGCCAGCCATCACGTCGCGCTTGCCCGCGATGACGTCGAGGTCGTCATCGGTCAGCTTGCCCCACTGGACCTTGGCTTTTCCGGTGACCTGCTTCCAATTGCCTTCAATGCGATCCCAGTTCATAGGTATCTCCTTGTGCGGGTGGTTAAAGCCGTCGCCAGCTCGAGCCCGGGGCTCACGAGCGGACGGTGATCCGGTGAAAGTCCATGCGTGAACTGTAGATGCATCACCGGGACGGGTCGGTGCGGTGGCGCACCGAGCTGCGCCGGGCCCGCATCGTCGTGGCGCGCGTTCATGTGGCAGCCCAGGGCCTTGGCACGCAGCAGTGCAAAGTCCGCCTCGTTGAGCAATGACTCGGTATCCGCGCCGTGGGCCGGGTACACGGCGATACCGACGCTCGCCGTGACATACAGGTCCTGCCCGGCGATCCGGTGCGGTGCCGCCAGCGCGGCGAGCAGTTTGTCCGCGCTGAATGCCACGTCAGCCGCGCACGCCACTTCCGACAGCAGCACGACGAATTCATCCCCGCCCAGCCGGCAGACGGAGTCGGATTTGCGAACGCCCGCTTCGAGGCGCCGTGCGATCGACTGCAGCACCCGGTCGCCGACGGCGTGGCCGAACGAATCGTTGATGTACTTGAATCGGTTCACATCGATGAACAGCACCGCCAGTGAAGTGACGTTGCGATGGGCCGCGGCGATTCCGCGATCGAGTCGATCGGCCAGCAGCAGCCGGTTCGGCAGGCCCGTCAGGGCATCGTGCTGTGCAAGGTGTGACATCCGCATCGACATCGCCCGCGCCACTCCAACGTCGTGGCAGCCAGTAGCCGTCCACGTGTTCGAGCAGCAGGTAGTCGTGTGCGCCACGCTGCACGGCCAGCCGCGCCACGGATTCGTCGCAGCGGCGGCTCACGACCAGGATCGGGGTGCGGGGCAAAGCGGCCAGAAGCGCGTCGAAGGCAGCGAAGCCCTGGAGGTCGGGCAGACAAAGGTCCGTGATGATGGCCGAGATGACGTCCTCTCGCCGTGAGGCCAGCGCCTCGATCGCCTCGCCGAATCGCCCTGCCCGTTCGACGACGAAGCCGCTTGCGGGCGCGCCCTCGAGCGCCGCCTGGACCGTCCGTATCGAGTCGGGATCCGCGAGGGCGAGCAGCAGTCTGCGGGACATCGGCCCTCCAGCGGCCATGACGTGAATCGGCAGCATTGCGTTCACAGCGACCGACTTCCGTGCGCTGGCGGACATAAGGGACCAGCGACAGCGCCATCTGGCGGAGGGTGCGTGGGCCACCGTACAGACCCGTGCGATTAACCGGCCCATGCTGACGCTGCGGAATATCGTCCCGTGCCCATCTGTCGAGACACCCACCGTGCCAACGCCGACGCAGTCTCCCGCAAGCAATCTTCTGCTGGCTACCTTGCCGACGCGGGACCGCCGCCACCTGCTCGAGCGTTGCCAGCCGGTCGAACTCGCGCTGGCCAGCGTGATCTACGAGCCTGGCGAGCACATCCGCAGTGTGTTCTTCCCAACCGAGAGCTTCGTATCCATGATCACGCCGATCAGCGGTCACGATCGCCTCGAAGTCGGCCTGGTCGGCAACGAGGGCATGGTCGGTGCCTCACTGTCGCTCGGGGTGAACGTTGCGCCCACCCTCGCGCTCGTGCAGGGTGCGGGCTCAGCCTGGCAGATGGACGCAGAGCCGTTTCGCCGGGAGCTGAAGCACAGCACCGCTCTGCACGACGGCCTGAGCCGCTACCTGTACGTTTTGATGTGCCAGCTGGCCCAGACGGCGGCCTGCACCCGCTTTCACGTCGTGGATGCGCGGCTCGCCCGCTGGCTGCTGATGACTCGCGACCGCGCGCATTCCGACTCGTTTCACGTGACGCACGAGTTCCTCGCCTACATGCTCGGGGTACGCCGCGCAGGCGTCACCCGGGCCGCCAGCACCATGCAGGCGCGCAAGCTCATCCGCTACAGCCGCGGCGACATCACCATCCTCGACCGGCGCGGACTCGAGGCCGCGGCGTGCAGCTGCTATGCCGCGGACCGCGAGACCTATTCGCGCGTCATGCACTGAACGGCCCGCCCGAATTGCGGGATTCCGGGGCGAGAAAAAGCCCGCGCGGCCGATGCCGCGCGGGCTTTCCTGCGACTGCTAGCTCGAGGCGAGCGCCGGATTGCTGATGATGACCTCGACGCGACGATTCTGCTGGCGCCCGGCGGCGGTATCGTTGCTCGCCACCGGAGAACCCTTGCCGGCACCCAGGGTGGTGATCCGGCCGGCCTGCACGCCCTGTCTCACAAGGTGCGACCGCACCGCGTCGGCGCGTTGCTGCGAGAGACCCACGTTGTAGTCGTCGCTGCCGACGCTGTCCGTATGACCCTCGATCGCAACCGTGCGGGCCGGATACTTGCCCAGGAAGCTGACGAGCTGGTTGAGGTTGGCCGCCGCCCCGGGCTTGAGGTCCGCCCGTCCGGTTTCGAACAGCACGTCGCTTAGCGTCAGGACCAGCCCACGGTCCGTGGGCTTGGCCTTCAGGGCATCGATCTCTCGCTGCAACTCCGCGTTCTGCTGATTGGCCTCTGCAGTCGCGTCTTGGGCTGCATCGACCTCGCGAGTACGCGAATCGAGGCGCGCCGTGGCGCGCTCGGCGGTGATCGCCGCGCGCTGGTCCTCCGAAAGGCGGGTCTCGGCCTGCGCCCTGGCGATCTCGACCTTGCGATCGGCAACGTACACCCGGTGCGCGCCCAGCGTCGCGTCGGCCTCCGGCTTCTCGGCCGTGCGCACGGCGGCGTCCGCCTCCTTGAGCGCCAGCGGCGCGCGGCTCCCGAGGTTCGGATCGGACTGCAGCTGCGTCAGCCGGGCCCGGACGTCGGCGGAGCCCTGCGGCGCGACGGGTGCGGCAGCACACGCGGCGAGCAGGACGGAAGCCACGGTCGCAGCGATCAGCGTGCGGCCGGGGGTCACGGACTTGAGGGTCGTGTTCATTTCGGTTCTCCCGCGTTGCGCTGCATCTCGTCGATCAGCGTGCCGGTGCTGCGCTTCATTTCGTCGTTGACCATGCGTGCCTTTACGGAAGCCGACTTCGCCGAGGCGAGTTCCGCCTCGACGCGCGACTCGTCGGCCAGTCGGGCCGCCGTCTCCATTTCCTGGGCCTGCACGGCGGTGTTGGCGGACGCGAGCCTCGCCTGCGCCGTCCCGAGCTCGGCCGCTGCATGACGGCTGGCATCCGTGCGTTCGGCGGTCGCGATGGCCTGCTGCGCGGCCTGCAGTTGTGCGGTGGGCGCGGGCGTCGATGCGCAGGCGGTGATGATGAGTGCGCCGGCGAGGCCGGTTGCGACGCGCAGGCGAGAGCCCTGGCGTTTCCTGGAATTTGCGTACATTTGACTTCTCTGCGTGATGAAGGTGGCTCAGCGACCGGGTCGGGAGATCACCTGGACGCCGAGTGTGCCGGTTCGGACGAAGCATCTCTGTTCGCAAGCGAACATTCGTTCCCGACCATCGGATCTGTACGGTCCCGCACGGACCGACGCGAGCGAGTAAACTGTATTGGAGGCCTTGCTGTGGAGGAGCGCCATGGCACAGACATCCCGGACCGCTACGCGCGGCGCCCCGACCCCGGAGCAGAATCAGCTTCTGGCCGCGTTCACGCCCGACGAACGCGAACGGATTTTCCCGCACCTGCAGCTCGTCGCGATGCCGCTCGGCAAATCGCTATACGAGTCGGGCCGCGTGCTGCGCCACGTCTACTTCCCGACCGACTCGATCGTGTCGCTGCTTTATGTGCTCGAGAACGGCGCCTCGGCGGAGATCTCGGTCGTGGGCAACGAGGGCGTGATCGGCATTGCGCTCTTCATGGGGGGCGAGACCACGCCAAGCCGGGCGGTCGTGCAGAGCGCCGGCCACGCATACCGGCTCATCGGTCAGCGGCTCAAGGACGAGTTCCACCGCAATGGCGGATTGCAGCTGCGACTGCTGCGCTACACGCAGGCCCTGATCACCCAGATGGCGCAGACCGCCGTGTGCAACCGGCATCACTCGGTGGACCAGCAACTGTGCCGGTGGTTGCTGCTGTCCCTCGATCGCCTGTCGTCCAACGCGCTCGTCATGACGCAGGAACTCATCGCCAACATGCTCGGCGTGCGCCGTGAAGGCGTTACCGAGGCGGCCGGCAAGCTCCAGAAGCTCGGCGCCATCAAGTACAGCCGAGGCAAGATCACGGTGCTCGACCGAAAGATGGTCGAGCAGATCAGTTGCGAGTGCTACGGGGCCGTCAAGCGGGAATCCGATCGGATCGCGGGGCTGGCCGTCAGTCCCGGCGCCTGACGACGCACGTCCCGGCGCACGGCCACGTCCCTGTGACCGTCGCTCATCGAGTGCCCCTGAATCTCACTGCTCGCAGAACAGGGTGCCGTCCCGGTTGCCGGCCTGCCGGCTGGCGCACTGCCGCGTCGACAGGCTGGTCCGGTTCCAGCGACCGCTCATCGTCTGGCAGGTGGCCGTCAGCACGCCCTGCGAGTCCGTCGACACGTCGCGACAAGACTGGCTGAACGATCCGTCCCAGCGACCGGCGCCACTGGTGCTGCCGTCGGATTCGCAGAACAGGGTGCCGTCCCGGTTGCCGGCCTGCCGGCTGGCGCACTGCCGCGTCGACAGGCTGGTCCGGTTCCAGCGACCGCTCATCGTCTGGCAGGTGGCCGTCAGCACGCCATTTGAGTCC
>Ga0316601_100000434_pt1 | contig 17696 bp, 14 predicted proteins | sample OWC_soil_day5_no_FD_207663 | JGI IMG/M metagenome (GOLD analysis project Ga0316601, IMG submission 207663) | Wetland soil microbial communities from Old Woman Creek delta, Ohio, United States - OWC_soil_day5_noCT | ecosystem: Environmental > Terrestrial > Soil > Wetlands | place: USA: Ohio... | reverse complement strand
AACGTGCACCAGGGTGCCCTCGTCCTCGCCCTGCACCACGCGCTTCAGCGCACCGGGCTTGAAGATGCTGAAAACCTTGATCGGCAGCTTCTGGTCGCGGCACAGGGCGAAGGCCGTCGCGTCCATGACCTGCAGGTTCATGGCGATCACCTGGTCGAAACTGATGGTCGCATAACGCGTCGCCGAAGCGACCTTCTTCGGGTCGGCGCTGTACACGCCGTCGACCTTGGTGGCCTTGAGCACCACCTGCGCACCGATCTCGGCGCCGCGCAGCGCCGCAGCCGTGTCGGTGGTGAAGAAGGGATTGCCGGTGCCTGCGGCGAAGACGACGATCTTGCCTTCTTCCAGGTACTGCAGCGCCTTTGGCCGCACATAGGGTTCGACCACCTGCTCGATCGCGATGGCCGACATCACCCGCGCGGTCATGCCTTCCTGGCGCATGGTGTCTGCCAGCGCCAGCGAGTTCATCACGGTGGCCAGCATGCCCATGTAGTCGGCAGTGGCGCGGTCCATGCCCACCGAGCCGCCGGCCACGCCGCGGAAGATGTTGCCGCCGCCGATGACCACCGCCACCTCGCAACCCAGCGCCGTCACGTCCTGGATCTCGCGCACCATGCGCACGATCGTCGCGCGGTTGATGCCGTAGGCATCGTCGCCCATCAGGGCTTCGCCAGACAGCTTCAACAGGATGCGCTTGTACGCCGGCATGCAAAGGTTCCGATCAGCGATGGTCGCAAGTGTAAGGTGCGCCGGCACGCTGCCGGCGCCGGCCCAGGCTCACTGCGCCTTCGCGGCCGCCACCTGGGCCGCCACCTCGGCGGCGAAGTCGTCGGCGCGCTTTTCGATGCCCTCGCCCACCACGTACAGCGTGAAGCTGCGCACGGTGGTCTTCTTGTCCTTGAGCATCGCGCCCACGCTCTGCTTGCCGTCCGCGGCCTTGACGAAGACCTGGTCGAAGAGCGAGACCTCCTTCAGGAACTTCTGCACCGCCCCGTCGACCATCTTGGCGACGATCTCGGCCGGCTTGCCGGATTCGGCGGCCTTCTCGGCAGCGATCTTGCGCTCCTTGTCGACCAGGTCCGCAGGCACTTCGGCCGCGGACAGCGCCGCGGGCTTCATGGCGGCCACATGCATGGCCACGTCCTTGGCGGCGACTTCGTCACCGTCGAACTCGACCAGCACGCCGATGCGCGTGCCGTGCAGGTAGCGGGCCAGCCTGGCGCCATCGGCGTAGCGCTTGAAGCGGCGCACCGAGATGTTTTCGCCGATCTTGCCGATCAGGCCCTTGCGAACGTCTTCCACCGTCGGCCCGAAACCGGCCTGGGAATGCGGCAAAGCGGCCAACGCGGCCAGATCGGCCGGATTGCGGCTGGCCACCAGATCGGCCACGGCCTGGCTGAAGGCCAGGAAATCGTCGTTCTTCGAAACGAAATCGGTCTCGCAGTTCACCTCCACGAGGGCGGCGGTCTGTGCGCTGGCCGACGCGACGACCACGCCTTCGGCCGTGACGCGTGACGAGGCCTTGCCGGCCTTGCTGCCGAGCTTGACGCGCAGGATCTCCTCGGCGCGTTCCATGTCGCCGTCGGCCTCGGTCAGGGCCTTCTTGCATTCCATCATCGGGGCATCGGTCTTGGCGCGCAGCGCGCCGACCATGCTTGCAGTAATTGCGGGCATTTCTCTCTCCATGACAGGACCGGTCGCCGCGCTGTGGCGGCGTACCGGCAGGGCGGCCTGCACCGGCTGGGCCGGCACCGGCGTTCAGGCGCCTTCGCGGACCTCGACGAACTCGTCGCCGTCGGCGCTGACGGCCTGCACCACGTCGCTCGTCGCGCTGGACTTGCCTTCGAGCACGGCGTCGGACACGGCGCGCGCATACAGCGCGACGGCCTTGGCCGAGTCGTCATTGCCGGGAATGACGTAGTCGATGCCGACCGGCGAATGATTGGTGTCGACCACCCCGATCAGCGGAATGCCCAGCTTCTTGGCTTCGGCGATGGCGATCTTGTGGTAACCGACGTCGATGACGAACATCGCGTCCGGCAGCGCGTTCATGTCCTGGATGCCGCCGATGTCCTTCTCGAGCTTGGCCAGCTCGCGCTCGAACATCAGGCCTTCCTTCTTGATCATCTGCTCGATGCCGGCTTCCTTCTGCGCCTGCATCTCCTTCAGCTTCTTCAGCGAAGCCTTCACCGTCTTGAAGTTGGTGAGCATGCCGCCCAGCCAGCGCTGGTCGACATAGGGCATGCCGCATCGCAGCGCTTCTGCGGCGATCACCTCGCGCGCCTGGCGCTTGGTGCCGATCATCAGGATGGTGCCGCGGCGGGCCGCCAGCTGGCGGATGAACTTCATCGCGTCGAGGAAGAGCGGTTGCGTCTTCTCGAGGTTGATGATGTGGATCTTGTTGCGATGGCCGTAGATGTACGGGGCCATCTTGGGGTTCCAGAAGCGCGTCTGGTGTCCGAAATGGACACCGGCTTCCAGCATCTCACGCATGGATACGGTCATGTTTACTCCGAAGGTTGGGTCTTGAACTCCAGCCAGAACCACCCTCGTCGAGGGCGGCACCGTTCGGCGGCCGGGTTCGCGGCGTCGTCTGTTTGAGGCGTTGCATGCTGCGACAATCGTCGCGATGAACCTCTCAGCAAACCGTCGAATTCTAGCACGCGAGACTGCCGCCGATCTCCAATGGGCAGCGGCCGCAGTGGCAGCCGGGCGGCTCAACGCCGCCGAGGACATCGAGCGCGCCATCGTTGCCGCCGACGCGCCGGCCTGCCGCCATGCCTTCGTGCGCCGTTTCGATGCCATGGCACGGGCCACGGCCGTGGCCGTGGATGCGGCGCGCGCCGCGGGCGCGCCAGTGCCGTCGCTGGCCGGGCTGGCCGTGTCGGTGAAGGACCTGTTCGACGTGGCCGGCGTGCCGACCACGGCAGCATCGAAGTCTCTGTCCGACGCACCGCCGGCCACGGCCGACAGCCCGGTGGTGACACGCCTGCGCGCCGCCGGTGCGGCGCTGATCGGCCACACCAACCTGACCGAGTTCGCGTTCTCCGGCATTGGCATCAATCCGCACCACGGCACGCCGGCCAACGCCGGCACGCTGGCGCTGGACGCCACGCCGCGCATACCGGGCGGCTCCACGTCCGGCGGCGCGGTGACCGTGGCGGCCGGCGCCGCCTGGGCGGCACTGGGCTCGGACACACGCGGCTCGATCCGAGTGCCAGCGGCCCTGCACGGGCTGGTGGGCTTCAAGAACACCCAGTCGCTGACGCCCAATGACGGCTGCCTGCCGCTGTCCTTCACGCTGGACACCGCCTGCGCCATCACCCGTAGCGTGGGTGACGCGGTGCTGCTGCACGAGGTGCTGGCCGCACGACGCGTGGCCCTGCGCGGCCGGCCGCTGCGCGTGCTGCGCCTGGCCCTGCCGCTCGGCGGCATGCTCGACGCCCTGGATGCCACCGTGGCGCGCGCCTTCGAACGCAGCCTGTCGCGCCTGCGTTCGGCCGGTGCGGAGATCGTCGAACTGGCGCTGCCGGCCGATGACGCGCCGCACGTCAGCTCCGGCCAGATCGGCGCCGCCGAGGCCTGGGCCTGGCACCGCGGCCGCATCGATGCGCGCCAGGCCGACTACGACCCGCGGGTGCTGGCCCGCATCCGCAGCGGCAGCGGCATTGCCGCAGCCGACTACATCGACCGCCTGCAGGCGCGGCGACGCTGGATCTCGCAGGTGGAAGCCTCGGCGCGTGGCATCGATGCCTTCATCTGCCCGACCGTGCCGATCGTCGCACCACCGTTGCAGCCGCTGATCGCCGACGACGAGGCCTTCTTCGCCACCAATGCGCTGCTGCTGCGCAACCCGTCGGTCGTCAATTACCTGGACGGCTGTGCGCTGTCGCTGCCCTGCCAGGCGCCGGACGAACTGCCGGTGGGCATGATGGTGTGGGCGCCCGCGCTGCAGGACGACACCGTGCTCGACGTATCACTGGCCATCGAGCGCGAGCTCGCCGGCCCAGGGCGCTAAGGACGTGCGCATCGCCATCATCGGCGCCGGCATCGTCGGCGTCACGAGTGCGCATGAACTGGCCGTCGACGGCCATGAAGTCACGGTCTACGAGCGCCACTCCAGCGTGGCCAGCGAGACCAGCTTCGCCAACGCCGGCGTGATCGCGCCCGGCTACGTCACGCCATGGGCGGCCCCTGGCATGCCGCTGAAGGTGCTGCGCCACATGTTCGGCCGGCATGCGCCGGTGCGCTTTGGCGGCGCCAACGTGCTGGCCCAGTTGCCGTGGATCTGGCGTTGGTGGCGCGCGTGCCACCCCGCGGTGTACCAGGCCAACCGCGGCCGCCTCTACCAGCTGGCGCAGTTCAGCAGCCAACGGCTGCACGCGCTGACGCTGGCCTTCAACCTGGAATACGAACAGGCCCGCGGCGTGCTGGTGCTGCTGCGCAATGCGCGCGACCTGGCGCAGGCCCAGGCCTCGCTGCGCATGCTGCGCGAGCTGCAGGTCGGTTTCGAACTTCTCGATGCGGCCCAGTGCCAGCAGTTGGAACCGGGGCTGAACTCCGCCATGCCGCTGCAGGCCGGCATCTCGTTGCCGAAGGACGAGGTCGGCAACTGCCGGCAGTTTGCCCATCTGCTCAAGGCGCAGGCGCAACGCCACGGTGCGCGCTTCCTGTTCCAGCACGAGGTGATGTCGCTGAGCGCAGGCACCAGCCCCAGGCTTCAGAGCCGCAACCTGGCCGGCCATGCCACCGCCGAAAGCGCCTTCGATGCGGTGCTGCTGTGCACCGGGCATCAGGCCCCGCGCTTGCTCGAGTCACTGGGGCTGATGCTGCCGATCGCGCCTGTGTACGGCTATTCGGTGACCGCACCGCTGAGCCAGAGCGAACTGCCCACGTCGCGGGGCCCGCGCGGCGCCGTCATGGACGAGAAGTTCAAGGTCGCCATTTCGCGGCTCGGGCAGCGCATCCGCGTGGCCGGCAGCGCCGAGCTGGGCGGCACGCCGGACCAGATGAATGCCGCCGCATTGCGCACGCTGTACAAGGTGCTGGACGACTGGTTCCCCGGCGCCGCCCGGCTGTCGCAGGCCAGCGCTTGGAAGGGCGCGCGGCCGATGCTGCCCGACGGACCGCCGGTGCTGGGCCCGAGCCGCTGCCCGGGCATCTGGCTGAACCTGGGCCACGGTTCCAGTGGCTGGGCCCTGGCCTGCGGCTCGGCACGGGTGGTGGCGGACCTGATGGCCGGGCGCGAGCCGGCGATCGACGTCAGCGGCCTCGGGCCGCAGCGGCTCAAGGCCTGATCGACCCTCCGCGAGCGCGCGGGCGCTGCCGCACAATCGGGCACCGCGACCGAAGATCCCCAATGTCCGCGCCCTCCTCCACGCGCCCGCGGCGCATCCTTCCCGGTGATGCGCCGGCGCCCCTGCACGATGTGCAGGCATCGCGTGCGATCGAGACCGCGGCCCTGGCGCAGCATGCGCCGCACGAACTGATGCAGCGCGCCGGCCTGGCCGTCGCGCGCCTGGCGCTGGCCGTGGCGCCCCACGCAAGGCGCGTCTGGGTGGCCTGCGGTCCAGGCAACAACGGTGGCGACGGGCTGGTGGCAGCCGCGCACCTGCACCGTGCCGGCCTCGAGGTCCAGGCCACGCTTCTTGGCGACGCGCCGAGCCTGCCCGAGGACGCCCGCAAGGCACTGGCCATGGCGCAAGAGGCCGGCGTGACGTTGTCCTCGGCTGCGCCCGTGCAAGACACCGATCTGGTGATCGACGCGCTGCTCGGCCTGGGCGCATCGCGGCCGCCGCTGGGGGCGATGGCCGAGGCCATCGCTGCAATCAACCGTCAGTCCGCGGCGGTGCTGGCGGTGGACCTGCCCTCGGGTCTGCAGGCCGACACCGGCCAGCGCCTCGGCACGGCGGCGGTCGTGGCCACGCACACGCTGTCGTTGCTGACACTGAAGCCGGGGCTGTTCACCGCGCTCGGCAGAGACCACGCGGGGCAGATCTGGCTCGACACGCTGGGCGTGGCGACCGATGGCTTTGCCGCCACCGCGCATCTGTCCGGAGCCGATGCGCTGCTGGCGCTGGGGCCACGCGCCCATGCCAGCCACAAGGGCAGCCACGGCGATCTGGCCGTGGTCGGCGGCGCGCCGGGCATGACCGGCGCCGCCTTGCTGGCCGCACGTTCGGCCCTGGCCAGCGGCGTCGGCCGCGTGTTCGTCAGCCTGCTCGATGCTTCCGGCATGGCCTGCGATCCGCAGCAGCCCGAGATGATGTTCAGGCCGCGATGGTGGCGCGGCGACCCGGCCACGCTGGCGCGCAGCACGGTGGTCTGCGGCTGCGGCGGCGGTTCTCTGGTTCGCGACGCCCTGCCGGCGCTGCTGTCACGCTGCCCGCGGCTGCTGCTGGATGCCGACGCAATCAACGCCCTGGCTGGCGATGAAGGCTTGAAGCAGGCCCTGCATACCCGCGCCGGGCGCGGCCAGGTGACCGTGCTGACCCCGCACCCGCTGGAAGCCGCGCGCCTGCTGGGCAGCGACGTGGCCACGGTGCAGGCCGACCGGCTGCTCGCGGCATGCACATTGGCTCGGCGCCATCACAGCGTCGTCCTGCTCAAGGGTTCGGGCAGCGTCATCGCCTTTCCCGACGACGGTCTGGTCATCAACCCCACCGGCAATGGCCTGCTGGCCACGGGCGGCACGGGCGACGTGCTGGCCGGCTGGGCCGGCGGGTTCTGGGCCCAGCTGGCGGCGACGCAAGGTGATGCCGTGTCGGCACGCCAGGCGCTGATCGCCGCCGCCTGGTTGCACGGCCGCGCGGCCGACCTGCAAGCGGCCCAGACGCCCGACGGCCTCGCGCTGCGTGCCGGCGACTTGGCCGGGCTGATGCGCGCGGCGGTGGCCACGCGCGAGCCGCAAGCGTAGCCGCGGACTCAGCGGCGCGTGCGCGTCGGCGTCTTGCGCTCGCGTGTAGCGCGTGGCGGCTTGGAGACCCCCGCGCCCGAGGAGGCCGTGTTCTTGCCCGTCTTGCGACGCGCCGCAGCCTTGCCGGCACGGTCGGCTTCCTGCACCGAGAGCAGTTCCTCCACGGCACCCTGGGCACGGGTGCGCTCGCCGCGCGCGCGCGTGGCCGGCAGTCCCACCTCGGTGTCGCGCACCAGGCGGAAATCGATGCGCCGGCTGTCCAGGTCGACCCGGCTGACCTGCACGCGCACCCGCGTGCCCACCGCATAGCGCGCGCCGGAGCGCTCGCCGCGCAATTCCTGGTGCACCTCGTCGTAGCGGTAATACTCGCCGCCCAATTCGGTGATGTGCACCAAGCCTTCGACGTAGAGCGCATCCAGCGTGACGAACAGGCCGAAGCTGGTGATGGCACTGACCGTGCCCGAATACTCCTCGCCGAGATGCTCGCGCATGAAACGGCACTTCAGCCAGGCCTCGACGTCGCGCGATGCTTCGTCGGCGCGTCGCTCGTTGGCGCTGCAATGCGCGCCGGCCGCTTCCCAGGTCTCGAGCTCCTTGCTCATGGCCTTGGCCGGCTTGGCCGCACCCGGCTTGGCACCGCGACGCGGCGCCGCCGGCGGCATGCGCGCCACCAGCGCGGCGTCGAGCTGGTAGCGCTTCTCACCGAGGATGGCCTTGATGACCCGGTGCACCAGCAGGTCGGGGTAGCGCCGGATCGGGCTGGTGAAGTGCGCATAGGCGCCATAGGCCAGGCCGAAGTGGCCGGCGTTGGCGCTGGTGTAGACCGCCTGCTGCATCGAACGCAGCAGCATGGTGTGGATCTGCGTCACGTCGGGCCGGTCCTTGGTGGCCAGCGCGATGGTCTGGATCTCGCCCGGCGTCGGGTCGTCGCTCAGGTGCAGGCCGATGCCCAAGGCCCGCAGGTAGTTCTGCAGCGTCACGCGACGTTCGGGCGTCGGGCCTTCGTGCACGCGGAACAGCGCCGGGTGGTCCGCCGCCTCGATGAAGCCGGCCGCGCACTCGTTGGCGGCGAGCATGGCTTCTTCGATGAGCTTGTGCGCCTCGTTGCGCGTGCGCGGCACGATCTTCTCGATGCGGCCGTTCTCGTCGCAGACGATCTGCGTCTCGGTGGTCTCGAAGTCGACCGCGCCGCGCTTGGCGCGCTGCTTCAGCAGCGCGCGATAGACCTCGTGCAGGTGCAGAAGGTGCGGCACCAGGTCGGCGCGCTTCTGCGCCTCGGGGCCGCGGGTGTTGGCCAGCACCGCCGCCACCTCGGTATAGGTCAGCCGCGCATGCGAGTTGATCACCGCCGGGTAGAACTGGTAGGCGTCGATTCCGCCTTCGCCGTCGATGACCATGTCGCAGACCATCGCCAGCCGGTCCTGCTCGGGGTTGAGCGAGCACAGGCCATTGGACAGCTTCTCCGGCAGCATCGGGATCACGCGCCGCGGGAAGTACACCGAGGTGGCGCGCTCGTAGGCATCGTCGTCGATGGGCTCGCCGGGCTTCACGTAGTGGCTGACGTCGGCAATGGCGACGATCAGCCGCCAGCCCTTGAACAGGCTCTTGCCGCGGCCGCGAGTGAAGGGCTCGCAGTACACCGCGTCGTCGAAGTCGCGTGCGTCCTCGCCGTCGATCGTGACCAGCGGCACGTCGCTCAGGTCGATGCGGTGGCGGCGGTCGGCCGGACGCAGCTTGTCGGGCAAGGCCGCGGCCTGGGCCAGCGTCTCGGGCGAGAAGCGGTGCGGCACCTCGTACTTGCGCACCGCGATCTCGATTTCCATGCCGGGGTCGTCGATCTCGCCCAGCACCTCGATGACTCGGCCCATCGGCTGCGAGTACATCGACGGCGGTTCGGTCAGTTCGATCGACACCACCTGCCCGACCGCCGCGTCGGCGGTGGCGTTCTTCGGCACCATGATGTCCTGGCCATAGCGGCGGTCTTCGGGCGCGACCAGCCAGATGCCGGCTTCGTGCAGCAGCCGTCCGATGATCGGCGCCTTGCGTCGATCGATGATGTCGAGCACACGCCCTTCGGGGCGGCCCTTGCGGTCGTAGCGCACGATGCGCACACGCACGCGGTCGCGGTGCAGCACCGCGCGCATTTCCTGGGGCGACAGGTAGATCGCCGGCTGTCCGTCGTCGCGACGCACGAAGCCATGTCCGTCCTGGTGGCCTTCGACCTGGCCTTCGATTTCGCTGAGCAGGGCGGCTCCAGGGCTCGAATTCAGTGTTTCTTTGATGATATGATTTCCAGAGATAGTGCCCAGGTGGCGGAATTGGTAGACGCACTAGTTTCAGGTACTAGCGGGTAACTCCGTGGGGGTTCGAGTCCCTTCCTGGGCACCAAGTTGTTGAAGCGAAGATGGGGTCGGTCATGCCGGCCCCTTTTCCTTTTCCGGGTCAAACGACGAACTTCTGCGCCAGCCGTTCGGGTCGCATGTTGTCGTAATCCTCGAAAGGCTGGTGGATCCACGGGCTGCTGGGCAGGCGTTCGACGAAATAGTCGGGCGTGTAAGTCGACACCCCCTTGACCCAGATCACCGCCGAGCGCAGCTCGCTGATCGACGGCATGCCGCGCAAACGCTCCACCACCGCCTGCAGCGTCACGCCCGAGTCGGCCAGGTCATCGACCAGCAGAACGCGGCCCGCCAGTTCACCCTTGGGCAGCGTGATGTACTTGGCGATGTCCAGCCGGCCCTGAATGGTGCCGGCATCGGCACGGTACGAACTGGTCGACATGATCGCCAGCGGCTTGTCGAACACCCGCGACAGCACGTCGCCCGGGCGCATGCCACCGCGAGCCAGGCAAAGAATCTGGTCGAAAGCCCAGCCCGAGTTGTGCACCTTCAGTGCCAGCCGCTCGATGAGCATGTGGTACTCGTCCCAGGACACGTACAGGTGTTTGCCGTCGTCGGTGAGCATGTGAATCTTCCGCAGATGATGGGTGTTGGAATGGCAGCGTCTCAACCCTGGTACGGGTGCCGCAGCAGGATCGTGTGTTCGCGGTCCGGTCCGGTCGAGACCATGTCGATCGGCGTGCCGATCAGCGCCTGCACGCGCTCCAGGTAGCGCCGCGCGTTCAGCGGCAGTTGGTCCCATTCGGTCAGGCCGGCCGTCTTCTCGCTCCAGCCCGCAAAACTCTCGTAGATCGGCTCGCAGGCCGCCACCTCGTCGGCATCGAGCGGCAGCACGTCGATCGTGCGCGCGCCGATCTTGTAGCCGATGCAGGCCTTGATCTCGCTCAGGCCGTCGAGCACATCGAGCTTGGTGATGCACAACCCCGACAGGCCGTTGATGATGGTGGAACGCTTCAATGCGGCGACATCGAGCCAGCCGCAGCGCCGTGCCCGGCCGGTGACCGTGCCGCGCTCCTGGCCCACCGTCGACAAGTGGTGGCCGACGCTGCCCGGCACATCCATCGGCAGCTCGGTCGGGAACGGTCCACTGCCCACGCGCGTGGTGTAGGCCTTGGTGATGCCCAGCACGTAATGCAGCATGTCCGGGCCCACGCCCGAACCGGCCGCCGCGTTGCCGGCCACGCAGTTGCTGGAGGTGACGTAAGGATAGGTGCCGTGGTCGATGTCGAGCAGCGTGCCCTGCGCCCCCTCGAACAAGAGATTGGCGCCGCCCAGGTGGGCCCGGTGCAAAGCGTAGCCGACATCGGCCAGCAGTGGACGCAGATGTTCGCCGGCATGCATCGACTCGTCGAGCACCGCCTGGTAGTCCAGCGCCTTGGACTTGAGGTAGCCGCCGAGCGCGAAGTTGTGCATCTCGACCAGCTCGCGCAGCTTGCGCGCGAAGCGCTCTGGATGCTTGAGGTCCTGCGCACGCAACGCACGCCGCGCGACCTTGTCCTCGTAGGCCGGGCCGATGCCCTTGCCCGTGGTGCCGATCTTCCCGGCACCGCTGCTTTCGCGAAGACCCTCGCGCGCAAGGTCCAGCGCGACGTGGAAGGGCAGGATCAGCGGACACGATTCGCTGACGAACAGCCTCGAGCGCACATCGAGTCCGGCCGCCTCGAGCCGCCGCATCTCCTGCAGCAGGTGGCCCGGGTCGACGACCACGCCGTTGCCGATGTAGCAGCGCACGCCGTCGCGCATCACGCCCGAGGGAACCAGTTGCAGCGCCGTCTTGTGGCCGCGTATGACCAGCGTGTGGCCCGCGTTGTGGCCGCCCTGGAAACGCACCACGCCCTGGGCATGTTCGGTCAACCAGTCGACCATCTTGCCCTTGCCTTCGTCGCCCCATTGGGTGCCGACGACCACCACGTTGCGGCCGCGCGCCCTGACCTGGCCCTGCTGCATGTTCAAGTGCAATTCCTCCGGGTGCAAAGATGGCGCTGCGCCCGCGTCAGAGCGCGCGCAGCACCCATTGATCGTCGATGGATACGAGTTCGCGGTCGCAGTCGAACTCCTGGCCTTCGTTGTCGTGACCGGGCAACACGCAGACGACGGTTTCACCAAGTTCGCGCAGTCGCCGCACCGCTGCACGCAGCTTCAGGTCCTCGCCCCAGGGCGCGCGCACGGCACTGGAGCGCCGTGGGTTCGGTGCGTGCTCGGCCAGCACTTTCAGATCCAGGCTGAAACCCACCGCCGGGCGGCGCCGACCAAACACCGCACCGACCTCGTCGTAGCGGCCGCCACGCACCAACGCGTCGCTGGAGTCGCTGCCATAAACCGCGAAGCGCGTGCCGCTGTAGTAGGCGTAACCGCTCATGTCCGACAAATCGAAACCCAGCCGCACCTGCGGGTGGTCTCGCTGGAGGTGGCTGGCCAGCCAGTGCAGGTCGTCCAGCGCCGCATTGACCAGCGCGCGCTGCGGCAGCAGGCGGCGAGCCGCCTGCAGCACCTCTTCGCCGCCATACAGCGCCAGCAGTTCACGCAAGGCGCGCCGGGTCTCGACTGGGAAGCCATCGGACAGCGATTCGACCATCGCCGCATCCTTCTTCGACAGCGCCGCCACCACCTCCTGCAGCTGTACGGCGTCGATCGGCAGTCCAGACAGAACGCCGCGCACCAGCCGCGCATCGGCCAGGTCGATCAGCAGCCCGTCGATGCCGGCGGACTGCAGCGCGTCCAGCGCCAGTTCCTGCACCTCGAGGTCGGCCTCCAGGCCGGCGTGGCCGAAGATCTCGGCGCCGAACTGCAACGGCTCGCGCGAGCCCAGGCCGCTGGGCCGGGTGTGAAGCACCGGACCGCAGTAACACAGTCGCGTCACGCCGCGGCGGTTGAGCAGGTGTGCGTCGATGCGCGCGGCCTGCGGCGTGGTGTCGGCACGCAGCCCCAGCGTGCGGCCGCTGAGCTGGTCGACCAGCTTGAAGGTGCGCAGATCCAGTTCGTGGCCGGTGCCCGTGAGCAGCGAATCCAAGTGCTCCAGCAGCGGCGGCGCGATCAACTCGAAGCCATAGCCGCGCGCGCGGTCGAGCAGGCTGCGCCGGAGCTCTTCGATGCGACGGGCCTGCGCCGGCAAGACATCGGCGATGTGCTCCGGCAGCAGCCACGCAGACGACATGAATGAACCCGGGAATGGAAACGGGCATTGTACCGAGCGCGTTGCCGCGGACGGGCTCAGTTCCAGTAGATGAGCAGCAGCACCACGCCGATAAGCATGCTGCTCAAGCCGAAGAAGCGGATCTGGCCGTCGCTGAGGCGCGTGGCGCGCTCGAACATCGAGCGCCAGCTGGTTGGGCTGAGGAAGGGCAGCAGCCCTTCCAGCACCAGCATCAACGCGACAGCGCCAAGCAGCAGGTCCGACATGGGGCCGGCAGTCGTAGGCGATGCGGACTACTTGAGTTCAGCCGCCGAACTGCCGCGCATGGCGCGGAAGAACTCGCTGTTGGGGTCGACCACCATCACGTCCGAGCGCGTGCGGAAGCTCGCGCGATAGGCCTCGAGGCTGCGGTAGAACCTGGCGAACTGCGGGTCGCGGCCGAAGGATTCGGCATACAGGGCCGAGGCCTTGGCGTCGCCCTCGCCCTTGATCTTCTGCGAATCGCGGTAGGCCTCGGCGACGATCACCTCGCGCTGCCGGTCGGCATCGGCGCGGATCTTCTCGCCATCGGCCATCCCCTGCGAGCGCAGTTCGTTCGCGACGCGCTTGCGCTCGGACTCCATGCGCTTGAAGACCGAATCGGTGATGTCGGCGACGAAGTCGACGCGCTTGATGCGCACGTCGATGACCTCGATGCCGAAGGCCTGGGCTTCGTCCGACAGACGCCTGAGCACGTCCTGCATGACCTTCTCGCGTTCGACCGACAGCACGCCGGACACATTGCGCCGGGTGACCTCTTCGTTGAACGCCGCCTGCACCACCGGGCCCAGGCGGTTTTCCAGGTTGCGGAAGTCGGTGCCGTTGTTGCGGATGAACTGACGCGGCTCCTTGATGCGCCACTTCACCAGCCAGTCCAGCACCAGGCTCTTCTTCTCGGCGGTGAAGATCGGGCGGTTCTCCGAGTTGTCCAGCGTCTGGATGCGCCGGTCCAGGAAGACCACATTCTGGAACGGCGGTGGCAGCTTGAACTTCAGCCCCGGTTCGGTGACGACCTCCTTGATCTCACCGAGCGCATAGACCACGGCGACCTGGCGCTGGTCGACGATGAACATCGTCGAGGCCGCGATCATCAGCACCACCAGGGCGGCGGCGGCGAACATTCCGATTCGATTCATGACAAGGGTCCCCGGTCTTCAGCGCACTTCGCGTTCGCGGCTGCGGGCGCCGTCACGCGAGCGGGAGTCGATCGTTGCCGCGGCCGGCGCCTCGGTCGGCATCGGCGCTGGCGCGGGCGCCGCCGCCGCACCGGCGGCCTGCTGCATCAGTTTGTCCAACGGCAGGTACAGCAGGTTCGAGCCGCTGCGGCTGTCGACCATGACCTTGCTGACGTTGGAGAACACCTGCTGCATCGTGTCGATGTACAGGCGGTCGCGCGTGACGCCCGGCGCCTTCTTGTACTCGTCCACCACCGAACGGAAGCGCTCGGCATCACCTTCGGCCATCGACACCACGCGGGCTCGGTAGCCTTCGGCCTCTTCGCGCAGCCGTGCCGCCGTGCCCTGCGCCCGCGGGATCACGTCGCTGGCATAGGCCTGGCCTTCATTCTTGAAGCGGTCGCGGTCGGCCGTGGCCTTGACGGCGTCGTTGAACGAGGCCTGCACCTGTTCGGGCACGGCCACCGACTGCACGTTCACGTTGACCACCTGGATGCCGGTGTTGAGCCGGTCGAGCTGCGCCTGCACCGAATTGAGCAGGTCGCTGGCCAGCACGTCGCGGGCCTGGTAGAGCACCGCATCGACGTTGCTGCGGCCGACGACCTCGCGCACCGCCGATTCGCTGGCCTGCACCACGGCTTCGTCGGGATTGCGGTTCTCGAACAGGAAGGCGCGCGCATCCTTCAGCCGGTATTGCACGGTGAAGCGTATGTCGATGATGTTCTCGTCCTGCGTCAGCATCGACGAATCGCGCAGCCCGGTGGCCGGGACAGGCGTGTTTCGTCCCATCTCGACCGAACGCAACTGCGTCACCGGAACGGTCTCGTGCGCCTGGAACGGGTACGGGAAGCGCCACTGGATGCCCGCGTCCACCGTGTACGCATAACGGCCGAAGGAGGTGACCACCGCCTGCTGGCCTTCCTGGACGATGAACACGCCGCTGCCCAGCCACACCAGCGCCACCACCCCGGCGATCAGCCCGGCACCGATGCCCGCGCTCTTCAGGTTCGGCTGGAACGAGGGCCCACCATCCGGCGGACGCTCCGGGTTGCGGTTGGGACGCTGCCCGCCGCCCTTGCCCCCGAACATGCCGCTGAGCTTGCGGTTGAAATCACGCCACAACTCGTCCAGGTCGGGCGGGCCGTCGTTGCGCCCGCCGTTGTTCAGCACCAGCGTATCGCCGCCAGGGGCCGATCGGCGCGGCAGGCGCAGCAGCGCCCGCAACAGCGCGATCGCCGCACCGGCAACTTCGCCAAGGCCGGGAGCGCGCCGCTCGGGTGGGTTGTCAGACATGTTGTGGGGGGTGGGGAGTTGAAGAGGGGCCCGCATTCACGGGAAGCGACCGCGGATCAGCGACGGAAGATGGGGGCGTCCCGGCGGCCTTCAAGCGCTCGGCCACCGCATCGGCCAGCACCTGGCGCAACGCGTCGATGCCCTCGCCCTGGCGGGCGCTGACAAAGACGCGCCGCACGCGCCGGCCGTTCGACCGCTCGAACCAGTCGACCGCCTGGCGTGGCCGGCGCGATGGCTCGAGCAGGTCGCACTTGTTGTAGACCACCACCTGCGGCAGCTCCGCCGCGCCAATTTCCTCGAGCACACGCTCGACCTCGGCACATTGCTCGACGCACATCGGGCTCGATGCATCGACCACGTGCAGCAGCAGGTCGGCATCGGCCGCTTCCTGCAGCGTGGCCTGGAAGGCCTCGACCAGCTTGTGCGGCAGGTCGCGGATGAAGCCCACCGTGTCGGACAGCGACGCCGAGCCCGTCTCGTCCGACAACCACAAGGCGCGCGTCGTCGTGTCCAGCGTGGCGAACAGTTGGTCGGCGGCCAGCGCGCGGGCCTTGACCAGGGCATTGAACAGCGTCGACTTGCCGGCATTGGTATAGCCGACCAGCGAGATGCGGAAGGTGCCGCGGCGCTCGCGCGCCTTGCGTTGCGTGCCGCGCTGGCGCTTGACCTTCTCCAGGCGCTGCTTCACCGCCTTGATGCGCTCGCCGATCATGCGTCGGTCGAGTTCGATCTGCGCCTCGCCCGGGCCGCCGCGCAGGCCGATGCCGCCGCTCTGCCGCTCCAGGTGCGACCAGCGCCGCACCAGCCGCGTGGCCACGTACTGCAGCCGCGCCAGTTCCACCTGCAGCTTGCCCTCGTGGCTTTGGGCACGGGCGGCAAAGATGTCGAGGATCACGCCGGTGCGGTCGGCCACCGGCACACCCAGGTGGCGCTCCAGGTTGCGCTGCTGCGCCGGGCTCAGCGCCTGGTCGAAGATCACGCCCTGCGCGCCCGTGGAAAGCACCAGCGACTTGATTTCGTCGGCCTTGCCCGAGCCGACAAACAGCGCCGCATCCGGAGCCTTGCGCCGCGCGACGACCCGGGCCACCGGCTCGTCGCCGGCGGACTGCGCCAGCAGCGCCAGTTCATCCAGCGTGGCGTCGAAACCCGGGTCCTTGCCAAAGTCCACCCCGACCAGCACGGCAGGCGTGGCCATGCCCGCCTGCAAGGCCAGCAAGGGAGCTTCCGAGTTCAAGACCGGGGGGGCCAACGCCGTGCCTGGCGGGCCGGCTTCAGGCCTGCTCGCCAGGTTCGCTGGCGTGGAAGTTGACGGCGCGCCCGGGAACGACCGTCGAGATGGCGTGCTTGTAGACCATCTGCGTGACCGTATTGCGCAGCAACACCACGTACTGGTCGAAGGATTCGATGTGTCCCTGCAGCTTGATGCCGTTGACCAGGTAGATGGACACCGGAACATGCTCCTTGCGCAGCAGGTTCAAGAACGGATCCTGCAGCAACTGCCCTTTATTGCTCACGATATGCTCCGTGATGAAAGTTCTTGGAACAGGGACCTTATCACAGGCCCGGCTTCACCGCTGTGCACTGCAGCATCGGCGTCATGACCCCCGCTCGACGAAGGGGTTTCTCGACGAACGCATTTCGACCCGCATCGGCGTGCCCACCAGCTTGAAGTGTTCGCGAAAGCACCCTTCCAGGTAGCGCTTGTAGGCGTCGGTCACGTGCTCCAGCGAATTGCCGTGGATGACGACGATCGGCGGGTTCATGCCGCCTTGGTGCGCATAGCGCAGCTTGGGGCGGAAGTTGCCCGCGCGCTTGGGTGCCTGATGCTGCACCGCCTCGAGCAGCAGCCGCGTCAGCACCGGCGTGGGCATCTTCTTGACCGCCGAGGCATGGGCGTCGGCGATGGCTTTCCACAGCGGACCCAGGCCCTGACGCTTCTTGGCCGAGATGCGCTGCACCGGCGCAAACTTCAGGAAGGCCAGGCGCTGCACGATCGAGCGCTCCAGCGTCTCGCGCTGGTAGGCATCCACCGCGTCCCACTTGTTGACGGCCAGCACCACCGCGCGACCGGATTCGAGGATGTAGCCGGCGATGTGCGCGTCCTGGTCGGTGACGCCCTGCGTCGCGTCCAGCAGCAGCAGCACCACGTGGGCGTCGGCTATGGCCTGCAGCGTCTTGACCACCGAGAACTTCTCGATCGTCTCGAACACCTTGCCCTTGCGGCGCAGCCCGGCCGTGTCGATCAGGTCGAAGCGCTTGCCGTGGTGCTCGAAGGGCACGTGAATCGCATCGCGGGTCGTGCCGGGCTGATCGAAGGCCACCAGCCGCTCCTCACCCAGCCAGGTGTTGATCAGCGTCGACTTGCCGACGTTCGGCCGCCCCGCCACCGCCAGGCGGATCGGCTTGTCGGCGCCCAGTTCCTCCAGCGACTCGGGTTCGGACTCGGGCTCACCCTCGAAGGCGGCCTCGATCAGGCTGCGGATGCCCTGCCCGTGCGCCGCCGAGATCGGGTGCGGCTCGCCGAGGCCGAGTTCGTGGAACTCGGCCAGCCGCGGCGAGTCGCTCATGCCTTCGGCCTTGTTCACCGCCAGCACGATGCGCCGGGCCGTGCTGCGCAGGTAGCGCGCGATCTCGTGGTCCTGCGCGCTGAGGCCGCTGCGCGCGTCGAGCACGAACACCACCACGTCGGCCTCGGCCACCGCCTGGCGTGTCTGCTTGGCCATCTCGCGCAGCATGCCGTC
>Ga0316601_100000432_pt1 | contig 17708 bp, 16 predicted proteins | sample OWC_soil_day5_no_FD_207663 | JGI IMG/M metagenome (GOLD analysis project Ga0316601, IMG submission 207663) | Wetland soil microbial communities from Old Woman Creek delta, Ohio, United States - OWC_soil_day5_noCT | ecosystem: Environmental > Terrestrial > Soil > Wetlands | place: USA: Ohio... | reverse complement strand
AATCCTCGGTTGCGGCGGCGCGTGCCCGCGTCTTGCGTGATCCGGGCACACGCTACAATCTGTTCAATCTGCTGGTGGCCTCCCCGGACGCCGCGTGCGTCATCGGTAACAGCAGCGGCACCATGCGTGCGACCGCATTGGAGCCCGGGCTGCACCTGCTCACCAATCTTGAGGTGAACGATCCGGAATGCCCGCGGATTGCCAAGTCTTACGGCCTGTTCGCAGACCTGCGTGACCTGCTGGCGGAGCGGACGGCCGATGAGTTTTTGCGCCGCTTGCGCGTCATTCTTTCGGATCATTCAACGCCGCTCGATCCGCGCGACGACGGCCCGCCGAACAATCTCTGCGTGCACACGCCGGAGTTCGGCACGCGCTCGTCAAGCGTGCTGGTGTACTCGGCGCGCGCACGGCGGTTTCGCCTGTGGCACGCGGCGGGTCCGCCGTGTGAGACTGAGTACGCGGAGATCGCGCTGCCGGTGGGATGAGCGCAGCCGCTACCGCCGCGCGCAGCGCGACCGTCCCCTGCGGGCCCGATCCCCCTCGCATCGCGGGCAAACGCTGGACAAAATCCGACCAAGTCGATACCGTGCCCGCAATGAAGGGGCGCCGCACGATGTGGTTCAGACATGGTGCACTGCTCCCCTACCCCGTGCTGCTGTTGCTGTTGACCTCGTGCGGACCGCCCGCTGGCAGCGCTCCGCTGCCGGAGGCGGCGGGCGAGGTTGAGGAACCCGGCAGTCGCTCAGCTGTCACCATGGCGGGCCGTGTGCGTATGTTCCGCGGCGCCCTCTTCCGTGAGCAGCGGCGCAGCGCCCAGCTGCAAGCCCAACTCGACCAACGCACCCAGGAGATCCAGCGGCTCGAGGCCGAGGTGACACGCCGCCGCGAACACGAAGCGCAGTTACAGGCTGATCTCGATCGCGTCATGGCCGCCGCCGCGGTTGCACCGGCGGCGCCACGGCCGATACCCGCTGCGCTGCCACCCTCCGGGCCGACCGATGCGACACAGCCGGCCCCGTCTAGCACAGCTGGGGCCGCCGAGACGCGACGCCAGCGGCACGCGCAGGCGGAAAGGGCGGGGGCGCTTGCCGGCCTGCGCGCGGCGCTAGCGGACGAGCAGGCGCAGCGGAAGCGTGCGGAGACGCAATTGGCGCGCTTGAAAGAGGAAACCTCAACCCCGCCCTATGGGGCCGAGCCCGTTACGCAAGCAGCGCTTGCCGCTGCCAGGCAGGAGGTCTCCGACCTCCGCGCCGAGCTCGACAAGGAGCGCGCGGCCCGGGAACGGATGGCCGAGGAATTCCGCGCGCTGCAGGAGCGCGCGTCCGCGGATCGCGCTGCGGCTCAGGGCGTGGATGCCGGCAGCCCGCAGTTGCGGGCGCGCCTGCGCGAACTCGAGGAGGAAAAGCAGAACATTACGCAAAGCTTCAATCGCAGCCTGGCGGAGAGCGAACAACGCACGGCGGAGCTGGAACGGCAACTGGCGGTGGCGCGCTCCGCGCCCACCGCGAATGCGCCGAGCGAAAGCGAGATCTCCGCCGTCCGGGCGGAAAACGACACACTCCGCAGCCAACTCGACGCCGAGCACCGGCGGACGGAAGAATTGGCCGCCAAATTGCGGATTGCCATGCGGGTAACGGACCTCATCTTCAAAATGCAAGGCCAGCAGATACAACCGCCGGCCGGACCGCAGCGCTAGGGCGGCGCATGCGGGCGCACCATCGCAACCTCGTATGGCAAGGCGTCAGAGCGCTGGCGACCCGACGTCTGCGCATTTACGGGGACCTCATCCCGTATGACTTTGAGCGGTTACCGCTCAGGAAGATCCTCAACGCCGGTTTGGTGGAGGCTTCCGTCCTCTACAAGCCGTTGCGTCCCTGGGGATGGCCCACCCACTTGATGGTGGAGCCCTCCGCTCACTGCAACCTGTCCTGCACGCTTTGCCCGGTAACGGCCGGTCTGGAGCGGCCGCAGGGCCACATGGATTTCCGCACGTTCAAGCGGGTCATCGACGAGATCGGAGAGTATCTGTTTACGCTCCTGCTCTGGGACTGGGGTGAGCCCTTCACCAATCCGGCAATTTACGAGATGATTGCCTACGCCGGCGGCAAGGGCATCAAGACCATCTCCAGTTCCAACGGTCATCTGTTCGCCCGCCAGGATCACGCCGACAAAGTGATTCGCGCCGGTCTCGACACGCTGATTGTCGCGGTGGATGGACTCACGCAGGAAACCTACGCGCGTTACCGTCAAGGCGGGCAACTGGACCAGGCGCTTGCGGGCATCCGGACCCTTGTCGCACGCAAACGCGCGCTTGGGGTCACGAAGCCGCTGGTGAATTTCCGCTTCATCGTGATGCGCCACAATGAACACGAGATTCCAACGCTCAAGGAGCTTGCGCGGTCCTTGGGCGTGAACGCCGTGACTCTGAAGACCTTCAACCCCTGCTACCAGGACCCCTATGGTGCGAAGGAAGAGGCCGTGAAGCGCGAGGACTACTTGCCCCAGGACCGCCGCTACTGGCGGTTTCACGGCGATTCGATCGCGTCGCGCGTCCGCCGCAAGCGCAACCCCTGCAAACAGCCCTGGGACCATCCCGCGATCCACTGGAACGGTGTCGTTTGCTCCTGCACCTTTGACCCACACGAACAATACCCACTCGGCGATCTCCGGCAGCAAACGTTTCGAGCGATCTGGTCGGGCGCGCCCTACCGCCGATTGCGGCGCCAGTTCCGTAAGGACTGGAGCCAGATCCCGTTGTGCGGCCAATGCACCTATGCGTTCGAGGGCGGTGCGTGCAGGAACGAGACCATAGCCGAGGCCATTTTCTTTCCCGAGCCGCTGCAACCGGTTCGTCATGCGTGATGCCCACGTCCCGCCGGACGTCTCAGTCGTTATCACGGCCTTCAATGAGCGGCATGCCATCGAGAGGTGCCTGACCTCATTGGCTCGCCAGCAGACGAGTCACACCTTCGAAGTCATCTTGATCGACAGTTCGACCGACGGCACCGACGCTGCCGCGCGGCGATTTTCTTTCGTGCAGGTGCGCCACTTCGCGGAGCGGCGCTACTGCGGGGACGCGCGCAATGAAGGCGTGGCGTTGGCACGCGCCGACCTGATTGCGTTCTTGGATGCGGACTGCTTCGTCGCGAGCGACTGGGTCGAACAGATTGTGCGTGCCCATCGAACACCGCACCTGGCGGTGGGCGGCGTGATCGAAAACGGCACCCCGGAAAGCCTGGTGGCATGGGCGTACTATTTCTGCGAGTTCAATCTGTGGCTTCCCCGCGAAAGCGAGGTGTCGGTCCCGCAGATGGCGGGGTGTGCCTTATCGGTCAAGCGGGGCGCCTTCGATCGCTACGGGCCGTTCCTGACCGGCACGTACTGCTCGGACTCGGTATTCCATTGGCGCATGGCAAACGACGGCCATCGGGTTCTATCCGTCCCCACCATCCGCGTATTTCACACGGTGCGCTATCGCGTCGGCGAGTTTCTCCGGCACGTCGTCGAGCATCGCCGCTGCTATGCCCGCGTGATCGCGCGGCAAAACGGGTTCTCCGCTCGCCAGCGCGTCGTGGCGGCACTGACGACCGCCGTCTTGCCGCTGCTGTTGCTCCCGGTCATCGCCTGGCGCGTCGCACGATCGTCGGTTCCTATTCGACACTTTCTTTTCTCGGCGCCCCTCGTCCTTCTGGGAGTGATCGCCCGCGCCTGGGGCGAATTCCTGGGCTACGTGCGGGTCGGAGCGGGAGCGACCGGAAGACCGCAAGCTTCGCCCGCGTGACGGGATGACCGCAACGGTTCAGCGATCGGCGAACCAGACCTGTTCGAGCCGCGGCGGGCGCAGGGGATGGAGACGGAAGCCGCGGACGCGCGGCTGCACGATCTCGTAGGTGACCGGGTGGTAGAGAAAGACCCATGGTGGGTCGGCAATCGCGAGCTGTTCGGCCTGCTGCAGCAGGGCCAGCCGGGTCTCCGGCTCGAGCGTGTGCGCCGCCTGGTCCAGCAACGCGTCGACCGCCGGGTTGCTGTAGTTGGTGTTGTTGTTGGAGCCGATGTTCTTCGAGTGCAGCAGCACGTCGAGGAAGTTGCTCGGGTCGGGGAAGTCGGCCTCCCACCCGAGGTAGAAGAACGGAACGAGGTCGGAGGCGCGTACCGCCTCGAGAAACGGCCCCCAGGCCAGCGCCTTGATCTGAATCCGCACCTGGACGTCCGCCAGATCTTGTTGCACCGATTGGGCCAGGCGCAACGCGGTCTCGTCCGAACGGACCCAGAGCGTCGTGCGGAAGCCGGAGGCGTAGCCGGCGGCGGCAAGCAGGTCGCGCGCGCGTGCCGGATTGAAGGGGTAGCCGAGGCGCTGCGGATCGTATCCCGGCATCTTCGGGGGCAGAAAGCTCTTGGCGACCACCCCCCGGTTGTTGATGAGCCGTAGGAGCTTTTCCTTGTTGATGGCGTAATTGAGCGCCTGGCGGACGCGCCGGTCGGTGAACGGTGCCATGCGACAGTTCATGCCGAGGTAATTGGTTGTCATGGTCGTTACGCGATGCAGCAGCGGCTGGTAGCGTGCCTCGCGTACCACCCGCGGAAACTCCGCGGGAGGTATGTTCGAGACGTCGAGTTGCCCGGACTCGAATTTCAGCCACGCGAGGTCGTCGTTGACACCGACGAACCCCTGCACGCGCTCCAAGCGTGGCAGTCCGGGGAGGTAGTAGGCTCGATTGCGCACCAGTGACAGGCGTTGGCCGGCTATCCACTCATGCAACATGAAGGGGCCGCTTCCCACCGGGTGTCGGCCGAAGTCCTCACCCCACCGCGCCACCTCTTCCGCCGGCACCGGCGCGGCAAACGGCAATGCCAGCTTGTGCAAGAACAGCGGGTCGACCTCGCGGAGGCTGATGCGCAGCGTGTGTGCGTCGAGCACTTCGATGCCGGCGACCGCACAGCCGGCGTCCGTGCAGCCGTCGGCGCCGCGAATTACCCGGAAGAACTCCGCGCCCTGGGACCGCGTGTGCGGGTCGAGCACACGCTCGATCGCGTATTTGACATCCGCGGCCACGACCGTGCGCCCATTGCTGAAGCGCACGTCGTCGCGCAGATGAAAGGTGTAGGTGCGGTGATCGGTCGAAAGATCCCACGCGCGTGCCACGCGCGGCACGAGTGTCCCATCGGCGTCGTAATCCACCAGCGGCGTGAACAGCAGTTGCTCGAACTGCCACGAGGCGGTGTCGTAGCCCCGTGCCGGATCGAGCGTGGGCACGTCATCCCGACTCGCCAGCCGCAGGTATGGCGGCGCCTCGGCCGCATCCCCCGATGACGATCGGCATGCCGGCAGCCACAGCGCCGCGAGGATCAGCACGAGCACAGGGGCGCCAGCGGCGCGACGCCCCCGTTTCGGACAACTGCAACGTTTGCGTGCCGACCTCTGGAAGCGGGAGGGCATCATCGACTGGCGCGTCGGCTGACGATGGCGAGGAGGCCGTAGCCGAGGAAATTGAAGGCGACCACCGCGTACACAATGGCGAGACCCGGGCAGACGATCAACCACGGCGCCAGTCGATAATAGGTTTGACTGTCACTGATCATCCGGCCCCAACTTGGTGTGGGTACGGGCACGCCCAGGCCCAGGTAACTCAGACCGGCATCGAGCAGCACCGTGCCTGAGGTGCTGAGGGCGCCCATGACGATGATCGTTGGCAACACGTTCGGCAGGATGTGCCGCACCATGAGGCGGACGGGACCGGCACCGAGGGCGTGTGCCGCCTTGACGAAGTCGCGCTCGCGCAGGGAGAGCACTTCGCCGCGCACGGTACGCGCCACCCCCGTCCAGCTCACCAGCGTGATGACGACCAGAATCGCGGTCAAGCCGGGCTCGAAGAGCGCCGCCAGCGCGATCGCCAGCAGCAACGCGGGGAAGGCAAGCACGACATCGGTGCAGCGCATCAACACGGTGTCGACCCAGCCGCCGAAATACCCGGCGCTCACACCGACGGTGGTGCCGATCAGCAACGTCAGACTGGTGGCGACGACGGCAACCAACAGCGAGATTCGCGCCCCGTAGAGCAGCCGACTCAGTACATCCCGGCCCAGTTCGTCGGTTCCCAGCATATACCGTGCTCCTGGCGGGAGGGGTTCGCCGAGACTCTCGCTCACCGCCCTGAGCGGGTCGTACGGCGCCAACCAGGGTGCGCCCACCGCCAGCAGTACCAGGACGACGATCATGGCGCCGCCGAAGCCGGCGAGGTACCGCTGACTCCCCTGCCCCGTTTCTGTCATTGCTCCTCGTCCGTATCGGCGGTTTATTGCCGCGGGTAGCGCATGCGCGGGTCGATGGCGAGGTAGACGCAATCGACCACGATGTTCGCCGCCACGACGAGCACCGCGCTGAACAGCACCGTGCCCATGATCAACGGAATATCCTGGTTGAACACCGCCTCGACCGCGAGTCGCCCGAGGCCGGGCCAGTTAAAAACGGTTTCCGTCAGTACCACACCGCTCATCAACCCGGCGAAATCAAGTCCCAGCACGGTGACCAGCGGGATCAGCGCGTTCCGCAGCGCGTGTTTGCCGTAGACGCGGAACGGTGACAGGCCCTTCGCCCGGGCCGTGCGGATGTAGTCGTCATGCAGGACCGTGCGCATGTTGGTGTGTAGTAGCCGCGTGTAGTAGGCGGCGTTTCCCAACGCCAGCGTGCATGCCGGGAGAATGACGTTGACGGCACCGAAGCCGCCAAGCGGCAACAGGCGCGCGCGGTAGGCGACGAAATAGAGCAGCATCATGCCGAGCCAGAATACCGGTAACGAGAGCAGAACCAGCGAACCGACGAGGACGGCCATGTCCGCCGCGGTGCCCTGTCGAAGGGCGGTCAGGCAGCCGAGCACGATGCCGATCAGTGCGGCCGCCGCCAGGCTGGTCAGGGCCAGGTAGGCGGTGGCGGGTAGCCGTTCGAGAATTGCCTGCGACACTGGCTGCCGCGTCAGGTAGGAGCGGCCAAGGTCGCCTCGCGCGAGGCGGCTGAGATAGCGCACGTATTGCACCGGCACCGGCTGATCGAGGCCCAGCTCGCGGCGGATGGTTGCCAGCGTCTCCGGATCCGCCTTGGGTCCCGCGACGGTCCGCGCGGGATCACTGGGCACGACGAAGGCGATGACGAAGGTCAGAAACGTGACCCCGACCAAGATCACGAGGCTCCAGCCGAGCCGCCGCAGCAACGCCATCAGTGCCGCCCGTTGCCGCGAAATGCCGGCGGATGAAAGTGCCGGGCGAGGCAGAGACCGATGTTGGCGACGAGGTCGGGATCGCTGTTGACGATGAACAAGCGATCGCCCACCGCGAAGAGTTCGCCCGTCAGCCGCGTCGGCGCAAACGCCGCGCGGTACGCACGGCGCCGTAACTCGTCGGTAAACAGCCCGACGATCTTGTCTTCCATGCGCAGTTGCGTGTCGTTGACGAAGATCGCCACCTGCGGCTGCAGCGTCTCGAGGCGATCGAAGAAGGCGCCTACCTGGCGGCGTTCAATGTTGCGGGGTGGCGACGACTTGGTCTCGATGTAGATGCAGGCGGCCTCCTGGAAGCCGACGACATCGTAGTCTCCACCACCACGGCCGCCGTCCAGGCGCAGTCCCCAGGCGCTCGGGATACCGAATTCGCGCTGCAGCGCCTCCGCCACGAACCACTCGAGCGTGGGGCCGAACGACACGACGTCCGGCACCAGGCGCACGCCTCGCCGGGCGCGCCGCACCAGGTGGTGGTCGAGCAGCCACTGCAGATAACGGCGCGCGACGGGCGCGGTGCAGTAGCGGACCAGGTCGTCGAGCACGCAGCCGTCGCGGTGCTTGATCAGATCGCGCAGAAACAACCGGAAGGAGTAGCGGCGCAGAAGCAGATAAAATTCGCCGCGCGCCGGCGCCGCACGGGGACACACACATCCGGCGTGCAATTCGCTTTTCAGCGCCAACCCACGGCGGCGCAGGGCGTGACGCACCGTATCGCGATCCGTGGCAGTGAGGCGCGCTCGCAGCGTCCGCACCTCGGCGGCGAGGCGGTCGATACTCCGCCGCAGCTCCTGCAAGCCTTCGAGCGCTGCTGTCACGATTCGAGATATGAAGAAATACGGCACCCGACACAAGGCGGCACGCAGTCGCTAGTCAAGAGTCGTTCGTGGAGGGTCGAGAGTTCGGAGTGGGGCGCGGACGTCCCGCAGGCATTGGGCCGGCAGCCTCAGCGCATTCGACCGCCCGGTCGGTGTCGGCGGAGCGGCGGGAAATCAACCTTCAACGATGAACCATCGACGATCGACGTGGGGCAGACGCAGACGGCGGCTCAGCGCGATAACGGGTTGGATCGCGTGTTCCCGCCAGTGCGAAGCCCTGTTGTCGCTCGGCGCATTTGGTGCAGCCGCCGCAATGTAGGCGGCCGGATGGTTGCACGCAGGAGAACGTCAGGTGCAGCGGCAGACCCGTTCCGCGCCGGATGACCTGGGCTTTGGAAAGCCGGCGGAAGGGTGAGGAGATCGTGAATGGCACAGCGAGCGCAATCTGGGCAGCCACCGCGAGGCGGCGAAAGAACGTCGGCGTCCCGTCTCCGAACGGATTGTCTCTCAAGACTGCCAGTGCCACCGTGCTGATCCCCTGTTGGGCGCAGAAGACCGCCGCTTTAGTCAGCAAGAGCAGATTGCGCCCGGGAAGATAATTGCAATCGAGCGGCGCGTCGTAGCCCGGCGCGTCGTCGTCCGAGATGCTCCAGTGGGCACCGTACACGTCGGTTGCCGGGAGTGAGAGTTCGACGAGCGGCAGCACCCGCGGCGTGGAGATCTCACCGACGAAGCGGTGCAACCAATACCGTTCGATGCCCTCCCAGCGCAGCCCGCTGCGGATGTAAAGCGGCTGGACCGTCTGTCCACCGCGCACAAGTTCGGCCAGCAGTACCGCACTGTCGAGGCCGCCGCTGACGAGGACGGCGCTATCTGCCACGCGTCGCGCCGGATGAGCCACTCCACGCGCTCGTCTCATGCGCGCCCTCGCACTCAGCCTTCGTGTGCGCTTGCTCGGGCGGCATGCAAGCGGCCGCCGTCGACGAGGTACACACCGCCGGTGGAGAACTCGGCCTGCGTGATCAGAAACCGCACCATGCGGGCGACGTCGTCGGGTGTACCGAGGCGCTGCAATGGTGTCACCCGCATGAGGTCGCTCCGTTCGGTGTCCGTGTAATCCTCGGGCGGCAGAACGGGGCCCGGGGCGACGCAGTTCACCCGCACCTTCGGTGCCAATGCTTTGGCGAGGCCGGTGGTCAGCGCAATGAGCCCGGCCTTTGAAACCATGTACGGCAGATAGCCGCGGTAGGGTCGCATGGCGGCCCAGTCGGCGATATTCACGATCGCGCCCCCCTCCCCTGCCTGCATGAGGCGACCGAAGCGCACGGCCAACAGGAACGGGGCCTTGAGATTGACGGCCAGGGTGCGGTCCCATTGCTCGTCGGTCAGCGTGGCCATCGGCGTGGGCGCGAACACCGACGCATTGTTCACGAGCGCGTCGACGCGGCCAAACGCGGCGCCCGCCTCAGCGGCAATCCGTTCCAGTTCCGTGCTGACGCCCAGGTCGCCCATAACCACCGCGGCCTGCACACCGAGCGCCCGCGCCGCCGCGCAGGTGGCCCCCGCCTCGGCGTGTGAGGCGTTACAGTGGACGACGACGTTCGCACCGGCACGTGCCAACTCGAGCACGATTGCGCGACCGACGCGCTTGGCGCCCCCGGTCACCACCACGACCTTTCCGCGCAGCTCCATCCAGCAGTACGATACCGCAAACCCACCGCTGCCGCCACGCCGAGTATGTCGGCTGGCGTGCTCACCGAGCGTGACGCTTCCGACACGCAAAGCCGTGTGGACGGTGGCGCAGCAACGCGCAGTGCGCCCAGGGTGACAAGTTGGATCCTCTCGCGTATAAGATTTGTGGTTCGCGGAGTGTTCTCGTGTTGGCAGGGCAAGGGAGGGTACGTCGATGCCGAAGAGGTCCTTGGCAATATTCGCGCTGGCCGCATCGGTAGTCCTCGGCGCCCAGAGCACATTGGCGCAAGCGTGTCCGGGCGATATCAATGGCGACCAACAGGTCACCATCGACGAAATTCTCATGATCGTGAGTTTCGGGCTCAACGGTTGCCCTGGAGCGGAGAGTGTGCTGGCGCAAACGTGTCCAGGCGACATCAGTGGTGACCAGCATGTCACCGTCGACGAAATCCTCACGGTTGTGAATGTCGCGCTCAACGGCTGTCCCGTTGTCCCAACGCCGACGGCGACACCGACGGGCACGGCAACCCAGGTTCCTAGCGTCACACCGACCTTCACGATGACCCGGCTGCCGACTGAGACCCCGTCGCCGTCACCGACAACGACAAGCACGCCGATACCGACAGCGACCACCACACCAACGCCGACAGAGACCTTAACGCCCACCGAGACCAGAACACCCACCGAAACGCCGACGCCGACCGCCACGATGACGCCGACGGAGACAGCAACGGCGTTGCCGACCGCGACGCCCACCGAGACCGCAACACCCACCGACACGCCAGCGCCGACCGCTACCGCAACAGAGACCGGAACACCCACCGTGACGTCAACACGGACAGTGACTCCCACTGGAACACCGACGCCGACCGCCACGGTGACGCCGACGGAGACACCAACGGCATTGCCGACCGCGACGCCCACCGAGACCGCAACACCCACCGACACGCCGACGCCGACTGCAACGCCATCAGAGACCGCGACACCCACCGCGACGTCGACAGAGACGGCCACGGCCACCGAGACGCCCACAGCGACCGCCACGATGGTCCCGACGGAGACGCCCACGGCAACACCCACCGCGACGTCAACAGCGACGGCGACGCCCACTGAGGTGCCGACAGCGACCTACACGGCGACGGCCACGCCAACGTCGACGGCGACGCAAACACCGACGGCGACGGCGACCTTGACCGCTACGCCTACGCAGACCGGAACGCCGACACGCACTCCCACGCGCACGCCGCTTCCCGTGCCGGCCTGCGCCAACGGAACGCAAGCGGCCCTGACCTTCACGGCCTCTCAGCGTCAGTACGTCGATGCCGGATTGTGGTGGATCACCGGCAACACGATGTCCGTGGCGGCATGGGTCTATGTGCCGACGACCGGGCACTACTACCTTGCGGGGCAAAACGGCGGCATCTTCAACAACGCCTGGGAGCTGTCGGTCTCAGCAAGTGGCTATGCGTTCACAGTGACGGACAATGCCTTCGCTGCCCACACGGCGTCGAGCAGCCTCCCACTGACGGCAGGGCAATGGCACCATGTCGCGGGCACCTTGGACGGCAGTACGCTGCAAATCTACGTCGATGGGGTTGCGGACGGTGGCGCCGTGAGCTGGCCTGCGGGCGCGACGATATTCAACAGCACGACTGATATTACGCTGGGGTGGGCGCCGGGCGATCCCGCGTGGCTGAGTGGGACGCTGGATGACGTGCGGGTGTACGCGATTGGACTGACCCCCAGCCAGGTCGCGACCATTTACAGCGGTGGGACGGGGCAGTGCGGGGACACGGCCGGGGGCCTGCTGGCGCACTGGAAACTGGATGACGGGAGTGGAACGACGGCGGCGGACGCGAGCGGGAACGGGCACACCGGCACATTATTCGGACTAACCCTTCCCGGATGGAGTGCAGGGTTCGTGTGTTGTCCGAATCCGGCGCTGCCGACACCGACGATAACGGCTACCCTTACGAGGACACGTACCCCGACCGTGACGCCTACACCAACGAGGACGGCGACCGCGACCGCGACGTCGGTTCCGTCGAACACCGCGACCGCGACCCGGACACCAACAGCGACGGCGACCGCTACGGCGACCGCCACAGGGACGCCGACCGCCACGCCGACAGCGAGCGAAACACCAGCTGAGACGCCACCAGGGTAACCGACTCCGTGGGGGCCAGACACCGCGTGCGGGGAAAGTCGGTCGAAGCAAGACAGGGGCGCATTCCGTGCGTGCCCTCTCTGCTGCTGCTCAAGCAGTAGGGTGGAAGCGCACGACCCCGTGGCTCAGGGGGTGTTGCTCGCTTTGTAGGTACGCCGACCTGGATCGCACCGGCAATACCTACTGGTACTCCGACGGTAACGCCTTCTTGTCGTTGTTCGCACCATCGGCAAAATCTGAGCGAACCTTCCCAGTTTGTCGGTAAAGTTCCAAAAGGAGTTCCGGTTGTTCGTAAAAGGGCGTAAATGTGAGTTTGCCCAAAAGCTGCGGGGTTACGCGCGGTAGGGTGCATACAGCGACAGATGCATCGATGCAACAACGTGGAGGAGATATGCTGTCGATCAGAACGGCCCTTGGTGGGCTCGCGGTCCTCGTCGTCTCGATCACCTTCGTTTCGCTCGCCGCTGCACAAGTGCCGACGCCGACGCCGGCGGGGCCACCTGTCCTGGCGTTCGTCGTAGTTCCTGCGAACGGCTGCTACTGGTGCGCCGATGACAACTGCAATTGCGGCGGTGTGCCGACGCCGACGCCATATACCGGGCAAGGTCCGCAGGTGTTCGCGTGGCCGGTGGGCAGCGGAATGAAACTGGTGATCGAAACCAACGTGGCCGTGCCCACGCCGAACCCGTTTGGTTGTGCGGGGCCGGGCCTGCAAGTCGAGAGCACGAATCAATTGGGCACGTCGGCGACGGCGCTGTGCAGCGGCGGGAGCTTCGATTCGACGTACCGTGGCAGCATCCCGGCGGTCCCGATACCGCATTTTGACTCGCCGGACGTTGTCGATGCCCTGCAGAGCTTCGCGACATCGTTCACGACGTATACGTCGTCAGGCTGGTGTACGCCCGATCCCACCGGCTTTCCCTATGAAGGCCGCACGATTGCTTCGGGCACGACGCTGCAATTTTGCACCTACCCACCGGCTGTGACGCCCTACCAGCGATTTCCCGCGGGCGACACGCTGCTGACGGCCCGCTTGGTGAACGCTGCCGGCACACCGGGGCCGACGAAGCAAATCATCGTGCGCGTTCCGACGCCCTCTTCCACTGGTATCGCCGGCCTGATTCACTACTTCAGCAGCCCGTCTCTCGGGGTCGACGGGGCTACGGTGCAGTTGCGCTCCGTGACCGACGGAGGAGGACAGACGGTCGGGACGGATCAGACCGATACGACCGGCCAGTTCGCGTTCCCCGGCATTGGCGCAGACAACTGGCAAGTGCAGCCGTCGAAGACCGGTGCGACCAACAATCCGGTTGATGTCAACGATGCGGTGGCGGTGCTGGAGGCGGCCGTAAATTTGCGGACCCTGGGTCAAGAGCAACAGGTTGCCTGTGACGTGTCGGGCAACGGCGGGATCGACGTCGATGATGCGGTGTTGATTCTGGAGTACGTCGTCGGGTTGATTCCGCAGTTCCCGGTTGCTCAGAACTGTAATTCGGACTGGGCTTTCATACCGGAAGCGGCTGTCGTCTCCAATCAGGAAATCACCTATCCGCAGATCGCTACGACGTCCTGTCAGCCCAACGGTGCCATCACGTACCGGCCGCTGGCGGGGCAGGCCGACAACCAGAACTTCTCGGGCGTACTCTTCGGTGATTGTCTCGGACGCTGGCAGCCCGGCACCGCCGCGGCGATCAGCGTTGGGCTGCGGGGGACGGCCGCAGTCCGCGTCGGACAGTAACCGCGGCGGACGATCCGGGCGGCCTGTTCAAGGCAATGCCAAAATGAGCGCAACTGAGTCGAAGAAAGACGCCTGGTGCTCGGGGCGAGACGAAGAGACTGGATGCAACGTGCATCGGCGCTAGAGTGGGGGAGTGGAGCGATGTTGCAAGATTGGGGCGCAAGCGCGCGTCGGCACCGTGCGCATCGACTAGGTTAACGTGGTCGACGTGGATGCGTTCCGCGACGCCCGCCGCGTGGCGGCACTGGCCGTGTTTGACAAGACCTTCGTGCGCGCCGCTGCGCTCATCGGGGGGCGGGGAAACGGACGGCGCTGACCTGTAAACACCCTGGCGAACAGCGACCGCCATAAGTCCTTGAAAAATAATGCCCCCGCCGCGATTCGAACGCGGGACCCCAGGATTAGGAATCCTGTGCTCTATCCACCTGAGCTACGGGGGCGTGCAAGGAAATCAGCTAGTTAGCGCCTTCTCACCGGGCAAATCCTCGTTTAGGTGTCCAATTTTCGGCAAGCACCCCCTTGGCGAACCGCGCCACGGAACCGGTCTTCACTGCCTGGAACCAGTGGAAATAGGTACGCAGCGTGGTTGTTGGACTGGTGTGTCCAAGGTAATGCTGCACCTCGGTGACCGTGCATCCCTGAGCAATCAGCGCCGACGCAAACGAGTGTCTGAGGCTGTGCATATCCACCCGGCGCAGCTTGGCACGCCGTAACGCGGGATACAAACCACGGCGCAGGACCGTGCTGCGATGTTGGGGCGTGCCCTCCGGCGTCGGAAAGACCAGTTCGTGCGCACTCGGCGGGCATTGCAGTTTCCAGGCCTTCAGTGCGTGCACCAGCTCCGGCACCAGCGGCAGCGTGCGGGTGCCCGCCTTCGTCTTCGGTTGATAGAATCGCGGACGGACCGACTACCCCGGCAACCGCGCCCATGAGAGCGACCGCCGAACAAGGACCAGACTCCCGTTCCAGATCGAAGGCCGGCCACTGGAACGCCAGCAGCTCGTCATGGCGTACGCCGGTGAACAGATCCGTCATAATCAACGTGCGATAGTACCCGGCTGCCGCGTGGTCAATGAGTTGGCGCATCTCGTCGGGATTCAAGACTTCGTCCGGCGAGACCTCGTCCGGGTCACGCCGGCCCACCTCCGCCCCGATCTCCACACTGCCCGTCTCCAGGCGTGCGGCGTCCTCCGCCGCATTCCCCACGCATTCGCCGCGCTCGCGTGCAAACTCGAAGATGCCCGTGAGCGTCGTGAGGAGCTTATTCAGCTTTTGCGGTGACAGATGGCCACTCTTGCGGCGCGCGTTCTGCTGTTTCGCCCACCGCGCGCATTGCGCCTCGATCACGGTCACGCTGATGTCGCTCATGGGGATCTCGCCGAAGGCCGGCAGCAGGTACGTATCGAGGTGCATCCGGTACTGCGCCAAGGTCGCCGGCCGCCTGCGCTTGCCCTCGAACCACCGCTCGGCCACCGCACGAAACAGTGGTGCAGTTTTCGCCGTGAGGTATTTTCTGTCCTTGATGTCCACGGTGACCCGCGCCACAAAGTCCTCCGCGTCCTTCTTCAGTGCGACCGTCTTGCGGTAGCGGTTCCCCTGCTTGTCGCGCCAGTCGGCACGATAGCCGTAGCGTGTGCGTTTGATATAGGCCACGTCGTCAGTCCTCCTTTCGAGAGTCTTTTTTGATCTCCGCCTGCAGCCGTGCGCTGATCTCGGCCAAATGCGCCGCGTCGAACAGGTCACCGTCCGGCATCGCGCGCAGGGCGGCGATCAGTCGGTCGAGATCCTCGCGGCTGTTGATCGTGCCGATCCCGAGCACCGCTTCGAGGGCCGGTGTCAGATTCACCATCCCCGACGGCGGCGGCGCGGTGCCGGCTGGCTGCTTCGCCCGTTTCGCCATGGCCTCACGCTCCCTTCTTGGGCCTCTTGGGCTTGCCCTTCGCCCGCTGCACCAGTAGGTGTCCGACCCCTTCGAGCACCAGCTTGTTGATCGAGGTCCGTTCCTCGAACGCGACCGTGCGCAGCTGTTCATACATCGCGGTCGGCAGGTAGATACTGAATGGCTGCACGTCTCGCTCGCCCATCGTGTGTACCTCCCCGTGTGCGACCATCATAGCCTTATAGTGCTATGATATCAAGCGAGCGGTCCGTGCGTGGTCGCCGCCCCCTACGGCCCCCGTCCGCCATGGCCCTCACGCCGCCCGCCCGTCTGACGTCTGTGGCGTTCCCGCTGCAGTTCTGCTCTAGTCGCCCCCGCTATGCCTGCCCCACCGTGCCCGCAGTGTGGTGATCCCTACGCCACGGGTGTGCGCTGTGCGCCGGAGGCCCCGGCCCCCGGCGGTGACGGGAGCGACTGGCCGCACTGGCACTGCTACTGCATCCGCCCCGGCTGTGGGTTGAGCTGGATTGCGCTCTCCGACGTGGGCGAACGCGACCCGGACCTGGACCCGATACTGCACTGAGTCGTTGCACTCGCCGCACTGTAGGCGGGGACGCACGCTGGTACCATCCGCCCCCCGCTAAGAGCCTGATGTTTGCCTTGACAGTCTCGGGTGAGCTAGGGCATTAGCTTGAGAGTGATGCGCGTCCCTCACGTCGCTCACGGTTTGTTCGTGCTCTTTGCATTTTTCCGGCTAGGCGCAGCATTACCAAAACCCGTGCACGCCGATGCTGTCGTGGGCAAGCTGTCGGCAGGCCGGTGAACATCGGTAAGCCAATAGCCAGCGAGAGGAGGATAGTCATGAAGTCGTCTTTGCGTTACGCATGCTCCGCAGCCCTCATCGGCGTGGGCCTCACGGCCGCCAGACCGGCCAGTGCGCAGATTGGTACGATCAATTCGGCCTTCTACCATCCCCGGGAATTCAACGACGTTCCCGGCTCGACCCTCACCGTGGTGGGAAACTATCCCTCGCTCATCTCGTTTCAGGATCAAAACGTCAGCGCGGCCGCCGGGTTCGCCAATCGGCATGTCTGGCGCTTTTCCAGCGATTCGGGGGTCAGCCCGTACACCTTCAGCAATAATGATTTCTTTACCGTCAGCATGACGGTCACGCTGACCGGCGACCCGGCCTCTCCGCGCAAGGAAGCGGGCTTCTTGCTCGACACGATCGGCGGTCAGGGCCAGTTCGAGGTCAATACCGATGGTCATGAGGTGGTCGCCTTCGGTGGGCCGTTCCCCTTTTACGCCTTTCCGGCCACATTCCAGTCCGGCGATACCGTCACGCTCGGCATAACCTATTTCCTGGATAGCCTGGGCAAGCGCGCCGTCATCTATTCGGCCAATTGTATGCACAGCCCACCGCTCGAATTCAGCAATCTCGAACAGGGTATTATCGACGGCAGCACACTCGGAGGCTACTTTCAGATAGTTAACGCCCCCACTGTCGCGACCAACTCCGGAATCGCGGTTTTCCAGAATATCAAGATTGGCCCGCCCGATCAGGACCTCGATGGAGCCCCGGACGCCGTGGATCAATGTCCGGAGACGCCGCCGTGCGCCATCGTGGATGTCTCCGGGTGCATCGCCTTGGGCCTCGCATGCACCAGCGGCGCGGAGTGTGCCTCGACGTTCTGTGTGGACGGTGTCTGCTGCAACGGTCCATGTTCCAACCCTGGTCAATCATGCAATCTTCCGGGCAGTGCCGGTGTGTGCCGTGCGGAGATCAGTGGAGTGCCGGCAGCCTCGCAGTGGGGCATCGTCATCCTCTGTGTACTATTGGCAGCGGTAGGTGTCGCCAGTTTGATCTCCGTTCGGTATCGCATGCGTTCCTGACACAGATTTGCGGCGCGGCAGTCAGACCCCCACGGCGACCGACCACATGGTGCGGGCGGCTCGATGCGCCGGACCCGGACGCCGACCCGACGTTGCACTGAGTCACCGCACCCGCGATGTCCTCGCAAAGGGATAGCAGGCGCCTCGGCCCGCTCCTGCCGGCATGTGACGCGGCAGCGGAAGGGGGGACGACCACTGCCGCGTCCATTGCCGTAGGAAAAGAGAGAGGGCAGGTGCGTAGAACCTGCTGCTA
>Ga0316601_100000428_pt1 | contig 17756 bp, 16 predicted proteins | sample OWC_soil_day5_no_FD_207663 | JGI IMG/M metagenome (GOLD analysis project Ga0316601, IMG submission 207663) | Wetland soil microbial communities from Old Woman Creek delta, Ohio, United States - OWC_soil_day5_noCT | ecosystem: Environmental > Terrestrial > Soil > Wetlands | place: USA: Ohio... | reverse complement strand
CAAAGGAAAAGGAAGACGCAATAAGGGTTCAAGATTTCGAAAAAGCAGCAAGCTTAAGGGATAAAGAAAAACAGTTAAAGGATAAGCTTCAAAATCTTAAGACTGACTGGAAGACCCAGCATGAATTTGCAACTCAAGTTGTTGGAGAGCCTCAAATAGCTTCTATAGTTTCCAAATGGACACATATACCTATAGAAAAGCTTACAGAAAAGGAATCAGAAAGATTATTAAAGTTAGAAGAAATTCTTCATAATAGAGTAATTGGTCAAGAGGAAGCAGTTAAATCCATAGCTAGAGCTGTAAGAAGAGCGAGAGTTGGATTAAAGGATCCAAAGAGACCTATTGGTTCCTTCATATTCTTAGGACCTACTGGAGTTGGTAAGACAGAGCTTTCTAAGGCATTAGCAGAAGCTATGTTTGGAGAAGAAAGCAATATGATCAGAATAGATATGTCTGAATACATGGAGAAGCATGCCGTATCTAGGCTTGTTGGTTCTCCTCCAGGGTATGTAGGCTATGATGAAGGTGGTCAGCTTACAGAAAAGGTAAGAAGACATCCATATTCAGTAGTATTATTTGATGAAATAGAAAAAGCCCATCCAGATGTATTTAATATTCTTCTTCAAATATTAGAAGACGGAAGACTAACAGATGGAAAAGGAAAAACTGTAGATTTTAAAAATACAATTATTATCATGACTTCAAATGCCGGTGCAGCTACAATAAAAAAACAAAAAGCTCTTGGTTTTGCAGCTGCTAGTGAAAAAGAAAGCGAAAATCAATATGAAAAAATGAAGGATAATGTTATGGAAGAATTAAAACGTTCCTTCAGACCAGAATTCTTAAATAGAATAGATGATATCATTGTGTTCCATGCACTAGAAGAAAAAGACCTAAGAAAAATAGTAACACTTATGTTAAAGTCCGTATCAGAGAGATTAAAGGAACAGGATATAAGCATATCCTTTGATGAAAATGCTGAAAAACAACTAGCAAAAGAAGGCTTTGACCAAGTTTACGGAGCAAGGCCATTAAGAAGAGCTATTACAAAGGCAGTAGAAGATAAGTTATCCGAAGAAATCCTCAGGGGAAATGTGAAAAAAGAGGATAACATTTTAGTGACTGTGGATAATAATGAACTTGTATTTAAGAAAATATAGTTTTTCTAAAATATGTGAATATAATTTCGTAAATTTTCCATACTATATAATGAATTAACGGTTGTGGCAAGTATGAACTTTTAAGGGGAACAACCTTCAAGATCATATTCGGCCACAACCGTTACTCTTTTTAAAAAGGAAATTATAGTAATATAATTCGTCTTATTAAAATTCAATTAACCGATTTTCTTTGCTCTAGATTGTATTTTAAAACTAAGAGCATAAAATAATAACCCAGCAGCAAAAAACCACCACGATAATATTAGTAAATCATAGATACTCTCACCACTAAACCCAATCTCATCACCAGTAATAACTTTATACCTTCCTTCATAGTACCAAGTTTCGGTATACTTACCTTTATTGAATTGAGGACCTTCTCCCTTGATAATGAAGGAATTTGTCACTGAGATGTTTGGTCTTATTACTAATAATGTTGTTGGACTAGCTGATAATCCTACTTTTGCTGTAAAAAATTTCATAATACTTAACATTAGAAATATGATTAAGAAGTTCTTTGCTTTATTACTTTTAAACATACCACACATCCTCCAGACTGTTATTTGCATCAATGTACTAAATTGCAGTTTATTATATACTAATTATAGTTCAAATGCCATAAAATGTATATCGTTCTCTGTATCTTCGGTGTTATTAAATCTTTTTCTGTGTCCTCAGAGTCCTCAGTTCCTTCAGTGTAATTAATCTTTTTTTCGTGTCCATAGTGTTCTCTGTATCTTCAGTGTAATAAAATCTTTTTTTCTGCCCCCTCAGTACCCTCTTCATCTCCACATATATTCAGTGTCTTCCGCATTAAGTTTTAGCCGTGTCCTCCGATAATTAAAAAAGGTTATGAAAAATTTGTTTATTATTGTTAACATTAGTCAAAAATATTGTATAATAGTATATTAGGAAGTTTTTACGGTAATATTTTAGGAGGATGAGGGAATGGCTAAAAGTAAAGTAGTTTTTACTTGCCAGGAATGTGGGTATGAGAGCCCTAAATGGCTTGGTAAGTGTCCTGATTGTGGTGCATGGAACAGCATGGTGGAAGAGCAGAAAACTGTAGGATTTCAAAGGTCAGTGACAATAACTACAGGAAATGCGCCTAAAAGTATAGTTAATATAAAATCTGGAGAATATGAAAGATATGATACTGGTATATCTGAGCTTAATAGAGTATTAGGTGGCGGATTAGTTAAAGGATCTTTAACATTAATATCTGGGGATCCTGGAATTGGAAAATCTACTTTGCTTTTGCAAAGTGCTAATAATATAGGTAAAAAGCACGGTAGAGTTCTTTATGTTTCTGGAGAAGAATCAGAAGAGCAGATAAAAATGAGAGGCGACAGACTAGAAATTAATTCTGAGGAGTTATTTATTGTATCAGAAACGAATGTAGACATAATCGAGAAGCATATAAATGACATGGAGCCAATATTTGTTATAATTGATTCTGTTCAGACATTATTTAAGCCATCTATTGCCTCTGCACCAGGAAGCGTATCTCAGGTTAAGGAATGTGCAAATGATTTAATGCGTATAGGAAAAACTAAAGGTATTCCTCTTTTTATAGTAGCCCATGTAACTAAACAAGGGGAATTAGCGGGACCTAGAGTGTTAGAGCACATGGTGGACACTGTTCTTTCATTTGAAGGAGAAAGGACAGAAGAGTTTAGAATACTAAGAACAATAAAGAATAGATTCGGAACAACTAGCGAAATTGGAGTTTTTGAGATGAGACAAGAAGGGTTAAAGGAAATCTTAGATCCTTCTAGGGTGTTTCTTGAAGAAACTAGCTTTATGCAGGAAGGTTCTGTGGTTATTGGTGTTATGGAGGGAACTAGACCTATTCTAGTTGAGATACAGGCCCTTGTAAGTGAGACTAAGGCAATCATGCCTAGAAGAACAGCAGTTGGAGTAGATTCCTCAAGGTTAAATTTAATATTAGCAGTTCTTGAGAAAAAGTTAAGAATTCCTTTTTATAACTGTGATGTGTATGTAAATGTTGTAGGAGGGTTAAACATAGAAGGTACTTTTGGTGATTTAGGATTAGCATTAGCATTAATCTCAAGTCTTAAAGGTAAGGAATTAAAGATGGATAAAATGTTAGTGGTAGGAGAAGTTGGACTTACTGGAGAGATAAGGCCAGTAGCATTCTGTGATAGAATTGTTAATGAAGGAAGCAAAATGGGTTTTAAAAATATACTAATTCCTTTAAAAAATAAGGATAAAGTTCAAGTGAAAGACATAAATATTATAGCAGCATCTTCTCTCAGAGAATTAATAAATAAAGTTATTTAATAGAATAGGGTGATTAGTGTGAGGTTTGAAAAGGATAAAGAACTTATTAATATATTAAAAATGATGTCTCCAGGTACCCCTCTTAGAGAAGGTCTTGAAAATATATTAAGAGCAAAAACAGGAGGACTTGTTGTTATTGGTGATACTGAGCAGGTCTTAGATTTAGTTGATGGTGGATTTACAATTAATTCTGAATATAGCCCATCTTATGTTTACGAATTAGCCAAGATGGATGGAGCAATTATAATTAGTTCCGATCTAAAAAAAATACATTATGCAAATGCTCAATTAGTGCCGGATTCTACCATTCCAACCTTTGAAACAGGTACTAGACATAGAACTGCAGATAGGGTTGCAAAAAAGACTGGAGCTTTGGTAGTTGCTATCTCTCAAAGAAGAAATATAATAACAGTTTATAAAGGAAATATAAAATATGTTTTAAGAGACAGTAGTGTAGTATTAGCAAGAGCTAATCAAGCTATTCAGACATTGGAGAAGTACGTGTCTGTACTTGATAGAGTGGTGTTAAATTTAAATGTATTAGAGTTTCAGGATTTAGCTACTTTGTTTGATGTAATAACTGCTATTCAAAGAACAGAGATGGTAATGAGAATTGTATCTGAAATCGAGAGATATATTAGTGAGTTAGGTAATGAAGGTAGACTTATTTTCATGCAGCTAAGTGAGCTAATTAAGAATATAGAGCAGGACGGAATATGGCTTATAAGAGATTATTGCCAAAATAATATGGACTATAACGAAATATATAAACAAATTCAAGGATTAGACTCAGGGGAATTATTAGAGGTAGAAACTATCTCTAAGGCATTAGGTTATAGTGGGGTACCGCTGGTGGATACGCTTATATCACCAAGGGGCTATAGAATGCTAAATAAGATACCGAGAATACCAGTTGGGGTTATTGATAACCTAGTAAAGCAGTTCAAAGAATTAAAAGGAATAATGGAAGCAACCTTTGAACAGCTTGATAAGGTTGAAGGTATAGGTGAAGCACGGGCAAAGGCAATTAAAAATGGGTTAAGAAGATTAAAAGAACAAATAATGATTAATAAACAAGTATAGCACAAAATAAGCATAAACTTATTTTGTGCTATTTTTATCTAAAGGTAAATTTTCCTAGAGTATCAATTCTGTCATACTCTTTTAGTAAGGTATCATACAAGTTTAGATCTAACAAATTACATAATGAAGCTAAATAGAATAAATGATTGCCTATTTCCCGTTCAACTACTTCTCTGCAATTATCACAAAGCTCACCTTTAATGTGTGTTTGAAAGCTATCTTTAAGAGCGGCCATGTCTAAATCATCATAATCCTCGGGTATTTTATGTTTAGAAGCGTCAATTTGCATACAGCCACAGCGTGTAACAGATTTTGCTACTGCCCTATTAAGTCTTGCTTCAGATTCTTGAAGTTTTGATAGTATATCTAACACACTCCTATGTCTTAGTAAGGATTCGCTTACAGAGTTTTGAAAATCATCGAATATAACATCTTTCATTAGGCTCAACTCCTTTAAAGATTTATGTGCTGCCTATAAAATAATTATAAATATTTTTTGATAATTTTGTCAATAAAACTATAGTACAAAATTTTGACTACATTTATATAATAAATCAAGAACGTTTTTTTTAATAGGGGGATTAATTATGTTAAGTGTTGGAAATAAGGTTTTTCTACCTAACTATGGAGCAGGTATTATAGATAAAATAGAAGAAAAAAGAGTTTACGACAAAATTAGAGTATATATAGGCATTTCTCTTTTGTTAGATAGTATGTATTTGTTTATACCAAGCACAAAGTTAGAGGATTACAGGATTAGAACTGTAATAAATATTGACGAAATAAAGGAAGCTTTAGAAATAATTAAAGATGAGCCAATAAAAATAGAAAGGAAATGGAACAAAAGATATAGAGAAAATAATGAAAAAATTTCTAGCGGGGATTTTAAAAAGTTTTGTGAAGTGCTTAGAGATCTATATTATTTAAAGAAAAAAGGACTTCTTCCACCTGGTGAAATAAAAATTCTCGACAAAACTGAAAAAATGGTAGAAAGTGAGATGAGTTTAGTGTTTAATATAAATATGGAAGAAGCTAGAAAAAAATTACAGGAATTTATTGAATAAATTATTGAATAAATTATTAAATAATAGAGGGCTTTATTGAAATAAGTTATTTAATAATATATATTAAATAGTAATAGGATTTAAATCTTAAAAAAATGTTAATACTTTATAATAGAGGAGGTGATTTTTTGTTTAAAAAGATTCTTAAAGGGTTGTTTACTATGATTGGAATGACCTTAGGATACCTTATGGGAGAAGTATTATTAAAAACGGACAGTATATCAATAGCCAATAGCTTTAAGGGGAACGGAGCCCTAAAATTACTTTTTTTATCTATGTCTATTGCAATAGTTGGACTTATCCTATTTTTATTATCTCCGTGGATTTATAAAGTTATTTCAAGAGCGATGGACTATATAGAGCGTAACTTTCAGAAGATTCCTGCTAGTGAGGTTATTTGGGGTACAGCAGGAGCAATAATTGGACTTATAATTTCTTCCTTAGTAGTAATGCCTTTAAATAGATTATCTGTAGTTTTAGGTACAATTGTACCTCTAGTTATTAATGTATTTATGGCAACTTTATGTGCTAATATCGCTATAAGAAAGAGAGAAGATCTAACAGCTTTTTTTTCCAATTTTAAAAAATCAGCCAATACAAAAGATAAGAAAAACAAGGGGAATTCAAAGGGAGATTTTAAGGTTTTAGATACTTCAGTAATAATTGATGGTAGAATATTTGACATATGTCAAACTGGATTTGTGGAAGGAACCTTAGTAATACCTAATTTCGTGTTAGAAGAGTTAAGGCATATTGCAGACTCGTCAGATTCGCTTAAAAGAAACAGAGGAAGAAGAGGATTAGATATATTAAATAGAATACAAAAGGAATTAAATATTGACGTTCAAATATATGAAAAAGACTTTCCAGATATTGCGGAAGTTGATAGCAAGCTATTGAAATTAGCTCAAGTACTAAATGGGAAAGTTATAACTAATGATTATAATTTAAATAAAGTAGCAGAATTTCAAGGAGTACCTGTATTAAATATAAACGAACTAGCTAATGCAATTAAGCCAGTTGTTTTACCAGGAGAAGAAATGAGAATACAAATAGTTAAGGATGGTAAGGAATCTGGTCAAGGTGTTGCATATCTAGATGATGGAACTATGATCGTTGTAGAAGGCGGCAGGAAGCATATTGGGGAAATAATAGATGTAATAGTTACGTCTGTATTGCAAACTGCAGCAGGAAGAATGATATTTGCAAAGGAAAGAGATTTAGTAGAGGAATAATTACTAGGAAACAAGCTCATTATTTTTGGGCTTGTTTCTCTATAACAAACATTTAAAAAGGAGCATTGCTATGGGACGAACTTGTGCAATTATTGTGGCAGCAGGTAAGGGTAAAAGAATGGGTAGCGATATAAATAAGCAATATTTAACTATGAAGGATAAACCTATACTTTACTATACCTTAGATGCTTTTTCAAAAAATAAATTGATAGATGAAATTATAATTGTTACTTCAGAGAATGAAATGCAGTATTGTAAGGAAGAAGTAGTTGAAAAATACAGTATAGATAAAGTTGCTAAAATAGTTGCTGGCGGAGCAGAGAGACAGGACTCAGTGTATAACGGATTATTAGCAGCAGATGGTATTGATACTGTATTAATACATGATGGAGCTAGACCTTTTGTAGATAATTATATCATTGAAAATGGTATAAAGAATGCTCTTTTATATGGTGCCTGTGCTTGTGGGGTTAGTCCAAAGGATACCATAAAGATTAAGGACCAGGAAGGTTTTTCATTAGAAACCCCTGATAGAAGTAACCTTTTTAGCGTTCAAACTCCTCAGTGCTTTAATTATGATTTAATAATTCATTGTCATAAAAAGCTAAAAGAAGAGGGCGGGGTGGTTACCGATGATACAATGGTTGCTGAAAAATATGGTCATAGAGTTTTTCTTTATGAAGGCAGTTATAATAATATCAAAATAACAACTCCTGAGGATTTAATAATAGGAGAAAAAATATTAGAAAAATTAGTTTAGGAATTTACGGGAGTAGCTAGTAAGAGTTTTTATTTATTTTATTTCCTATGCCTTATTGACATACTAATATGTAAAATGTATTATAAAAGAGTAAAATTTAATATAAAGCTGTGATGAAGAATAGTAAAAGCGCCCTCAGAGAGAAAATCCTAGGCTGTAAGATTTTCAAATGCTTTGAACCCGCTTTGGAGCTGTAGTATAAGCTTATTTAGGATTTTGTTTTAATCTTATTTTCAGTGAAAGCTACCGGTTATCCCTTAGCCGTTATTTGAATTAAGAACAAATTTAGGTGGTACCGCGATATAACTCGCCCTAAAACAGGGGGGAGTTTTTTTGTTTTTAGGGAAAAATAAAAATAATATTAGTTTAGGAGGAATTATTGTGAAATTATCAAAAGCACTAATATGTACATTAAGAGAAGTACCAGCAGAAGCAGAGATTAAAAGTCATCAGTTAATGCTTAGAGCAGGTATGATGAGAAAAATGGCATCAGGAGTTTATAACTATATGCCAGTTGGAATCAAGGTTCTTAAAAACATAGAAAACATTGTAAGAGAAGAAATGGATAATGCAGGAGCCCAAGAATTCTTAGCTTCAGCGTTGTTACCATCAGAGCTTTGGAAGGAATCAGGCAGATGGGATGCAATGGGAGAAGAAATGTTCAGGCTAAAGGACAGAAATGAAAGAGAGTTCTGCTTAGGACCAACTCATGAAGAAGTATTCACTGATATAGCTAGAAATGAAATTAAATCCTACAAGCAGCTTCCAGTAAGTCTTTATCAAATTCAAACTAAGTATAGGGATGAAAGAAGACCAAGATTTGGAGTAATGAGATCAAGGGAATTCGTTATGAAAGATGCTTATAGCTTTGATAAGGATTTTGCGGGCTTAGATCAATCCTATAACAAAATGTATGATGCATATCATAAGATATTTGAAAGATGCGATTTGGCCTGCAAGTGTGTAGAAGCAGATTCTGGAGCTATGGGTGGTTCAGGCTCAGCAGAATTTATGGTAAAGTCAGAAATTGGTGAAGATGAAGTGGTATTCTGTAATTCCTGCAGCTTTGCAGCTAATATGGAAAAAGCTCCTTCAACTGCTGAAATGAGTGAAGCAGAGGAAATGAAGGGGGTTAATAAAATAGAAACTCCTAATGCGAGAACTATTGAAGAGCTAGTTGCTTTTTTCAATACTACTGCTAAAAAATTCGCTAAAACTCTTATTTATAAGGCTGATGATAAAGTAGTGGCTGTAATGGTAAGAGGAGATAGAGAAGTAAATGAAACTAAGGTAAAGAATGCTGCGGGCGGAGTTGTAGAGTTTGAAATGGCAGATGCTGAAACAGTATATGCTGCTACCTCAGCAAAGGTGGGGTTTGCTGGCCCAATGGGAATTAAGGCAGATATGCTTTTAGTTGACATAGAGGTAACTGAAATGTATAACTTTATTGTGGGAGCAAATGAAACAGGTTTCCACTATGAGAATGTTAATTACAGCAGAGATTTTGAAGGCATAGTAGGTGACTTTAGAAATGCTGCAGAAGGAGACGTATGCCCAAGATGCGGATCTGAGATATCTATTGCAAGAGGAATAGAAGTAGGTCACATATTTAAGCTTGGAACTAAGTATTCAGAGGCGATGGGTGCTAACTTTATAGATGAAAGTGGTGAGGCAAAGCCACTTATTATGGGATGCTATGGTATAGGAATAAATAGAACTATGGCAACAATAATAGAACAGCATAACGACGAAAATGGTATCATATGGCCATTAAGTGTAGCACCATATAAGGTTATAGTTGTTCCTGTAGCAATTAAAGATGAAGAGCAAATGAAGGTAGCTGAAAAGCTATATAACGAATTAAAAGCATTGGGTATAGATGTTGTTATGGATGACAGAGATGAAAGAGCTGGAGTTAAATTTAAGGATGCTGATTTAATAGGAGTTCCAATGCGAGTAACTGTAGGTAAGAAGATTAATGAAGGTAAGGTTGAATTTAAACTAAGAAATAGTTCTGATATCGAAGTTATTGACATCGACGCTGTAGTTAATAGAGTTAAAGAAGAATTTAAAAAGAATACTGTAAAATTATACGAAGCAATATAATTAGTTATAATAAGGAAATTTATATAGCATACATCAAAATAACTTAAGACGAGGGGTAATGACAAATGGAATTGACATTAGAAAGAATCAAAGAAGCGCAAAAGAATATTAATGGAGTAGTAAGAAGAACACCTTTGTTCTATTCAAGTACTTTTTCAAAAAAAGATGGCTATAATGTATATTTAAAGTGTGAAAATAAGCAAAAAACAGGAGCGTTTAAACTTAGAGGAGCATATAACAAAATTGCTTCTTTAACTGAAGAAGAAAAAAGCAATGGAGTTATAGCTTCTTCAGCTGGTAATCATGCTCAAGGTGTTGCTTATGCAGCTACTAGCTTTGGAATAAAATCAACTATTGTAATGCCTGCTACTGCACCTCAAGCTAAGGTTCAGGCAACAATGGGCTATGGTGCAGAGGTTGTGCAATACGGAGAAGTTTATGATGAGTGTTATGGAAGAGCAGTAGAGCTTCAAAGAGAAACAGGAGCTACTTTCTTACATCCTTTTAATGACATAGAGGTTATGGCTGGTCAAGGAACAATTGCTCTTGAAATATTAGAGGATTTACCAGAGGTAGATACAATTGTAGTTCCAATCGGAGGAGGCGGACTTATAGCTGGTATGGCTGTAGCTGCAAAAGAAAGTAATCCAAATATTAAAATTATAGGTGTTCAAGCTGAGATTATAGCATCAAGTAAGACATCTCTTGAAAGAGGAGAGATAGTTACATTGCCAGGAGTAAAATCCTTAGCAGATGGAATTTCAGTTCAAACTCCTGGTAATATAACATTTGAATACATGAAAAAATATGTTGATGAGATAGTTACTGTAACAGAAGATGAAATTGCTTATGCAATATTCTCCTTAATGGAAAGAAATAAAATAATAGCTGAAGGTGCTGGAGCTGTTCCATTAGCAGCTATATTAGCAGATAAAATCAATGCTAAAGGTAAGAATGTAGTTGCTTTAGTAAGTGGTGGAAATATAGATATAGCTATGGTTTCTAAAATAATAGACAGACAACTTATTCTATTAAATAGAAGAATAAGCTTTGTTGTAGAATTAAAAGATAAGGTTGGCCAAATGGGCGCGTTAGTAAATGATATAGTTGCTCAAGGTGTTAACATAGTTAAGACTGGCCAAGATAGAAACTGGGACAAAAAAGGCTTAGATTATGTAAAAGTTGAATTTGAAATAGAAGCTCAATCAAGAGAACATGCACAACAGCTTATTGGAGCTTTAATCGTTAAAGGCTATAACTTAAATATGATTCAATAAAACTGTAATAATAGAAGGGGGCAAGGAGAATGAAGGTATATAATAGCTTAAAAAAACAAAAAGAAGAATTTGTTCCTATAAAGCCAGGTGAAGTAAGTATGTATGTTTGTGGACCTACAGTTTACAACTTTTTTCACATAGGTAACGGAAGAACTTTTATCGTCTTTGATACAATAAGAAAATATTTTGAGTATAGAGGCTATAAGGTTAACTTTGTTCAAAACTTCACAGATATTGATGACAAAATGATTAGAAAAGCTAATGATGAAGGTACTACTGTCAAAGAATTAGGTGATAGATATATAGCAGAGTATTATAAAGATGCAGATGCCTTAAATATTACCAGAGCTACTATTAATCCTAGAGCTACTGAGTTTATGGGTGAAATAGTTGATTTTGTAAAGGAATTGATTGAAAAAGGTTATGCATATGAAGTAGATGGAGATGTATATTTTAGTACTAAAAAGTTTACTTCCTATGGAAAGCTTTCAGGACAAAACCTTGAAGATTTGCAAGCAGGGGCAAGAATAAGTGTTGATGAAAGAAAAAATGATCCTATGGATTTTGCTGTATGGAAAAAGCAAAAACCAGGCGAGCCTGCATGGGAAAGTCCATGGGGACTTGGAAGACCAGGCTGGCATATAGAATGTTCCTGCATGGCCTATAAGCTCTTAGGAGAAACTATTGACATTCATGCTGGCGGTACAGACTTAATGTTCCCACATCATGAAAATGAAATAGCTCAAAGTGAAGCTAGAACAGGAAAACCATTTGCTAACTACTGGTTGCATTCGGCCTTTGTTAACGTAAATAATCAAAAGATGTCAAAATCTTTAAATAACTTCTTCACAGCAAGAGAAGTGTTAGAAAGATATGATGCTGATGTTATAAGATTTTTAATGCTTTCTGCTCATTATAGAACTCAATTAAACTTTAGTGAAGAGTTATTAGACTCTGCAAAGGCTTCAATGGAGAGATTATACAATGGGGTAGGTAACCTTGAAAGCCTTTTAGACGAAGTTAGCAGAGAAGAAATGAACGATGTTGAAAAAGAATATATGAATAATCTAAGTTCCTATAAACAGAAGTTTATAGAAAAAATGGATGATGACTTTAATACAGCAGATGGTATCTCTGTAATATTTGATTTAATTAGAGATATAAATACAAACATAACTGTAGATTCTTCTAAGTCATTAGTGGAGTATGCTTTAAATTTAATTAGAGATTTAGGTTCTTCACTTGGAATTCTTCAAAGAACTACTAAAGGCAGCTTAGAAGATGAGATAGAAGCTCTAATTCAGCAAAGACAGCAAGCTAGGAAAGATAAAAACTGGGCTTTATCAGATAAAATTAGAGATGACTTAAAAGCTAGAGGAATAATTCTTGAAGATACACCACAGGGCGTGAGATGGAAGAAAGCTTAATAAGGGTACTTAGAGAGACAATACGTTGAAAGTATTGTCTCTTTTTTTTACAACTAATATTTTTACAGATGGTAAATCTATATTGCATATATTTACACGGAATTTCCTTGTTGTTATAATATACAGTAAATAATTAAGGACAATAAATCGAAATATGTAGAAAAATATAAAAGAAGTTACAGATAGTCAGGGGGGAATATGAAAAAAATTAGCAGTAAAATACTTGTAGCTATTATTGGATGTATGCTAATTATGAGTTGTGTTGTTGGTAGTCTTATAGTTGTAAAAACGGAAGAAACTGGACTAGAGCCTCAATGGCTAGAAATAGAAATAACAGAAAGTATTTTAATGCATAATTTTGGTCATACTATTAAAACATTAGAGGAACTAAAGAGCATAGGAATTAATATCTACTTGGATGATTTCGGAACAGGGTATTCTTCATTAAATTATTTAAGAAGATTGCCAATAAACTCAATAAAGATAGATAAATCCTTTATAGATGGATTGACTACTGATGTTAAAGACAGTTTTATTGCTTCGTCATTAATTAACTTAGCTCATGGTATAAAATTAAGCGTAGTTGCAGAAGGTGTTGAAAACTTACAACAATTAGACCTATTAAGAAATTATGGTTGTGATGAAATACAGGGGTATTATTTTAGCAAACCTTTAAATGCAAAGGAATTTGAGTTGTTTCTAGAAAAAAACAGTTAAAGAAAATCACATAAAGTAGAGGAGTATGTTATTGACTAGTTATAGTTGAAACATACTTTTTCTATAAATAAGAATTGTAATTAACTAGCATAACGTGTTAAATTATAGTATTATTGTTATTGAATTATTAAAAAATATTAACATAATAAATATTTGGAGAAGATAGCTATGAAATTTAATTTATTAACGGGAAAATTCTCTAGTAATGAAGCTAGACAGCTTAATCCATTGGTTTTAGCTTATATCGGAGATGCTGTATACGAGGTGTTTGTAAGAACTTATTGTATAGATATAAATAGGGATATGCTAGTGCATAAACTTCATTTGAAGGTTGTATCCTTTGTAAAGGCTCGTGCTCAAAGTGAATTTATGAAAGAGATAGAAGGGCTTCTGACAGAGGAGGAAATGGCTATTTTTAAAAGAGGTAGGAACACTAAGTCCAGTGTTCCAAAGAATGCAGATGTTCAAGAATATAGACTAGCAACGGGATTTGAGGCAGTGATTGGTTATTTGTACATTACAGAACAGAGTGAACGGCTGAATTATATATTGGAACAAGTTATAAGGGTAAATTCGGAGAAAAAGCAGGGGGATGATTAAGATGAGTTTAAAGGTAAATTTAATAGAGCATACACCTAATCCGGAAAAAGTAATCGCTTCGGCAGCTAAACTTTGCTATAGTGCTGTTGGAGTAGATGAGATATTGAACAATTTAGAGGAGGGAAGCACTGAAAAGTTTTTAAATATGTTAATGTCCTATGGTCATGAGTCACCTATAGAGCATGTATCTTTTACTTTTGCTGTAGAAGGGGTATCAAGAAGTTTAACTCACCAACTTGTGAGACATAGAATAGCTTCTTACTCTCAACAAAGTCAAAGATATGTAAAGCTAGAGCAATTTGAATATATTATGCCTCCTGAGATTGAGAAGGATGAAAAAGCTAAACACATATTTGAAAAGGCAATGGAACAGAGTCAAAAGTCTTATAATGAACTAGTAGAGATATTAAAAGATAAATATATTAGTGAAGGTTTAAATGCATTAAACTCTGAAAAAAAAGCTATTGAGGATGCAAGATATGTTTTCCCTAATGCCTGTGAAACTAAAATTATTATAACTATGAATGCAAGAAGCTTAATAAATTTCTTTAAGCATAGATGTTGCAGTAGAGCACAATGGGAAATTAGGCAGTTGGCAGATGAAATGTTGAAACAGGTAAAGGAGGTTGCTCCTGTACTATTCAAATATAGTGGACCAGGTTGCTTAAAAGGTGTTTGTCCAGAAGGAAAGATGACTTGTGGAAAAATGAATGAGATTAGAGCTAAATATGGTCAGTTATTAAGTAACAGTTAACAGTCTAGGGTAAGAAGATAACTAGAAATCCATATATCTAGTTAAATTGATATGCAGTTATAGGCTTATTGTGAATAGTTGATTACAATTTAAGTTGTATTTAATTACAAAAATTTGTATTAAAAATATATTTTTGAGTATAGTAAAGAAATGATTATGTTGACGATTATGTATGCAGCATTATAAGTATTATTAAAATAAAGAGAGGGATAAAGATGAGACAAGAAAGAGGCAAAAGGGATAAAGAGTTTGGTAAAGGAAAAGATAGAAAAGAACAGAAAAGCTTAAAAGGAGCTACAACACCAAGAGGTAATAAAGCAGTTAATGAGGGTAGACCTGTTAGAGATAACAAAATAGTTAAAGAAAATAGAGTGGTAAATGAGGTTAAACCTGCTGTAGAACAGGTAAGAGAAGATATAATTGAAGGAAGAAATGCAGTAATTGAAGCATTAAAATCAGATAGAACCATTGAACAAATATTAATTGCTCAAGGAGATACGCAAGGGTCTATAAACGTTATTTTAGGTATTGCTAAGGAAAATGGCATAGTAGTAAAGGAAGTAGATAGGAGAAAGCTTGATATGATGTCAGAAACAGGATCACATCAAGGCGTTATTGCTATAGTTACTCCATATAAATACTTTGCTGTAGAAGATATACTAAAGGAAGCAGAAGCAAGAGGTGAAAAACCTTTTATAATTATACTAGATGAAATAGAAGATCCTCATAATTTAGGCTCCATTATCAGAACTGCTGAAGTATGCGGAGCTCATGGAATTATAATTCCTAAAAGGAGAAATGTAGGGGTAACACCTACTGTATATAAGTCTTCAGCAGGAGCAATAGAACATATGAGGTTGGCAAAGGTAACCAATATTAATGCGGCTATTGATTCTCTAAAAGAAAAAGGCATATGGGTATATGGTGCAGATATGGATGGAGAAAATTATTGCTTTGACACAGATTTTGCAGGTGGATGTGCACTAGTAATAGGCAGTGAGGGAAGAGGCATATCTAAATTGACTAAAGAAAAATGTGATGTGCTTGTAAAAATACCTATGATGGGTAAGATTACATCTCTAAATGCGTCAGTAGCTGGTGGTATAATGATGTATGAAGTGTTAAAGCAAAAAATTAAAAGAGGGTAAAAGTGAAAACAATTTATGTTGATGGCTATAATGTAATAAGCAGTTGGCATGAACTTAGAGAAGCAAAAGAATACAGCCTGGAGGCGGCAAGGGAAAAGCTAATAGAGATATTACAAAACTACTCTACCTATAAAGGATATAAGCTTTTCCTTGTTTTTGATGCCCATCTGCAGCGTGGAAGCCTAGAGAAGAAAGAGAGAAAAAGTAGCAATTTTATTGTAGTTTATACAAAAGAAGGACAAACAGCAGATAGCTATATTGAAAAGGCAGTTAATAATGTAGGTAGGAAAATTGATGTTACTGTTGTCACATCCGATTCCCTTGAACAACAACTAGCGTTTCAAAGAGGTGCTACAAGAATGTCTTCAATAGAGTTTTACTTTGAAGTAATTAAGGTTCATGAAGCGATTAGAAAGCAGACAGAAAAAAAAGCTGTAGATAAAAGAAATTTATTAAAAGATAGATTGAATGAAAATGTTATAGAGCAGCTTGAGAAAATTAGGAAAAGCTAGCGAAATGCCTTGACGGGAATTTTACACATGCTGTATAATTTAAAGCGTGGCGTATTCTTGCTTTGGAGGGGATATTTTTGGAAAAATGGGCTAATTCTGTTAATAGATTTTGTAGTTTTGAAGGAAAAATGGATGAAGAAATAGTTGTAGAAGCGAAACTAGGCAATGTTAGGGCACAAGAATACTTAATCAATAAATATCAAAATTTTGTCAAGGCAAAGGCTAAGTCATATTTTTTAATAGGAGCAGACAAGGAAGATATATATCAAGAAGGGATGATCGGTCTATATAAAGCTATAAGGGATTTTAAACCTGATAAACTAGCTTCATTTAAAGCGTTTGCAGAACTTTGTGTAACAAGACAAATAATCACTGCAATTAAAACTGCTACGAGACAAAAACATATCCCTTTAAATACATATGTATCCTTGAATAAACCTGTATACGATGAGGAATCAGATAGAACATTGTTGGATGTTTTGTCTGAGGCTAAGGTATCTGACCCAGAAGAGCTTATGATAAGCAGAGAAGAGCTCTCACATATCGAGAATGAAATAGGCGAAGTGCTTTCGGAGTTAGAGATGGAAGTTTTGGCATCATATCTTGATGGTAAGTCATATCAAGAGATAGCTTGTGATTTAAATAGACATGCTAAATCTATTGATAACGCTCTTCAGAGAGTTAAAAGAAAACTTGAGAAGAGTTTGAATATAAGATAAAAATTACATATTGACATATAATATAACATATATTAAAATTAATTATCGATGTGTGATTTTGTTTTCGTTGGCGGGAGTAGTTCAGTGGTAGAGCACTAGCTTCCCAAGCTAGGTGTCGCGGGTTCGAATCCCGTTTCCCGCTCCAATGTAGAATTGCCCATATAGCTCAGTTGGCAGAGCGTTACCTTGGTAAGGTAGAGGTCACCGGTTCAATCCCGGTTATGGGCTCCAAATATTTTATTAAAAAAATACAACACACGTGGATGAGTTTATTTATTAATACTCATTTTAACGTTAAAAGTAAGGAGGAAAAGAAAAAATGGCTAAGGCAAAATTTGAGAGAAACAAACCTCACGTAAATATCGGAACAATAGGACACGTAGACCACGGTAAGACAACTTTAACAGCTGCAATTACAACAGTATTATCAAAAAAGGGCTTTGCAGAAGCATTTGATTATGCGTCAATAGATAAAGCACCAGAAGAAAGAGAAAGAGGAATCACAATCAACACAGCACACGTTGAATACCAAACAGAAAACAGACACTATGCTCACGTTGACTGTCCAGGACATGCTGACTATGTTAAGAACATGATCACTGGAGCTGCACAAATGGATGGAGCTATACTAGTTGTTAGTGCTGCTGATGGTCCAATGCCTCAAACAAGAGAGCACATACTACTTGCAAGCAGAGTTGGTGTACAATACATAGTTGTATTCTTAAACAAAGCAGATATGGTAGACGATCCAGAACTACTAGAGTTAGTAGAAATGGAAGTTAGAGAACTTCTTAGTGAATATGACTTCCCAGGAGATGATACTCCAATAGTAGCAGGATCAGCATTAAAAGCATTAGAAAGCCCAGAAGATGCAGAAGCTACAAAATGCA
>Ga0316601_100000423_pt1 | contig 17833 bp, 18 predicted proteins | sample OWC_soil_day5_no_FD_207663 | JGI IMG/M metagenome (GOLD analysis project Ga0316601, IMG submission 207663) | Wetland soil microbial communities from Old Woman Creek delta, Ohio, United States - OWC_soil_day5_noCT | ecosystem: Environmental > Terrestrial > Soil > Wetlands | place: USA: Ohio... | reverse complement strand
CGGTTCACCTTTTATAATCCTAAACTTTCTCACAAACAGGAAAAAACCCACCATATTCCTGTGGTGGATTTCATGGTGGAGGCGAGGCAGAGTGGACTAAATCCTTACCAGCTAGCTCTTCTGTCCAATACATAATTTTTATGATATTCTCCTTCTAAAATACTAAAATATAATTGATCCACCCACTTATCTCCACATAAATATTCTTCTGTTACAGGCACAAGTTCAATATTTTTACCTTTTAACAGATGATGAAGTTGTTTTTTATTGATCTCCTTTTCCATATTTATCCCCACCTCCATGTTACATTGGTAATCATTAGTTCAAAATTTATTACACCTCTTATCCTAAATCTCCTTTTAACAGTGTAAATACAAGCTCATCATTCCATTTTCCTTCAATAAATCTTGCTTCACGCATATGGCCCTCTTGTACCATCCCTATCCTATTCGCTAATACAACGCTATTTTTATTCTCATAATTTATAAATGCCATTAACTTATGAATTGATAATTCATTAAATGCAAACCCTACTACCCTTCTCACTGCTTCTGAAGCATAGCCATTACCCCAATATTCCTTAAGAAACTTATATCCTATTTCCCATTCCTTTGTTTTCTCCCAATTGCACCACACTGAAACAGCTCCCATCTTTTCACCTTTTTTATTACAAACAATGAATTTTATTGCTCCTTCTTCAGGAAGCTTCTTAACTACTTTAATGTAATTTTTACAGCTTTCAATAACTTTATCCTTTTCAGGCTTACCTTCCATTTCATACTTATAACTTTCAGCTCTTGCTTCTAATTCAAAAATAAAATCAAAGTCTTCCTCAGTTATTTCTTGTAATAACAATCTCTCTGTCTCTAAACCCCACTCCACTTTATAATCTCCCTTCATTAAGCTCAGTTTCCTTATGAATTTTCATAAATTTATGATTAAAGTATAAAGGAAAATATGAGGAAATAATATGTAAAGTTTAATTATAGATATAAATACACAAAAGCAGCCAGTATATGAACCGACTGCTTTCCTTTATTTTTTTCTATAAATTATACTCTTGATTGTATCATAGGACAAATGATATTCAGCCATAAGCTCATCTATTGTTGCACCAGTGCTCTTCTTTTTCTTGATTTCATTGTTTCTTTCAACAATTGCATTTCTACTGCTCGTAGAAGCGCCCCATGATTTTTTATCATTATCCTTTTGAGGTATGTAAATCATACTACCTCCGATATATTGTTGAATCTCAAGAATCAATGTCTTTGGTAAAATATCTTCCGCATTTATATATTGCACCATAATCCTGCTCCTTTTTATTATAATTCACAAGATTGCAGGCCGTCATATAAATACATATACATGTATATGAGACAGCGGCTATCATTTACGCTCTATACACTATCCGCTGAATTATATGACTAATCCTGCATAGAGCAAAAATCCGTTTTTATTCTTCAAAACAACACCCCCATAGAAAACAAAATAACTGTCTTTCCTATATTTTATCATATGGTTCTAAAGTAAACAATTACCTTATTTTCTATGATTTTATATTAAGGTTATTAATAAAAAGCTTAGCTGTAAATAATTTCACTGATTAAATATTACTGGTGGAGCTACCCTCACCCGGCAAAAAACACAACCGCCTGTAAGCAGCTATTTAAGCCACCTACAGGCGGTTCGTGGATTTCATTGTGCTGGCTAGGGGTGTCGAACCCCTGTCACTAGCAAGATTTAATTACAAGATTACCCATTTTTGTCTTTGCCACTGCTTCAATCTTACTGTCTACAAATGTACCAGTAACGTTGTAAGGCATCTTTCCCATTGGTGTTTTCAATTCCCCAGAAAAAGCTACCTTCCCCTCCTCAATAGTTCCACCGCTGAAGGGGTTATCATTGTTTAATAAGGAAAGTACTCCGCTTAACGCGGTACCGTCAATATTTAAGCAAACCTTTCCTGGAAGCTCTCCCATAGGAGTTGAAACAATAACTTCATAGGTTGAATTCATAGTGGTTATCTCCTTTCCTATTTCTGAAACAGCTGCAGTGGTTTTTTCATCAGCAGCCTTCTTCCCAATACGACGGACTGTAGGGTCGATTCCTAAAAGTCCAGCTAAATTACCACCAAATATCTTGCGCTTATCTTCATCAGTTAATGGTGAATAGCCATATTGCCATTGCAATTCCTCAGGGATTTGAAAGTCCCGAAGTCCCATTACTGCAGCACCTATCTGAGCACCATATCCTGCGCTGTCTGTTCCCCAAATGATACGATCTGGCCCTACAAATCTCATTGCTTCTCCAAGAATTTTTCCAAATTTATATGGCGCAGTTATTGCCCAAGGCACAAGGAGGCTCAAGCATAGGTATACATTGGGATGTCCCATTGCTACCATATTAAGATCATCACAATAAGGATAACCCATGTGAAAGGCTACAAGCTTTAGGTTTGGAAAATCACGGGCAACATCATCAAGCTGAATAGGCAGACAATATTTGCTCTTTCCAGGTGGTACCCATGAGAAACCTGTATGAATATCCAACACAATACCAAGCTCCTCAGCTCTTTTATAAAAAGGCCATAGCTCAGGGTCATTAATGTAGGTATCCTCAGGGGGATAATATTTAAAAATCTTTGCGCCACGGTCTACCCAATATTCCAGCTCCCATATAGCATTTTCTACACCTCTATGTTTGATTGGAGAAATATTTGGCTCAATTATAAAGCGGTCAGGATGTTTCTCTACAGCTTTCCATGTATCACCGTTTGTACACCAACGGCTGGAATACCCTGTGGTATCCATCATGGATTCAGGTAAAAGGCATGCAATATCAACACCATACTTATCCATGGCACGAATTATATTTTCAGGGTCAGAACTTTTTTGAAGCTCCCAAGGTTCTAGCATATCATAGTATTTTTCTGGTGCCCCCTGCATCATTGGACGCATAATTCCATCAATGGAACGCCACCACATTTTCACCCCTGGAAAGTGACTTATTGGCTCCATATCGCCAATTAAATGGCATTCAGGATCAATTTTGAAAAAACCATCGTCAAAATATTTATCACTCATATTAATCGCTCCTTTCTTATACTTGAGGCAAGCCTTCTCGTTTATCCATAAATCTTTTTGCACGTACATCCATTAAGCCATGGTCCTTCCAAAGCTCTGGATAATACTTTTCAAATCCAGCAGTAGGATTTACAGAACAGCGAATCCAACGGGGCTCAAATAAATTCATGTAACATTGCTGACAGCGTATGCATTTTACAATATCTCCGCAGCGTCCAGCTTTCACCTTCGCAGGCCAATATGGATCAGCAATAGATTGACGTCCAAGAGAAATAATGTCAGTCTTTCCGCTTTTGATTGCTTCTGCTGCAGTCTCCGGATTAATAAAACTTGGTGTAATTATTGGCAAACCTCCACTGGCTTCCTTGAAACCCGGTGCCCAGCGTGTGAAGTCATCTTCACCATCCGGTGCAAATCCGGCTCCAGGATTCTCATAGGAGCCTTGGGATACGTTAAAATAGTTTGCGCCTGCATCAGTAAAAAGCTTCACCAGCTTACATACTTCTTGGTGTTCTATTCCACCTGGTACCAATTCATCCCCTGAAAGACGGCAGCCTAGCACCTTATCAGGTCCAACTTTTTTGCGGATACGCTCAATAATATTTGTAACCACACGGCCACGATTTTCAGTACTTCCGCCATAAATATCGGTACGATGATTAGACCGCGGTGACAAAAATTGATGGAGAAGATACCCATGAGGAGTGTGTAGCTCTACACCGTCATAGCCTAATTTATAAGCAGCACAAGCCTGCTCTACCATGAAATCTTCCATCTTCTCAATTTCTGCAATAGTTAGTTCTCGTGGAGTTTCCCCTTTAACTGTGTGGATTAATTCAGGAGCATTCTTTTTAAGGTAGCTAAAGATCATATCTTTAACACCTTCATATTCTTCATCGCTAAGGTTTTGAAGTTTTTCTATTCCTCCAACTTCATCAATAAGTGTAATTCCAAGCCTTCTCATTTGCTTAGCCCAACCATGATTAAAATTCCTTAAATCCATTTCCATAGGAATCGCTGATGGAGCAGCGGCAGCAATACACTCATGGAGCATATCAGGGTGCCCCTGCCGTCCCCATCCAGGAGAAAGCTGCATAAACACCTTAGTACCTTTATAGGAATGAATAACATCCGCCATTTGACTTAAATAGCGATACTTCTTTTGGCTGTCACATAGAAGAGGATTAAGGGAATCAGTGCCCCGCCATGGATAAGGGTTGGACACAACACATTCAGTAATGATAAGTCCAAAGCCACCCCTTGCCCTTGCGGCATACCAGGCATTAGATTGCTCACTTGCATAACCCTCAGGTCCAGTGTAGCCCATATTCATCGGTGACATAGCTATTCTATTTTTCAGTTCTACATTTCCAATTTGAATGGGCTCGAATAAGATATCTGTACTCATTTACATTACCTCCTTATTTAACTTACAAATGTTATATAATTGACATTTGTTGTTTTCAAGTGTAGGATATTTCTATCATCAATTCAAGAATCAAAAGATTATGTTTTGTAAGATAAGAAACAAAACCTATTACCCTGTTTCCGAAAAGGAGGTATTTCTATGGAACAAAAATATGACCTTCGGGTTATCCGAACATATAAATCATTAACAGAAGCATTTTTACAGCTAATGAGTGAGAAACATTTTGAAGATATAACAATAAATGAGTTATGTGAAAGAGCTATGATTCGCAGAACAACATTTTATAAACATTTCGCTGATAAATATGAGTTTTTCCGTTTTTTTGTTAGACAATTGCAAGCTGATTTTGATGCATCAAATACTGCTTCAGCTGATTATCAAAATCCACACTCTTTTTTTATGAGCATCATAGGTCATGTGTTAGGTTTTTTGAAGGAACATGAGCAATTTGTTCATATGGTATTAAGTAGTAATTTACTTTCAGCGCTTCTAGACATACTGTCAGAGCAAATTACCTTTGATATAACAGAGAAAATTAAAATTGGAATAAAAAAAGGTATAGGTGTGCCTGCATCCCCTGAAGTAGTAGCATCATTTTTCACTGGTGCTATAATACACACTGTGAGATGGTGGTTCATGGAAAAAAAGCAGCTATCTGAAGAAAAACTAATAGAGGAAGTAGAAAAAATTCTCTTTGCTCTGCACTAAAAAACATTTAAAAACCTTAAAAACTAAATTTAAAATAAAAAGAACTGAGATGAGTAATAAAATTTACCCCTCTCAGTTCTTTTCTTATTCACAAAATAAAGTCGAATTGCTAACAATAACTTTACTGATTTCCAGGCAAATCTCATTAAGGGAGCTATCCATTTCTCCTCTAAACCATACCTGATAGAGATTAGTAATACCACCTGCAAAGAAATTTATTAGGATAAAAAACTCAGGTGATTTTTTTATGTGCTCAGGGGCATCGCTATAATTCCCTAAATACTCCACAAAGATTTTCTTCAGTTTAACAAGAAACTGTTCCGCACCACTTGAATTAATAAGAATCCGATAGAATTCTAAATCCTCTTCCAGCCATCTTGAGATTTTTAAAAGTAGCGGCAGTGGGTTCTGAAAGAAGTTTTTATATTTGAATTCACCTAAAAACTCTAGCATCTTTTCGATAATCTCATTTTCAATCTGTTCAATAACTGCTCTTGTATCTTGATAGTGAGCATAAAAAGTTCCTCGGTTTACGTCAGCACGAGTAACTATATCTGTAACAGTGATCTTTTCCAAAGCCTTTTCCCTCATCAATTCAACAAAAGCTTGTCGTATTAATCGCCGTGAACGAATGGCGCTCTTGTATTCTGCTTTTTCACCCATAAGTTTGCTCCTTTTTGAAAAATTTTTTTTCAAACTCCAATAAAACAAGTTTTATTTGTTGGATTTTGAACATATAACGAAAATCTGATGATTGTTACGTATATTCAAAGCTATTATAATACAAACATAAGCAAACAACAACACATGTATGATTTTGATAAAATATATAATATTGAAAGGATGATAATTATGAAAAATTACGACCGTGTTCATGCTAGAAAACCAGAGGGAATCGAAAATCGACGTGCTTTTATTGTAGGTGGCGGTATTGCTGGACTTTCCGCAGCTGCTTTCCTTACTGAAGACGGACATATGCCAGGTAAGAATGTTACAATCTACGAGCAACATCCTGTAGTAGGTGGTTCTATGGATGCAGCTGGAAATGCAATTGATGGTTACGTACTCCGTGGCGAGCGTGAGCTGGAACCATATATGGAATGCCTTTGGTATCTCTTTGGAATGATACCTTCTATATTCGAAGAAGGCCGTACCGTTCTGGATGAGACCCGTGAATGCAATAAGGAACTACCTATTTATGCTAAAAAGCGCCTATTTGAAAACCAGTTTGATCCGAGAGACATATCCTCCCTTGGAATGACAAAAGCAGATATGGACAATATGTCCAAAATGATGCTTACACCAGAAGAAGAAATTGAAGATGTTACCATTGAACAATGGTTCACAGCAGCTTTCTTCAAAAGTAATATATGGTACTATTGGGCAAGCATGCTTGCATTCCAGCCATATCATAGTCTCATTGAGATGAAACGTTATACAGTTCGCTTTATGCAGCACTTAGATGGTGTAGAAAATCTAAAAGGTATCTTGAGGACTAAGTATGATAATTATAACAGCTTCATTAAGCCTCTGCGCATATGGCTTGAAGAAAAAGGCGTTAACTTTGTTACAGGTACAATAGTTGAAGAAATCCATGTTGAGATGGAAGAAGATAAAAAAACTGTTACCCATCTGGAAGTGAATAAGAATGGTAAAATTGAACGGGTTGCTATTGCAGCTGATGACCTTGTTTATTTCACTAATGGCAGCATGACTCAAAACAGTTCTCATGGTGACAATAAAACAGTTGCTGTAATGAACCGTGACAAGGAGCACAAAGGCTGCTTCACTGTATGGGAAAAGCTTGCTAAAGTCAGCCCCGTATTCGGTAACCCTGAGAAGTTTGTTTCAACACCCGATAAGTCTCACTTTATAAGCTATACTGTTACCCTTACAGATTATCCAGAGTTTTTTAAATATCTAGAAGAGAAAACAACAAACGTTACTGGTACAGCAGGTGTTATTACTTTAGTTGACTCAGCATGGTTCCAATCTATCAACACTCCTCCTCAGCCAATGTTCCCTGATCAGCCTGAAAATGTTGAGGTGTTCTGGGGCTATGGCTTACATGGTAACGAAGTTGGTGATTACATCAAAAAGCCTATGACAGAGTGTACAGGCGAAGAAATTCTGCAAGAATTATTGTATCATCTAGATTGTATTGATAAATATGAAGAAATGCTGCCTCACGTTAAAATCATTACAACAATGATGCCTTACATCACAAGTCAGTTTATGCCACGTGGTTTACATGATCGTCCACAAATTATACCTGAAGGATGTACAAACCTAGCATTTATAGGTCAATTTGTAGAACTAGAAGGGGATGTTGTTTTCACTGTAGAAACTTCTGTACGTACTGCTATGATTGCAGTTTATCGTACACTGCATCTTGACAAGCCTATCACGCCACTTTTCGAAGCACACTATGATATCCGTATTGTAGTTGCCTGCTTAAAGAAAATGTTAGGTGTAGAGACAATTACAAAGAATGCACTGCCACCTTTCAACCCATTAAAGCTGCCTAAGATGATTGACCAATTTCTTAAAGGCATTAACTCTGTTCCAAAGATGAAGGGATATTATCCAGAAACTGAGGAAAATAAGTAAAATCTGTTTTATTAAATTTATCTCACTGCTATTGACTGACATGAATTAAATATGTTTTCACGCCCCATTTTCAACACCCCTAAAATAAAAAATTACAGTTCGGATACGGAAAAATCTCTTCCGTATCGGACTGTAATTCATTACTTTAAAATTTGCAGTAACATACTGAAAATACTGCTATGCATGCTGAAGGTGAGGGGTGATAGGTGAAATCCTCCACTAAGTATAGTGTTTCGGGGTATAATATTTTATATTCATCCTGATGAAGCTCAGCCCAAACTAAAACTAATCTTAGCTGGCTTGTTGCATATCTTCTTCCTTTAATTCTCTAATTTTAATCATTACCACAACCCTCTTTTACGATATTACAATATTCCCGCTCTAAAATACTAAAATAGAATTGGTCCACCCATTTATCTCCACATATATATTCTTCTCTAAATACCCCCTGTTTTAACATTCCTGCTTTTTGCATTACAGATGCTGACCTAAGATTATCACAATGGCACATCCCTATAACCTTATGGGCATTTAATTCATTAAAGGCAAAGGATATTAAAAGCTTTGCACTTTCTAAGCAATATCCATTACCATGAAACTCTGGTAAGAGAACATATCCAATCTCCCAACTTCTACGTGTAGAAATACATTGCCATATATAAGCTGCTCCCATCTGTACCCCATCTGAACTTCGTTTAATAATGAAATCAAAAACACCTTTTTCTTCAATTCTTTTAGTAAACCTTTCTCGAATACATTCCTTATTAGTTTCAACATGTTCCTCATAACACCATAATTCTGAATTACTTTCTTCATCGCATATAAAATCCATATTTTCCTTTGTTACAGGAACAAGTTCAACAGTTTTACCTTTTAATAAATGATGAATTTGTTTTTTTATATATTCGTTCCCCATCTTTATCCCCGCTTTCATGTTATATAAAGTATAAAAGAAAATATCAAGTAATAATATGTAAAGTTTAATTATAGATGCAAATACACAAAAGTAGCCAGTTCATTTACTGACTGCTTTCTTTTCTTGTGGAGCTACCCTCACCCAGCAAAAAACACAACCGCCTGTAATTCATAGCGCTAATCTTCAACCTTCACAGCTACATTGCCAACTTTATGCCCTTGATCTACATAATTATGAGCTTTGACAATCTCATTCCACTGAAAGGTAGTATCAATAATTGCCTTTATATGTCCCTTCTCCAATAGTTCAGCTAAAAACTCAAGTGCCTTATATGTGTTCTTGGCATTCCCTTTTACAGATGCATAGGTACCACCTGATTTAAGTACCTTTTTACATGTAGATTTCTTATAGAGTCCTACTGCATCAAATACCATATCATACTTTTCATTAGAAGAGGCAAAATCATCTTTTGTATAATCTATAACATGATCTGCACCTAAAATTTTAACCAAATCAACATTTCTAGTGCTTGTAACTCCTGTTATGAAGGCACCATAATATTTTGCTATCTGAACAGCAAATGTTCCTACACTACCTGAAGCACCGATAATTAATATCTTCTTGACTTTCGAATTTTCAATGCCAAGATCTCTCAGAAAACCAATTGCTGTAATGCCACCAGTAGGACTAACCGCCGCTTCTTCAAATGTGATATTAGAAGGTTTCTTAATTAAAGCTCCTTTTATAAATTTACCTTCTACCTGAACTGTCATATACTCTGCATAGGCACCAAACTCAAGACCTGCAAAAGCCATTACTTCATCACCAATTTTGTACTCTGTCACTGCATCGCCTACAGCTTCAATAACACCAGCACATTCAAAACCAAGTACTGGATACTTCTTAGGTCTCAAAATACCATTATGCAATCGTACCAATACCGGATCTGCCGCTCTCATTCGAATATCCCCGTGAGTCACTGAAGTAGATATAATGCGAATTAAAACTTCTTTGGACTTAGGTGCTGGTTTAGCTAATGTTGTATAGGTAAGTACTTCTGGTCCACCATATGATTTATAAATAATTGCTTTCATCATATCACTCCTTGCCTTTTTGGGTATATAAATATATGTAATTATTATTCATCCATCATTTCATTTATTACTATAACTTCAGAAAGAGCATATCGAATACGTTAGACTATCTCAATCTGATAAGTGTAATTAGTTACACTTTTATTAATAATAATTTTTCTTCTGATAAATCCCAATCAGATTTTAGCACCTCAAATAAAAAAGATTACAGGTACCTGATACAGAAGAATTTCTTCCGAATCGAACTTGTAATCTTAATCATTAAAATGCTATAAACCATTATTCCTTTCTCAAAATATCTAATGTATGTGCACTTGCTCCCAACAAATCTGGTCTTTCACAGGTAGAAAAATGATAATTAAGAAAAAGTTGAAATGTATCTTCATCCATAGCATTCAAAACAGATCGCATATAATTAGCTGGTCCATCCGCTGCTATTAATTTTATCCTTTGTAGTCTTACCTCCTCATTTAACTTATTAATATCTTCAATCCTTACATAATCATATAAATCTTTTGGTTCCGATATAACATGAAAATCATCGGTAAGTTTCCCATTATCAATACTTGCACGAATATTATTTTCCTTAAAACCATATGTTAATACACTATATTCATTCATACAATATGCTACTAAGATGACACCTCCAACTTTCGTTACTCTTTTTGCCTCTTGTAGCGCTTTTACTTTATCCTCAAATTTATATAAATGGTACATTGGTCCAAACACCAACGTCATATCAAAAGTATTTTCTGAAAATCTTGATAAATCTAATGCTGTTCCCTGCATTGCTTTTACTGTGCTTCCTTTTGACTTTAAAATACCTAGATTGTGCTTCACAAGTTCAATTGCAGTAACATCATAGCCTTCATTTGCTAATTGTACAGAGTATCTCCCCGTCCCTGCACCAACATCTAAGATTTTTGCGTTCTCATTATTTTCTAGATACTCATGAATATACTTCATGGAAGTGATATATTCAACTTGCCCATATTTTCTTGTTAATCTTTTGTCCTCGCAAAATTTATTATAATATTTTTCCAATTCCATTGTCATATATTTATGTTCCTCATCTATTCTATATTTGAAATTATTTAACGGAAAATTTTTTCCGTACCGAGTATTGGCTTTTTCTTTTAAATATTAATTATTCTAAACTATAAAACCATATAATGCAAGACTAATAATTAAAAATATGGCTGTTGTTACATTTTTTCTTTTAACTAACTCTTCTTTTGTATATTTCTTATTTACAAAGTTCTTGATTTCTATTCTTTCTCAAACAATAAATCCCAATCATCGTATAAACAAATGCAAGGCCAAATCCAAATTCTGTAGTTATATATTTTGTTATTCCATAATTTATAGCAATTACATCAAAAACAAATTGTGAAAACATATTATGACTTGCATGTAAAATGGCAGCTGTCCATAAGCTTCCGGATTTAATTTTTATCCATACAGTTACAAAGGTAATAGCAATCATAGAGATAAATACCATAAGTAAGTTATACCATATTGGAGTGCCTTCAACATTATAGGTTGAAAAGATAATTATAGGACAATGCCAAGCAAACCAAATTACACCTACAATCATGGAGGTCTTTACATACGAATAATCCTTTAAAAGCTCCGAAGTTAAAAAGCCTCTCCATCCTATTTCTTCTCCTAGAGCTGCTATGAAATTAAATGCAAATATTATTGTTGGTATCATTAAAATTACAGTTCCAATTGGTCTATGATACAGTTCTGACAGTCTATGAAAAGATACTCCTCCAATTCCCGTAATCCAAACTATACCATAAACCATAAGGCAAGCAAAGAAAGGAATAAAATAACTTATAGCTAAGTATTTTATTTTACCAAGCTTCCATCCAAAGCCTTTAATATTTTTATTGAATATTAGTTGAGTTATTATAGAGCTAACCGCTGGAACCCACATCAAACCTAGGGAAAGTATGACGCTCAGCGAACCTTTAATAATTAAATAATAAAATGTTGAAGATAGCATAAAGTTGATAATTAAAAATGTTGTTACTTTTTTTAGACTGTTTTTCACAATATCACTCCTAAAAATTATTTATATAATATACGTCTAAATAAAATATACAACACTAGTCTTAACCCTGTTTAAAGTTAACCTTAATATAACCTAAAATTTTAAGTAGGAAGATAAATATCAAATAATGTTTTCTCCTTTGAATTACTTGATAGTATTATGGTTCCGTCATGCCTATCTATAATCTTTTGGGTAATCGCAAGTCCAAGGCCACTACCTTCAGATTTTTTTTCTTTAGACTTTACAAAAGGCTCAAATATTTCTTTTTTTATATCTTCCTCAATACCTTTTCCATCATCACTAAGCTTTAAACGCACAACTCTATTTTCTAAACAACATGAAATCCCTACAGTTGTACCTGCTTCATTATATTTTAAACTATTGCTTAAAATATTAGAAATTGCTCTTTTCATAAGCTTTGCATCAAATTTAAAGAGTATTGGCTGTTCACTAATATTAATTTCTAATTTAAAACCTTTATTCCTAAATTCCTCATAATATTCCCCAATAAGACATCTTAGCCACTCACTAAAATTATTCTCTTTTAAATCCAGACAATATCCTGAATCCTCAAGCTTTGAAAGCTGAAATAAATCCTCAATAAGCAAAGCACTATATACTGCTTTATCATGTATTATATTTAAATATCTTTCTTGTTTTTCCAAAGTTATATTTTCCTCTAATACAAGCTTTGAAAAACCTTGAATAGAGGTTATTGGTGTTTTTAAATCATGGGAAATATCTACTAAAAGCCTTTTTTTGCTTTCATCTGTTTTTTTCTTTTCTTCTTCAACCTCTTGAAGTCTTTTTGCCATTTTATTAAACTCATTTTCCACTTCTTTAAGCTCCTTTATTTCCCCTATATTTACTCTAGTGTCATAATCAAGCTCCTTCATTTTCTTTATACCATCAACAAATCCCCTTAGAGGCTTGGTTATAAATCTTGAGCTTATACGGCTGTACACATATATCCCCAATAACAAATACAAACAGATAAATAAATATCCGATTCCTTTGATCTTTAAAGCAATAGCAATATCTTCTTTTTCATAAAAACTAGGATCATACACTATTTTATGTGAAATCTTTCTTTTATCTATTTTTAATAGGAATGTATAGGTTTCGCCATTTTTTCCTTCTACCAGAGCTATTTCACCTAAATATGGTTTTTCTACTGAGTATGTTTCTGAAGATGAAACTAGTTCTAATAATTGTTGTTCTGTATATTGCATTATACTGTCTTTTTTTTGCCCCTTTATATATATTACCTTTTTATTTTCATCTATAACCTCTGCCCATCCCCCGATTTTTTCCATGAATTCTATCTTAATTTTATCAAAATCCTTATTGTAAGCTGATGCTAAATTAGTATAAGCTAAGGGTTGATCTTTATAGATAATCTTCTGAACTATAAAATATGTAGATACAGATGCTAATTTAAGAACTACAAACAATATTGCAAAGGTTATAAGATAATTAATAATAAGAAATCCTTTAACATCAAATTTTTTCTTCATAATACTAATTCTCCTCAAGTACATACCCAAGACCTTTTATTGTTTTAATAAACTTTGGTTTCTTTGGATTATCCTCAATTTTTTCTCTTATCTTACTTATATAAACCATTATAATACTTTCATCTCCCAGATAATCCTTCTCCCATACCTGTTCAAACAACTGAGCTTTAGTAAAAACCCTATTTTTGTTTTTCATTAAAAAAGCTAAAAGCTTGTACTCAAAAGCAGTAAGCTCCATATCAATATTATTTTTATAAACTCTACAAATTTTTTCATCTAAGTTTAAATCACCAATAGTTGTTATACAATTCACTTCATCATTATTATTAAATATTGAACTTCTTCTTAAAAGCGCCTTAACTCTTGCAACAACCTCCATAGGATTAAAGGGCTTTGACATATAATCATCAGCTCCTAGAAATAAGCCATCAATTTTATCCATATCTTCACCTTTAGCTGATAAAAATAATATAGGTATGCTGCTTTTTTGTCTTATTCTTCTTAAAACCTCTTTACCATTAAGACCAGGCAGCATTACATCCAGTATTATAATAGATATGTTCTCTTTTTGAAAAATCTCCATTGCTTCTTTGCCATTATAGGCTTTGAAGGTTTTATAACCACTATTGCCCATATAAAAATCTAAGAGTTCTACAATTTCTTCTTCATCATCCACTATTAAAATTGATTCCATTTCATTTTCCCCCAAGTGCTTCATTATTAACATCTTATAAGTTTAATTCTATATAATTGAAAATTATCCTTTAATTCTGCAAATACATATAAATTTTCTTACAAATCCCTCAAACATTTTTAGGCATTATAATATCCAATAAGCCTTAGTGTTACACTAAGGTCAATATTAAATAGAATTTAGTTACTTGAAAAGCAAAAGGCCCTGTGAAAATCAATTTCACAAGGCTACTACACACCATATATTGCAAAAATTGGGTCCATATTTATACTTCTTCTTGTTTAACCTCTGCTTGAAATGGTACATATTTTTCAATAGGTATTTTGAAACAATCCATTTTTTCCACTTCGTCAAAAAATTGGTCTATGGAGTTAAAGTCATATGTCCATAAGTTTGTTTCTAAGTCTTTTAATTCTGCATTAGGCTTAAAGTATATTGTAAGCCTTAATTGTTCCATATGGTCATATTCTCCATCTTCCTCAATACTAAATTGCCTTACAAATTCAAAGTGAAATAATTTTTCTCCTGTAAAGTCGTACTCTCCACATTGAAACAATAGAGAGTCATCAGCACAGTCTACTTTGACATTTGAAAATTTCTTAAAAGTCTCCCATGCCAATTTGGGATTAGGATTATTAATGTCAAAGCCTGACTCGCTTAACATTTCGCTTAAAACTCCTTCGGATTCATATACTTCTATCATTTTTGCCCTCCTCTTAAATTTCAACTAATTCGTCATTACTTACATTTGTAGACTAAAGTATATTATATACTTATTGGGTATTTTTGCATATAAAAAGATAGTTATTTCCAACACTAGTCTTTAACATAGCCGTCAAATAAATATTAATCCTACTTATACAATTTCCTCACTCGCTGTTAACATCATTAGCAATTTCCACTAGCTACTTAACACATGGTTGTAACGTTAATTACCTTGAGTAACTTCTTTATATCGGTTTGAGTTAAAGGCTAGATATACCTTTAAATAGCGTATTCATAACATTACTTGTTAATTGTAGTCTTTTAGCCATTTTAACACCTCAAATAAAAAAGATTACAGGTACCTGATACAGAAGAATTTCTTCCGAATCGAACTTGTAATCTTAATCATTAAAGTGCTATAAACCATTGATAACTAATATTCAATACTTAATAAGCAAAGCGCATCTGCACTAGCTTTATGACCTACATCATTCATATCCTTAGACTCAAAAGCTTTCTCAATTGTATTGATAGGTAATTGACCAAGCCCCACTTGAATTAATGTACCTACTATTACTCTTTCCATATTTAACAAAAATCCATTTGCTGTCATCGTAATAATAATTTCATTTCTAGTTTCGCTTACATCGAGAGAAAGTAGTTTTTTAATTGAGTTCCTTGTTTTCTTATTAGTAGTAAAAGCTAAGAAATCATGTTCACCTACAAGGTACTGTGCAGCTTTTTTACTTTTAGCTACATCTATTGTTTGATTCATTAAGTTAACATATTGTCTTTCAAACAAAGGACGATTAGGAGCATCTTTCTTCCATAATCGATATTCGTAAGTTAAACTTTTCATTAAATATCTACTATGAAATCTTTCATCAACAGCTTCTACTGATAATATAATAATGTCATCAGTTAAATATTTTTCGAAATAATCAAAAATTTCTTTTTCGCTTAATCTATTATCTGGTGCTATAAAATTAACAATTTGCCCTTTGGCATGTACCCCAGCTTCAGTATTAACCGCACCAATAACCTCTACCTCTTTTTCATAGAGCTTTGATAATATCAATTCTAACTTACCTTGAATACTCTTTTCCAAGTTATCTTTTGATTTATTATACCCCATATATTTTCTACCATCATAGGCTATCATCATCTTATAATTTTGCATTTTAATCCTCCTTTTCCTAAATACCAATCAATACATTTTATCATATATTAAGATAGGTTAATATATGTAAACTTAGTTATTGGAAATTCTTTATCAGGCTTACTCTCTTTAGAAAAAAATCTCTTATTTCTATTAATTACACCTCTAGGCATATACTTCCCCTGTTTAAACTTTTGATTCAGCCTATATTTACAGAAAACTGTCATCATTTATGATACGGTTCATCTTGTGTAAAGCTAAACTTCCTTACAAATGGTAAAAGCCCTCAACATTCCTGTCGAGGGTTTCATTGGTGGAGGCGCGAGGAATCGACTCCCTGTCCGAAAGCTTCCACTTGCCTTAACTTTATCTTATCTCTACAATTTCGCCATTATTTTTCAAAATACTCTTCTCTGGAATATAGCCCCTTACAGAACTTAATGGATAAACAATACTATTTTTTCCTATTACTGTCCCTGGGTTTAAAACTGAATTACACCCTACTTCCGCTAAATCGCCTACAATTGCACCAAATTTCCTTAAACCAGTTTCAATATTATCTGTACCATATTTTACTTTTACTGGTGTTCCATTTGACTTTAAATTGGAGATTATTACACCTGCCCCCAAATGGGATTTATAGCCTAGTATTGAATCACCAACATAATTATAATGGGGAACCTGCACTTTATTAAAAAGTATTGAATTTTTAATTTCAGTTGAGTTTCCAACTACAACACCATTCCCAATGATAACATTTTCTCTAATGTAAGCGGAATGCCTAATTTCGCAATTGTAACCGATAATCGCTGGGCCTTTTATAAGAACATCTTTTTCGATAGTAGTGCCTTTACCAACCCATACAAATTCCTCTATTCTTTCAAAATCGCTTGGCAGATTTTTTGCGTATTCAAAAATGAAATCCTTAATTTTTATAAGAGCTTCCCAAGGGTACTTAACCCCTTCAAATATGGCCCTTGAATCTAATTCTTCAATGTTAAATAGTTCTTCAACGGAAATGTTCATCATAATCCTCCCCTAATTTATTTCGTCTTTATCTAAAAAGTCGAATCAATATATCGTTTAAATTATACCATGTAATTACAATAATTCAAATCGAAACAGAATACCCCATTTTGTCCCATTCATAGTACATTAATTTGTTATATATAGTAGGAAGAAGTATTCTGCTGTTAAGGAACATAAAGTCCATTTGCTACCTAAAAATAATAAGTACTTACTTTCTCAGTAAGTACTGCTCTTTCAAACCCATCTCTTTACAGCCCAATATTTTTGCATTAATCATCAATCAAATCATATGATAGAAAATTATTACTCTCTATATTTATATTGTACCATATTTATCCAAAAAACAACAGACTGTTTTTATCCCTATTTTTGTTATACAATAGAAATGTTGTTTTTTGAAAGTAAATACAGTATTTACCTAAACTTGCTTGAGAAGAAAAGTTGCCAAGGTATCTGTATATTATTAACAAATAGCTTATTAAAGAATTTTTATTATAACGAAAGGGTTGGTGTGGCATATGACAAATTCTGTTATCGATTGTTTAATGGACCATAGATCTGTAAGGAGGTTTAAGGAGCAGCCAGTACCAGAAGAAGTATTGGAAACAATAATTAAAGCAGGAACAAGAGCCCCTTCCGCTGGTAACTTACAAAATTATTCTTTCATCATTATTGATGATGAAGAAATTAAAAGAAAACTTGAAGCTATGGATGGGTTTAATAAAATAAGTAAAGCACCGATTATAATTGTAGCATTAGTTGATACTTTCAGAATACAAAGATGGTTTAATATCAACAACTCTAAAGATTATAGCTTAAATCAATCTTCT
>Ga0316601_100000421_pt1 | contig 17850 bp, 11 predicted proteins | sample OWC_soil_day5_no_FD_207663 | JGI IMG/M metagenome (GOLD analysis project Ga0316601, IMG submission 207663) | Wetland soil microbial communities from Old Woman Creek delta, Ohio, United States - OWC_soil_day5_noCT | ecosystem: Environmental > Terrestrial > Soil > Wetlands | place: USA: Ohio... | reverse complement strand
TCTGCCGCGCCTGAGCGTCGGCCCGCTGCGACCGGGCTGAGACAATCGTTCGGATGAACCAATGGCTGGTGCCCGCGCTGCTGGGGCTGATCCTTCTGCTTCTGCTGTGGGTGGCGCTGCGCCGCGACGACGGGCGTGCCCTGAAGGCACTGGGCGACAGCCTTCAGCAGGCCGCCCGTCAGGACGCCGAACGGCTGGAACGTGAACTGCGCGCCGAAGTGCAGGACAGCGCGCGCGGCACGCGGCAGGAACTGGCGGGCACGATGTCACTGTTCCAGCAGACCTTGCTGGCGCAGAGTGGCGACGTCGCGCGCACGCAGAACGAGCAGATCGACTCCTTCCGAACCCAGCTGGCCGCCATGCAGCAGCAGGTGAGCGACGCGCTGCAGGGCGCAACCCAGGCGCTGTCGCAGCAGAGCCAGTCCGCCCGCGATGCGCAGGACGCTGCGCTGAAGCGCCTTGCTGACAGCCTGGGTGAACAGCTGCGCGCCCTGTCGGACGCCAACGAGCGCCGCCTGGGCGAGGTGCGCACCGCGGTCGAGACGCGGCTGGGTGCTTTGCAGGAAGGCAACGAGAAGAAGCTCGAGCAGATGCGCGCCACGGTCGACGAGAAGCTGCACGCCACGCTGGAGCAGCGCCTGGGCGAGAGCTTCAAGCAGGTGGCCGACCGGCTGGAGCAGGTGCACAAGGGCCTGGGTGAGATGCAGACGCTGGCGCGCGATGTCGGCTCGCTCAACCGCGTGCTCACCAACGTCAAGACGCGCGGCATCTTCGGTGAGGTGCAGCTGGCCGGACTGCTGGAGCAGGTGTTCACGCCCGAGCAGTACGCCACCAACCTGGCCACCGTGCCCGGCAGCAGCGAACGCGTCGAGTTCGCTATCCGTCTGCCCGGGCAGCGAGACGACGGCAAGCCGCTGTGGCTACCGATCGACGCCAAGTTCCCCCGCGAGGACTACGAGCGCTTGCTCGAGGCGCAGGAGCGTGCCGATCTGCCGGCCATGGAACTGGCGGCCAAGGGCATCGAGACGCGGCTGCGGCTGGAGGCCCGGACCATCCGCGACAAGTACATCGCGCCGCCGCACACCACCGATTTCGCGATTCTCTTCGTGCCCACCGAGGGCCTGTATGCCGAAGCCTTGCGCCGGCCAGGGCTGGTGCAGGCGATGCAGAGCGAACACAAGGTCATGCTCGCCGGCCCGACCACGCTGCTGGCCACGCTGACCAGCCTGCAGATGGGCTTTCGCACGCTGGCGCTGGAAAAGCGCAGCGCCGAGGTCTGGGAAGTGCTGGGCGCGGTGAAGACCGAGTTCGGCAAGTTCGGCGAGGTGCTGGCCAGGACGCGCAAGAAGCTCGAGGAAGCCACCCACACCATCGACCAGGCGCAGACGCGCACCAACGTCATGACGCGCCGGCTGAAGTCGGTGGAGGCGCTGCCCGAGGCGCGCACGCTGCAGTTGCTGCCCGGCGTGGCGGACGACGACGGGCCCGCCGAGGCGCCGCGTGACTGAAGGCTCCGGCGCCGCGCCGGCCCGTTTCGGCCGGATGCTGCTGGCGCTGATCCTTGGCCAGATTGGCCTGCATGCCACGATGGCCGGCGTGCGCATGGCCGCACCGCTGCAGGCGCTGCGCGACGGCCACAGCGCCTGGAGCGTGGGCGTGCTGATGGCGCTGTACGCCGCTGCGCCGGTGCTGCTGTCGATGCACGCCGGCCGCATGGCCGATCGGCTCGGCTACCACCGGCCCGTCTACATCGCCATCGGCCTGTCGCTTTTCGGCGCCTTGCTGGCGGTGGCTTGCACCTTCGTCGGCCCGGCGGCGCGCTTCGCGCTGCTGTGCGCGTCGGCGGTGTTCGTCGGCAGTGGTGCCAACATGGGGCTGATTGTCATCCAGCGCCGCGCCGGCCAGGCCGTCAGCACCAGCACCGAGCGCATGCGGATGTTCAGCTGGCTGGGCATTGCGCCATCGCTGTCCAATGTGGTCGGGCCGGTGGCGGCGGGTTTCATGATCGACGCCGGCGGCTTCCGCGCCGCCTACGGGCTGATGCTGGCGCTCCCGCTGGTCACCTGGTGGTGCGCCCGGCAGATCCCGCGCGATGCGGAGGATCCGCAGCGGACCCGTCAGGCGCAGCCGCAGAGTTCCTGGACACTGCTGGCCGCACCCGGCCTGAAGCGTCTGCTGGTGGTGAACTGGGTGCTGTCGGCCTGCTGGGACGTGCACATGTTCGCGGTGCCGATCCTCGGCTTCGAGCGCGGCTTCAATGCCACCACCATCGGCCTGATCGTCGGCACCTTCACGCTGGCCGTCAGTGGCGTGCGCCTGCTGATCCCGCTGTGGGCCCACCGCATCAGCGAGATCGCCTTGCTGCGCGCGGCGATGGTCGGCACGGCCATCGTCTTTGGCCTGTACCCACTGGCCCATTCGCCCTGGTTGATGGGCGGCTGCGCGGTGCTGCTCGGCCTGACGCTGGGCTCGGTGCAGCCGATGATCATGACCACGCTGCACCAGCTGACACCCGCGGGGCGCTACGGCGAGGCCATTGCGATGCGCTCGATGGTGATGAACGCGTCGAGCACGGCCATGCCTTTGCTTTTCGGTGCGGCCGGCACCGCGCTGGGCGCGGCCGCGCTCTTCTGGCTGGTTGGCGGCGCGGTGGCCTCGGGATCCTGGGTGGCGCGGCGCCTGCCGGCCGGAGAAGCGGCTGGGCCCTAGAAGCGGATGCCGGCTGGCGCGGGCGGTACGGTCGGTGCGGCCGCCGGCGCGCTGCGCACGGGCGCCGATGCGGCGGCCAACGGCGCCGAGGCCGGCCGCGGGGCGCTGCGCACCACCAGCGGGGTGGCCGGCGAAGGCTGCCAGTTCTTCGGCAACTTCGATTCACGCGGATAGCCGGCAGCATCCAGATAGGAGGCCCATTCGCTTTGCGACAGGCCGCGCAGCGCCTGCGCGCCGATGGTCAGCGACGGCACGGTGCGCGCGCCAAACACGCGTTCCATGGCTGCGGCGTCGTCTTCGCTGACGATCAGCTTCTCGGTGAAGGGCACGCCGCGTTGCAGCAGCAGCTGTCGACCGGCTTCGCACGGAGGACAGTCGGTGGCGCCATACAGCGTCACCGGGTAGCGCGTCGCTGTCTGGCGCAGCTCTTGTGGCAGACCGTCCTGCGGCGCGGGTGCTTCGTTGACGCCGGATCGATTGATCGTGGTCACACGCGACGCGGTGTCGCTGGGCGGGCGGTCGGTGTAGGTGATGCGGCCATCGGGGCCAACCACCTTGTACAGCGCGGCAGCCGGCAACGCCAGGCCGGCCAGCGCTGCGGCGATCAGCGCCTGGCGCCATGCGGAAGTCTGGAAAGCGGCTTCGGGTCTCATCGGCGGGCGGCGTCGGGTTCAGGCGCCATGCGGCGCGGGCGGGCAGGCAGGTTCAGGCCATGCCCTGGTGCCGCAGCAGCGCATCGATGCGCGGCTCGCGCCCGCGGAAGGCCTTGAAGTTGTCGATCGCGGCGCGGCTGCCACCGACCTCCAGGATCGTCTGGCGATAGCGGCGACCCGTTTCGGGGTCGAAGACACCGCTTTCCTCGAACGCGCTCCACACATCCGCCGACAGTACTTCAGCCCAGCTGTAGCTGTAGTAGCCGGCGGCATAGGCACCATCGAAGATGTGTGAAAAACTGTGCGCAAAGCGGTTGAATTCAGCCACCGGTGCCAGCGCAACCTGCGTGCGCACCTCGTTGGCCACCTGCAGCAGCCGTGACTCGGCACCGTGCTCGCGATGGATGTGCAGGTCGAACAGCGCGAACTCCATGTGGCGCAGCATGCGCAGACCGCTGTTGAAGTTGCGCGCCGCCAGCAGCTTGTCGAACATCTCGCGCGGCAGCGGTTCGCCGCTGTCCACATGGGCGCACAAGCGCTGCAGCACGGGCCATTCCCAGCAGAAGTTCTCCATGAACTGGCTGGGCAGTTCCACCGCGTCCCATTCGACACCGGACAGGCCCGAGACCGACAGCTCGTCCACCTGGGTCAACAGGTGGTGCAGTCCGTGGCCGAATTCGTGGAACAGCGTCAGCAGATCGTCGTGCGACAGCAGGGCCGGGCGCGCCTGGCCGTCATGCACCACCGGTGGCGCGAAGTTGCACACCAGGATGGCCACCGGCAGCTGCATTCCATGCCCGTCGGGCCGGTGCCAGCGCTGCTGGGCATTGTCCATCCACGCGCCGGAATGCTTGCCCGCTCGCGCATGCAGGTCCAGATAGAAGTGGCCGATGGGCACGCCGCTGCGGTGCAGGCTGTAGTAGCGCACGCTGTCGTGCCAGGCCGGTGCGCTGTCGGGGAGGATTTCAACATCGAACAGGGTCTGGGCGATGTCGAACAGGCCCTGCAGCACGCGCGGCTCGGTGAAGTACTGACGCAGTTCGGTGCTGCTGAAGGCGTAGCGCGACTGCTTCAGTTGCTCGGCGGCGAAGGCCATGTCCCAGGGCTGAAGATCGGGCAGCGCCAGCTCGCGCGCAGCAAATTCGCGCAGTTCGGCCAGGTCGCGTTCGGCGAAGGGCCGGGCGCGCTGCGCCAGGTCGGCAAGGAAGTCGTGCACCTGCGCCGCCGATTCGGCCATCTTCGGCACCAGCGACAGCTCGGCATAGCTCGGGTAGCCGAGCAGCCGGGCCTGCTCCTGGCGGAGCGCCAGCAGCTCGCGCATCAGCGCGCTGTTGTCCAGCTCGGCGTCGCCCAGCTCGCTGGCCCGGGTGACATGGGCTCGGTACAGGCGCTGCCGCAAGGCGCGGTCCTGTGCATGCTCCATCACCGGCTGGTAGCACGGGTCGTGCAGCGTCAGCCGGTAGCGCGGGCCGGGCTCGCCAGGTGCCGGCTTCAACCGTGTGGCCAGGCGCACGTCCTGGGGTACGCCGACCATTTCGGCTTCATCGGCCACGTAAGCAAAACGGTCGGTGGCGTCGAGCACGTTCTCGCCGTAGCGCTGCTGCAGCTCGGCTGCGCGTTCCTGGATCTGCGCGAAGCGCCCGCGTGCCGCACCTTGCAGTTCGGCACCGCCGAGCACGAACTCGCGCAGTGTGTGCTGCAGCGCCTGGCGCTGTGCGGGGTTCAGCGCGTCGGCGGCGTCCGCGATCTGACGGTACTTGCAGTACAGCGCCGGGTCGGCGCCAAGCCGGGTGTAGAAGTCGGTGATGCGCGGCAAGGCATCGTGGTAGGCCTCGCGCAGCGCGGGCGAATCTGCCACCTCGCACAGGTGGGTCACCGCGCCCCAGGCCCGGCCCAGGCGTTCGATCGGCACGTCCAGCAACAGCGCGAGAGCCGGGTAATCCGCCGGCACCTGCATGCCTGCGGCCAACGCCAGGGCGCTGTTTGCGGCAGCCAGCAGCGTGTCGACGGCCGGACCCACGTGGCGGGCCTCGATGCGGTCGTAGGCCGGCAGGCCCAGCGCCTGCATCAACGGGTTGGACGGATCGGCGTCGCCGTGCACGGCGTTCGGGCCGGGATCAGACCGAAGCACGCTCGGCGGCCTCGAGCGTGTTCACCAGCAGCATGGTGATGGTCATCGGCCCGACACCTCCCGGTACCGGCGTGATCCAGCCCGCTACCTGGCGCACCGCCTCGAAGTCCACGTCACCACAAAGCTTGCCGTCCTCGTTGCGGTTCATGCCCACGTCGATGACCACGGCGCCGGGCTTGACCATGTCGGCGCGCAGCATGTTGCGGCGGCCGACGGCGGCAATCACGATATCGGCCTGGCGTGTGTGAACGGCCAGGTCGGGTGTGGCGCTGTGGCAGACGGTGACGGTGGCGTTGGCCTGCAGCAGCAGCAGCGCCATCGGTTTGCCGACGGTGTTGCTGCGACCGATGACCACCGCGTGCTTGCCGCGCGCATCGATGCCGGTGCTTTGCAACAGCTTCATGCAGCCATAGGGCGTGGCCGGGCGCAGGCCCGGCAGGCCGGCCACCAGGCAGCCGGCCGAATGCACCGAGAAGCCGTCGACGTCCTTGGCAGTGGCGATGGCGGCGATGACCTTCTGCGGGTCGATGTGGCGCGGCAGCGGCAGCTGGATCAGGATGCCGTGCACGCTGGCATCGGCATTGAATGCGGCGATGCGCGCCAGCAGTTCGGCTTCGCTCAGGCTCGCGTCGTAGCGTTCGAAGATCGAATGCACTCCGCATTCCTCGCAGGCCTTGATCTTGTTGCGCACGTAGACCTGGCTGGCCGGGTCGTCGCCGACCAGGACGACGGCCAGCGCTGGGGGCTTGCCGCGCTCGCGCAGGGCGGCAGCCCGCGCCGCCACTTCTGCGCGCATCGTGCGGGACAGGGCCACGCCGTCGATCAGCTTGGCAGTCATGGGCAAAGGAGCGATCGCTTCGCGTTCGGAATCGAGACGGCGGCCCGGGTCAGGCCTTGCTCTGCGCGCCCAGGGCGATCTTCAACAGATCGGCCACTGTATTGGCATTGAGCTTTTCCATGATGTTGGCGCGGTGCGCCTCCACCGTCTTGATGCTGATGCCCAGGTCGTCGGCGATCTGCTTGTTCAGCCGGCCGGCAACGATGCGCTCCAGCACCTGGGCCTCGCGCGTGGTCAGCCGGCTCAGCAGGGCATCGCGGCTGGCCTGCTCCTGGTGCTGGCTGAAGGCGCTGCGCGCCTGGTCCAGCATGCGCTCCACCAAGCCGAGCAGCTCTTCTTCCTTGAAGGGCTTCTCGATGAAATCCATCGCGCCTTTCTTCATCGTGGTGACGGCCATCGGCACGTCGCCGTGGCCGGTGATGAAGACAACCGGCAGCGGGCTCTTGCGCTCGAGCAGCCGGTCCTGCAGTTCCAGCCCGCTCATGCCGTCCATGCGGATGTCGGCGATCAGGCAGGCCACCTCACGGGGGTCGAAGCGCGACAGGAAGGACTCCGACGAGTCGAAGCACTTGACCCGGTAGTCCTTGCCTTCGAGCAGCCATTGCAGCGAATCACGCACAGCCTCGTCATCGTCGACGACATAGACAGTGCCCTTCTTGGGAATCAAGCTCATTCAGGAGGCCACGATGGTGTTCGGGTTGGGATCGCGCTGCGGCTCGGCTGGCGGGCTCGTGACCTCGCCGCGGACGTGGACTTCGACCGGCAGGGTGAAGGAGAAACGGCACCCCGAAACGGCCTCGCCATTGTAGAGGTTCTGCGCGCGCATCCGGCCGCGGTGCGACTCGATGATGCTGCGGCACAGCGACAGGCCGATGCCCAGGCCTTCGGCCTTGGTCGAGAAGAAGGCTTCGTACAGCCGCTCGATCACCTCGTCCTTCAGCCCCGGGCCGGTGTCGGTGACGCTGAACTCGATGATGCCGCCTTCGTCGGGCGTGTGGCGCGGCACGACACGCAACTCGATGTTGCGCCGCGACGCCGGCAGTTGCGCGCTGTCGATGGCCTCGGCGGCGTTCTTCAGCAGGTTCATCAGCACCTGCTCGATCAGGATCGGGTCGACCTCGAGCGGCGGCAGGCGCTGCGCGACATAGGTGCGGATGGCGACGTTGCGGCGGCGCAGTTCGATGCCGGCCAGTTCGACCGCGTCCTCGACGATCTGCCGCGCATGCGCCGGCTGGCGCTGCGGCTCGCTCTTCTTCACGAAAGCTCGAATGCGGCGGATGATCTGCCCGGCACGCTCGGCCTGGCGCGCGGTCTTGCGCAGCGCCGCCAGCAGGTCGGCCTTGTCGATCGAATCGGCGTCGACGCGCGAGACCATGCCGTTGCAGTAGTTGGTGATCGCCGTTAGCGGCTGGTTCAGCTCGTGGGCCACCGACGAGGCCATCTCGCCCATCGTCACCAGCCGGCTGGTGACCTGAGCGCGGTCGGCCTGCTGCGCGGCTTGTTCCTCGGCGCGCAGTCGCGCGGTGATGTCGGTGGCGATCAACATCTGCGCCAGCCGGCCGTCGGTCCACTGCAGGTAGCGCGCGCGCACGTCGAACCATTTCTGCAGCGGCGCGACGAAGACCTCCCGCGGGTCCGAACCGGATTCGGTGAGCTCCTGCGTCGGCAGCCCGGACAGGGCGTCGGTCATGTCCTCGGCATCGGCGACGAAGGCCGAGCTGTCCAAGTTGCCGGTGAGCAAAGCATGGCCACCGGAATCGGCGCCGAACCACAGCCGGTAGGAGCGGTTGGCGAACAGCAGCTCACCCTGCGGCACCGACAGCACGGACACCGACGCGTCCAGGCCTTCCAGCACGGTGGTGAAGCGCTCGTGCGAGGCCGACAGCTGATCGCGGATGCGCTTGGCCTCGGTGATGTTGGTCATCGAGGTCATCCAGCCGGTCTGCTGGCCGCGGGGGTCGATCAGCGGGGACACGTACATGCGCGCGTCGAACAGCGAGCCGTCCTTGCGCATCACGCGCACCTCGATGCCGCCGGCCGGGCTGCGGCCGCTGAGCTCCTGCTGCAGCAGGCGGCTCATCTCGTCAATGCGGTCCTGCGGCCAGTAGGGGAAGGGCGGGGCGCGGCCGACCAGTGCCGCCTCGGAAAAGCCGGTCATCGCGCAAAAGGCTGCATTGACGTAGGTGATGCGGCCTTCCCGATCCATGGCGCGCATTCCGGTCAGCATGGAGTTCTCCATCGCGCGCCGGAAGTTGGTCTCCTGTACCAGCGCGGACTGGATCTGCGCGCGCCGGCGCAGGTGGCGCCAGCTGCCCAACAGCATCCATACCGTCAGCACCGACAGTGCCACCACCATCCAGAACAGCGTGTTGCTGATCAAGCCGATCGAGGTGCGGTAGCCTTGACCACGCAGCAGCAGCCCGTTGACGGTGGGCGCCAGCGGCAGGTCGTAGACGATTGGCGTGTGCTGGTTCAGCTGCTGGCCAGGCATCGGTGTGACGGTGCTTGCCAGGACACGCTGCCCGTCGTCGACCACACTCAAGGTGTGTCGATTGGCAAGATCGGGCGGCACGAAGTGCCTCAGCAGGGCCTCCACCGAATACTCGACCATCAGCACGCCGGCCGAGGTGTTGCGTGCCACCAGCGGCACGTGCATCTGAAACACTGCCACTCCCATGTTGTCGGCGAAGGCGCGCGAATACACCGGCTGGCGCATGTCGCGCGCCTGCGTGAAGGCCAGTTCGGGCGGGTTCTGTACTCGGGTGTTGGGCAGCGAGGGGTCGGTGGCGTCGTTGCCCGGCCAGCTCTCCTCCCGGTACATCGTGGCCCAGCGCCCAGCCTTGCGTTTGCGGTTGTCGTCCAGCCAGGCCAGTTGGGTGACCGCGGGGCGTTCGCGCACGAAACCCTGCGCCTGGCCGACGAAGTCATCGATGTCGGTCTCGCGCCGGACCAGTTCGCTGGCCATGCGCACCAGTTGCTCCTGGTTCTCGATCAGGTGCAGACGCAGTTGCTGCTGGACGATTTCGGTGTCGCGCTTCAGCGATTCGGTCTCACGCTCGACTTCCTCGTTGCGCAGGTACCAGAAGGCGGAAATGATCGCCGCCAGGAACAGCAGCACCGATATCAGTGGCGCCAACGTGACGAAGCGGTCCTGGCGGGCCGCCGGCTGGTGCACCCACCAGCGGCCCAGCAGACGGCGCAGGCGCACCCATACCGTGGACAGCGCAGGGGTCTTCACGGGCGTCGATGCCATGAGGTGGATTATCGGAGGCCGTCGCGCTGGGCTGCTGGTGCCTTCATCGCATTCTTGGATTCCACATAATGAAACTAAATAACACTATTTGAAATTTAGAACGAGATATGCGACACTGAACTCAACTGCAAGAATGTCCATTCAACAGACAAGAGAAGGAGACACCATGTCCGCTTTGCCCGAATCCGTTCGCGACACCGCCGCCGACGACTCCGACGCCCTCGAAACCCGGGAGTGGCTGGACGCGTTGACCGCGGTCATCCAGTCCGAGGGTCCCGGCCGGGCGCACTTCCTGCTTGAGCGCCTGATCGAGGAAGCACGCCAGACCGGCATCGACATGCCCTTCTCGGCCAATACCGGCTACGTCAACACCATCGAACCGGAGGACGAGGAACGCAGCCCCGGCAACCTCGAGCTCGAAGGACGGCTGCGCGCCTACATGCGCTGGAACGCGATGGCGCTGGTGGTCAAGGCCAACCGGCTGGAGCCGGCCGACGGCGGCGACCTGGGCGGCCACATCAGCTCCTTCGCGTCGGTGGCGCACATGTTCGCAGCCGGCTTCAACCATTTCTGGCATGCCGAGAGCGAGGGCCACGGCGGTGACCTGCTGTACATCCAGGGCCACAGCGCACCGGGCATCTATGCCCGCGCCTACATGGAAGGCCGGCTGAGCGAGGAGCAGCTGCTCAACTTCCGCCAGGAAGTCGACGGCAAGGGCCTGTCGAGCTATCCGCACCCGAAGCTGATGCCCGAGTTCTGGCAGTTCCCGACGGTGTCGATGGGCCTGGGGCCGTTGATGGCCATCTACCAGGCGCGCTTCCTCAAGTACCTGCACGCCCGCGGCATTGCCGACACCGCCAACCGCAAGGTCTGGGTGTTCTGTGGCGACGGCGAAATGGACGAGCCCGAATCGCTGGGCGCCATCGGTCTGGCCGCGCGCGAAAAGCTGGACAACCTGATCTTCGTCATCAACTGCAACCTGCAGCGCCTGGACGGGCCGGTGCGCGGCAACGGCAAGATCGTGCAGGAGCTCGAGGGCGAGTTCCGCGGTTCCGGCTGGAACGTCATCAAGCTGCTGTGGGGCAGCAACTGGGACCCTCTGCTGGCGCGCGACAAGGACGGCGCGCTGCGCAAGATCATGATGGACACGCTGGACGGCGACTACCAGGCCTTCAAGGCCAACGACGGCGCGTTCGTTCGCAAGAACTTCTTCGGCCGCGACCCGCGCACGCTGGAGCTGGTGGCGAAGATGAGCGATGCCGACATCTGGGCGCTGCGCCGCGGCGGTCATGACGCGGGCAAGGTCTATGCCGCTTTCCACGCCGCCAACAGCCACCAGGGACAGCCCACCGTGTTGCTGGTCAAGACCGTCAAGGGCTGGGGCATGGGCGGCGCCGGCGAAGGCAAGAACACCGCACACCAGACGAAGAAGCTCGGCGACGACGACATCCGCTACATCCGCGACCGCTTCAACATCCCGATCAGCGACGCCGACCTGCCGAAGATCCCGTTCTACAAGCCGGCAGACGACACGCCGGAGATGAAGTACCTGCACGAGCGCCGCCAGGCGCTGGGCGGCTACCTGCCCAAGCGCCGCACCAAGGCCGACGAGAACTTCACCGTGCCATCGTTCGAGACCTTCAAGCCGGTGCTTGAGGCCACCGCCGAGGGCCGCGAGATCAGCACCACCCAGGCCTATGTGCGTTTCTTGAGCCTGCTGCTGCGCGACAAGGCGCTGGGCCCGCGCGTTGTGCCGATCCTGGTGGACGAGGCGCGCACCTTCGGCATGGAAGGCATGTTTCGGCAGATCGGCATCTACAACCCCGAAGGCCAGAAGTACACGCCGGTCGACAAAGACCAGGTGATGTATTACCGCGAGGACAAGGCCGGCCAGATCCTGCAGGAAGGCATCAACGAGGCCGGCGGCATGTGCAGCTGGATTGCCGCGGCGACGAGCTACAGCACCAACAACCGCATCATGGTGCCGTTCTTCGTCTACTACTCGATGTTCGGCTTCCAGCGCATCGGCGACCTGGCCTGGGCTGCCGGCGACATGCAGGCGCGTGGCTTCCTGCTCGGCGGCACCAGCGGGCGCACCACGCTCAACGGCGAAGGCCTGCAGCACGAGGACGGCCACAGCCACATCCTGGCCGGCACCATCCCCAACTGCGTGACCTACGACCCGACCTTTGCGCACGAGGTGGCGGTGATCCTGCACCATGGCCTGAAGCGCATGGTCGAGAAGCAGGACAACGTCTTCTACTACCTGACGCTGCTCAACGAGAACTACCCGATGCCGGGGCTGGTGGCCGGTACCGAAGAGCAGATCATCAAAGGCATGTACCTGCTGGAAAAGGGTGCCGAACCGGCGGGCAAGGGCGCCAAGGCGCTGAGCGTCAACCTGCTGGGCAGCGGCACCATCCTGCGCGAATCGATCGCCGCGCGCCAGCTGCTGGCCAGCGACTGGGGCGTGTCGGCCAATGTCTTCAGCTGCCCGAGCTTCAACGAACTGGGCCGCGACGGCCAGGACTGCGAGCGCTGGAACCTGCTGCACCCGACCGACAAGCCGCGCGTGCCCTACGTCACGCAACAGCTCGAGCCGCATGCCGGCCCGGTGGTGGCCTCCACCGACTACATGAAGAACTATGCCGAGCAGATCCGCGCCTTCGTCCCCAAGGGTCGCGCCTACCGAGTGCTGGGTACCGACGGCTTCGGCCGCAGCGACTTCCGCAGCAAGCTGCGCGAGCACTTCGAGGTCAACCGCCACTACATCGTCGTCGCCGCACTGAAGGCGCTGGCCGATGACGGCCAGCTGCCGGCCGCCAAGGTGGCCGAAGCCATCAAGAAGTACCGCATCGACGCCGAGTGCGTGAATCCGCTGGTCGCCTGACCCACAACAACAAAGGAGACGAACATGGCCCTGGTGGAAGTCAAGGTACCGGACATCGGCGACTTCAAGGATGTCGAGGTCATCGAGCTGCTGGTCAAACCCGGCGACGCGGTGAAGGTGGAGCAGTCGCTGATCACCGTCGAGAGCGACAAGGCATCGATGGAGATTCCGTCGTCGCATGCTGGCGTGGTCAAGGAGATGAAGATCAAGCTCGGCGACAAGGTCGGTGAAGGCAGTCTGTTGCTGGTGCTGGAGGCCGATGCGGCAGCCGCGGTCCCCGCTGCAGCAGCACCAGCGCCCGCCGCGCCCGCCGCCGCGGCGCCTGCCCCGCCGGCAGCCGTCGCACCGGCCGCTGCCGGCGGGCTGGTGGACATCGTCGTGCCCGACATCGGCGACTTCGACGAGGTCGCGGTGATTGAGCTGCTCGCCCGGCCGGGCGACGCCATCAAGGTCGAGCAGAGCCTGATCACGGTCGAATCGGACAAGGCCTCGATGGAGATTCCCTCGTCGCATGCCGGCGTGCTGAAGGAGCTGAAGGTCAAGATCGGCGACAAGGTGTCCAAGGGCACGCTCATCGCCGTGCTGCAAGCCTCGGGTGCGGAGGCGGCTGCGCCGACTGCGGCAGCGGGTGCTGCCGCACCGGCCAACACCGAAGCGGTGGCCGCGCCGTCGCCGCGCGAGGCCGCGGCGGCGCCCGCCGCGGTGGCAGCGCACCAGCCGACGGCGCCCAACGCGTCGCTGCCGCATGCCTCGCCGTCGATCCGCCGCTTTGCGCGCGAACTGGGCGTGCCACTGGCGCAGGTCAAGGGCAGCGGGCCCAAGGGCCGCATCACGCAGCAGGACGTGCAGGGCTTCGTCAAGTCGGTCATCGCCCAGGCCTCGGCACCCAAGGCCGCCGCACCGGCAGCGGCCGGCGGGGGCATCCCGGGCCTGCTGCCCTGGCCGCAGGTGGACTTCGCCAAGTTCGGCCCGGTCGAGCGCAAGGACCTCAGCCGCATCAAGAAGATCAGCGGCGCCAACCTGCACCGCAACTGGGTGTTGATCCCGCACGTCACCAACAACGACGAGGCCGACATCACCGAGCTCGAAGCCCTGCGCGTGCAGCTGAACAAGGAAAACGAGAAGTCCGGCGTCAAGCTGACGATGCTGGCCTTCGTCATCAAGGCCGTGGTCGCGGCGCTGAAGAAGTTCCCCGACTTCAATGCCAGCCTGGACGGTGACGCGCTGGTCTACAAGCAGTACTTCCACATCGGCTTTGCGGCGGACACGCCGAACGGCCTGGTCGTGCCGGTGCTCAAGGACGCCGACAAGAAGGGGCTGCTGCAGATCGCCACCGAGATGGGCGAGCTGTCGAAGAAGGCACGCGACGGCAAGATGGGCCCGGCCGACATGAGCGGCGGCTGCATCAGCATCAGCAGCCTGGGCGGCATCGGCGGCACGCATTTCACACCGATCATCAACGCGCCGGAGGTCGCGATCCTGGGCCTGTCCAGGGGCTACCAGAAGCCGGTGTGGGACGGCAAGACCTTCCAGCCGCGGCTGACCTTGCCGCTGTCGCTGTCCTATGACCACCGCGTCATCGACGGCGCCTCTGCGGCGCGCTTCAACGCCTACCTGGGCTCGGTCCTGGCGGACTTCCGCCGCGTGCTGCTCTAAGGAGAACGGAACATGGCACTCATCGAAGTGAAGGTTCCGGACATCGGCGACTTCAAGGACGTCGCGGTCATCGAGCTGCTGGTCAAGCCGGGCGACCGCGTGCAGCTGGAGCAGAGCCTGGTCACCGTCGAAAGCGACAAGGCCTCGATGGAGATCCCGTCCTCGGCGGCCGGCGTGGTCAAGGAGCTGAAGGTCAAGATCGGCGACACGGTCAACGAAGGTTCGCTGCTGTTGCTGCTGGAAGGTGAGGGCGCAGCCGCTGCCGCCGCTCCGGCGGCGGCCCCCGCGGCACCACCGGCTGCTGCACCCGCCGTGGCCGCGGCACCGGCAGCCAGCCATGCCGGCGGCGCTGACCTGGAATGCGACATGCTCGTGCTCGGCGCCGGGCCGGGCGGCTATTCGGCCGCCTTCCGTGCCGCCGACCTGGGCCTGAAGGTGGTGCTGGTCGAACGTTATGCCTCGCTGGGCGGGGTGTGCCTGAACGTCGGCTGCATCCCCAGCAAGGCGCTGCTGCACGTGGCCGCGGTGATGGACGAGGTCAAGCACTTTGCCGACCTGGGCGTCAGCTTCGCCGCGCCGGTGGTCGACCCTGCCAAGCTGCTGGCCCACAAGACCAAGGTGGTGGGCAAGCTCACCGGCGGTCTGTCCGCGATGGCCAAGATGCGCAAGGTGACGGTGGTGCGCGGCTACGGCAGCTTCATCGATCCGCACCATGTGCAGGTGGAGGAAACCACCGGCGCGGCGCAGGACAAGACCGGCAAGGCGCAGACCATCCGCTTCAAGCAATGCATCATCGCCGCCGGCTCGCAGGCCATGCGCCTGCCCTTCCTGCCGGACGACCCGCGCATCGTCGATTCCACCGGCGCGCTGGAACTGCGCGCCAGCCCCAAGCGCATGCTGATCGTCGGCGGCGGCATCATCGGCTTGGAGATGGGCACGGTGTACTCCACGCTCGGCGCGCGGCTGGACGTGGTCGAGATGCTCGACGGCCTGATGCAGGGTGCAGACCGCGACCTGGTCAAGGTGTGGCAGAAGATGAACGCGCCGCGCTTCGACCACATCATGCTGAAAACCAAGACCGTGGGCGCCGAGGCCACGGCGGACGGCATCCTGGTGCGCTTCGAAGGCGAGGGCGCGCCCAAGGAGCCGCAGCTCTACGACGTGGTGCTGCAGGCCGTGGGTCGCAGCCCCAACGGCAAGAAGATCGGCGCCGACAAGGCCGGCGTGACCGTCACGGACCGCGGCTTCATCCCGGTAGACCAGCAGATGCGCACCAACGTGCCGCACATCTTCGCCATCGGCGACATCGTCGGCCAGCCGATGCTGGCTCACAAGGCGGTGCACGAGGCGCATGTGGCGGCCGAAGTGGCGGCTGGCGACAGCAAGGCGCTGTTCGACGCGCGTGTCATCCCGAGCGTGGCCTACACCGACCCCGAGGTCGCCTGGGTCGGCCTGACCGAGGACGAAGCCAAGGCCAAGGGCATCAAGCTGAAGAAAGGCCTGTTCCCGTGGACGGCGTCGGGCCGGGCCATCGCCAACGGCCGCGACGAGGGCTTCACCAAGCTGCTGTTCGATGCCGAGACACACCGCATCCTCGGCGGCGGCATCGTCGGCACGCATGCCGGCGACATGATCGGCGAGGTGGCGTTGGCCATCGAGATGGGCGCCGACGAGATCGACATCGGCAAGACCATCCACCCGCACCCGACGCTGGGCGAAAGCATCGGCATGGCGGCCGAGGTCGCCCACGGCAGCTGCACCGACCTGCCGCCTGCGCGCAAGTAAGTCGGTCCCGCAGCGCCGCGAATAGCGTGCCCTTGGCACGCCGTGCAGCGCTGCCCTCCACGCGGTGCTCAAGTCGGCCGCAGGGGCGTCGAAGTCCCTGCGGCAGCTCCGACCGGCCGCCGGCTGGCGGGGCCGCGTTTCCGGCTTCTGGCTGCCGACACCTTGCACCCGACCCGACGCGATCGTCCGACGACTTGTGCGCGCATGCGTGCCACGGGCCTGCGCGCGCTGGCCTGCGGCCTGGCGCTGCTGGTGGCCGTCACCGCAGGCGGCGCGGACGAAGTGCGCATGCAGCGCAGCGCCGCAGGCATCGGGATGCAGCCCGAAGTGACGCTGCAGCAGCTGCGGCCGCTGCTGCACAGGCTGCGTGCGCTCGAACCCGTCGCCCAGCTGCGCGCCATCAACCAGTTCTTCAACCGCCACATCGAATTCGCCACGGACTCGCAGGTCTGGGGACAGGTGGACTACTGGGCCAGCCCACTGGAGTCGATGCAGCAGCGTCGCGGCGACTGCGAGGACTACGCCATCGCCAAGTACTTCAGCCTGGTCATCGGCGGCATGCCGGTGGCGCGGCTGCGGCTGGTGTACATGCGCGCTCAGATGGACGACGGCCCGGCGCAAGCGCACATGGTGCTGGCCTACTACCCGACTGCAGACGGCGACGCCCTGATCCTGGACAACCTGGTCGACGAGGTGCTGCCGGCGGCGCAGCGCAGGGACCTGGTTCCGGTGTTCAGCTTCAACAGCGACGGCCTGTGGCAAGGCCTCGGCACGGTAGGCGCCGGGAACCCCGCGGCGCGGCTGACACGCTGGCCCGAGGTGCTCGCAAAGGCTCGTGCTGAGGGCTTCCTTTGAGCGAAGATCGCGTGATGAGCTTGGTCCGCCAGGTCTGGCTGATGCTTTTTGGCGTGCTGTTGTTCGCGCTGGTTGGCGGTGTGACCACGCACACGCTGGTAGCAAGGCAGTCGCTGCGCCTGCAACTGCAGGCGCGCAACCACGACGGCGCGATGATGCTTGCGCTGGCCCTGTCGCAGCAGCCGGGTGATGCCGCGCGCATGCAGCTGATGGCCGAGGCTCGGTTCGACACCGGCCACTACCGCCGGCTTCAGCTGGTGCGGGAGGACGGCAGCCTGATCTTCGAGCGTGAATGGCCCGAGCGGCCCGCTGCGGCGCCGCACTGGTTCGTGCAATTGCTGCCGGTGGCAGTAGAGCCGGGCCTGGCCGAGGTCACCGATGGCGGGCGGCGGATCGGCCGCCTGCAGTTGTGGCACCAGACCGGCTGGGCCGTGGATGCACTGTGGACCGGCTGCCTGCGGATGGCCGGTTGGCTGGCCGCACTGAGCCTGGCAGCAGCGGCCGTCGCCGCGCTGGCGGTGCGCGCCTGGCGCCGGCCGCTCCTGGCCACCGTGGCCCAGGCCCAGGCGCTGGAGGAACGGCGCTTCATCATTGCCGACGAGCCGCGCGTGCCGGAGCTGCGCCAGCTGACGCGCAGCATGAATTCGGTTGTGCGCCGCCTGCAGGCGGTGTTCGAGCAGCAGGCGGCCACGCTGGAGGAGCTGCGCGTGCAAGCGCAGACCGATGCCGTCACTGGGCTGATGCAGCGGCGCCATTTCCTGACCCGCCTCGACAGCGCACTGGCAGCCGAGAGCCACCGTGGCGCCGGCTTGCTGCTGGTACGACTGCGCTACCTGGAGGCGATGAACCGTCGCCTCGGCCACCAGGCCACCGACCGGTTGCTGGCCGCGTTGGCGCAGGTGCTGCAGTCCTACCCGCGCCACGTGCAGGGGGCGCTCGCCGGGCGCCTCAATGGCTCGGATTTCGCGCTCTACCTGCCGGCGTCGGGCATGGCCGAGGAAAGCGCCCGCTCGCTGCTGGAGGCGCTTCGCGCCGCGTTGGCCACGGTGGACCGTGAGGCCGACTTGGCCGTGGGCGGTG
>Ga0316601_100000419_pt1 | contig 17927 bp, 21 predicted proteins | sample OWC_soil_day5_no_FD_207663 | JGI IMG/M metagenome (GOLD analysis project Ga0316601, IMG submission 207663) | Wetland soil microbial communities from Old Woman Creek delta, Ohio, United States - OWC_soil_day5_noCT | ecosystem: Environmental > Terrestrial > Soil > Wetlands | place: USA: Ohio... | reverse complement strand
ATCGCTAAGTATAACCTTGCTGAAAACCCCTATTGCCTCTTTATATTTTTTATCTTTCATTAGTTGTAGAGCTTTTTCGTAATTCTCCTTAGAAGCCTCTAATTCTTTTAATGAACTAATATTATGCTTTAGTTCTTTTTCGTCTATGTCGGGATTAATTGCTGCTATTTCCTCTAAGAGTTTTTCTGCTTCTGCTACCTTAACTTGAACAATATATATATTAATTAAATCTTCTCTGGCTTCTATGTTTTTACTATCAATATCTATCACTTCTTTTAATACATTTTCAGCCATATCAAGCTTTTTTGTATCCATATAGGCCTTAGCTATACCCAATCTGCCAGCTATAGTTTTAGAATCAATTTTTATTGCCTTTGTAAAGGCAATGATTGCTTCTTCGTATTTATGTTCTTTTAAGTATTTGTTACCTAGTTTAAGTTGCCTGTCTAGTTTATGTTTAGGTGTATTATATGAATATGCAAGTCCACCTATAAGAAGCAGAAATACTATACCAAATAAAGTTATAACTACTTTTTTGTTCAAGAAAATACCCCCCTTTTATTAACATACTGGGTACTCTATGATAGATCATTTCACTGACTAGAGCACCGATGAAAATCTATTTAAGACTTTTATTTACTTATTTTAATAAAAGTAAATTCTATACAATATATGATGGATTTTTCATATTAATCCATAAAATAGTTGTAGAATTCTTCGATTTTAAAAAAATCGCAAAATTTCTAATGGGAAATCATATACTGAAGTGATTATGCAAACTTTTTATTATGAATATTTTTATAAGGAGAGAGGTGGGGGGACCGGTGTTGTTTAACAGTAAATAAAGGTAGGCTGCTTTATATAAATGAATTGGAAGATATAAAGTTATATGATTTTGGATGTGATAGCATTGTAGTATAGGTAAAAAATAAGGATGCAAGTCACAAAGAGCTAAACTAAAAATTATAGTAAACTCTTCCGTGTCCTAGCATCCTCTGTTATTTCAGTGTTAAAAATCTCTTTTCGTTAATCTTCTAAGGTCTTTTGTGGCTTCCGTACATAAAAAAATCCCACATGAAACTTTGTTCATGTGGGGGGGATAGAGTGAATAAAATGGTAATATCTAAATTTTAGGTAATTACTCTGATTTTAATTCGTTCATACAGTTTTTACAAATATTTTTTCCTCTATAATTAACAACATCTCTAGCATCTCCACAGAATATGCATGCTGGCTCATACTTTTTAAGAATGATTTGTTCTCCGTCAACGTAGATTTCTAATGCATCCTTTTCTGCGATATCTAGTGTTCTTCTTAACTCGATTGGAATAACTATTCTTCCTAATTCATCTACTCTTCTAACTACACCTGTTGATTTCATTTTTTTTCCTCCTTATTTTTAAACAACATTCGACAAATTCATTAATTAAATAATAACAAATGTTACATAAAAAGTCAATATGTTTTCTAATATAATTTTGATTTTATTACAAAATTCTTATGTAATTCCATCTAAAGTTAATATACTACCATATTATTCAAATGTCAATACATTTTTTTATTTATATATACATTTTTTTACTATACCTATAAGACTAGATAAATCAAGGTTGCAGGATTGTTTGATGCTCCAAAAGTGTTGAGATTACTTAGGTTTGGCTCTTTAAAAAGCAGGGAAAATAATTGGAAAAAGAAAAAAGTAATTATATGGATATGGCATGATAATATGTCGAAGGCTTGTACACAATTGTTAGATAAATGTAATTTTTAGGGTACAAGCTTTATATTTAGCAATAAAACAACAAAAATATTAGTGGGTTTTTGGTATAAAAGGATAAGTGAAACTAAAATTCTTTGATTTAAGTTAAAAAAATATACCAGTTAAATGAATGGCTGTAAAAAATAAGTAATTTTTTCTTGAATTGTTTAACGAATATTGTGACAAAAGAAATGAAGTGGGAAAAAAGTGTTAAAAATGCAATGAATGAAAAAAAACAAAAAACAATAAAATTGAGGGAAAAACCTTCGTATTTAGAGTTGGATAAATGGTTTGCAAGGAATCTGAAAGTTATAAGCTGATTATTTTTATAAGAACTAATAGAATTGTAGTAGAAAGATAAGAGGATATCCTTGAGCTGTTAAGGGAATACTAAAGGTGTAAGTGTAGTAAAATCAAGCTTTCATGGTAAAAGTAGGTTAGATTTTTATAAATTTGTATGCTATAATATATTTTCACTCTATATTCAAAGTATGAATATAGGGGTATATAAGAAGGAGGAGAAAAAATATGAAAATTTTTATTGACACAGCTAATGTTGAAGAGATTAGAAAAGCAGCAGAGCTTGGCGTTATTGATGGGGCTACAACTAATCCTTCATTAATAGCAAAAGAAGGAAGAGATCTAAAGGAAGTTATTGAAGAGATTTGCGGAATTGTTGATGGACCTATTAGTGCAGAGGTTATGAGCTTAGAAGCTAATGGCATGGTTAAAGAGGGAAGAGAACTTGCAAAGATACATAAGAACATAGTAATAAAAATTCCTATGTGTGCAGAAGGGTTAAAAGCAGTTAGTGTTCTTTCAAAGGAAGGAATAAAGACTAATGTAACTTTAATATTTTCAGCTCAACAAGCATTGCTTGCTGCAAAAGCTGGAGCTAGCTTTGTTAGCCCATTCGTAGGCAGACTAGATGATATAGGAAACGGCGGTCTACAAATAATAGAAGATATAGCTCAAATATTTGATTACTATGGAATGGATACAGAAATAATATCTGCAAGCATAAGAACACCAATGCATGTTTTAGATTGCGCAAAAGCAGGTTCACATATAGCAACTATTCCTTACAATGTAATTGTTCAAATGATAAAGCACCCACTTACAGATGCAGGTATAGAAAAATTTGTAGCAGACTACAATAAATCACAAGGTAAATAAGATTTCAGAAAAATAACTACGAAGAATAACTACAAAATGAATTACACAATATAAATAAATTTAATTGTACGAAGAATTACAAAAAATAAATACTGAATGTAGATTCAGTATTTATGAGCACAGTAGGTTAATGATGTAAACGTTGCACATTAACTAACTTTAAACTTACAATTTAATCTGAAAAGATTATGATAATAATTAAGAAAGCAGTACGGTTGTACTGCTTTTTTAATCTTTATAAAGTTGTTTTCGAAGAAAGAAGCTATTCTACCCTTTTCCAATCCCATCGTCTTCTGGGGCTGTTCATGAACTCTTTCACATCTTTTTTTATGGACACATACAAAATGCAAAACCATGTAAGAATAATGGTTAGTAGTGTTCCAACTATAAATGTAGCTCTCTCAAATGTTAATTTTTGGTGCTCCAATTTTGCAATTGATTCAGGGCCGAGAGAGTCTCTTTCTCTAATAAGTGTTAAAATGATATTTTTTAAATCATATCCAAGGGTTGAAAAGTAAATAGAACCAAGGGTTAAAGTTATACAAAAAATTAATAATAAAACATTCTTATAGGGTTCATTGCTTTGTATAAATTTTTTAATATAATTTTTGATAATAAAAATTACCATAAGACAAAAGACTATTGCGCCGGTAATTTCAACAATGGTAGCTCCTATCATGAAATCCCCTCCTTTAATAGGTCGATAGTGATAAATATGAGTTTTTATGTTTATATTATACAACACACATAGTATAAAATAAACATAACTTACAAAAATTTCATTATACTCGATAATATAAGTCTTGATTTTCTGTTATTTTTCATATTTGCTTTTCTTTTTGTTCGTTAAAAATGGCATAGGTTTATATAGTTTTGAGATGGTGGTGGTAAAATATTACTCAATTTCATGTATAATTATAATAAATAACTGCATAAATATTAATAAAAACTATTGCTTATTCATAAGAATTATTCTATAATTAAAAACATCGAAGCAACAAATGTGTTGAGAATACTAGGTTTTGAAGGAGATGGTTTATTATGAGGTGCGATAGGAAGTAAAAAATAAGGATTTTATGATATAAAATTTATACAAAAACATTGCATAAATATGAAAAGAAGAGGAGTGTATTAATATGAAAAAAATAATAGTTGGTATATTAACAGCTGCAATTGCAGCAAGTTTATTCGCAGGTTGTGGTAAGAAAGAGGAAAGTTTAAATTCACTTGATAGTGTAAAGAAGGCTGGAAAGCTTGTAATAGGTTTAGAGGATTCATATCCTCCAATGGAATTTAGAAATGCTAAAAATGAATTAATGGGTTTTGATATAGAACTGGGAGATGAAGTGGCAAAAAAATTAGGAGTTAAAGCAGAGTATGTAAATACAGATTTTAATGGAATAATTCTAGCTCTTAATGCATCTAAGTTTGACATGATACTTTCAGGAATGAGCATTACAGATAAGAGAAAAGAAGCTATAGATTTCTCTGAACCTTATGTAATGGGTGGACAAGTGATAGCAATAAAGAAAGGTAATGCTGCCATTACTAAAGCTGAAGATTTAAAAGGTAAAGTGGTAGCTTGCCAACTTGGTTCAATAGGAGATAATGTAGCTTCAGCAATGAAGGAATTAAAAGATGTTAAAAAGTATGACAAAATAACAGAGGCTTTCCAAGAGCTTTCTGCAGGAAGAGTAGATGCTGTTATTATGGATGCTCAAGTTGGTGGATATTACACTACACAAAAACCAGGAGAATATGAAGTTTTAAATAAAGTTATAAGCGAAGAACCAATGGGCATGGGCTTTAAAAAGTCTGATAAAGAACTAAAAGCAGCAGTGGATAAAGCAATTGATGAGCTTAAAAAGGATGGAACACTTTCAAAGCTATCTGTTAAATGGTTTGGCTTTGATGCATACAAAAAATAACTATTAAAGAAGGGTGCGGGGTTATATGGACATTAATGTTTTAAAGGAGATGTTTCCTGTTATAGCGAAGGGTAGCTTTATAACAATTGAATTAACAGTATTAGCTGTGTTTTTAGGAAGCATCATTGGAATAGGAATAGCGTTATTAAAATTAGTTAAAAATAAAGTGATTTATAGTATAGCATTTTTTTACACATGGATTTTTAGAGGAACACCAATGATATTACAGCTATTTGTGCTTTATTATGGTCTTCCTTCTGTAGGGATAAAATTTACCCCTTTTCAGGCTGCAGTAATCGGACTTAGTTTGAACTCTGGTGCTTATATGGCAGAGATAATAAGAGGTGGAATTTTAGCGGTAGATAAGGGACAGTTTGAGGCGTGCAGAGCTTTAGGATTTACTTATTTTGATACTATGAAAAGAATAATACTTCCTCAGACTATCAGAATAATAGTTCCTTCTGTAGGAAATGAGTTTATAACCTTGTTAAAGGATACATCTATAGTTTCTACTATAGCTATGGTTGAGATAATGAGATCTGCTCAAGTTATTTATGCTTCAACTTTTAAGCCTATGGAAGCATTCTTTGCTGCAGGCTGCTTATACCTATTGTTAACCACAATATTTACAATAATATTTTCATACTATGAAAAGAAACTAGCAGTATACTAGGAGGTAAAAGTCCTAAATGGACTTTTACGGGCACGCTAGCGAGTGGGAACGAGCTATCATAGGGTGCCCAGTGTTTCCGAATGAAAGGAGGAAAGAAAATGTGTATGATTGAAACTAAAAACTTAACGAAAAAATTTGGAGACCTATTGGTTTTTGAGAATATAAATTTAAAGGTTAAAAAAGGTGAGGTGCTTGTTATAATTGGACCTTCCGGCTCTGGTAAAAGCACAATGCTTAGATGTTTAAACTTTTTAGAGGTGCCAAACGGTGGAGAAGTAATCATCGAAGGCGAAAAGTTAGATGCAAAGAATAAAAAGAAAACAAGAAATATAATAGAGAAAATAGGTATGGTATTTCAAAACTTTAATCTATTCCCACACAAGACGGTACTTCAAAATGTTATGGAAGCTCCTATAGTTGTGAAAAAAGAGAATAAAGCTGAGGTTCAAAAAAGGGCTGAAGTTCTTATAGAGAAGGTTGGATTAAAGGATAAAATGGGTTACTATCCATCAAAGCTTTCAGGAGGACAAAAGCAGCGTGTTGCTATAGCTAGAGCACTTGCTATGAATCCGGATTTAATGCTCTTTGATGAGCCTACATCAGCGCTGGATCCTGAGCTTGTTGGTGAAGTTTTAAATGTTATGAAGGAGCTTGCAGCAGAAGGAATGACAATGGTAGTTGTTACCCACGAGATGGGCTTTGCTAAGGAAGTTGCAGATAGAGTTATATTTATGGACGGTGGACAAATCGTTGAAGAGGGAACACCAGAAGAAATTTTTAATAATCCGAAACAAGAAAGAACGAAAGAATTCTTAGGAAAAATACTATAAGGCATATATGTGCCCAAAAACTAAAGAGGAGGATTTAATATGAAAGAGAAAGTTGTTTTAGCATACTCAGGTGGATTAGATACTTCTATAATAGTTCCATGGCTTAAAGAAAACTATGATATGGATGTTATAGCAGTTTGTATAAATGTTGGACAAGGCGACAATATGGAAGAGGTAAAAGAAAAAGCAATAAAGTCTGGAGCGCAAAAGATATACGTAGAGGATTTAACTGAAGAGTTTATAGCAGATTTTGTTTTCAAAGGAGTAAAAGCAAATGCTACTTATGAAGGCAAGTATTTATTAGGTACTTCTTACGCTAGACCATTAATGGCTAAAAAGCTTGTGGAGATAGCTCATAAGGAAGGTGCTAAATATATATGCCACGGATGTACAGGAAAGGGAAATGACCAAGTTCGTTTTGAGGTTGGTATAGCTTCAGTAGATCCATCAATCAAAATCATAGCTCCATGGAGAATATGGGATATTAAATCTAGAGAAGATGCTATAGATTATGCAAATGCAAAAGGCATTGAAGTTCCAGTAACAAAGGAAAAGATATACTCAAGAGACCAAAATCTATGGCACGTAAGTCATGAGGGTGGAGATATTGAGGATTTAAAAAATGAGCACAAGCAAGATATGTATATAATGGTTACTCCTCCAGAAAAGGCGAAGGATGAGGCAACTTATGTAGAATTATATTTTGAAGAGGGTGTTGTTAAGAAGGTTGACGGCAAGGAACTTAATGCTGTAGACATAGTTAAGACTCTAAATAAAATTGGTGGAGAAAATGGTATAGGAGTAATAGATTTGGTAGAAAATAGACTTGTAGGAATGAAGTCTAGAGGAATATATGAAACTCCAGGTGGTACTATAATCTATGCTGCTCACAAGGAGTTAGAAGAAATAACTTTAGATAAGGAAACATTACAGTATAAAATGACTATGTCTCAAAAATATGGTGAGATAGTTTACAACGGTCTGTGGTTTACTGCAATTCGAGAAGCATTAGATGCTTTTATAAATAAAACTCAAGAGAAGGTAACTGGTACTGTTAAATTAAAACTTTATAAAGGAAATATAATGGTTGCAGGCAAGGAGTCACCATACGCATTGTATGACGAAGGTATATCATCCTTTGGAGCAAGTGATTTATATGATCACAAGGATGCAGAAGGCTTTATAAACCTATTCTCTCTGCCAAGCAAGATAAAGGCAATGAAAAACTTAAAGTAGGTGATGTTTTGTGAAGCTGTGGGGCGGACGTTTTAAAAATGAAGAAAGTAAGCTTATGGAGGATTTCAACAGTTCTTTAAGCTTTGATAAAAATTTGTATTATGAGGACATAGTGGGAAGTATAGCTCATGTGCATATGCTTGGAAAATGTAGTATATTAACTGATGAAGAGAGCAATATGATAATTCATGGGTTAAACTCTATACTTACTGACATTGAGGATGGAAGCCTGATAATAGAAGGTAACTATGAGGATATTCACAGCTTTATGGAAATACAGCTTATAAATAAAGTAGGTGAAGTGGGGAAGAAGCTTCATACTGCAAGAAGTAGAAACGATCAGGTAGCGGTGGATATGAGACTATACTCAAAGAATAAGGCTTTTCAGGTGGTAGAAAATGTTGATGGGCTGCTAGAGACTATGAAAAACCTTGCAGAGGAAAGCGATGCTTTAATGCCAGGGTATACGCATCTCCAAAGAGCTCAAGTAGTAACCTTTAAGCAGCATATAATGGCATACTACAGTATGATGAGCAGGGATAAAAAGAGAATTCTTAATGCTATAGATATTTTAGATGAAAGTCCTCTAGGTTGCTGTGCATTAGCTGGAACAACCTATGATACAGATAGAGAGTTTACTGCTGAAAAGTTAGGCTTTAAAAAACCAGTAGATAATTTTATGGACGGTGTAAGTGATAGAGATTATTTAATAGAGCTGCTATCTGACTTTTCTTTAGTAATGATGCATTTAAGTAGATTAAGTGAAGAACTGATTTTATGGAGCAGTAAGGAATTTAACTTTATTGTGATGGGTGATGAATTTTCTACAGGCAGCAGTATAATGCCTCAGAAGAAAAACCCTGATGCGGCTGAGCTTATTAGAGGAAAGACTGGAAGGGTATATGGAGATTTAATGAGTCTTCTTACTACCATGAAGGGCTTACCCCTAGCTTACAATAAGGATATGCAGGAAGATAAGGAGCCTTTCTTTGATGGTGTAGATACGGTTATAAAGTGCCTTAAGGTTATGAACGGCATGCTTTCTACAATGAAGATAAATAAAGAGGTTATGTTTGACAGTGTTAAAAAGGGATTCTTGAATGCTACTGAGGGCGCGGATTACCTTGTGAATAAAGGTATGGCCTTTAGAGATGCTCATGGAGTTATAGGTGCTATTGTTCTATATTGTGAGGAGAAAAATACTCCAATCGAGGATTTAACTTTAGCAGAGCTAAAGAGCTTCAGCGATTTGTTTGATAATGATATTTATGAATTCATCGATTACAAAAATACACTGAAAAGAGGAATTAAAAAGCTTCTTTAAATTACAGTAATAATAAATGCAGTGATTATACTTTATGGTTTAGGTATAATTGCTGCTTTTTTTAGTTTGTTAGAATTATCAAGAATTGTTGGAGGTGGAGTATTAGGACCTAGGGTAAATTGTGTGAAAAACTCAACTAAGATGGATATAAAGAGAAATGGAAGCAGTAAAAATAATAATAAAAAATGAGTGAAACCATTTACAAATAATGTATTGATATTTAAAAAAATAAAAAAATCTTTTAAGTAATTAAGAAATTTGAAAGGACAAAGCAAGAATGCCATCAACTATTCCACATGTTAATATACAAGTTATACACAAGGTAATTGTGGATAATGTGGATAAAAAATATGTCATAGGCCTTAAAGGTATAGAAACACATAATTCACACTAATCACATAGTTATCCACAAAAACTGTGGAAAAAGTCTTTAAATCTGTGGATATGTGTGGATTAGTGTGGACAATTTTTTTGCATGAAACAAAATGCTTGGCATAAAATCAATTTTAAGAAAGTTTTTTGTTGTCGAAAAATGTAATAATGAAAAAGTAAAAAGAGCATGTACCATTGTACCTTGTTATGTAAAGAATGAAGGAAAGCTAACAATGGTTTATTATAGTGATGGGAGTAAAACCGTTTTGGACTTTTCTCAGTCTAAATATATGAGTACGCTTATTGACACCTAAAAAATTTAATTACTAAGCATAAGGGGGTTTGATGATGAAAGGAAAATATATTACTGTACTGCTGGTAACTGCTTTACTTGTAAGCAATACCGTTTTTACTTCAGGGTGCCGAAAGGAAGTAGTGAAATCAAAGGATGTTACTAATTCAGATCCAAAGGTACTATCAGAGTTGAAGGATGATGGGAAGGAAATTGAAAAGGAGAAGGGAGAGGTTTCTGTTACTAAGTGTTCTGATAATATGGGGATGAAAATCTTTCAAGAAGAAGCAGCTGCTAAAAGATCTAAAAATGTTATTATCTCACCAATCAGTTTGTTCACTGCTCTTGATATACTGACAAATGGTGCAGATGGAGAAACGAAGAAGCAGATGAAAGATGTGATGGGGATTAATTCCTATACAGATGACAGTTTGAACAGTGAAATGAAAAAATTAATTAATGGCTATAAAGCGGATGATAATAACCGCAGACCTGGGTTTATAAACATATATAATTCGCTGTGGCTTGATAAAAAGTTTCAAGTTAAGGATAGTTTTATAGAGAAGTCTAAAGGGTTCTATAATAGCGAAATATATAAACAGGATATGAGTGATAAAAATGCTATAACAAATATGAATAAATGGATAAGTGAAAAAACAGGAGGATTAATTAAGAATCCTATTTCCCAGCTTCAAAAAAATACTGTTATGACTGTATTCAATGTGCTTCACTTTAAGGGCAAATGGACTAATCCTTTTGATAAATCAAAAACTCAGGTAGATAACTTTAAGCTGTCTTCCGGAGAGTCTGTTAAGGTAAAAATGATGAATGGACAGAGGTTTTTAAATTATTATGAGGATGGCAAGGTACAGGCAGGGGTTTTTGAATATTACAATGGAAAAATGATTGTTTTGCTGCCTAAAGGAGATATAGATAATTTTATTGCAAGTCTTAGTACTGCAGATGTACAAAAATATGAAAAGAAGGCTGAAATGTATATAACCAAGGTTAAGCTGCCGGTTTTTAATGTAGAATATAAAGATGACCTAAATGGGGTTTTAATGAAGATGGGAATGACGCTGCCTTTTGACGCTGCAAAAGCTAATTTTAATAATTTACAGAATTCTAAAAATCCTCTTTGGATAGACAAAGTAATCCATGATTGCGTAGTGTCAGTAGATGAAGAAGGAACAGAAGCAGCAGCACTAACTGCAGAGATGCTCTGCGGCAGTTCAAAACCACCTGAAGAAGTAAAAGAGTTTTACGTAAATAAACCTTTTGTCTTTATGATTCAGGATAACATAAACAACTCTATACTATTTGTGGGTAAGGTAGAGAAGCCGTAATAAAGCTTACGTAAATCTTAATTTTAGCGGATATGTAATTCCGGAGTATAACTATTAAAATAGGCGACAAATTGGACTAATGCTGAATTTTCCTTAAATGTGTTTTAAGGGGCTGTATGTTGGCAGTTTAAATACTGCTAATGTACAGCCCTTTTGCTCTGCGCTATAAGGATTCATTATATTCTACTGATACCATTCTTGTATTACATATTTCTTAGTTTTCTGGTTTGATAAAAAGGTTCAATATGTTTAGTTTATGAAGTTAATAAGATTGTTTACAAAATAATACATATTACAATATAATTGGTATTGTATACTGAACCTTCCCAAAACCAGATTAAAAGCTTGAAGCAATTAATAAGAGTACTTAATTCACAATAGGTGTGGCAAAAGTATTTATACTTTTGCCACAGTCCTTTTTCAATTTACTTCGATTTGCTGTGAAGAATCCTAAAGAATTACAGTAAAAGTAGTCTCAAACAAAGGTAAAACAAGAAATTGATTATATTTTTTAATAGTAAGAAGGGTGGAAATAGTGTGAGTGTTTCAGGAATAAAGGATGTTTTAAAATTAAGAGATATTAAGGCAATAAAAAAAGAGATTTTCAACTCAATCAAAATGATTATTTTCTTTGGAGGTATGCTATTAGCAATGAATTATGCAAAAACGTATTCAATTACTATGCTGACATCTATCATATGTGTAATACTAGGTGTGATATTCTATGGTATTATTACAATTGTACAAATAAATAAAGATATGAGAGTGTTCTTTTTATTTGAATCAGTTTCCCTCTTTATTACATCAAATATTTTTTTAGCTATAGGCTTGACCTCATACTATGCGTATCTTGGTTCTAATAATGTATTATTTGGTTGTATATTATTTTTTACAAATTTTTTCGTAGCTTTTCTTGCCTATAAGGCTTTTAGGAAAATAATATTAAAAAATCTTCAAGTGAATAAAGGAAAGTTAGTAAGTGTAAGCATAATTTCTATTAGTTCAATTGGATATATATTAGGATTATTTTTATCAAAACAAATGGGACAAGTAGATATTCATATTACAATAATTGTTTTAACGTATATTGTGTCATGTGTAATTTTAATTGCTTCTGCAATCAATTTATTTAGATATAGACTAGTATTTAAAACGGATGTTAAATAGGTTATTTACTAACATCTAATGTTCTTAAATAATTTTATAGGCGGGTGTCTATGCGATAGTCTATTTTTAGTGTTCATTACTCAAGATACTTAACATTTACCATTTTGTACCTCCGCCACACCCTAAATTAGAAGGAAATATCATTTTAACTGAAAAGTCGATATTTTTTTACTTTAAATTAAATTGATAGTAGATGATGAAATAAGGTCAGTTGCATTTTTTCTTCCATATGATTCTAAATATATATCCTAGTATATATCCTAGTATAAATATAGGCAACTGTACAAAGATTAGATAGAAGCTAACACCTTGAAAGGGTGCTGCTTGAACAAAAACAACCATTATGAAGGGCGTAATGTATGGTATTCCCGTTAGGTATAATAATAGGCTTATTAATGGCAAAGCACTATAAATTATACTACCTACTGCTATGGCCTTATAATTTTTAAAGCCAGACAATATTGATATAACTATCCAACCGATTAAGTAAATTACTGAAGCAATTTTGTTTGCATTGGATACTTCCCCTATTTGAGCACCAGGCGTGTAAACTAGTCCGAAAATGCATAGGAAAAGGAAAGTTATCCCCATAAGTATAATAAACCATAGTGATGCTTTTAAAGATTTCATTTGTATTCCCCCTTTTTATAAATATTAATACACCTCAAAATAAGAAAATCTGTAATTTTGAATACAGGTAATCTATCAGTTTGCTTTTTCCTCCTCCCTTACTTATATAATTTCATTAGTTTATATAATATCCACACATATGAGCATTGTACCATATTGCACCATATCTGTCCAAAGTAGGTAAAATAAAATATCCTATCGACCATGGTGTTGAGATACTTACCAAATGAAGCTGTGTCATCACTAGGTAGGCACTTTTGTATATATACTCCTTTTACTTATTATGGTATAATCTGGATAATAATACTAATACGAAAGGATTTGATAATAATTGAATACTGCTAAAATAAAAAAAATTGGAACCAAAAAAATTATATTCCTCATATTTGGAATACTTATTATCTTTTGTATTATCCAGCATTATAGCAATATATCTTTGTTTATTGGAAGCGGAAACTGGACTTTAAAAAATCACAAATATAAATCTACCTACAATGAAACTCAGATCTTATATATTATTAACTACCAAAAACCAATTATGAAATTTAAAGAAGTGACATTTACGCCAAATAAAGAGGTGTCCGTTACCGTTCCCCAAAATTCAAAGTTCATTATATCCTTAAGCGCAAATAAAACAGTATTAAAGAATTGGAGCACAGATGTTAATCTTAATCAAACTGCCATCAAACCTTCTAAAAATATATTTATAACACCTATTTTAAATTTTACTACAGGTAAAAAGGGAGATTCATCAAGGAGACAAAACTTATACTTTGAGCCCTTAAAAAAAGGGGACTATGAATTGAAATTAAATTATAGTGCTCTAGAGAATTCTGTTAGTGAAACTGATTATTTTATACTACTCAATATAAAAGTTGAGTAGAAATATATTAAGATATAGGCTTTTGTTAATTAAGTCTATTGTCGTTTATATTGTTAAAAAAATAAGGGCTATCAAAAGCCCTTATTCCTCTTATTCTTTAGAATTTCTTAAAAGTTAACAATTTCATCAATGTTGTGGGGAAGTATCTCTGTTTCATTGCAATATCCATTTGGATCAGCTAAACAACTAGGTTTAGTACCATTTTTATATTTGCCAGTATTATTATATAATTAACTATACATATTGTACTTCATGAATAATATATGGATTACGAGAAAATGCAACATAGGCAACTCTTCCATCATGATTCAGCATATATCTTACCTTATCTTTTGTGAACTCTTCATTAATTACATTCGGTATATCAGCTTTATCAAACCAGTTTACCTCAAGGCTCTCTTCGCTTGTGGTCAATTCTCCTGCTATTACTTTTCCAGTAAAGCCAAAGCTTACAATACTGCCAATAGGGCTGAATCCATCAGGCTGAGTTCGCTTTCCTATATTGGAATGTACCGCAGTTAAGTTAAGAACCTCTATATCTATTCCTGTTTCTTCTTTAACTTCTCTTTTTAAAGCTTCAGTAAGAGTTTCTCCTCCTTCTACTTGTCCACCTGGAAGCTCCCATCCTCTATCTGGACTTTTCACCATAAGTATTTTTCCTTCAGCATTTTCTATTAGGCCGCCTACAGCCACGATATGTACTGGATAATTCATAAGATAATTCTCCTTCCGTGTCCTCAGTTCTCTCAGTGGTTAAATAATCTTTTCCGTGCCTTCTGTACTATTAAATAGATAAGTTATGTATTTGAGCTATAGTGTTAACTACTGAAAAAATAAGCACTGATGCTAAATTGGCAGTAGCATTGTCTTGGTCAAATCTTGGAGCAACTTCTGCAATATCGAAGCTGATGGTTTTCTTTGATTTTAGTATGTATTTAATAAATTTGATAACTCTTTCAGGATCTAGACCCAAAGGCTGAGAAGCGCTTACTCCAGGAGCAAAGGAAGTTGAAAATACATCAGAGCATATTGTTATATAAATATGGTCTTGCTCATTTATGAAGCTATCTAGCTTTTCAAATACGTGCCAGATATCGCTGTCTATAATATCCTTTGCTAAAATGTATTTAACGCCAAGTCTGTCCGCAGTTTTGAACAAATCAACAGTATTGCTGTGTCTTTGAACTCCAATACAGAAATAAGAATAATCTAATTCTTGGTCTGCGCATATATCTGCGATTTGTCTAAACATTGTTCCAGAGCTGCCGCCGTTTGGGTATGGTCTAAGATCAAAATGAGCATCAAAATTGATTATTCCTATTTTAGGTTTATTATTATTTTCATATAAGTGATCTAACACACCATAATAGTTTCCAAAAGCAGTTTCATGTCCTCCACCTAAAACAATAGGAAAAAGATTTAAGCTTAATACTTTTGATACAACCTTTGAAAGAATGCTTTGGCTTTCTTCTAAAGTAATGTTTTCGCAGTACACATTTCCTGCATCAAAAAGTTGAACCTCCTGTGTAAATAGACAAGGCAGATTAGATAATTCCTCCCTAATACTTTGAGGACCATTAGCTGCTCCAGCTCTGCCTCTATTTCGCTTTACGCCTTCATCACAACAGAAGCCTATAAAGGCAAAACCAAGCTTGCCGGTATAGGGGCGCAGGGTATCATCTCTTAAATCAATTGGCTTGACCCATTGATGCCATCTAAAAGCATCATAATTAGTTTCACTGTCAATTCTTCCTTGCCAAGTAGTTTTATCTATAGGTTTATAGTTTAAATTAAACATTGGTATTCTCCTTTCTATTTGGCTCTTGATAACTTAAAAAGATTCACTCTCCTATGCAAGTTATCAGCAAAAGTCCCTTAAGAGATTTTTTCTGAGTATAGAATATTGAGAATATTCTATACTCAAAGTATAAACGGATATTATTTAAATATCAAGTTTAGGCGATTTTGGTGGAAATCAGGAGTTTCAATTGAATAATCATCAATAACATGGTAAGCTTTTGATAATAATCAGTTAGAAAATTAATATATTTGGAGGGATAAAATGAGTACTGGAATAGTATTGGGGATTGTTGGAGTCATCTTTGCAGGGGGCTTAATTACATATTTTATTGACAGAATAATGAATAAAAAAAATAAAGAACAGCAAAGGGAGAATGGAGCCATTATTCCTTCTGAATGTGGGATATGGAAGATTAGTACATACTCTTCGGTAATAGCTGCGGCAATAACGCTTATACTTGCAGTTATTCTTGCTTTTATGGATGGCAAGGGGCTTGAAGGTACTTTATTATTTCTTTCTTTAGGTGGTTTCTTTATCCTTATGGCTGTTTTTTCATATTTTTATGATAAGCAAAATAGAATTAAGTACACTAATAATGTAAAATCTTAAATTCTAAATTAGTTCTTTATGAGCTCGATGTGAATTGTTTTTTACGTGAAATAAAGCACTTTGCTGAAGTCTACTACTTCCCTAGCAAAGTGCTTTGTTTTATTTCATACAAATTATTCCTCTATACCCTCAAAGGTTGAAACTATAAAGTCAAACTCTTCACCATCAGTTATCTCACCATAAGTATCTTCTGAGATGCCTGGATAATAGTAAAGGATAAACTTCTCACCCTTCATTCTATTTTCAATAATAATATATTGTCTATCTAATTCAGAGTCTTGAAGGGTAGCTAGCACGGTGTATTTATCTGTTCTGCCTGTTCTATCATTTTTCAAATCCAATGTATATTCTTCATGAAAGGTTACATTGATTTTTGAGTGGTCACATTTTTTAATATGTGAACCGGCTCTGCAGCCTAAGCAGCCGTTAAAATTACATTCTGCTGTGCAGTTTAGACATGCACAGTTTTTACAGTTTTCCAGTTGAATAAAGCTTGATTTATTATCGTGCTTATATTCCCTTAATAAATCCGTTGATTTATCGCTATGGAACATATTTAGGAAACCGCCTTTTTGGCCTTCAGCTTCTGCTGCATCTAAAAGATCCATATACTTTTTTAAGATTGGTAGTTTTGCAACATACTTTCTCTTCTTTAAATCTGCTTTTTCAAGAAAAGGGGAGATGTTATCTATAGCATAGTTAACATCTACAAATACCTTTCCCCAGCGGCTGCGTTCTGAATTTACGAATTCTTCAATCTTACTCATTACATCACCTTAGCCTTGTCTGTATTTTGCAAGTTCATCATCTAAGCTAAGTTCTCCAAGCTTTTCAAATTCTTTATCTAAGGAATTATCTACTTTTAGATCAGCCAAACCTTCAGCTAAAGCTTCTTTCTTTTGAATCTTTCTTTCTATGTCATCAAGATTAATTCTGTTTGATTTAGTTTCTACATTTGCAAGAATTTCATTAACCTTTTTGCTAGCTTCTGCATTGTTGTATCTAGCAGCAGCTTCATCTCTGTAGTTTCTAGTCTTTTCAATTTCATTTTCTAATTCTCTTAAGCTGTTTTTAATTGTTTCAGCTTTTTTAGCAGCATCCTCATGACTTTTCTTTAAGTTTTCATAGGATTTATCTGCTTCAAGTTTTTTTGCAAGAGCTTTTTTAGCTAATTCCTCATTTCCTTTGCTCATAGCCAATCTAACCTTTTGATCAAAATCTTTTGATTCTGCAGCAGCGGCATCCATTTTCTTTTCAATTTCATGAACATTACCAAGGATTTGAGCTGATGATAATTTAGCTTTATTTAAGCTTTCTTCCATATCTCTAACTTTTTGATCCAATAGTTGAACTGGATTCTCCATTTCATCTAGTGTGTCGTTTACCTTTGCTCTAAACATATTTGATATTCTATTAAATACTCCCATTAAAAAAATCCTCCTTAAAATTTTATCTTTCTATTAGTGTCTTCTTCTTGATTTTTTAATAAATTTCATTATTACAATAATGATTATGATAAATAATATAAGCTTGAACAGGAAACCTAAAAAGCTGAAGCCGCTTGAGCCGCCATGATAGGATGAGTATCCGTAGCTTCTATGTGAGCCCCAAGGAATTGCTATAAAGGTTCGCTTGGTGCTGCTGTAACTTTTACCGCTAGAAGAGCTACTTTTGCTAGGTGACGACTTTGAATAGCTTCCAGATTTATATCCTCCTGATGAACTGCTAGAACCGCTCTTCGATGAAGTTCCTGAGGAACTTGATGAACTAGAATAGCTTCCAGACTTATAGCTGCTAGAGGAAGACTTTGATGAAGACCCATAGCTTTTAGTTGAAGAATAACTTGACGGTTTACTAAAGCTAGAGGACTTAAAGCTTCCAGACGATGATGATTTAGAACT
>Ga0316601_100000418_pt1 | contig 17931 bp, 11 predicted proteins | sample OWC_soil_day5_no_FD_207663 | JGI IMG/M metagenome (GOLD analysis project Ga0316601, IMG submission 207663) | Wetland soil microbial communities from Old Woman Creek delta, Ohio, United States - OWC_soil_day5_noCT | ecosystem: Environmental > Terrestrial > Soil > Wetlands | place: USA: Ohio... | reverse complement strand
AAGCAATTTGGTATGACTCCTCAGCATTACAGCAAAAACACTCCTCCTTTGAAGCTTTTTATTCCCAATCGAATCCGTGATTATTACCTCACTATCTATGGAAAAGGGGATAATAAAGTGTGTAAGAATGAAAAGGTTAATACTATCTTTGTTCAAGTGATTGATCGTCCTGAGAGAAAGCTAATTTTAAAACGTGGCATTAAGGCCACTCACTATTTTGAATACTGTGAGGAAATAGGCTGCGATAGCGATGTATGGGGCATTCTTTCTAGCATTAAAGAAGCTATGTATGAGCCAGTGGGAATGTGGCTGCCTGAAAGCTTAAGAAAACCTGGAACATCAGAATATATTCAGGGAGTAGAGGTTCCTGCCGATTATTCAGGTGAAGTGCCAGAAGGCTTTGATTTAATTGATTTAAAGCCATGCAAGATGATGGTTTTTCAAGGAACACCTTATGATGATGAGAACTTTGGTGATGCTATAGATGAGGTGTGGAAGGCTATAGAAAGCTATAAGCTAGAGCTTTATGGATTCGAATGGGCATATGAGGAAGCACCTAGATTCCAATTAGCACCTATGGGCTATAGGGGTTATATTGAAGCAAGACCGGTAAGGCTTATAAAAAAATAAGAATAAAAGTGAAAAACCCTAGGTTTGTTTAAAACCTGGGGTTTTTTATTGGTTTCACCATTATATTACTGAGATAGTTGCCTGTTTTTCCATTAAACAAAAAAGAGTAAATTATATATAAAAATTGCAAAATTTGTAGTAGAATTATTATGGGGTTTATCATTATATTAAGGGGGGGCTAGTTTTGGATGAACAATATGTATGTTCTCAGTGCGGCAGTTATCAAGTAGAGGAAGGGTATACAGTACCTCTATGTAAACAATGCAGAGAAAGGTATATTAAATATCCTATACCATGGTGGATAAAAATTATTTCCTTAATCATCGGCGGCATAGTTATATTTTCTCTTTTTAATTTTTCAAAATCTTTTAAAGTTGCAGTAGCTTATGAAAGAGGGATAAAGGCTGAAAAGGACAGAAAATATGTTACTGCTTTAAAACAATATGAAAAGGTTGTAGAAACTTTTCCAGATTCAACAAAGGCATTAACAAAATTATTTATTGCTTATGCTAAAAATGATTATTTAGAAGAAGCAAGTAAGGTTTATCGTAAAATAGAAGGTAGAAAGATATATGATGAGGAATTATTAAAACAAGTTAATGCTACGACCTTAGAGTTAAATCGTATAAATAATTATTCTCCTGAATTAAAGGGAATATTAGAAACCAATAAGAATAATAATGACACACTGCTTAAGCTGCAGGAGTATAGTAAAAAGAAGCCTTCAGACAGTATGGCATATTTATATATGGGCTATACCCTATTTGATATGGGAAAATACAATGAAGCAAAAGAGGGGTTTTTAAGAGCAGCAGAACTAACACCAAATTCATTCAATATAAATTTAAGTTTAGCTGGTGCATATAGACAACTTGGAGAGTATGACAAGGCGATAGCTGAATGTAATAAGGTTTTAAAAGATAACGTAGAAAGTATACAAGCATATTGTACATTATCAAAAATAGAGTTGAAACGTCATAATTATAAAGAAGCTTTACAATTAGCTACCAAGGCTTATGAACTAAATACAAATGATATACATGCTATAAGTAATATTACTATTGTTTATCATTTTAATAAGATGAATAAAGAATGTGATGCCATGTTTGAAGTATTGAAAAATAGAGGATATTATGATTTGGATTTTATAAAAGGAGTTATTGATGGCAAGATAAACATATATGATTAAGAGGAGAGATAAAAAATGCTTATTCCGGGTCAGATTGTTTCATTATTTACTTTTCCAGGAGTAATTGTTCATGAGTTAGCTCATCAATTATTTTGCAGGTTATCAAAGATAGCTGTGTTCGAGGTTTGTTATTTTAGATTTGGAAATCCAGCAGGTTATGTTATTCATGAAACACCAAAGGCTATTTCAAAACAAATAGCTATATCTATAGGTCCTTTTTTTCTAAACACAATTGTGGGGTCCTTAATTGCACTTCCTGCAGTGATACCAGTTATGACATTTAGTGATAATTCTAATTGGTTGAATTATGTATTAATATGGCTTGGGGTATCTATAGCAATGCACTCTTTTCCAAGCATGCAGGATGCTAAGTCAATTTGGACTTTAATTAGGGATAGACAAACACCGATACTACATAAAATTTTTGCAACTCCTTTAGTTGGATTGCTTTATATATGCTCTATGGGTTCAGTTGTATGGCTAGATCTTGCTTATGGGGCAGCGGTAGTGGCTTTATTGCCAAAGTTATTAATAAAGCTTGTAGCTTAATATTATATAGTAAAAAATGACTGTTTTAATACAGTCATTTTTTACCATTACGGCAACTAGAAAACTAGTTATCTAGTTACATTAAAAAACTTCAGTATTCTCTTGGTTTTAAATGTATTCCTTTTTAAAATTATTTAAGCCTATAGGTCAGTTTAGTTAGCTATAATGTAGTGGGAAGGCTTTTGCTCAAATACCTCAATTATATGGGATAAAGGTCCATAAACAATTAGTCTATCACCTTCTATAATTATTTGGTCTTTAGAGATATCTCCAATTGTGGTGTCACCTCTTTTTATAGTTAGAACTCTAATTCCATAGTCTTTACTAATTCTTGACTCTAATAATGTCTTGTTTTTAAGCTTCTTAGGAACCTCGATAATTTTTATCTGTACAATTCCAAATCCGTTGAAATTATCAAGTATTAACATAGGATTTGCTTTCTTACTAAAGATGACCTTTGCGGCTATACGCTTTACAATGCTATCAAAGGTTACCCTAAAAAACGGTATCTTTTTTATTATTATTATAAAGGCCATAAAACCTAATAAATACAAAGTAGCATGAAATGAATTAAAGGTCTTATCCCTTGAAAAGGACAGAACAGCGTTTACCAAAAGAGAAACTACTGCTACATTAAAAATAGTACCAAAAAGCATAATTGTAATAGCGATTTTTCGCCTTTTTCGAGAAGAAACAATTGTTTCACTTTCTGTTGTGGTGAAGCCACAATTTGTAAGAAGTGAAATAACTTGAAATCTAGCTCTGGTATGAGACATGCCAGTAATCATAAAGATTACTGTAAATATTTCAATGATAGTAATATATAGGATAACTAGCAGTAATAATATTAAAAAAACTAAGTCTAAAGACATATTTCCACTCCTTTCACTCGTGCACTGAGTGACTTAAAATGTTCACTTCCGCTCACAAGTCACTCGTCAAAGTTCATTTAGAACTTTGACCTCCTTAGCTTTTAACTATTTATTTCAAATAGTAGCTGCCTCCCAGACTTGCCGGCTTCCTTAATTATACCCATATGCTTAAGGGTATAGGTTATTTTAGTTGCTTTTTTAGGAGAAATTTTAAGTGCCTCTCCTAAGCTTTTATTAGTGAAGGGGTAGGCAAGATTCGCTGGAAGCAATGCACAGAAATCTTCTTTGTGATTAAAATGGAATATATCAATCACCTCAAGGAGTTTTCTATCTACAATACTTATGCCTTTTCTTCTCCAACTGCCTTGTCCATCAGTGCAGCGAATTTCTTCCTGCTTAATCATTAGAACAACAAGCTGAAAATTCTCGTCATTAATTAACTTAGGCATCCTTAAAAGCTCTTCAAAAATATCCTCTATACGTCCTTTTTTAGGGGATTTTCTTCTGCTGATAACATTAGTATTATCTTCTTCTAAGGTTGTAATCCATTTTTCTGCGGCTATGGGATAAATTAAACGGAGTTTATGCTTTTTACATAGTCTTATAAGTTTATTTTTTATTGCAGAGAAGTTTCTTGTTTGAACTTCTATTAATAGGTCATCCCTTACTATGTCAATAATAGAACCATCTACTTTAACCTCAAATCTATCTCCTTCTTGTGAGTACCATCTTTTTATATCATTATGAAGAGACTTTTCATTTTTGATATTTATACCTTTATACTCAAGTATTAAAGTATCTTCCGTGATATTATCCATATGTTATACCTCCTGAGGTATTATTTTTTCGATTAGAACAGCATATTCACCTTTAGGAGATTAAAGGTAGAAATTAAAATCTTCTATACAAGCCTTAATACCTTCTTCTGTAGTAAGAAAGTTAACCCCATTATCTCTTAATTTCTTATTGGTTATTCTTAAGTCCCTAGGATTGTCCTTGAATCGGTCCTCATCTTTAATCAATAATTCATTAATCCTATGTTCTAAGCCCATTTCTTTAAGTACTAGCGCAGCAATTTCGTAACTATTAAAATCATTCTCACTGCCCGTATTATATATGCCATAAGGGATATTCATAATCATATCCATATTTTTAATCAAGTCATAAACATAGGTCATCCCTCTATTTTCCTGGCAGGGAACCTTAATTTTCTCTCCTTTTAATGCTGCAGATACTACGTTCCAAACTGCGTTACTATTCACCTTTCCACATCTCTCAGGCAGTCCGAAGAGCCAGGTTAATCTTAAAATCCAAGCTTCATCTAAGAACTCTTGAACCTTAAATTCTGATTGAAGCTTATGTTTCCCATAGATGGTATTTGGTTCCGGTTTATCAGCTTCACTATAAGGACCTGCCTCAATATTTCCATTATAAATTTGCTCTGAGCTTAAATAAATAAGCTTACTTCCTGCTTTATTACAGCCCTTAGCTACATTTTCAGTACCTTTAACATTTATGTCATAGGAGAGCTCAGGATTATTTTCACACTTTCCTGTGTCGGCAATTGCAGCGGTATGTAATACAAAATCAGGAGCAATATTGCATATGGCTTCAATGGTTTTGGCTTCATCAGTTATATCTAAAGCTTGCCTTTTTAAAGCTGTAACATCATATTTATTCTTATAAAATTCAGTAAAGCGGGATGCAAAGAACCCGGCACCACCTGTAACTAATATCTTTTTCATTGTATATCACCTCAACTAACTATGTTAAATTAATTGTATTTTAACTTTAGTATTATGTCTAGTAATAAGCCAATTCTTTTTTTGTGATAAAAATTAATGGAATAATTTTACATAAAACCTTAAATGTGGAGAACTTTCTTGCGAAACTTTACGTATATGTAGATATAAGGAACACGTTAGCGGGGAATTTTTTATTTAATAAATTTAAAAACGGGGGATTAGAATGAATTCAAAGTGGGAAAAAACAATTATATTTACTACAGCTTTATTAGCTGCAACGAGTTTTACAGCTTGTGGTTTTTCGAGAAGTCAAGGGACAGGCTCTGTACCTACCCTTGTAGCTCCAGCTCAAGAAAAGAAAAATACTATTACGGTAAAAAGAGGTGATTTCGAACTGAAATCATTTTTAGCTGGAAAGATTATACCAGAAGTTGCAAAAGATATGTACTTTAAAGGCAATGGAGGATATTTATTAAAAATAAATGTTAAGGTTGGGGACGAAGTTAAAAAAGGAGATATTATTGCAGAGTTGGATAAAGATGAAATATCTCATCAGATAAAAGAACAGGAGATTCAGTTACAGCTTGCAAAAATTGATTGCGAGGAAGCAGAAAAAAATAATGCTTCTGACTTCGACAAACAAAGATTAAAATTAAGATTAAATTTAGAAGAGATGAAATTTGACCAATTAAATGAGAACTTAAAAAATTCTACTTTAGTTTCTGATATGACTGGAGTGGTTATGGGAGTGCAAAACTTAAGGGCACATCAACGTATTGAGCCTTTTCAGCCATTGGTAGTGGTAGCGGAAAAAAACAAGTTTTTGGTTCAATGTGATATTAGAAATGCAAAGGTTACATTAGGGTCAAAGGTTAAAATAGGTATAAAAATAGTTATTGCCCAACCAAGTGCAGACGGGGAAGTAATTAGCAATACTATATTAGAACAAAGTACTGCGCAAGGCAAAAGTAATAGTAATAGCAACGAGCAGCCTGAAGAGAGTGGTAGAATAATAGTGAAATTTAATTCAGAACCAAAAGATTTTAAGTTTGGTGATGATGTTACTGTACATTATATTGCAGCAAAGGCAACAAATACATTAATACTGCCTTCAAATGCAATAAAATTTGGTGCAGGTAATCGCCCTTTTGTAAGACTGTTGAAAGATGGTGATGTAACTGAAAAGTACATTGAAATAGGGCTTAATGACGACAAAAACACGGAGATAATAAGCGGATTATCAGAGAATGATACTATAATTGTAGATTAAGAAGGAGAAGTTTATATGTTTTACATAACAATAAAAAATATGCTTAAGGATAAATTAGTTACTTTAAGCCTTATTATAGGAATTCTCCTTTCAATAGCAATTGTCAGTAGTATTCCTATTTATACATCAGGCATACTAAATAAATTATTACAGGATAATTTTATTAAATATGAAGCTAATGCTAAGGACAATGATAAATCTAAAACAGAAGATAGTGCAAAAAATGAAACCAATCCTAAGGAAAGTGAAAAAGAGATTCTCCTTAAAAAAGAATATCCATCTGTATTTTCTGCAACATATGTTACTACTAAGATGAATGAAACTTATAATAACTTTTATAAGGAGTTTAAAGGATCAGAAGATTATATATATAATGAGACAAGCAAAATAAAAGCTCCATTTTATGCGCAAAAGACTACTTTATCTCTACTGGATATATGTTTTGATTACCAAACTAAAAACAATAAAACTGAAACAGCGAAAAATAATATAGTTTCAGTGTCTGATATAGCGAAGCATGTAAAAATAATTCAGGGCAAAATACCTTCAAATGCTCTTAGTGCTGATAAGGTTTTAGAGGTAATGGTAGATGAATCGACCTTTAGTAATTTTAACATGAAAATAGATAATATTTACAAAATAACCTCTTACGGCCACGATAATCCATTAAAAATAAAGATAGTTGGGGTTTTTAAACCTAATAAAGATAAATACTTTGCAGATAAAGATACAGATTTTTATTGTAAGTTGGTAGTAACTCAGGAAGCCCTTTTAAACACGTTGAAAACTGATGAGTATTATTTTAGAAACTATGTAAAGATAAATTATAAGATTATATATGACTATGAGCATTTTGAGTATAAAAATGTTGATGGTATTTATAAAGAGCTTTCTTTATTTAGAAGTGTTCTTCAAAAAAGAAAAACGAATATGACGATACTCTCTCCGATTGAGGTTAATCTAGAAAAGTTTATTAAAAATGAAGGTTTATATAGAACATTAATATGGATATTTGCAATGCCTATTTTGGTCATAATGCTGTTTTATATATATGTAATAGCAGGTTTTGTGGTGGATGCAGATAAAGAACAGATTGCAGTTTTAAAAAGTAGAGGCATAAGTTTTTTTGAAATACTAAGAATATATTTTTACGAAGGAATTATACTATGCTCTTCAGGTTTTATACTTGGTCCAATTCTAGGACTTTTTATTAGTAATGGACTAAGTTATATAGCTGGCTTCCTTGATTTTGATTTAGGTATACATGTAGCAGAATTTTCTCTAAGTTTTCAAGCCTACATTTATTCTCTTGGAGCAGCAGTACTGATGCTTATAGTTCTATTATTTTCTGTATATACTGCTTCTAAAAATACTATAGTTCAAGCTAAGAGGACAAAGAGGAGAAATTTTGCATCTATATTAAATATTAAAAATTTAGATATTATTTTTATTGGAATTGCTCTGTATGGATATTTTGTTTATTCAAAGTATAAGAATGTGTCAATGTTTTCTAAGAGTAATGAGGTACCGGTGGATCCACTACTATATCTTCTGTCTACTATATTTATAATAGGCTTTGGGATGCTTTTATTAAGAATCTATAAATACTTTGTAAAGTTGATGCAATTTATAGCGAAAAGATATATGTCAACGCCTTATTATTTAGGTATAACTAATGTTCTTAGATACCATCTTAGTAAAGGAGTAATACTTTTATTTATAATAATGACTATTGCTCTAGGACTATTTGATATAAAAATAGCTAAAAATATTAATAGCTCAACGGAAAATACCGTAAAATATGCTGCAGGAGCTGATTTAGTAATACAACAAAATTGGGGAAAAACCATGGATGAAAGCTATAAAGACATCGATGGTGAGCAGTATGATGAACGTGGGAAATTATATATATATTCGGAACCACCATATGCTGAGATATCAAAGGTTAATGGTATTGAAAGCTATACTAAGGTTCTAAATGCATATGAAGGCTGGATAAAGGATGATAATACGTTAGTTAAAACTCCAATAATGGGAATAATACCGAATGAATTTGGCAAAATCGCTTGGTTTGATAGTAATCTATTAAAGTTTCATTGGTATAACTATCTAAATGCTCTGACTAAAAATCCTAAATATGTATTAATATCAAGTGGGCTTAGTAAAAATTCTGGTTTTCATAAGGGTGATACCATTGTATATAGACTTGAGAATGGGTTAAATGTAAGTGGGATAGTGCTGGATGTAATTGAGTATTGGCCAGGCTGTATGGATCTTCAAAACAATAATCAGATAATAGGTAATTTTAATTATATTTTTTCTAAAGTATCTAAATATCCCTATGAATTGTGGATAAAAAAGGATCCAGATGTATCCAATAAAACCTTGTATAATTCTCTGAACTCCAAGCAATTAAACATAGTAAGCTATAAGGATATGTCTACAGAACTTTATAACTCTAAGAAGGATATATTCCTAAAAGGCACTAATGCAGTGTTATCACTTGGGTTAATCGCTGTTACTGTAGTTACTGTTATGGGATTTATTCTTTATTGGATAAAAGCTTTAAAAAGCAGAAAGCTAAGCTTTGGTGTTTATCGTTCCTTAGGAATATCTAAGGGAAAGGTATACTTAATAATTATTTTTGAACAGATATTTACTCTTGGTTTTTCTATATTCTTAGGCATAATAAATGGAATAGTCACTTGCAAAATCTATTTACCACTGGTTACAGCCTTATGGTATAACAATAGATATGTATTGCCAGTGAAGAGGATAAGCTATTTTAAGGAATATTTAAACTTTGGAAGTGTATTGATTGGCATATTCCTTATATCAATGTTCATATTAGGCAAGTATATTTCAAAATTAAAAATCAATGAAGCAATAAAATTAGGAGAAGAATAATATGGGGAATTTATTAGAAGCTAAAGGGATATATAGAGACTTTCAGGTAGGGACGGAAACAATTAATGTATTAAAAAATATTAATTTTGGGGTGGAAAAAGGTTCTATTTCTATTCTGAAAGGCCGTTCTGGCTCTGGAAAAACTACACTTATCAACATTTTAGGCATAATAGATAATCCAACAAAAGGAGAAGTTATTATAGACGGTAATGAAATAAGTAAAATGAAGGAGCAGGAAAAAAATAATTTCAGACAAAATAAAATAGGATATGTGTTTCAGGCTGGGGCATTAATTCCTAATATGACTGTATATGAAAATGTTGAGCTTATGCTTAGACTTCAGAAGGTACCTTATAAAGATAGAAAACGCAGGGTAGAAGAAAGTATAGAGAAGGTTGGGCTGATAAAAAAAATAAATAAATTTGCAGAGGAGTTGTCAGGTGGAGAACTTCAAAGAATTGGAATAGCAAGAGCTATTGTACATAAGCCTGAAATTATAATTGCAGATGAGCCTACCTCAGCCTTAGACTATAACACTGGAACCTCTATCGCCAAGCTATTTAAAAGACTTGTAAAAAATGAGGGGTGTACATTTATAATTGCAACCCATGATAACAAGCTTTTGCCTATAGCAGATAGAGTACTTAATATTATGGATGGTGAAATAATCGATGGGTAAAAATATTATTGAATGTGATAATCTGTATAAAATATATAAAGATGAAGATGATGAGGTGTTTGCATTACAAGGGCTCGATTTCACAGTGGAAGAAGGAGAGCTTATGGCTATCATAGGTAATAGTGGCAGCGGTAAATCTTCTTTAATGAACGTTCTTGGTGGATTGGACAAACCAACTACAGGAAGAGTATTTATTGATGACACTGATATGTTTAAGCTTTCCGAAAAGGAAATGAGACTTTATAGAAAAAAAACAGTGGGCTTTGTATGGCAAAATAGCTCAAGAAATCTTTTAAGTCATTTAACAGCTTACGAAAATATACATATGATTACTAGAATGTCAAACTCAAGGAAGGATAGTAAAAGAATTGCATTAGAGCTGCTTGAGAAGGTTGGTATGAGCCACAGGAAAGATAGTAAAATTAATCAAATGTCTGGAGGAGAACAGCAGAGAATAGCAATAGCTATTGCTATTGCAAATAACCCTAGAATATTGCTTGCGGATGAACCAACTGGAGCAGTAGATTCTAAGACCTGTTCTTCTATATTCCAGTTATTCAACGATTTAAATAAATCCATGAACCTTACTATCATAATAGTTACCCATGATATGCAGGTTGCCCATAATGTGAGAAGGGTAGTTTCCATAAGTGATGGTAAGATTTTTAAAGAATTCGTAGCAAAAGAATCCTATGATGTTGGGGATAGTGAAATTATTGAATCGAATATTGACGGTGGAGAAACTCATGAAGAGTTCCTTGTGGTTGACAGGCACAATAGAGTTCAGCTTCCAAATCAGTTTCTTGATAAGCTAAACTTAGGAAAAAAGGGTAAATTAAAGGCGAGAGTAGAAAATGATACTATAATATTAAACTCATAAAACATATGCGCCAGAGGGACGTTTCCTCTGGCGCATTTACATTAATAAACAAGTGAAAGCATATCCTAGCTTGATTCCAAAGCATATTATTATAATGCCGCAAACTAAGTTAATATACTTTAAGAGTTTATTATCAAATTTTGTTTTAAAGATGGAGACCACTGTGGCTAAAGAGGTAAACCATAAAAAAGATGCACTGCAAACGCCAAAAATAAAGAATTTTAGCATTTCACTAGGTATTGAAGCATGATATCCACCCAATAGTAAGGAACCATCAATAAGTGCTTGTGGATTTAACCAGGTAACTGCAAAACAAGTAGCTACAACCTTAAGAAAAGAGCTTTCTATTTTAACATCTCTTGAAATATCTGAAGTAGATCTTACTAAACCAATACCTATGTATATTACAACTCCGCTTCCAATAAGGAGTATTGCTCCTTTCAAGATTGGGAACTTGTCTACCAATAAACCAATTCCCCAAAAGCAGGATAGAGCCAGGGATATATCAAAAAATATTGTGATAAGGGCAACTTGTAAGGCTTTTAATTTATTTTCCCTAATGGCGGTGTTTATTACATATAAATTCTGCATGCCTATAGGAGCAACATAAGCAAAACCTAATAAGAGTCCTTGTAAAAGATATTTGAACATAGTATTCCTCCAATCTAAATCTTTTAACTTGCTATTTAAAACAAAATATATTTTTAAGATAATATTATCATATTTTGCTGAAAAACACCTTATTTCCATAGAAGTGTTTATATATTAGTAATATCATGTATATTACATTTTTATGTTATTAATTACAATAATAAATAAAATTAGTTTAAATGTAAAAAAATACACGGAGGTTAGAAGGAATTCGATATGAAATGTATAATTATATATAGTAATAATTGTAAAAATATGTTTTGGTAATAAGATGCTAATTAGTGGTAATTAGGGTGTAATTTAATATTTTTCTAAAAGGGGTATGAGGTTTATGCTTGATCTATTAAAATGTGAGTTTTTAGAAAAACTATTGGAAGATTCAGAGGAGAGTATTTATAGGGTATTAAATAAGGAAAACAATAAAACTATTATTGTTAAGGTGTACAAGGATGAAAGTTCCTTTCAAGAGCAATTTGGGAAAATAAAAAATGAATATGAGGTTTTAAGAGCATTGAATATACCTAGTGTCATTAAAGCCTATAGTGTTGAAAAATATAAGCAAAACCCAGCTATAATTTTAGAGGATTTTAAAGGTGAGATTTTAAAGAAGGTTATTGAGAAGGCAGCAATTGATTTAGAAAATTTTCTGATTATATCTATTAAGTTAACAGGGATTTTAAAAGAGTTAAATGAAAATCACATTATACACAAAAATATTAACTCTAAAAATATTATAATAAATCTAGAAACAAAAGAGGTGAAACTAACAGGTTTTGAAAGGGCTAGCTTTGCATTTAAGGATCACCAGGAAGTAGTTATTTCTAAAGAAAGTTTAGGATATATGGCTCCAGAGCAAACAGGAAGAATGAATAGAACTGTAGATTATAGAAGTGATTTTTATTCATTGGGTGTTGTGTTTTATGAAATGTTAACTGGTGGATTGCCATTTCAATCCGATGATTCTTTAGAGTTAATGCATTGTCATATAGCTAGAAAACCTAAAGCACCTCATGATATTGATAAAAATATTCCTAAGATGGTTTCTTCTGTTGTAATGAAGCTTTTATCTAAAAATGTAGAAGATAGATATAATAATGCTGGCAGTATTAAACTTGATTTAGAGGAATGTTTAAATCAATGGAGAAAGAATGGGAATATAAAGAGATTCCAATTAGCGAGAAAAGAATATGTAGATAGGCTTATTATTTCACCAAGCATATATGGAAGAGAAAGTGAGTTGCAGGAACTGCTAACTACATTGCAAGAAGTAAGTAATGGAGCTAAGAGGATGGTAATGGTTTCTGGAGAAGCTGGAGTAGGGAAATCCACTTTAATTAATGAATTACAGAAATCCACTACAGCAGAAAATGGATATTTTATTTGTGGTAAATTTGAACAGTTTAATAGAAGTAAGCCCTATGAATGTATTATTGATACTATTCGAGATTTAATTCATCAAATCCTAATGGAAAGTGAAGAAAATATAAAAGTATGGAAAAAAGATATAGCTAAGGCATTAGGTGATTATGGTCAGGTTATATTAGAGTTTATCCCAGAATTAGAGTATATTATAGGCAAACAATCTTTAACTTTAGGCCGTGAAGGCATAGAAACTGAAGATTTATTTACTATAGTTTTTAAAGAGTTTATTAATGTGTTTGCAAGAATAAATCGTCCTTTAATAATATTTTATGACGATTTGCATTGGGCAGATCAAGCTTCATTAAAGCTCATAAAAGAGTTAGCTTGTGATTGCAAAAATGAATATTTACTCATAATAGGAACTTTGAGGGATAATGAAGGCGTGAATAATCCTTTTGTAGGGAAGACATTAAAGGAAATTAATGAAGTAGGGCAAGATATTAAATATATAAATTTAAAGCCATTGAGGCTGGAGAATATAAGAAATCTTTTAGCTCATTCATTGCTATGCGAAGAAGAAAGGTGTTTAAAGCTTGCTGATATATTAATGAAGAAAACTAATGGAAATCCTTTATTTCTTAAACAATTCTTAAAATCCTTATGCGAAGAGAAAATTCTATTTTATGATGATAAAACAAAATCATGGAAATATGATATTAATAGCATAAAGGCAATGCAGATAACTGATAATGTAGTTGATTTGGTTATTACAAGGATAAGGAAGCTTAGCTTTAATGCCCAATATTTACTTACTCTTGCTGCTTATTTAGGTAACAAATTTAATTTAAAAACATTAGCTCTGATTAATGAAAGTTCTGAGGTTATTACTGCTATAGAATTAAGTGAAGCTGTAAAGGAGGGTTTGATAGTACCTATTAAAAATAATCCTATTGTTTTATCGAGAGAAAATAATTTCTTGATTAATGATAATGGGAATTTATCTTATAGGTTTGTTCATGATAGAATTCAACAAGCCGCATACGATCTTGTAGAAGAGGAAAACAAAGAAGAATTTCATTATAAGGTAGGAAAATCGCTTTTGGAGAACGTAAATCTACAAGATGATGGTGAACATATTTTCCAAATTGTTAATCATTTAAATTTAGCAAAAGAACTTATTATAGAAGAAGAAAGAGATAAGATTGCAGAGTTAAATTTAATTGCAGGAAAAAAGGCATCAGGATTAGCTGCTTACAGATTAGCCCTAGAATATTTTAATACAGGTATAGAGCTTTTGCCGAAGGATAAATGGAAGCACCAACACGATTTAATCTTTCAGCTATATAAAGAAAGTGCAGAACATGAATGTGTAAACGGAAATTATAAAAGTGGTGAGGACAAGTTAAATTACTTATTAAAGTACTCAAAAGGTAAAATTGAAAAAGCCAAGGTGTATCAGGTTTTAATTAATTACAATGCATATATATCGGAAAATAAAAAGGCTGCAGAGTGCGCTTTAGAATGCTTAAAGATGTTCGGAATTAGTATTAAGATTAATACTACTAAAGCTGATATAGTTGATAAGGTTAAAAAGCTAAGGGATGAGTTGGGAGAGCGAAAGATTGGTGAGTTAGCAAATTTACCAATAATGCAGGATGAAGAAAAGAAAGTAGCTATGGATGTATTAGCCTCTTCAATTTCAGTTATTGGATATTTAAATGAGCAAAATTCAAAAAATCTCTTAGCTGCAGCACTTTGTGAGATGGTAAGTATCTCATTAGAATATGGCAATACAATAAGTTCAGCAGAAGGATATATTTGTTTTTGTCTTGTTTTAACAAATCAATTTGGAAGAAGAAGAGAAGCATACGAATTAGGGAAAGTAAGCTATGCATTAGTAAATAAATTTAAACTTAATAATTATTATAAAGCAAAAGTTTGTCATTATTTTGGATGCAACATAGCTTATTTAAAAAGCAGCTTGTTCTCGGGAATTGAGTATCTTATGGAAGCTGAAGCAGCTGCTAGTCAAAGTGGGTCACTAGCTATTATTAACTATACTCGCCTTCAAATTGTTACTATATATTTAATTTGTGGATTTAATTTAATAGAATTAGTGGAGATATGTGATAAATACATAGAGAACGCACGTAAAATAAAAGGTAATGACATTGATGAAGTAATCTTAGTAATAAAACGCTTAGTTTTAACACTTACTGGAAAGGTAAATGAAGGTCATGCATATGAAATTGGGATTAAAGATGAATATTTAAAAGTTATTGAAAATTTTAAAGAGCCTGTAGCAAAATTGGTATATTATACAATTACAATGCAGGTATGTTACCTCTTAGGGAAATACGAGGAAGCTTTAGAAAATGGAAGAAAAGCTGAAGAACTGTTGTGGTCTGCAGTGGCTAGTAAATATCTTTCAGTGTATTATTTTTATAACTCTTTAACTTTAGCTGTAATGTATAATAAAGCTTCACAAGAAGATAAAAAGTTATATATGAAAAAAATAAAGGGGAATCAAAAACAACTTAAAACATGGGTAGAAAACTCCCCACATAGCTTTAAGCATCAATATCTAATAATTGAAGGTCAGGTAGCAGCTTTAACAAGAGATGGGCATAAAGCTATTAAACTATTTGAAGAGGCTTTAAAGGATGCTAAGAAAAATGGTTTTATACAAGATGTTGCAATATGCAGTGAATTAATTGGAGAGCTTCTGATTGATAAAGGGATTGAAACTGCTGCAAAGATGTATATTGACACTGCTTGTAGCTATTATGAAAAATGGGGAGCTTTTGAAAAAATAAAGCAACTGCATAATAAATATTCAGAGTTTTTAAGTAATAAGCCACAAGAGGAAACAGATGTTAAAGAACTAATTGCTATAACCACTGAAAGTACTTCTCATAATATGGATATGAATGCTGTAATAAAAGCATCTCAAGCTATTTCAGGAGAGATAATATTTAATGAGCTTATTGAGAAAATATTAAAAATAGCTGTAGAGAATGCAGGAGCGCAAAAGGGGTATTTTATAATAGAAGAGGAAGAAAACTTAGTTATTAACGCTGAATGGGAAATAGATAGTGAAGAAGCAATGGTAGGTAAAAATATACCACTGCAGGAAAGTAAGGAAATTTCTCAAGGGATAGTATATTATGCTGCTCGCACAAAACAAAATATTGTTTTAGATGATGCTGCCAACGAAGGTATTTTTATTAGCGACAGCTATGTAATTAGAAGAGAGCCTAAATCCATTATGTGTATTCCTATTATAAATGTAGGCAAGCTAAAAGGTATTTTATATTTAGAAAATAATTTGACAACAAAAGCATTTACCCATGAAAGGGTGGAGATTTTAAAGATTTTTGCATCACAGGCTGCTATTTCTATCGAAAATGCTTCTATGTATAACAGGATAAAGAGACTAAATGAGGACTTAGAAGTACAGGTTGAAAAAAGGACTAGAGAGCTTAAGGAGACTGTAGAAAAACTTAAGCTAGAGATTGCAGAGCGTAAGGAAATAGAAAATGCTTTTAGAGAAAATGAGGAAAGGTTAAATACCCTTATTAACTCTATGCCTGATGTAGTTGGGTTTAAAGATGGTGAAGGTAAATGGCTTGAACTAAACCAAGCTACAGTTGATTTGCTAGAGTTAAATAGAGAAGATTACATAGGTAGAACATTTTTGGATATGTCTAAGGAGTTTCCAAAATACAGAGATGTGTTCTCAACTTGCAATGCAACAGAAGAAAAAGCTTGGGAAAATGGAACCATATATCAAGAGGAAGAAATTATTCCTAAATCAGATGGTACTCCAAGAACCTTTGATGTTATGAAAGTTCCTCTTTTTTATCCTGATGGAAAAAGAAAAGGCATGGTGTTAATTGCTCGTGATATAACAAACCGTAAAAAGGCGGAAGATAAGCTTAGAGAAAGTGAAGAAAGATATAGATGTCTTATAGATTTGATTCCTGATTCTATAAGGGTAAGCATTGAAGGGAAAATTGTGCTTACCAATAAAGCTACAAACAAAGATTTTGCGGTAGAGAATGCAGATGATATAGTTGGAAAGCATATTTTTGACTTTTTAACTCCGCATTCAGATTATGCAGAAAAGTATAAAATGATTGAAGAAGCTGCCTATAAGAATGGCAAGATGCCCCCTACTGAAGAAAAGTTTATCAGGAAGAGTGACGGGGCTATATTAGAGAGGGAAACTGTTATAAGAAAGATACCTTATGATGGAAAAGAAGCTTTTCTAGTGGTTGCAAGAGATATCTCTGCCAGAAAGAGAGTTGAAGAACTTCATAAAAGAATGGAAGAAAGCGATAGAAGGTTAAAAGAGACAGTAGAGTACGATAAGATAAAAACAGAATTCTTTGCGAATATTTCTCATGAATTAAGAACTCCTTTGAATGTAATACTTGGAACTATACAGGTATCAAACTTATTACTAGGCGATGAAATAGGCGATTTTGGTATTAAAGATAAGGAGAAATTTAAAAAGTATATGCATATAATGAAACAAAATTGCTATAGATTAGTAAGACTCGTAAATAATCTCATAGATATAACTAAGATAGATGCTGGTTATTTGCAAATGAACTGGAAGAATTGTGACATAGTAAATATTGTAGAGGAAATAGCCTTGTCTATAGCCGAGTATATAGAGAATAAAGGAATTGAACTAATATTTGATACCGATATTGAAGAGAAAATCATGGCTTGTGATCCAGACAAGATTGAAAGAATTATATTGAATCTTATTTCTAATGCTGTTAAGTTCACTGAACCTGGAGGAAATATTCAGGTGACAATTTTTGATAAAAATGATCACATAATTATCTCGGTAAAGGATACAGGTATGGGGATTCCAAAGGGAAAGCAAAAACAAATATTTGAAAGATTTGTTCAGGTGGATAAATCTCTTGCAAGGGTTAGTGAAGGTAGTGGAATAGGTTTATCATTAGTTAAATCCTTAGTAGGGATGCATGGAGGGAAAATTGAACTAATAAGTGAAGTTGGTAAAGGAAGTGAGTTCTTAGTGGCACTTCCATCAAAGGTGCTTGTTGAAGAAAAAAGAAGCATTGAAGACAGCAGGCTTCAACAGGGAAATATAGAAAAGATACAAATTGAATTCTCCGATGTGTATCTATAGGGACCAAAGGGACGTTTCCACTGGCAC
>Ga0316601_100000415_pt1 | contig 17974 bp, 12 predicted proteins | sample OWC_soil_day5_no_FD_207663 | JGI IMG/M metagenome (GOLD analysis project Ga0316601, IMG submission 207663) | Wetland soil microbial communities from Old Woman Creek delta, Ohio, United States - OWC_soil_day5_noCT | ecosystem: Environmental > Terrestrial > Soil > Wetlands | place: USA: Ohio... | reverse complement strand
CTTGCTGGCGTGGGTGAGCCGGATGCGTCGACCGGTGACTTTCGGCTCCAGCCAGTCCAGCAATCTCGGCTGGCCGTCACCGTTGAGGCTTCGCAGCACGTTCTCGAGGTGCTGCTCGCACATCGGATGCTCGAGCATGGCCGAGCTCAGCACGTGCGAGATCCATGGATACTGGAGCCAACCAACCGCGGCATTGAGGGACTCGTCACAGACCGCGACGATGGGCCCACGCACGAGCTCGGGGTCGAGCGTCGCGAGGAGGTCGATGTTCGCCTGATCGACAAACGCGATGGTCTTGCCATCGCGGGTGGCTTCGGCGAACTCCTCCATGGACGTCACCGCGACCCCGCCCACCCGCTTGCAGAGCTCCCCGCGTAGCGGTTCTGACGTCCAGACAACCGGCATTGCAGGAAAAGCATATCACCAGCCGACGAACGCCAGGGTTCCCGGGCTCGATTTTGGCGAATGAGCTGCACGAGTTTGTCGTGGGATGTGTTGCAGCTACAGCTTCGCGCCCTACATCGTGAGGCGCCGACGACCTCCAGAAGCGAGCCCGCATCGACCGAGGACGTCGCCGCGACGATCGCAGGCGGTGTTCCGCTCGCGCTCGGGTTTGGCGCCGGCGCCGGCGCCGAGATCCAGAGGATCGGCGAGCTGCGTGATCACAGCGGGCAGTAGCGGGCGAGCGCTGCCTCGTCGAGGGTGATCGAGGTCTGCGCGATCCAGACCTCGTCGAGCAACCCGCTGTACGCGGTGCCGGCGTCGCCGCCGAGCCGCACCGTGTCGAGCAAGAGCGGCGCGGTGAGCTCGACGGTCGAGATCTCGGTGCGCGCACCGTCTACCCACAGCCGCAGCGCCTTGCCTTGGAGCGAAGCGAGCACGTGGTGCCACTCGTCCGCGTTGACCGCCGCCGAGCCGACGACGAAGCTCGTGGTGTGGGGGCCGGGCCCGTCGCCGACGACCGCGACCGCGAACCGCAGCGTCGTGGGGCTCGCCGCGGTGACGCTCAGCGCGATCCGGCCGTCTCCGGTGGTGAGCAGATTGCGCGCACCGGCAGGGGTTCTGGGGCGCGCCCACAGCTCCAGCGTCAGCTCGGTCGTCGGGCCGAGCAACGCCGGCCAATCCACGTGATCGCTCTCGGCCGGCGTGAATGCGAGCCCGCCGCCGAACCGGCCGCCCTCGACCAGCGTGGGATCGCCGGGCTCGACGGTGGCGTTGTTGCCGAGCGTGGCAGCCGCGCCGCCGGCGACCGCATTGACGAGGGTCTGGCCGGCGTCGTCGAGATGGAGGAGGCCCGCGGCGCCGGTCTCGTCGGGTGCGCTGCAGGCCACCGTCCACGCGCGCGTCACGGTGGTGACGTTGCCGGCTCCGTCCGTGGCCCGGACGCGGAACTCGTGAGGGCCCGCGGAGACGTTGAATCCGATCGGACTCATGCATGCCGTGAACGCCGCAGGATCGAGGCTGCAGGTGGCGACGCCATCGCTGACGGCGAAGCCGAACACGACGCGCGGCCCGCTCGGAGTCGCCGGTCCAGATAGGATCGTGATGTCCGGCGCCACGGTGTCGACGGTCCAGCCGCGCGAGGCCGGCGTAGGGTCGACGTGACCGGCCGGGTCGGTCGCGCGCACCGCGAACACGTGATCCCCCTGCGCGAGCCCGCCGAGCGTGAACGGCGAGCTGCACGCGATGAACGGTGCGACGTCGACGCTGCACGCATACGTGACAGCGTCCTCGGACGCCGAGAACGTGAAGCTCGCGCTCGCCATGTCCACGATACCGGTGGGGCCGCTGGCGATCGTCGTGCTGGGCGGCGTCAAGTCGACGGCCCAGGCACGGGTGGCGGGCGTCGGGTCGAAGTTGCCGACTGCATCCCGTACGCGGACGGCGAACGTGTGCTCGCGTTCCCCGAGGTTGTCGAAGCTGCGCGGTGACGTGCAGGCCGTGAACGCCGCTGCATCGAGCGAGCACTGGTAGGTCGCGCCGGATCCCGCGTCGGGCGAGACGAACGTGAAGGTCGCGATCGTGCTCCCGGTCGGGCCTTCGGGGCCACCGAGCAACTGGGTGTCCGGCGTGCTGGTGTCGACGGTCCACGCGTAGACCGCGGGCGATGCATCGATGTTGCCTGCGCGGTCCTTGGCACGGACCGCGAACGAATGTGTGCCGTCGCTGATCGGCCCGATCGTGTCGCCGCTCTCGCAGCTGACGTAGCTGCCACCGTCGAGCGCACAGTCGAACGTGACGTGCTTCTCGGCCGAGCGGAACGTGAACCGCACCATCACGCTGTTGTCCGCGGCGGGTGGCTTCTTGATCAGCTCCGTATCGGGAGCCACGCGATCGATCGTCCACTGGTGCTCGGCCGGGGTGTCATCGCCGTTACCGGACGCATCGATCGCGCGCACCGAGAAGCTGTGATTGCCATCGCCAAGCAATCGGGTGTAGGGCGACATGCACGCCACCGGCGTCTCGCGGTCGAAGCTGCACTCGAACCTCGCCATCGGGTCATCGGACCTGAACTGGAACGTCGCCGCACCCTCAGCGCTGAATTCGTCGGGTGCGGAGGTGATCGTGGTGTCCGGCGCGACCTCGTCGGCGGCGTCGCTCGAAGCCGCGCCATCGGCACCGGCATCCTGGTCGAGCGGTTGCTTGCTCGGCACCGAGCAGGCAACCAGCGCGAAAATCGTGGTGTTGAGGATCCGCATCAGAAGCTTCCACCGTAGGAAACGCCGACATGACCTTCGGTGAAGGTCGGCTGGATCACCCGAGCTTCGCCGGGCCGGCCGACGAACCACAGGACCGTGGCCGTCGCGACCACGGCGCCACCCGCGACATAGAGGATGTTCGCCCGCGTCGCGTTGTCCTGTGCCGTGCGGTTGAGGCGCAGCGCCTCGGGATCGCCACACGCGGTGAGCGGGCAGCGCGCGTCCGCCTGGTCTCGGAGGTCGGTCGCGCGGAGCCCGAAGTAGATGCCGCTTCCCAGCGCGCCGACGCCGATGATCGCGAGGCCGACCGAGAACCTGCGGGGCATCGTCCAGGCGCTGGGCTCCGGGGTGCGCGCGACCGGTGCGCGCACGAGCTGCGGGACCATCACGACTTGACGCTTGTTCTGCGGGCTCATCACCACGTCGCGGCTCCACGGCGTGTAGCCCGGCGCCTCGGCGACGATCTTGTAGCTACCCGGATCGAGTGGGATCGCGGTGCGCCACAGCGCGGCACCGATGGTCTCGCCATCGCGCCGCACGGCAAGGCCGTCGACGCGGTGCCAGACGTCGATCACCAGGTACGAGAGCTTGGGCTCGAGCGTCGCGGCGCGCCGGGCTGCTTCGGCCTCGCGCTTGGCGTCGTTGCGGGCACGCTTCGCCATCGCCTCGGCCTTGCGGAACGCTGCCCACGCACTCGCGACCTTGCCGAGCTTCTCGCGGCAGTCTCCGACGTTCAGCAGCGCGCCGATGCTCGGCTCGAGACGCGAGCTGGCTTCGAGCCTGTCACAACCCGCGGCGAGCTTGCCGTCCTTGATCAGCTTGCGGCCGTCACGGAACAGCATCTCGGCCTCGGCGGACTGGGCGTGAGCGGACGGGAGCTCCAGGACCAGGCCTGTCGCGGCGAGCAGGACGATGGCGAACCCACGGTCAGCGCGTGTCATAGAGGTCCTCGGTCGTGGGCTTCTGCTTGATGGACGGCGTGGAGGGGGGCTGGGTAGGAGCGACGCGGCTTGCCCTCGTTCGTGTGGCCTTCCGCTTGCCGACCGGCTTCTTGGACTCGCGAGGTGCCGACGCAGGCGCGGCCCGGTCGGGCTCCGGATCGAGCTGGATCGTCACAGGCACTCGCGGCGGCGGCTCCGGTGCTTGGGTGAGCGGTCTCGAGGTCGCGGCCGGCTCGACGTGCGCGGGCTCGGCGACCGCCATCGCGCCGGCCGCTGCCGATCCGGCAGGCACCGCGCTCGACGCGGGATCGTCATCGGCTTCCCCGATCGCGACGCGGGTGCCGACGAGGCCGCCGAGCACACCGACCAGCAGCAACACCGCGAGCATGGCGCGACGTTCGCTGGGACGAGGCGGCTCGCCGTGCGTCTGCCCGCTGGCAGAGCCGATCGTCGTCGGCGTGGGGGTGACGAGGGGGGGGCGGCCGCGGCGAGCCTGGCTCGCCTCCGCGCCACGAGTCGGCAGCGCCGTCCCGAAGTTGGCGTCGTAGGCGGACTTGAAGCCATCGCCGAGGACCAGGAGCGGTCGCCACGGGATCGGGGCCGACTTCGGGGTGCCAAGCGTGCCCAGGACCGCCTCGATCGCGACCTGCAGCTCCCCCATCGACTGGAAGCGATCCGCGGGATTCTTGGCGAGGCAGCGCAGGACCAGCGCGTCGATCGACGCCGGCAGATCGGCGTCGACCGTGCTGGGCGCCGGCGCTGGCGTCTGGATGTGGGCGACGATGAACTCGCCGGCGCCCTCGCACTCGAACGGCGGACGACCGGTCAGCATGTGGAACAGGCCGCAGCCGAGCGCGTAGATGTCGGATCGCTGATCGACGCCGCCCTTGCCCCGGCACTGCTCGGGCGACATGTACACCGGCGTGCCGAGGACCGCGCCGCTCTGCGTGATCGCCGCATCCGCGCCACCCAGCTTGCAGATGCCGAAGTCGAGGATCTTGGCGCGCTCGCCGTCCTGTGCCTCCGCATCGTGGATGAGGATGATGTTGTCGGGCTTCAGATCGCGGTGGATGATGTGGTGGGCGTGCGCGGATGCCAGTGCGCCCGCGACCTGGCGCGCGATGCGGAGCGCCGAGGCGAGCGCCAGCTTGCCGAGGCGATCGATCCGGGCCGACAGCGCCTCGCCTTCGAGGAACTCCATCACGATGTAGGCAGTCCCGTCGACGTGATAGCCGAAGTCGAAGATCTGCACGACGCCGGGATCCGAGATCGCGGCGGTCGCACGAGCTTCGTTGAAGAACCGGTCGACGATCTCGGGCTGCACCGAGAGCAGCGGCAGCAGCGTCTTGATCGCGGCGCGACGCTTGAGCAGGATGTGCTCGCCGAGATACACCGTCCCCATGCCGCCCGCGCCGATCTTGCGCAGGATCCGGTACTGGCCGATGTTCTTCCCTACGTTCACGCGCAGTTGTGTAGCGAGCGTCGTGCCAGTCACGTAACGGGACACACAACGAGGCATGCAGGCGAGGCATGCAGACACAGCGCGCTGGATGGCGCGTGACGCAAGTCGCGCCGCGACCCCACTTAGCGCCAGATCGCCCGTGATCACGAGGCTCCCCGCCGAGCCGCGGGGTCGTCGTGAGCTACCTCGCGCCTCACGCAGGGACGCGATTCCGCGGTTGGGGGTGAGCCGCGAGTCGCTCCCATGGGCGCACACGCCCGCTCCGGCTCGAACGTCCGTTCACGAGCCAGCGCGCTCAGCTCGCGCAAGCGCGAGGGCCACCTCATCGTCTGCATGCGCGACATCGAGTTGACCTGGTCCTGGACCTTGACGTCGACCTTGACGTCGACCCCGACCTTGACGCGTTTGACGGCGACGTAGACGTCGTCCCCCTCGTTGACCTTGCACCTTGCCGCTCCGGGGGAACCAGCGATCTGCACCGGCGCAGACCGGGTACATGGGCGACGTTTTGGACCGGGCACATGGGCGACACCTGTTACGGCGGGAGGGTGCAGCCAGCCTCCGCCGAAGGGTCGACGACAACGATGGGGGCAACGTCTACGTCGCCGTTCAAAGCGTCAAGGTCGGGGGTCAAGGTCGACGTCGAGGTCGACGTCAAACGCGTCAACGATCGACCGATCGACCGATCGACCGGCCCATCGATCCTCGACCCTGACCTCCGCGAGCGACTTCGGCTCCGCGGTACTGTGCGGCGTGGCAATCGCGATGACCCCGGCACACCGGACGTGGCGCATCAAGGTGTTCGCCGCGACGTGGTTGTCGTACGTCGGCTTCTACTTCGCCCGCAAGCCATTCTCCGCCGCGAAGGCCGCGATCGGCGACGAGATGGGGTGGGACGCCACCACGCTCGGCAACATCTGGGCGGCGTACCTCATCGCGTACGCGGTCGGTCAGTTCCTCGCCGCGCGCATGGGGACCGTGCTCGGCCCGCGCAAGAACTTGCTGATCGGGATGATGCTCTCGGTGCTCGTGACGTTCGCGATGGGCATCGCCCCGTCGGTGCCGATGATGATGGGGCTCGTCGCCGTCAACGGGGTCGCGCAGGCGACCGGCTGGTCCGGCAACGTCGGCACGATGGCCGCGTGGTTCCACAGGCACGAGCGCGGCACGGTGATGGGCCTGTGGTCGACCAACTTCACGATCGGCTCGCTGGTCTCGGGGCTCGCGATGGCCGGCGTGCTCGGGATGCGCGCGTTGCTCGCCGAGATCCCGTGGCTGGTCGACATCAAGATCTACGAGCCCGAGCCGTGGCGGTGGTGCTTCTACCTCGGCGGCGCCGTCCTGCTCGTGATCTGGGTCCAGTTCTACTTCCTGCAGCGCGACCGCCCCGAGGATGTCGGCCTGCCACCGATCGACGATCCGGTGACCCCGATCGGTGCGGCTCGGCCGCGGATGATCGACGAATCCAAGGAGGTCGCCACCAGCGATGCCAGGTTCACGCTGTCGCGCGACGCGTGGGCGAACCTGCTGCTCGTGGGGGGCTTCTACTTCTTCGCCAAGCTCATCCGCTACGCGGTGTGGTCGTGGTCGGCGTACTTCCTCCAGCAGAACTTCCACAAGTCAGCCGCCGAAGCGAACACCTATGCGATCGGGTTCGATCTGATGGGCATCCCCGGGGTCTACGTGACCGGCTGGCTGTCGGACCGCTACTTCCAGAGCCGCCGCGCCGGCGTGGCGCTGGTCATGATGATCGCGATGACCGGCGTGACGCTCCTGCTGATCCTGTACGGCGACACGAGCACGACCGTGTTCGTCGTCCTGCTCGCGGGGGTCGGGTTCACGCTGTACGGCCCGGATGCGCTGCTGAGCGGTGCAGGGGCGATGGACATCGGCGGACGCAAGGCCGCGACGTTCGCGACCGGCCTGATCTGCGGGTTCGGAGCGCTCGGCCCGATCGTGCAGGAGGTGGTCATCCCACGGCTCTACGATCAGAAGGCGGCGCAGCAGGCAGGAGACCTCGGCCCGGTGTTTGGCCTGCTGTTCGGCGGCGCGATCTTCGGGACCGTGTTCTGCGCGGCGCTCGTCTGGCGCAACCGGCGTGGCAAAGGAATCTGAGCCGCCGATCTGGGTTACGATGGGGGCCGGTGCGAGCGTCGTCGATCCTCATCGTCCATTCGGATCGCAAGACCCAGCGAACGGTGCAGCGCGTCCTCGGCGTGACCGGGCGTCGCGTCGACATCGCGGATGACCTCGAGCAAGGCATCCAGTTGCTCGCGCACCTGAGCCCGGTGCTGGTGGTCGTCGATGGCGCGCTGTCGCACAACGCCGAGCACAGCGCCACGATCGGCAAGCTCATCGAGCTCGCCAAGGAGCGCGGGGCAGAGGCGTGCATGACCCTGCTCGGGAGTACCGCGATCGCGCAGATGCCAGCGCTGCTCCGGCTCGGCGCGGTCACGAACCTGCTCGTGCATCAGATGCCCATCCTCGCCGAGGAGCTGACGATCACGGCGCAGAAGCTGATCCGCCGCGACCTGTTCGGCGCCGAGAAGTACCTGCTGTGGGGCACCGAGCTTCACGAGACCACGTTGATCCGAGGCAGCCAGCGGGCCGAGGTCGTCGGAGCGCTCGCCGAGCAGGTCCGCGCGTTCGGCCAGAGTGCGCGGGTCGTCTCGATGGCGATGCTCGTCGCCGACGAGCTGCTGTCGAACGCGGTGCACAACGCCCCGATCGACGCCGCGGGCAACCACCACCGCAAGGATCTGGCGCGCGCCGACGAGCTCGAGCTCGACGCGCGCCAGCAGATCCGGCTGCGCTGGGGATGTGACGCGCGTTACCTTGCGATCGAGGTCACCGACCAGTTCGGCACCCTCGACCGCGATACGATCCTGGCCTCGCTGGCAAAGAATGACGTGCGCGAATCCGGGGGCGGCGCCGGGATGGGCATCGCATTGGCCTACCGTTCCTGCGATCACCTGGTATTCAATCTCGCACCTGGCGTGCGCACCGAGATCATCGCGCTGATCGATGTTCGTTATCCCCCGACCGAGCGGATGTCCGTCTCGTCGTACAACGTGTTCGTGGAGAGGCCACGCGGCGATGACCACACAGGCTGAAACTCGCGGTCGGATGACCCTTGCCGCGGTCGATGACAAGCTCGTGCTTGCGGGCGCGATCGACGAGACTGCCGTGCTCCACGAGCTGACCGGGCGGGCGCTCGGCGGGCGCCTGGTGCTCGACCTCGCGGCGATCACGTTCATCAACTCGCTCGGCGTGCGCGACTGGATCCGGATGCAAGCCGCGGCACAGAAGGGCAACCTCGCCGTCGAGCTCCAGCGCGTCCCCGAGCCACTCGTGCACCAGCTCAACATGATCATGGCGACGCGGGGCAACGCGACCGTGACCTCGTTCTTCGCCCCCTACGCGTGCGACGCCTGCGGCCGGGAGGAGTCCCTGTTGATCGATGCGATCGCGAACGCGGAGCGGCTCGTCAAGCTCGATCCGCCGCCGATGGTCTGTCCCGAGTGCGGAGCGGAGATGGCGTTCAATGATTTCCCCGAGCGTTACTTCTCGTTCCTCTCGGTGTAGAAACCGGCGTGCTGCAAGCCTTCGCGGACTGGGTCAAGGGATTCGTCGATTCGGTCGGCTACCCCGGGTTGTTCTTGCTGATCGTGCTCGAGAGCACGCTCGTCCCGATTCCCTCGGAGCTGGTGATGCCGTTCGCCGGCTTCATGGCCTCGCAGGGCAGGTTCTCGCTCCCGATGGTCCTCGTCATCAACAGCGTCGGTGCGCTGGTCGGATCGGGCCTGTGCTACTGGCTCGGCGCGGCGGGGGGCAAGCCCTTGCTGGTGAAGTACGGCAAGTACGTCTTCATCCGCGCCCACGACATCGAGAAGACCGAGGTGTTCTTTGCCAAGCACGGCAAGGCGACCATCCTGATTGGCAGGTTCTTGCCGGTGATCCGCCACTTCATCTCGATCCCGGCGGGCATCGCCCGGATGCCGCTGGTGCCGTTCTTCATCCAGACCTTCATCGGGTCGACGATCTGGGGCAGCCTGCTCATCATCATCGGCTACGAGCTGGGCGAGAACTGGGAGTCGGTCGCGACCCAGTTCAAGCACGTCGATCTCGTCATCGGAGCGCTGATCGTGCTAGCGATCTTGACGATCGCGATCCGGTTCGTGATACGTCGACGCCGGGAACGCCGCGCGTCCCAGAACGTCCCTGACTAGTCGCAGCTCCACCCACCGAGCCTTCCCTGAGTCCCTCCCCCACGACCTCATCGTCCGCCGTGCTAGCTTCTACTGGCATGACGTTGGGTGGCTCGATCGCCTCGCCCTCGGCGGCTCCCGCCTACGGCGTCGGTGTGCTCTCTCGTCACGAGAACGAGCTGGTCGAGCAGGCCCTCGCCGCGGTGGCGGCCCACTCGGAGGCCGATGCCGAGATCCTGAAGGGCCTGGTCGAGGAGCTCAAGGCCACGTCAAGCCTGCTCGATCGCCAGCGCCCGCTGCGCCGCCCGACGGCCTTCGGCGGCGAGGCCCGCGACGAACAGACGTTGATGGACCACCTGTGCACCATCGATGGGCTGTCGGGTGACCTCGCTCTGCCACTCAAGGCGACGCTGTCGCGGACGTACCTGCTGACCAAGATCAACTTCCTGCGTGGGTTCCTGAAGGCGACCTCCGCGCTCCAGGGGGTCCCGGAGTCGTCGCGCATGAGCCACGAGCTCCGCGAGGAGCTGGCCCAGTCGATCTACACGCTGCTCGCAGAGGAGCTGTTCCTCGCCCTGCTGCGCAAGCCCGATTGCACGCGGCGCACCAAGCAGCGGGCGGCCGATCAGCTGATCACCGTGTGGGACGACGCCGCGCTCGAGATCGACGACTTCGCGCCGCTGCTCGAGTCCGCCTGGCACGCGCGCAACCGGATCAACAGCGCCTACGGCACGTTGCTGGGCGCCACCGAGACGTTCCGGCTGGTCGTCGAGGACTGCAACCCCGACGTCATCGAGTTCTTCGGCCGCGATGGGATGAGCGCCGACGAGAGCGCCGCGTTCGAGGAGTTCCTGTTCAACATGACGAGCGAGGAGCTCGCCACGTTGCGCCGGGCGATGCAGCAGCAGCACCTGTCCGCCGCGAGCCCCGCGTGGGCCGCCCAGATCCTCGGCCGCCAGATCGAAGACCTCGAGCACTCGCACGAGATCGATCCGATGGCGCTGTATCGCAGCTACCAGCGCCGCCAGCTCGCTGCCGACTTCCGCATGATGTCGGGCGCGCCCGGCCCTCGCCGTACCGCCGAGGGCTACCTGATGGTCTATTTGCTCGACCAGCAGTAGCCGACGCTGCTCGACCAGCAGTAGCCGGCCCGCTACGCGGTCGCGGTGGTCTGCGGCGCCGCGAGGTGCTTCTCGATCATCTTCGCGAGATCGGGCAGCGAGTCGATGACGTTCTTCTTCGCCCCGTCGCGCATCCGCAGGTACATCTTCTTGGCGGTGGTGTGCGTCGTCTTCTCCGCGCGCTCATCGGTGACCGAGAGCAGATCCTCGGCGACATCATCGCCCCGCGCGACGATGTAGTCGCTGAAGCTGCTGGGCTTGGTGGCGAGCCACTTGTCGTAGTGCGGCTGGATCTTGCCGAGCCAGTCATCGAGCAGCGCGTCGACGACCTCGGGCACGAACTTCTTCTTGATCCCCTTGATCATCGCGTACGCGCTCTTGATCACGAAGCCCTTCTGCTTGACCGACGAGTCGATGAGCTCGACGCATTCGTTGATGACCACCGGTCGGGTGGGCTCTTTGCCGATTTGTTCGACGAGGGTTGGCATCGCGGCGTACCTTAGTGCCGAGTCCCCGCTTCGTAAAGCCCGGTCAGGGCTTGGGATCGACGAACGTGACGCCGTACTTCGAGCACCGCGTCTTCATCTGCTCGCGATCGGCGGCGGGCAGCTGGCCGAAGACCTTCTGCGCCTCCGGACCATCGCCCTCGATGCAGGCGGCCGAGACCAGGATCCGGAGCATCCGTGGGTTGCCTGGCGCGGTCTGCAGGACCTTCTGGGCGAAGCTCCGCGCCTCATCGAAGTCGCCGCGGTCGTAGGCCTTGTTGGCCTCGGCCATGATGATGTCGAGCTTCTGGGCCCGCGTCCCATCGGCCGGACTTCCGGCCGGCACTTCCTCGGGGTCGGTCGCCGCGACGTCGGTGAGCTTGGTGCCCTGGCCGGCCGGGTGCGGACGACGGAGCAGCCGGCTGACCAGCGGGTTGGACCCGCTGCCCGCGCCACGCGATGGTGTGCCCGGCGTCCTGACGGGGTCAGGATCTGCCGCCAGGGTCGGCGCAGGTGGCCCGTGTTCAGGGGCCGACGGCGACACGGCACTGCGCGGCGACGGCTGGGCGGGCTCGGGGCTCGAGTGCACCGCGTGGAACAAGTAGAGGCCCAGTCCAAGGACCAGGGTCGCCACCGCTGCCAGGAGGATGTGACGTAAGGTCACGACCTTCCAGATAGCACGATGCACGAGGCCGATCCAACGCCGCCTCGGAGCGGGCGACGACATCACTTATCGAACTCCGAAGTTGTGATGTTTGCCTCGATGCTCCGTCGATCGAGGCCCGTCGCTGCGAATGTGGGGCACCTCGATTGACGGTGCTGGGAGCGATTGCTGATATTCCGCCCCAATGAAGCGCAACCATTTCTTGTTGGCTGTGACCGTCGCGCTGGGGAGCGCGGGGGTTGTGGGATGTGGAGATAACTCCAAGCAGTGCGGAGCGGGCACGACCAACATCGATGGTGTTTGCACCGGTGGTGGCGGCGCGATCTGCGGCGACGGCACCATGCTCGACGAGGCGACCGGCAGCTGCGTCCCGAGCGATGCGGTCTGCGGCGACGGCACCGTGCTCGTCAACGGCACGTGTCAGGATCCGACCGGCAACCTCACCATCGATCTCGAGGAAGGCCCGGAGCCGAACGGCTTCGAAGCGGGCGCGACGCCCGCCGGCACGATCGCGCTGAAGCCTGCCAACGGCACCGGGTTCGTCATCCACGGCTGCATCAAGCCGACCGACAACTTCACCGCGGATCTCGATGCGTACCAGCTCACCGTGACCGGCCCGACTTTGATCAAGATCAGCGCGGATGGCGTGCACGGCCTCGCGGCTGGCTTCGCCGCGCTCGGCGATCTCGACCAGCCGCTGCTGGCGAACTGGCTGCGCCTCGGCCTCAACGTCAGCACCGACACCTCGAAGCGCGAGCTGTTCCTGCCCGCCGCGGGCACGTACAGCATCGTGATCGCGGACACCCGCACCCTGATGCCGATCACCGAGGGCGCCTCCGACCTGCCGCCCGCCGGCAACCTCGATGGCACCAGCTGCTACTTCGTCACGGTCGATCTCAAGGACATCCCGGCTCCAGCCCCGCTCCCCCTCACGGGCGTGAACGCCGGTGACGCCGGCACGATCGGCGAGGACCTCAAGTTCTACGCCGGCCCGTTCCCCACCGGCTTCACGGGCCTCACCGCCGTGATCGATCCCGAGGACCTCAACGGCGATGGCACCGTGGACGTCAACTCGCGCGCGGCCTCGTCGCTCGTGGTGCTGAACAACACCAGCCTGCGCCAGATCAACGACGCCGATAACACCTCGCCGATCAGCGCCGCGTTCTTCGGCGGGATCAAGGCCGGCGATGCGCCGCTCGTCGTACTCGACTACGTGTGGAACTACACGGTCGGCCCGGCGGACTACGCGATCACGGTCGACGCCGCGCTCGCTTCCGACGCGCTGGCGACCGATGGCACCGCGGTCACCGCGACCGGCGGCTCGCACGGCCAGGTGTTCCAGGACTCGACCGGCACCCACTTCGACAACCTCAACCTGTTCCACTTCGACGTCGCCGCGGCGAACGAGGTCGATGGGTTCGACCTGACGTCGTCGATCGACCTGCAGGGCGTGCTCGTCGATCAGGACGGCTTCTTCGCCAGCCAGTTCACCGGCCTTGACGGTAATGCGACCGACTCGACGACGTTCGCGGCCTACCAGGGGCTGTTGCGGTTCGCGGCCCCCGGTCGCTACTACTTCGTCGTGTTCGCGCCGCGCGTGGCGCCGGCGACGGCGTTCACCGTCACGACCACGATCGCCGCGCAGGCCCCGGTCGCGCTGACGCTCGACACCCCGAGCGCCGCGCAGACCGTGAACCAGTTCAACTCGAACGCGTTCACCTACGACGCCGGCACCACCGAGCCGTGGCAGCTGTTCAACGCGACCGGCACCGGCACCGGCGACCTGCTCGTCAGCGTCTATGACCCGACCGCCGCGTTCGGCCGGCTCGACACGATGGCGATCAAGTTCGGCGGCGGCGCAGGCACCGCGGACGTCAGCGTCAGCGACGTCAACGCGGCGGAGAGCTTCGCCTTCGCCGCCGATGGCTCGACGCCGGCCGGCCGGATCCTGCTCGACCTGAACGCGTCGGCGCCCGTGGTGACGAACTTCTTCGTCAAGGCGAACCCGACCGTGCTGACCGGTACGCGGACGTTCGTCGCCGACATCAGCGCGCGCGTCTATCATGACTTCGGCACGATCGCGCAGGGCAGCACCCCGCCGACGGTCAACGACGAGCCGCTCACCGTCGCCGACCCGAGCCGCCGCTACCTGTTCAAGGCGGCCCCGGGGAGCGTCGTCACCCTCACGCTCACGCCGGTTACCGCGGCGCTCGATGGCGTGATCGCGCTGATCGACAACGCCGAGAACGATAAGATCCCGGCGGTCGATGCCACCGGCGCGAACCAGCCGGAGACGATCAGGTTCACGCAGAACGCCAGCGGCGTCACGCCGTTCGTGATCCGCTCGGCCGCGCCGGTCGCCGGGACCCTGGACTACACGCTCACGGTCCAGGTCGACCCGCCGTTCTACTCGGTGGCGAGCAGCGCGACGGCGTTCGCCGACGCGTGCCTCGGCGGCGGCGCCACGGTGCCGCTCGATTCGGGGACCTCTGACGAGGGCCTCACCGCGAGCATTGCGCCCCCCGCGGGCTTCACGTTCTACGGCGCAACGGCCCCGGACTTCATCGCGTCGACCAACGGCTTCCTGTCGTTCAACCCGGCGATCACGGACTCGAACTTCAACGTGACGGCGCTGCCGGATGGGCTCGGCGAGACCAACATCGCGCCGCTGTGGGATGACCTCGACCAGGTCGTGATCTGCACCAAGACGATCGGCACCAAGCTGGTCGTCCAGTGGACCGGCGTCGAGTTCTCGTTCTTCGGCGGCGGCCCGACCGTGGCCATCCAGACGATCCTCGACTCGGCCGATAACTCGATCGAGTTCGTCTACGGCACCCAGACGGCCGACGGCGGCAACGGCGTCGCGGGCGTCCAGAGCCTGGCGGGTGACGAGGCGACCTCGGTCAGCACGTTCGCCCCGGTCGCGCAGAACACGTCGAAGAAGCTGACGCACCCGTAACTCGCGGTTCCGCGTCGTCCGAGCAGGCGGCTCGCCCTTCGGGGCGGGCCGTCGGTCGTTTCGGGACGAAGCCTCCCTTTGGGGGTACCATGGTCCCAGCATGGGGACGGCACCCAAGACGCCAGGCGCGTCGGACCAGCCCCCGATGAAGGTCGGGATCGGGGACCTCGTGCTCGACCGCTATCGGGTCATCGAGCAGATCGCGTCGGGAGGCCACAGCGTGGTGTTCCGCGGGCTCGACGAGCGGCTGTCCCGGCCGGTGTGCATCAAGGTGTTCTCGGGCCTCGGCGGCAAGTCGGGGGTCGGTCGGACGACCTACGAGCACTTCGTCCAGGAGGCGTTCGCGCTGTCGCGGCTGACCCATCCGAACACGCTGCGGATCTACGACTTCGGACATGTCGGGGCCAGCGATGCCGAGGGCATGCCGCTCCAGGTCTGCGAGTTCATGAACGGCGGGACGCTGTCGAACGTGGTCCGCGAGCAAGGCACGCAATCGCTGTCGGAGACGTCGCGGGTGATCGGCGCGATGTGCGCCGCGCTGTCCGAGGCCCACGCGCTCGGCATCGTCCATCGAGACATCAAGCCGCAGAACATCCTGTTCGGCTCGGTCGGCGGCACCAAGCTGCCCAAGCTCGCCGACTTCGGGATCGCGAAGTGGACCGACGAGTCCGAGCAGTCGTCGCAGCGCGCCGAGGACACCGCGATCGTTGCCGGCCAGAAGCTCGCGATGTACTCGCCGAGCTGGGCCGCGCCCGAGCAGCTCGCCGGCCAGCCGGTCAGCGCGCAGACCGACATCTACTCGCTCGCGGTCGTCGCGATCTACATGCTGTCCGGCAGGGCGATCTTTGCCGACGAGGACGTCTACGCCGGCTACAAGAAGCGGCGGAACGCCGACGAGCTGGTGGAGGCCGCGCTGCGGCCCTACCAGATCCCGAAGATCGTGCTCTCGCTGCTTGGCCAGGCGCTCGCGTTCGATCCGAAGCAGCGGCTCGCGTCGGTCGAGGTGCTGCAGAACGAGCTCGCCTCGGCGCTGGAGCTGCCGACCGACACGTTCGAGCGGCCGGAGCCCGAGCCGACGACCGTCCCGCACCGCGGGGTCCCACCGACCGAGCCGCCCGACACCAAGCCGGCTCCGCGCGCGACCCACATCTCGGCGGCGGTACCACCGCCGACTGCGTCCAGCCCGATGCAGGTGGTTGCGCCCGATCCGGCCGCCGCCCCGCCGCCCGCCGCCGCCCCGCCGCCCGCCGCTCTGCCGCCCGCCGCCACCCCGCCACCCGCCGGTGGCCCCCCGCCGATCGGTGGCCCCCCGCCGACCGCCACACCCAGGTCGCTCGAGATCGCCCAGCCGCTCGCGTCGCCGACCGCCACGCCCAGCCGGCCCGAGGTCGCCCAGCCGTTCGTGCCGCCGCCGTTCCATTCCCACTCGTCGCCGCACTGGCAGCCCCCGGTCGAACGCCCGCCGTGGATGGCGCAGCCGCAATCTCCGATCGGGCCGCCGCACCTGCTCCAGCTCGTCGACACGCCCCAGCACGTGGGCGATCGCCGGGTCCACATGGTGATGGCGGTCAACGACACCGCGGATCTCGTAGGGGGTCAGGGCAAGGTCCGCGTCACGTTCCTGGCCGGGCGGGGCGGCGTCCGGGTCATTCACCTCAAGGGGCTGTCGTGTTTCGTGGCCCACCTCGGGGGCCGGCCCTCGCCGGCGGTGCAGATCGATCACCCCGGCGACATCTCGCTGGTGACTCCCCGCGCCCAGGAGATCGGACACATCCGGGTGGCCAACGGCGTCGCCGAGGCAGGTCACCTGGTGTTTCCGGTCGGAGCCGAGCGTGCGGCCGTCGCCGTCGACGACTGCACGGACCCGATCTTGTTCGATTTTGGCCCGGAATCCGAAGCCTACTTCGTTTACACTCGAGGCCGGCCGATTTCCAAGACGCGCCGACGCTGACCACTTCCTGGCCTTCCCGGCCTGCCCTCCTCATGGCCCACCTTCCGCCATCGAACCCTCCAGGCGGTCCCCCCGCGCGCAAACACTCGCCGTCGTCGCCGCAGATGCAGCAGGACGACTTCCAGGACTTCGAGGGCGATCCAACCAACATCAACCAGATCCCGCAGGCACCTCAGGGCACGCCGCGGTCGGTGGGCTTGCCGATGCAGCCGCAGCCGCAGCCGCAGCCGATGCCAACGCAGCAGATGAATGTGCAGTTGCCGCAGTTCGGATCCGCGTCGCCGCAGCTGACTCACCTCGGCACCCAGCCACCGGCCTACGGCAACGCGGCCATGCCGTTCACCAACCCCGGGACGATGCCGGGCTCGGTGATGACCCAGCTGCCCCACCAGCCATCGGGGCCGCTGTCCCAGGTCTCGGGCGTGATCGCGCAGCCGACGCCGTACGTCTCGCGCAGCCGGATCTACGCGTTCGTCGTCGACGAGACGGGCAACCCGATCGAGCTCGGCTCCGGCCGGTTCGCCAAGGCGTACCTCGGCGAGGAGCGCTGGGTCGAATCGAAGACCACGCTGCGTCGCCCGGTCGCGCTCAAGTGCCTGCAGAAGGGCGTCTCCGGCGAGGATCAGATGCGGTTCCAGATGGAGAAGGAGATCCTGGAGCGCGTCCAGGGTCACCCGAACATCGTCGAGCTGCTCGGCTCGGGCGAGGGCGACAGCGCCGGGTTCATTCCGCCCGCCGTGCGTGATCGCGTCGAGAACGACTTCATGATCCTCGAGTTGCTCGACATGTCGCTCGAGGAGCGGCTCAAGGGCGCCCGCCAGAAGCGCCGGCGCGACGACCTGCTCGCCGTCCCGCTGCGCGAGCGGATCTTCCGCGTCCTCGAGTACCTCGTGCCGGTGGCGACCGCGGTCGAGTTCTCGCACCTCGTGCGCGACACCTGTCATCGCGACATCAAGCCGGCGAACATCCTCGTCAAGCTGCCCGATCCGAACCTGCGCGGCTCGCAGATGAAGGTGAAGCTCGCCGACTTCAACGTCGGCAAGGTCGCCGACGCGGACCTCGACGTCTCGATGACGCGGTTCCAGGCGGTCCCCGGCACGCTCTACTTCCAGAGCCCCGAGCAGGAGACCAACACGTTCGAGATCCTCGTCAACTGCACGCAGGGCTCGCCCGAGGTCGAGTTCTTCGAGGACTTCTACATCGACATCTACGAGAACGATTCGTTCTCGCTGTTCAACCGCAACGAGATGTACTCGATCGCGGCCGCCGACCGCACGCGCAAGAAGATCCTGCTCAACCGGCCGTTCGCCGAGCAGAGCGAGGTCAACGTGCGTGGCCGCGTGGTCAAGAGCGTGGGGCGCCCGGCCGACATCTACTCGCTCGGCGCGGTGTTCTACTACCTGATCTCGGGTGCCTACGCGAACCCGAAGAACCTGTTCGACGCGTTCCGCAAGTTCGTCGAGTACGAGAAGCGCGACGAGAAC
>Ga0316601_100000414_pt1 | contig 17975 bp, 15 predicted proteins | sample OWC_soil_day5_no_FD_207663 | JGI IMG/M metagenome (GOLD analysis project Ga0316601, IMG submission 207663) | Wetland soil microbial communities from Old Woman Creek delta, Ohio, United States - OWC_soil_day5_noCT | ecosystem: Environmental > Terrestrial > Soil > Wetlands | place: USA: Ohio... | reverse complement strand
AGATAGCTAATCAAACAAGATTACTTTCCCTAAATGCTACAATAGAAGCTGCAAGAGCTGGAGAGGCAGGCAGAGGTTTTGGAGTAGTAGCAAATGAAGTAAGAAAGTTAGCACAGGAGACTAGTGGAAACGTAGAAGAAATATCTAAAAAGCTTCTTGCTATTTCAGGGGTTGTGCAGGAGATTGCTAAAAAAGTAAATGAGATTGATTCATTGGCACAAAATCAAGCTGCTGCTACAGAAGAAATAAATGCTTCTATGAGCAATGTAGATGAGAATACCAAGAAAATAATTGAGGTTGCTAATAATCTAACAACTTAAATATCATAGATTAAAAAGAATAAATGTAAAAAAATAAAGAAGCAGTATATGCTTCTTTATTTTTTTCTGAATAAGAGAAAGATCCCAAAGAGTATCAATAATATAGGTAAAGAATATGTGTGCATGTTTTGCTTAAGGTAAATATAAAACTCATTATTAACCAAAAGCCTATTCATAAGGGATAAAGCACCTACGATTACTAATCCCCAGCCTAGGTATACCAAGGTTTTATTATTACCTCCAGACTTAGAGACAAGGTCAACTTTAATTTTGTCAGTATCAAAATGTTTATCAAATATAAAGCCAGAATCAGGAACAGTTACTCCTCTGTCTATACGTTCAGCTACTTTTAGGGAATCTATAAATACATATAGCCAAAAGACGAATTTTACGAATGCACCAATAACATTTAACCCAATTAGATCGAAAAATATATTAATAAAGACAAACATTAGAAAAGTCTCAATTCCCTTAGTAACAAGACCATTATAAATGTAGCCTATTCCAGGAATACATGCGGTAACAAAGGTTAAAAACTTATCTCTCTTTTCCATAAGAACACCTCCAGTGGATTTTATTTGTTAGTGTTTACACTAGCAACTCCGTTATCTAGTTTTATTACTACCTTGCCGGCACCAGTACCAATACTATTTTTTATGCCAGAATTAACGCTTTTAATATTATTAAACTGACAAGGTCCCAGATCTATATCCATATCTACAGATATGTTTTCATCCTCAGTATCTAAAGAAGCAGTACCATTATCAAGCTCAATGTGAATATCCTTGCATAATTTATTCTTTAAATACACTTTTCCATTATTAAGCTGAATATCTGAGGTTTCAATGTCTCCTCTTAAATCTACATTCCCATTATCCATTTTTATATTAATTTTAGATTTTACTATGCTGTCGGAGCTTTTGATCTGCATGTTATTTCCGTCAATATTTACATTATAACCCTCTGGTATATATATAGTCGCCTTCACAGATTTAATATAGCTGTCATTAATTACAACAGAGTAACCATCTGAGTTTGCTGCAGCAGGAATATCATATTGCTTCAAGTCTTTGGACTTATTTACATATATAGTGGCATCAATATGAATATTTTGATCCTTTGATTTTTCAATCTTTATATCTCCATTATCAGTATTAAAGGTTAAAGTATTACCGAAGGCTTCTAGAGTTCTAGAGCTTTCGATGGATTTCCAATTACCATTAAAGTTAATATTAAAATTATCCTTACTGAAGATATTTCCAAGTTTAATATTAAGACCGTTATCAAGATTTACATTAAAACCATTAGAGGAGTTAATTATTATAAAGACAATGAGAATAGGTATAAATAAGCCGCTTAGCTTAAGTCTTTTATTTTCATGATTACTTGCAGAATGAACTAATATTTCTATTCCTAGGATAACAATTAACAGGGGCCACCATTTAATAATATCTTTTGCTAGTGTAGAGTCATTAATGTTAATTATCATCCAAACTCCTAGAAATATTAAACCTATAGCAGAAGAGAATGAGCCAATTCTTTTCATCACCAATAGCCTCCCATTATATTATTTTTTATAATTTTTAAATAGTATATATATTCCAAAGGCGATTAAAAGTACAGAGAATATTAAATTCATGCTAAACCATGGATAGTCCTGTAAAAACATTGATGCATATGCAGAAATTGATATTCCTCCAAGTATGCATACAGGAACTAAAAGCCCTTTATTTCCTTCGGAATGAAGATAAAGCTGGAATAAACCTATAGCAACTGCAAGTGGGTAAATAGGCCAAGTGCTTCCTGCATACTGAAAATTAGTGAAAGATTCAAAGAGAAAATTAAGTCCTATAACAGTGAACATTCCTCCAGGTACTAACTGGCCTGGATTTTTTTTTGTAGTAAAATATTCAACTTCAAAGGATAGTCCAGGAATTAGAATAAATAAGGGCCAAAGTTTTGCAATACTAAGATATTGAAGATTGTAAAAATTGTTTAGAGTTAAAAATATGCCAATAAGAATTAATAATGTTCCCCAAAATACACTTTTACTTTTCATAAAATAACCTCCTAAAGTTTGTTAAATAATAAATAGGCTCAATTTTATTTTTCGGTTTTCATAACTATAGTAATAGTTTATTATAGTTATATGTATATTAGTAGTGAAAAAAGTAATGAAAATTAAGTTGATATAGTGCTAAAAGTAATATATCATAAATATTACTTATACTATTATAACATATTTTTACAATGATTACATATAAGGTAAGGGGTGGTTACTATTAATAAATTCAAAAAAATTTCAGTATGGGCAATAATTTTATTTTTATTAAGCATTTTGTTTTTAATTATAACTATTAAATTAAACAATACTTCCATACTAGCTCAGGATAATGGAATAAAAATTAATGTTTATGATATGAATAAAATTGCAGTACCCAATGCTACAGGAAAAGCAATTCTCAATTATAAAATAATTAAATGTTTTTTGGTATTAGATTTGATATGGGGTTTACTCCTTCCTATAATGTTTATTACAACAGGGCTTTCAGAAAAGATTAGTGATTTTTCTAAGAGAAAAGGAAAAAATCTTTTCTTTTCAATATCCATATACTTTATAATAGCTTATTCACTGTATTTTATTTTTTATATACCATTAATATTTTTTGGAGGTTACTTTAGGACACACCTTTTAGGATTATCCACCCAAAGCTTATTAATGTGGACTGTTACTAAAATTAAAGCATATGCTATAAATACTGCTATAGGAGTTTCAATAGTTTGGATACCATATATTATAATAAAAAAATGTACTAAGCGTTGGTGGCTTTATATTACACTTCTTTTATTACCTTATATTATAGTTACAGTGTTACTGAGTCCTATATATATTGATCCTATTTATAATAAGTTTACTCCAATAAAGGATAAGGCTTTACAGCAAAAAATCTTAAATTTAGCCGAACGTTCTGGAATAAAGAACGCTGACCTATATGTGGTTGATAAAAGTAAAGAAACAAAAACTATGAATGCTTATATGACAGGCATATTTAAAACAAAAAGAATTGTTATATGGGATACTACACTAGCTGGATTAAACGAACGGGAGGTATTAGTTGTAGTTGCTCATGAGATAGGACATTATGTTTTAGGACATATACCTAAATCTATAGCCCTAGGTTTCTTTGGTATTATGTTAGTGCTTTACTTGACAAATAAAACTTGCTTAATAATTATCTCAAGACTTAAAGGAAGCTTTGGTATAAAAAATATTTCGGATATGGCTGTTATTCCGTTAATTATCTTAGTTATAAATATATATAGTTTTTTGGGCAGTCCGGTGGAAAATGCTTACTCTAGACATATTGAATTAGAAGCGGATAAATTTGCTCTAGAGCTTACAAAGGATAACTATGCCTCTGCTACCTCGGAAATAAGGTTTCTAGACGAAAATTTATCCATACCTAAACCAGATTTTTGGTATATAATATGGAATTGTGACCATCCTACTGCAGCAGAAAGAATCGAATTAGCAAATGAATATAAGCCTTGGGAAAAAGGGGAAAAGTTAAAATACGATGAGTACATAAAATAATAAAGCCGCAGCATAGTTTCTGATGTTGTAATAATACAACATCAGAAATCCTTAGGCTGCGGTTTAAATTTCAAAAGTACTTTTATCTATCCATTTCCACTCTGGCTTTATTGTTTTTATATCATGGGCCAGCATATATAAAGCTAAATCTTTTTGTTTTGCTTCTAACATTATATCTAAATCTAAGCCTAAAGGAATACATTTTTCTATAAAATTTATGAAAGCTTCAGCATTGATATAATCTGCATGCTTTTTATCTTTTTCACCCTCCTTAGGGCTTGAAAAATGAATTTTTGGAGGAAAGGGTTCCTTTTCCCATGTTGAAAAGATATCACCCAGCATAGGTCCTAATTCATCACCACCATTATTGCAGAGATGGTGATGTACATCAAGTACCATGGGGGCCTTTATTTGTGTGCAGAGAGATAAAACTTCTTTAGTTGTAAAGGTTTTATCATCATTTTCAAAAATAAGCCTTTCACTTATCTCTTTTGGTAAAGCGTTGAAATTTTGAAGAAATCGTTCAATAGCTTTTTCTTTTCCGCCTTCCTTACTTCCTATATGCATTACCATCTTTCCCAGTGGGTAATTTAGGTCTTCAAATAGATATACATGGTGCCATAGATTTCTAATGGTATTTTTAAATACATCTTCCTTTGTACTGTTTATAACATTAAATTCATCAGGATGAGTATCTACTCTTAGATTATTTTCATTAATAAACTTAGCTAGTCTTTCATAATCCTTATCAAATATCTTTCTGTAATCCCAGTCGGTAACCTCTGGATGAGTAGCGAGTGGAACTAAAGCTGATGTAATCCTATAAAAATGAATTTGGTTTTTTACTGTGTATTGAAGAATTTTATACAAGTCGTCTAGATTTGAAAGAGTAACCTGCTTAAGTTTGTTAAGTTTTTTTTCATCATTCCCTAGTTTCATATAATTACTATAGGTTACACTACTGGAAGAAGTAACTTTACCTAATTTTAATGCTATTGCTACATAACCAAGTCTTATACGCATAAAAAACACCGCCTATTCGTATAGCTTTCTAAATCTTATTATGTGTAGAAGCTATAAACAAATACCCGGTAATTTTTTTAATAAATATGTCTTTATAAACTGAATCGTTTTCTGTAATCACATTTTCTGCATAACTCTTCTACTACTTCTCTTCTGGAAAAGCCTTCATAGATGCTTTTTGCTCGAGGACCTTCTACTATCTTAGAAAAGGTACTCTCTTTTATATTACCTAAGTTAATAACTCCTTCTCCATCTAGGCAGCAGGGAACAACAGTACCATCAACCAATATTGCAATTTGGTCTCTAAGACCATAGCAGAAGCCTTTTTTTGTTGTATCTTCATTCAAGGTATTTGGCCAGTTAAAACGGGATGCCTGATTTAAGAATACTTTAGGCGCAAGCTTTATTCCTCGTTCAGGCAGAAGTTTCTCTTCAATCTTAAAATCTAAGTTAAAGGCTTCCTCCAGCTTTTCTAGTATGTTTCGGTTTTTCTCCCTTTGCGGTTCCGTATCATCATGGCCATTTAAAAGACTTTCCTCTAAGTTCCAAAGTCTTAGGGCCACTATCATATCAGTTTCTTCTCTTGCTTCTTTGGTAAAAGAAATTATGTTATTTAAATAGCTTTCCATTGGGTTATTTACTGGATTAGCATCAAAGCTATGTAGGGAAAAATTTATTTGCCTTAAGGCTGGACTTTTTAACAATACAGTCTTTGCTTTATCAATAAGAGTACCATTAGAAGTAATGTTAACTATATATCCATAGTCTAAACTAAGTTTTAAGAAGTCTTCTAACTCAGGATGAAGAAGAGGTTCTCCAAGCACATGAAAATAAATATGCTCAGAATATCCTTTAATTTGCCTTAATATATGTTCAAAAGTAGATAATTTCATAAATTCAGCTTGTCTTTTTGTTTTAGGACAAAAATCGCAGCTTAAGTTACACACATTTGTAATTTCTATATATGTCTTTTTAAATTTCGTCATCTAAGGTAACCTCCAGGTAACATTGAACTATTATAATATTTTGCATAGATACATTTATAATATACTAAAGAACTTTGAACAGTATTTCTTAAAACCATAGTAAAGCTCCTTTCATAAGTCAAAAGATGAATATTTAAGATGAACACGGTTAAAAAAGCCTTCGTTTAATTATGCCATAAAAATATTAAGCTTAACAAGTAGTTTAGAAACTAGGAAAAATATGTACAAATATGCTATAATGAGGAAGAATATTCATATTTATAGGAATAAAAGGGGGGCATTATATGAATCAAAAATGGAGTTTAGACAATATATATTCATCTTTTGCTAGCGAAGAATTTAAAAATGATATGAAAAGGTTTTATGAATTCATTGATAAGGCTAAGAGTTGGGCAAAGGATAACTTTTCAAGTAAAGATAATTCAGGGAAAAAGTTAGAGGAATATTTAATTCAAGGTACTGGTTATACAAATTTAATTACAAGGTTATATTCCTTTGTAGAACTGACCCTTTCTGTAGAAGCTAAAAATGAAAGTGCTTTAAGAATAGCAGATGAATTGCAGCAGAAGGCTACAGAACTCACTCCTGTGCAGGTTGGTTTTCAGAAGTGGCTTGCAGAATTAGAAAACCTACAGGAGGTTATAGATGCATCACCATTCTTAAAGGAACATGAATTCTTTTTAAAGGAAACTATGGAGAAGAATAGGTACCTATTAAGTGAAGGTGAAGAGGTTATTATTTCAAAGATGCAAACTACTGGTGGATCAGCATGGAGCAAGCTTCAAAAGATGTTATCCTCTACATTGCTTGTAGATATAGTAGTTAACGGCGAAGAAAAACACCTTCCTTTGCCTGTAGTAAGAAATATGGCTTATGAAAAAGATGGAGCAGTAAGAAAGATTGCTTATGAAGCAGAACTTGAGGCTTATAAGAAAATTGAACAATCCTCTGCTGCTTGCTTAAATGGTATAAAAGGAGAAGCAATTACTATAGCTGAAATGAGAGGATATAAATCACCTCTAGACAATACTTTAAAGAATTCAAGAATGGATGAAGAAACTTTAGAGGCAATGCTTACTGCCATGAGAGAATATTTACCTGAGTTTGAGAGATATTTCTTAAAGAAAAGTGAGCTTTTAGGCTATAAAAAAGGATTACCTTTCTATGATATGTTTGCTCCTATGGGAGAAGCAGATATGAATTTTACCTATGAGCAAGCTAGAAAGTTTATAGTAGAAAATTTTAGGACCTTTAGTGATAAATTAGCTGATTTTGCTGATAAGGCCTTTGAAAATCAATGGATTGATGCAGAACCAAGAGAGGGCAAAAGAGGCGGTGCCTTCTGTTATAACCTACACTTCATAAAGGAAAGCAGAATATTAACTAACTACACAGGAAGCTTTAGCGATGTAGTTACTTTAGCTCATGAACTTGGACATGGATATCATGGAGAATGCTTAAATGAAGAAAGTAGTTTAAATTGTGAATATCCAATGCCTATAGCAGAAACTGCTTCTATCTTCTGTGAAACTATTGTGAAAAATGCTGTTTTAAAGACCGCTTCAAAGGAAGAGGCTTTAACTATATTAGAGGGAAGCATAGCAGATGCTGCTCAAGTAATAGTAGATATCTACAGTCGTTATCTCTTTGAATCAGAAGTTTTTAACCGCAGAAAGAAAGGTTCATTATCTGTAAATGAACTAAAAGAGATTATGATAAATGCACAAAAGGAAGCTTATGGCAAGGGATTAGATGAAGAGTATCTTCACCCTTATATGTGGATGTGTAAGCCACATTACTACTATACAGAAGTTCACTTCTACAACTTCCCATATGCCTTTGGATTATTATTTGCTAAGGGGCTATATGCAGAGTATGTAAAGAGAGGGGAAGAATTCGTTAAGGAATATGATATGCTCCTTTCAGTTACAGGAAAGAAAAAAATTACTGATGTAACTAAGATGATGAATATTGATATCCATTCAATAGACTTCTGGAGAGGTTCATTAGAAATAATTAAGAAGGATATTGAAAAGTTTATTGAATTAGCATAAAAAAGTGGCGAAAGCCACTTTTTTATATTCCATGGAGTAAAGAAGAATAAAAATCATTTCTTCTGTCAGCCTTTACTTTAAAACTGTTCCTAAGTTTATGAACGGCTTCAATGTTTATATCAGCTACGATAAGCTCTTCATTATTTAAGCTTGTAGCAAGTATATTTCCTAAAGGATCAATTATCATAGAATCACCAACATACTCAATTCCGTTACCTGTTCCTACTCTGTTTACACCAGCTACATAGCATTGATTTTCTATGGCTCTAGCTCTTAATAATGTAATCCAATGTTCTCTTCTTACACTTGGCCAGTTAGCTATAAGTGTAATTAATTCAGATTTGCTGGAAGCTATCTGAAAAATTTCTGGAAATCTTAAGTCATAGCAAATAAAAGTGGAAGTAAGAAACTCATTAACTTTTGTAAATACAATTTCATCTCCACTAGTATAGTAATCAGTTTCGCTTGCAAAAGAAAAGGGATGAAGCTTAGTATATTTGCTAAGCACTATGCCATCCTTTGATATCATGGAGAATATATTTAAACCTTTATTACCTTCCTTTTTAACATAACCAAAGCCAATATTTAAGTTGAAGTTTTTAGCTTGTTCTTTAAACCAGGTTAAGGTTTTGTTATCTTCTTCAGCAACACATTGTACATCCATACAAAAGCCGGTTAAGGTCATTTCAGGAAATAGTATTAAATCAACATTAGAACTCTGTGCTTTTCTCATGAATTCAATACATTTACTTTTATTTTTCTCTTTGTCACACCAAAAGATGTCCATTTGAGCTAGTGCAATTTTCACGATATCACCTACATTTCTCAATTTAGAATTTAAAATTATGGATAAAACTCCAAAGGAGTTTTTAATAAATTATTATAAAGAAATTCTGTAGGAATTTCAACAATCATTTTACATTTTAAATTGTGCATTTTAAATTAATGAGGACTGTATACTTCAGTATACAGTCCTCATGTGGTTTTATCGATTATTTATTTGTATAAATTTTTACTACATTAAGGATTACCTCAACAGCTTTTTCCATTGAGTTTGTTGGTATATACTCATATTTGCCATGGAAGTTTTCTCCGCCAGTAAATATGTTTGGACAAGGTAATCCCATAAAGGATAGTCTAGCTCCATCAGTACCACCTCTTATAGGTCTAACTAGAGGCTTAACACCTGACTCTTCCATAGCTTGGAAGGCAGTATCAACTATATGTTTTACTGGCTCAACCATTTCCTTCATGTTTCTATATTGATCTTTAAGTTCTAATTCAACTGTACCTGCGCCATATTTTTTGTTTAATTCTTCTGCTACAGCTGCTACAGTTTCTTTTCTTTTTTCAATATTATCTGCATCAAAATCTCTTATTATATAAACTAATGTTGTAGTTTCAACATCACCATTGAAGTTATTTAAATGATAGAAACCTTCATAACCACAAGTTTGGCCTGGAGTTTCTGTTTGTGGAAGCATTGAAGCAAATTCATTTCCTATAAGTACTGAATTTATCATTTTATTTTTAGCATATCCAGGATGAACGTTTCTTCCGTGGATAGTTACTTTTGCTGAAGCAGCATTAAAGTTTTCAAATTCTAATTCGCCTATAGCTCCACCATCTATAGTGTATGCAAAATCAGCATTGAATTTTTCTACATCAAAATGATCTGCTCCTTGGCCTACTTCCTCATCAGGTGTGAAAGCTACTCTAATTGTTCCGTGAGGAACTTCTGGATGGTTTATAAGGTGTTCTACTGCAGTCATTATTTCTGCAATACCTGCTTTGTCGTCTGCACCTAAAAGTGTTGTTCCATCTGTTGTAATAAGAGTTTGGCCTATGTATTCTTTTAACTCTGGAGAATCCTTTGGAGAAAGTACAATGTTATGTTCAGCATTTAATACAATATCTCCACCATCATAGTTTTCTACGAATTGAGGATTTACATTAGTTCCAGACATATCTGGACTTGTATCAATATGTGCAATAAAACCTATTGTAGGTACTTCCTTATTTACATTTGAAGGTAAAGTAGCCATTACGTATCCATTTTCATCCATAGATACATCTTGCATACCAATAGCTTTTAGCTCCTTCACTAATTCTTCACCTAATACTAATTGTCCCTTTGTTGTAGGAGTAGTATTAGAGGAATCATCTGATTTTGTGTCAAACTTTACGTACTTTAAAAACTTTTCAACTACCATTGACATAATATCAACTCCTTGCGTTTACTTAAGTGTAAAATTATTTATAATTTAGTATTCAAGTACATTATACTATCATTTTTTTTAATAAACAAATAGTTAATTTAATAAATGTAATTGATTTCAGGCTTTCAATGTGTGAAAAGTTTTATTATTGAAAGGGTAAAAAAATCACTTGCAGAACTTATAAAAAACACTACCGATTATTAGTAAAAAGGTAGTGTTTTCGTTGTTATAATAGTTTCTTCTGCAAAAGGGTGATAAATTCTTGCAGAAAAATTTATTGGTGAATAATAACTTCATAATTTAAATTATTATTTATAAGCTTACTTTTACTGGCAACTTCTTCTGCCTCTTCCAAGCTTCTAGCATTAAAAAGCAAGGTTCCTCTATTTTTATTATAAAATCCACCAGCGATAAGATATTTTGATGAATTAATAGTATTTGAATTATTAATATGAGCCCCATTTCCTACTGAAGTAGGTTTTGAACCTTCAAGTTCATAGTTGATTTTTACATATATATTTGTATTCATAATTACAGCCCCCAAAATTAAACTTTTTAATAGTTTTATCATGTTTTTATTATATCGAACATATGTTCTGCAGTCAATAGTATTTATAGATTTTTTTATATTTTTCCAAAGATGATAAATGACTTATTGTTTTATAGATGAAAAGATAAGAAAAAAGGAGCAAAATGAAGGTCCAAGCAGTTATGAAAGTTATTTTTGTGAAATACGACATAAAGGGGTATTGTATAACCTATAATGAGATATACATGATTTGATTACAGGGTATTAGGGAGTTATAATAAGTTCATAAGCGATAAATCAATAAACAAGGGGGGAAGCAAGCTAAAAAATCATATGATATATAGCTTGTAGATATTATGAAATTAAAAATTTTAATAACAGCAATACTGTTTGGCGGGTATGGAATAGCATATAAAGTATTTTACCCAGTAATGAACAATATTCAAGCAGTTAAGCAGCTGGAGGACACTCAAGGTTCTTTTACAAACTATGCCATGTATCAGCAGGTATGGGACTATGGCTGGGCAGCTATAGTATTAATTACATTATTAATTTTTAAATCGGAAATTATGGTGGCTGTTAAACAGCTTAAAAAAAGAGGGGGAAAATAATCATGAATAAAAAGAAATTAGGTTTAGTAATAGGGAGTGTAGTTTTATCATTAAGTTTGATGGCTTGTAAGCCTTTTGATAAACCTGAAATTGTTACAATCGAACCATCACAAACAGCTTTTGTAATACCACTAGATGGTAAGACTTCAGATCAAGGAAGCTTTATGTCAGAGGAGTTTTTAAAGAATGCTAAGGTAGCAACTAAACAGGTTCAAATACCTCATAGATGGCTTAAGGAAGGAAGAGGAGCTATATTTGAGAAAGGTAGATGGATACCAAGTGCAAAGTTAATAGTTGTGGAAAGAAAACCAGTAACGAGAGAATGGACCGAAGATAATAAAACTGGGACAAGCGCAAAAAATCAAGGTGTTATTGCGGAATCAAAAGAGAGTATAGGTTTTATGTCTAGAGTAAATTGTTCTGCACAAATTGACGAAGCAGATGCAGTAAAGTTTTTATATAGATATAATAATAAATCCTTAGAGGATATTATGGATACAGAAATAAGAGCTAGAATAGAAAGTAAATTTGTTGAACAATGTTCTAAGTTAACTTTGGAGGAGATACTTATAAATAAGGAGAGTATAATGAAGAACGTTAGAGATGATGCTACTACCTATTTTAAGGATAGGGGAGTTACAATTACAGTTATAGGCTTAAAGGGTGAATTCACTTATTTAAATGCTGAAATACAAAAGGCTATAGATGAAAAGTTCAAATCCGCTAAAGCCTTAGAATCTCAAAGAAATGAAAATCAAAGAACATTAGAAAGAGCCAAGGCTGAAGCAGAAGCAGTTAGAATTCAAGCAGAAACAATTGCTCAGCAAATAAAATTAAGAGAACTTGAAAATCAAGCTAAGGCTATAGAAAAATGGGATGGAAAGCTTCCAACATACATGACTGGCGGCGGTGGAACAATATTTAACTTACCTGTAGAGGCACCTAAGCAATAAGAAATGCTAATATAAAATAAAAGGAAAAAGTTTTAAGAGAACAAAACAAATTAAAGGCCTGTAGTCAAAAATTATGACTGCAGGCCTTTTTAATATTCAGTATAACAGAGCCTTAATTTAAGGTTTGGAAGTGGTGAGGGTAGGGACAGTATTATCATCAATTGCCCATGAACCAGAATTCTCTCTATAAAAGAAGAACCATGCAGTATAAACCCCGTCTTTCTTGGGAAGTTTGTTAAAATAGGAGTTTTTATCTATAAGATTATTATCTACTGTACCTTTTGGTGGAGTTTGGTATTTTACATCATAGATAACTTTATATGCCATTACTCTTTCTTCTGAATAATAAGGACCTTCTATTAAATATTCATTTTTCTTGCTAGGATCAAGTTCAATGCTAATTAGCTTGAGGCTCTTTAGGTTATCACTATATGCTATTGGATTAGGTGCTCTGGAGGAAGTCATGTGTCTTAATGAATGCATATAAGTCATTTTATTTATATCTTTGTGAAAAAAGTAGTCAAAAAAGCTTTCAATTTTTTGCTGAGGCGTTTGAGACGCAGTTCCATTAGTGGTATTTTCATTAGGCTTTTCGTAAATTAAATATTTCTCCTGAACCCAGATATTCATTCCTCCTGGGCAAGATAGAAGAGCGTAGCCTTGTTCTTTTTTTACCAATCTTCCCCTTAATTTATTTCTGCAGTTATAAGGAGTAGTAGAAGATAGTTTTTCAAATTCAAAAACCTCATATACAGGTGTGCCTTCATTAACAAAAACATCACTTTGGACTAAGTTTTCTTTTTCTTTAGTAAAAGCAGTAGTATCCCTTTCTTGTATCCACCCAAAGCTGTGTATTGGAGAATCATATACTGGAACTTCAATATAAAGCCATAAAATATCCTTTTTATCTTTAATAGTGCCATAAACAGTAACAACTGTATTTACATCAATTATCCTTACGGTATTTGATTCTTCAGAGGGTTCCTTTAACAATTTAAGCTCTTTTTCCACGAACCTTTTTGTGTCTTTATAAACAATAAGATTAGTTTGAGGAGAAGGAGTAGCTTGGGCAGTGGTTTGATTTGGTGGTGTTTTTGTTACAGGCAAATTTGAGGTTTTATGCAAGAAAGATTTTATATTTGGCACTAAAACTAATATTAATATAAAGACAGCAACAGCTATAAATTCTGAAAAAACAAAAGGAAGCTTTATACTTTTTAATTTGCTTTTATTTTGAGCTGAAGTATTGTTAAAAGAATTTTCTTTTATATCTATTTTTTTATTAATACTTTCTAAAAGAAGATTATATTCCATATCAGTTAGTTCCAAGTTCTTATCTTCTTCCTGAAAGCTTTTTTCAATAGCTTTATCTACTTTCATAAATATTCACTCCCTTGCCTAAAATGTATTGAGCTTCTTTAGAATAATTTCTAGTTTGCATAAGTTTATTTTTAAGGAGTTTTCTCCCGTGGAACAATCGTGATTTTACTGTACCTTCGGAACAGTTCATTACTTCTGAGATATCTCTAATACTTAAAGAGTTATAATAGTACAGAATTATTGGTATTCTTTGCTGTTCAGGAAGTGCATAAATAAAACCCATAATTTCTGAACAAGTTTCTTTATTTAGTAATATATCCTCTGGAAGAGTTAAATTATCCGATTCACATATATCTAAGGTATCTTCATAATCTTCTAAGGGCATTGTAGAAAGCTTATTGGAGTTTTGAATAAGTTTCCGGCAAAAGTTAACAGTAATTCGATAAAGCCAAACTTCAAAGGCTGAGGGATGATTTAAAGAATTAATCTTAAAGTATAACTGCAGGAAAACCTCTTGAACTGCGTCCTCAGCTAATGCTTTATCCTGTAAAATAAAATATGCAGTTTTATAAACCTTACTTTTGTATAAGTTAAAAAGTTCATTAAAGGCAGATCTATCCTTTTCTTTAACCTTATTTATAAGGTCCTCATTTACCAAATGTATCACCAATCCTTTACTAGTAGTTACACCTTAATAGAAAATTTAGAGAAAGGGCTTAGGCCACTTTTATCTCTCTATATATAAAGATACCAAAATTTATCATTAGGTTTAAAGAATTTTTTCAAAAAATAAAAAAACAAGTCTTACTAGCTACCGTTACCACTAAGACCTGTTTCAATGTTCACTATTCATCTATAGATTCTTCTAGACATTCTCTAATAACATCTTCAGTAATTTCAAATGCGATTTCATGATTCATTGTAAAACCCCCTAACTTCTTAGAAAAATTTGCTGCATAAATAATATATTACGGTAATTATATATTTAAATGTATAATTAAAAATTCAAAATTTAAAATTAATGAAAAAACTCCAAAGGAGTTTCCTAAAATAAAATAATTAAAGAAATTCCATAGGAATTTAACAATCATTTTACATTCTACATTTTACATTCTAAATTAATTTCTAACTTGCTAATTATAATAAAAAAAAGCAAAAGCAACAAGTAATTTAAATTGGTATTTGAGAGAAAATTTATGGTTAATGTATAAGTTTTTTTTACGTGGAAAAAATAATTAATACTTGTAAAAAGAGAGGTGCATAGTTTTGGCTGAAAAGCGAGAAGGCAACCTTATAATCATTGGAGGAGCCGAGGACAAGAAGGATAAAAAGGATATATTAAAAGAGGTTTGCAGTAAAATTGATAAAGAAAAAGATAATTTGCTTATCGCCACGGTAGCCACTTCGCTGCCAGAAGAAGTTGGAAAGGAATATAAAAATTTATTTAATAACCTAGGAGTTAAAAGTATAAGCATTCTAGATGTTCAGACCAGGCAAGATGCCTGCAGTGAAGAAAATTTAGAGCTTATTAATAATGCTGCCTTGGTGTTTTTTACTGGAGGAGATCAACTTAAAATTACTAGCCTTTTAGGGGGAACCCCTTTATATAAGGCGATAAAAGAAAGTTTTAGCAGAGGGTGCATCTATGTTGGAACCTCAGCAGGGGCATCTGTAATGAGTAATACTATGATAGTAAAAGGATTAGATGAGGAATCACCTAGAAAATGCACATTAAAAATGGCACCAGGGTTAGGGCTAATAAGCGGTGTAGTTATTGATCAGCATTTTGCTCAAAGAGGAAGAATTGGGAGGCTCTTGGCGGGTATAGCACAGAATCCAGAAAGCTTAGGAGTAGGAATTGATGAAGATACAGCTATAATGGTCAATGATAAAAGAGAGTTTCAGGTTATAGGCTCTGGGGCTGTTTATGTTATTGACGGCAACACTATTAGTCATACAAATGTTTCTGAGCAGTATCAAGAAGAGATATTATCCATATATGATGTTAAAGTACATGTGCTTAAAAATGGGGACAAATTTAACTTAAACAGAAGACGTCCTATCAAGGAGGAAAATAATGCAAGTACTAGAGGTTAAGGTTTTTGAGAAGAGAAATATATATGCTCATAAAAAGTGCATAAGAGTAGATTTAGATTTGGAAGGATACAGTGAGATTCCTAGTAAGGATATAAAGGAGTTTAATGAAACTCTTCTTAAGCTGGTACCAGAGCTTTCTACTCATCACTGTGGTATATATGAGGAGGGTGGCTTTGTTAAAAGACTTTATGAAGGCACTTATTTAGCTCATATATGTGAGCATATGATTATCGCATTTCAAAACAGATTAGGCATTGAAGCAGCATATGGAAAGGCAAGAGAAATTTCTGGAGAAAGGTACTATATAGTATTTCAGTATGAATATAAAAATACCGCATTGGAAGCAACTAATATTGCTGTAGATTTAATCAATGCATTAATAAGGCAGAGAGCGTTTAATTTTAATGAAAGAATGGATCTATTAAAAGATATACTTTCAAGAGAACAATTAGGGCCTAGCACTATTGCTATTTGCAATGAGGCTAATAAAAGAGGAATACCAATAGCTAGAATTGGTGAAAGAAGTTTATTTCAATTAGGATACGGTAAATATGGAAAAATGATAGAGGCTACTATTTGCGACGAGACTAGTACAGTTGGAGTAGATATATCTTGTGATAAACTATTAACTAAAGAATTATTAAATATTCAGTGTATTCCAGTAGCTAGGGGGGGGAAAGTTCTAAATTCTTTAGATCTTTTATTAAAGGCAGAAAGTATAGGATATCCCATAGTTATAAAACCTAGATATGGAAACCAAGGCAGAAGTGTTTTTGTTAACATAAAAAATGAGAAGGAAGCACTGAAAATTTATGAAAGTATGAGTAAAGATTTTAAAGATATTATTGTAGAAAAGTACATAAAAGGCAGTGACTACAGGGTGTGTGTGGTAAATAATCAGGTTGTGGCCTGTGCAGAAAGAAAAGCTCCCTATGTTGTTGGGGATGGGTATAGAAATATAAGAGCCTTAATCAGGGAATTAAATGACGATGTTAGAAGAGGAGAGGGTCATGAAAAACCTTTAACTAAGGTAAAGATTGATGATGAATTAATTAATTGTATTGCTAGGCAGGGATATTCTATTAATTCTATTGTAGAGAAGAATATAAAAGTTACCTTAAGAGAAAACGCAAACTTATCTACAGGAGGCAGTGCTATTGACTGTACTGAGATTATAAATAAAGAAAATATAGAGATTTGCAGAAGAGTTGCAAAGACCATTGGATTAAATATCTGTGGTATAGATATTTGCTGCCAAGATATAAGTAAACCTTTGGAAGGTCAAGGTGTTGTTATTGAGGTGAATGCAGCTCCAGGAATAAGGATGCATCATTATCCTTATATGGGAAAAGAACGAAATGTGGCTAAAGCCATAGTTGATATGATGTTTGGAGAGAATTACAAAAGTATCCCTATAGTTTCTGTAACAGGTACTAATGGTAAAACAACAACCACTAGGCTTATAGCACACACCTTAGGTCTTACAGGATATAATGTAGGTATGACCAGTACCGGAGGTATTTACATAGGAAATAACTGTATAGATAAAGGAGATACCACTGGTCCTGACAGTGCAGTTACCGTTTTACTCAATAAGGATGTAGAAGCGGCAGTATTAGAAACTGCAAGAGGTGGAATTGTTAGAAGAGGGCTTGCCTATGACCTTGCAGATGTTGGGGTTATAACTAATATTACAGAAGATCATTTGGGTATAGATGGTATTAATACCTTGGAGGAATTAGCGAAGGTAAAAGCCCTTGTGGTAGAGGCAGTAAAGCTTGATGGATATGCTGTTTTAAACGCAGATGATGCTGTAAGTGCAAGCATAATTGATAGAATAAAGTGTAATTTAATTTTGTTTTCTATGAATAAAGATAATAAACTTTTAGAGGAGAATTTAAAAAGAGGGGGATATGTAATTTATAGCTCTAATGGATATATTTATATGCAAAAGGGTGAGACTGTTACACCAATTATAAAAGAAGAAGATATAGCTGTTACTTTAAAAGGAAAGCTTCGATATAATATAGCCAATGCTATGGCAGCATGTGCTGCATTGGTTGCTATGAAGGTTGATTATAATATTATTAAAAAAGGGTTAAACACATTTTGCAGCAACGAAGAACATAATCCTGGTAGGTTCAACATGTATAATGTGAATGATGTTAAAGTTATATTAGATTATGGTCATAATATTGAGGGCTATAAAGCTGTATTGGATGCAATGAAGGATATGGAACATAAAAGCTTAATTGGAATAATTGGTGT
>Ga0316601_100000412_pt1 | contig 17984 bp, 16 predicted proteins | sample OWC_soil_day5_no_FD_207663 | JGI IMG/M metagenome (GOLD analysis project Ga0316601, IMG submission 207663) | Wetland soil microbial communities from Old Woman Creek delta, Ohio, United States - OWC_soil_day5_noCT | ecosystem: Environmental > Terrestrial > Soil > Wetlands | place: USA: Ohio... | reverse complement strand
TCTCGACTTCCTCTCGGTCTCCAAGGGCGGCAAGTTCGAGGACGCCAAGCAGCCGAAGGTGGGCTGGGCGGCGTATCCGTACACCGGGGAGTCCGGCTACGAGTGCATGCCCACGATCTACTCCGACGAGCGCGGCCCGTTCGGCCGCAACATCCCGATCGCCGCGCAGATCCGGAGCACCGTGCGGGGCGCCGGTCTCTCGACGCCGATCGTCGCCGCCGGCGGCATCTGCGAGTTCGCGCAAGCGGAAGCGCTGCTCGAGCGCGGCGAGGCCGACCTCGTGGCGTCGGCCCGCCAGAGCCTCGCGGACCCCGACTGGTGGCTCAAGATGCGACAGGGCCGAGGCGCCGAGATCCGGCGCTGCGAGTTCACCAACTACTGCGAGGCGCTCGATCAGCAGCACAAGCAGGTCACCTGCAAGCTGTGGGATCGCGAGGAGCTCGATGCTCCCGACGTCACGCTCGCGGCAGACGGCAAGCGCCGGTTGATCGCGCCGCGCTGGCGACGCTGACGTCGCTCGTCAGGGGGTTGCCGCGAACGAACATCGGCTTGCACCATGCACTCCCCAACGCTAGAGCCTGACATGCAGCGTGTCATGGGAAGAATCAAGGTGATCGCCGGCCTCGTCGTCGGCCTCGTCATTGCCGGCTGTCCCCAACGCTCACCTCCAGGCGTGGCGAACGGTCCGGCGTCCCCTGCACCGGCGACGCCGGCCGACGTCGCCGCAAGTGATGCTCCGGCGGCGGAGCTCGGGGGCGAGGTGCTGACCCCCGACCCCGCAGACCGGAGCTGCGCACGTGACGATCAGTGTGCGACCGTGCACGCGGACTGCAGCAACGCACGTTGCACCGGCATTCGCAGCGATGCTGCGCCACGCTACATGACCCCTTTGCGTTGCACGACCTATCGGGGGCCAAAGACCGACTACGATTGCGGTCCGCAGTTCGGCGCCGAGGTGGCGCGCTGTGTCGGCGGCCAGTGCGAGAGCGTCTCGATCCGCGCGTCCGGAGGTGCACCCACCTATGTCTCTGGCGGCGAGGTGATTGTCGTCTCGAGTGCCGACGCGATCTGCTCGGTGGATTCGCAGTGCACGACGATCAAGGCCGACTGCAGCAACGTGAACTGTCTCGGTGTCCGCATCGATGCGGTCTCGAACTATCCACGCCAGCGTCAATGCACGAAGTACACTGGCGTTGTTGCCAACTACGACTGCGATCCCAGGTTCGGGTCAGAGTCGCCACGATGCCGCAACGGCAGGTGTGTCAGTGCGCGCGTGCGCTAGCTTCGCAGACACCGACCTTCGTGCCTCGCCGACGGGTGGAACGCGGCTTGCTGGTCGTGATGGACAGCAAAGGAGAGCTGTCATGTCCAAATTTCGGAGGACGCTCGGCGCGTCATCGCTGATCCACGACAAGGTCGTCAACCTGTCGGGCCAGGACATCGGTCGGATCCAGGAGCTCATGGTGGACGTGACCACCGGGCGCGTGGCGTACGCCGTGCTCTCGTTCGGCGGGTTCATGGACATCGGGAACAAGCTGTTCGCGTTGCCGTGGTCGGCGCTGACCGTGGACGAACCGAAGCGGCGGTTCGTCGTCAATGTCACCAAGGAGTCCCTCGAGGCGATGCCGGGCTTCGACAAGGATCACTGGCCCGATCTCGACGACCTCGCGTATGCGACCGGGGTCTATCGTCAGTGGGGTGCGACCCCGTACTGGACGTAGCTGCGCGTCCACGCACGGCGGGCGTGTGCGCGCGTGCGGGCTCGGGCTCGTTTGGCCGGTCCCTGCTAGACGTGCGCGGCGCCCGCGTCGGGGGCCCGATCGGTCACCTCCTGAACGCCAGCCATGCGGGCGCAGTGCGCGCAGCAGAAGTACTGACCACGCGCCTCCATGCCCTGGCCGATGATCGGCACCCTGCAATGCGCGCAGCGCGGCGCGAGCACGTGGATCGCGCAGGCAAACGAGTCGAACACGTGGCGGGTGCCGCCGATCGTGATCTCGAACGCCTTGTCGTACATGTTTCCGCAGCACTCGCAGGTGTCCATTCGAAGAGCTGCTGCAAGCGACACGCCGGGCGTGGAAGTGGCGTGGAACGGCGGTTGCTGATCGATCCTGGATGAGCCGTGGTTCCTCGCGCATCCGGATCGCGGTGATAGGTCTTGGACACTTCGCGCAAGCGGCGGTGGTGCCGGCGATCGAGCAGCTCGACGACACGGAGCTTGTCGCGCTGGTCTCGGGGTCGCGCCACAAGCTGGACGAGCTCGGGGATCGCTACGGCGTTCGCCACCGGGCGAGCTACGAGGAGCTCGACGACCTGCTCGAGGCCGGCGTGGTCGACGCGGTGTACATCGCCGTGCCCAACGACCTGCATGCTCAGATGACGGTGATCGCGGCGCGGCACGGCGTCCACGTGATGTGCGAGAAGCCGATGGCGACGACCGAGGCCGAGTGCATGCAGATGATCCGCGCGTGCGCGCAGCGGCAGGTCAAGTTGATGGTCGCGTATCGCCTGCACTTCGAGGCGGCGAACCTGATCGCGGTCGAGATCGCGCACGGTGGCGAGATCGGCGAGCCGCGCGTGTTCAGCTCGGTGTTCTCGATGCAAGTGCGCGATGGCAACATCCGCACGCAACCGCGTCGGGGCGCGGGCCCGATCTATGACATCGGGATCTACTGCGTGAATGCGGCACGCTACCTGTTCCGCTCCGAGCCCCTCGAAGTGGCCGCGATGAAGCTCGCGGGCAAGGATCCGCGGTTCTCGTCCGTCGAGGAGGCGATGGCGGTCTCGATGCGGTTTCCTGCCGAGCGGATCGCGCAGTTCACGTGCAGCTTCGGCGCCCACGATCGGGCCCACTACCAGGTGATCGGGACGGAGGGCTTCCTGACGCTCGAGAACGCGTACGAGTACGCCGCCGAGATGACGCTCCACGTCGAGGGCAGGCACGGCGAGAACACGCGAACGTTCACCAAGCGCGATCAGATCGCCGCCGAGATCGAGTACTTCGTGCGCTGCATCCGCGACGACCTCGATCCGGAGCCGAGTGGATGGGAAGGCCTGGCCGACGTCCGGATCCTGCAGGCCATCCAGGCGGCGGCGCGGTTCGGGCGCGCGGTGCCGATCGAGGCAATCCCGCGGCCGCGTCGACCGGGACTCGCTCAGGAGCTCACGGTGCCCGCGCATGACCTGCCGGTCCTCGTCGACGTCGAGCAGCCGACCAAGTAGCGCGCGCCCGGGCGGAAGCGGTACGTTGCCGCCATGGACGGGTTGACGACGATGACCTATGCGGTCGACGGGCGGATCGCGCGGATCACGCTCGATCGACCCGAGCGTGGCAACGGGCTGACCCTGCTGACGCCACGCGAGCTCGCGGCGTGCGTCGAGGCGGCCAACCTCGATCCGAGCGTGCACGTCATCGCGCTCGCCGGAAACGGCAAGGGCTTCTGCGGCGGCTACGATCTGCTCGCGAGCGCCGAGCAGGGCATGGAGGGCCAGCCGCTCGTCGGCCCGGCGGGCTCGCCGCTCGATCCGGCGGTGCAGCGTGACAACCACGATCCCTCCCAGCCGTGGGACCCGATGACCGACTACCAGATGATGAGCCGCAACGCGCGCGGCTTCATGAGCCTGTTCCACAGTGACAAGCCGGTGGTGTGCAAGGTGCAGGGCTTCTGCGTCGCGGGCGGGACGGACCTCGCGCTGTGCAGCGACCTGCTCGTGATCGAGGACACCGCCAAGATCGGATATCCACCGGCGCGCGTGTGGGGCGTGCCGACCACGGCGCTATGGGTGCACCGGATCGGCCTCGAGAAGTCCAAGCGCCTGCTGTTCACCGGCGACTGCCTGTCGGGGACCGAGGCGGTCGCGTGGGGGCTCGCGATCGAGTGCGCGCCGCGCGACCAGCTCGATGCGCGATTCGAGGTCCTGCTCGAGCGGATCGCGCGCATGCCGGTAAACCAGCTCGTGATGATGAAGCTGATGCTGAACCAGGCCGCGTACGCGCAGGGGCTCGCGCAGAGCCAGCTGCTCGGCACCGTGTTCGACGGCATCGCGCGCCACACGCCGGAGGGCTATGGCTTCGCACGCCGCGCGGCGGAGGGTGGGTTCCGGGTCGCCGTCAAGGAGCGCGACGAGCCGTTCGGCGATGCCGGACCGTCGACGTTCAAGGGCTGAGCACGGCGCCATGCAGGACGGTCCGGTGATGCGGTGGTAGCCGACGCCGCCAGCATGGCGCTGGTCGGTGGCGCGGCGTTCGCTGCCGGCATCGTCAACGCGATCGCGGGGGGCGGCAGCCTGATCACGTTTCCGGCCCTCGTCGCGGTGGGGTTGTCGCCGGTGACCGCGAGCCTGACGAACACGGTGGCGTTATGCCCGGGCTATCTCGGCGCGACCCTCGCACAGCGTCGCGATCTCGTCGGCCAGCGCGGCCGGATGGTGCGGGTGTTGCCGGGGGCGGCGCTCGGGGGCGTCGCCGGGGCGGTGTTGCTGCTCCACACCGAGGACCGCGCGTTCGACTTCGCCGTGCCGTTCTTGATCCTGTTCGCGGCGGCGTTGCTCGCGGTTCAGGATCCGCTGCGGCGCTGGCTGCTCGCGCGGACCACGTCGGGACGCGCCGAGCGCTGGGCGGCCCTGCCGGTGGCCGCCGCCGCGGTCTACGGCGGTTACTTCGGCGCCGGCATGGGGGTGATGGTCCTGGCCGCGCTCGCCGCGGTGCTTGCCGATTCGCTGACCCGGGTCAACGCCCTCAAGCAGAGCGTGTCGCTGGTGACCAACGTCGCCGCGGCCGTGGTGTTCCTCGGTTCCGGTCGGGTGGACTGGCCGGTGGCCGGGGTGATGTTCGCGTGCTCGCTCGCGGGCGGGGCCGTCGGTGGCATGATCGCGTCGAAGATCCCCGCCCGCGTGCTGCGCTGGACCGTGATCACCCTCGCGGTGGTCGTGGCGACGGTCTACTTCCTGAGGTCATGAGCGCCCCAGCGCTCGAGGCTTACTGACAGAGCGAGCTGGTGGCGTGCTGGTCGTCGCGGATGAGGACGGTCTCGGCATCGACGAATTCGCCGTTCATCCGGCGCTCGAGGCGGTGATACCAGGAGCGCATTCCGAAGATGGTCTTCGGGAAGTCCACGAAGCCATGCACGCTCGTGTGGACCCAGATCGGATTCTTCTGCGCGTCGAGCGCCCGCGGATCGGTGGTGCCCGCGCAGATCGCGGCATCGTTGCTCACGCAATAGAACTCATCGATCCAGTTCTGGGTCTCGGGTGAGCCTGCCGGGTTGGTGGCGAAGCAGACGTCGAGATTTCCCGTCCCGCTCCCCGGATGAAGCTCCGGTTCGGTTCCAGGCACCGCTGGGCTCGGCGGTGCCTCCTTCTTGAGGGCTGGAACCGGGGTGAGGATCTCGCGGAAGGTCTTGTCCGCAGCATCGCGATACGGATTCCAGCTCGCATCACCCACCAGGTCGGCAGGCCACAGGACCATGACCCCGACGTCGAGCCGCTTGTCCTCGAACCCCCGCATGATCAGGTAGGGATGTCCGGTCTTGAGGCTGGTGAACAGGCCATCGAACTTGACCAGGCCGTCGGCGTTGAGCGATCCCCGGTTGGGGGCGATCTCGAGCTTCCAGACCTGATCGTCGACGACGTTGTTCTTGTCGACGTCGTAATCCCACACGGTCTGCCCGGCGCCGTTCTTGGTGGTGCAATCGCTCTTGTCGGTGTCACAACGATAGACCGCGATCCACCACTCGGGACTGACGCTGGCAGCAGGCAGCACCAGCAAGTTCGAGCGCGCGTCCTTCTGACCATCGAAGCGATCCGGGTTGACGGCGTCGTTCTTGCCGTCTCCGTTTCCTCCGCCCGCTGGATCGACAGCACAGCCGCCGAGTGCACATCCGAGTACGAACATTGAACCAATCATCTGCCGGGTCATCATCGAATCCTCCTGAGCACCCCGCTGTGCAAACAGAAGGCCGCACCCATTTGCTGCTCGGTCGGCCTTAGTGAAGCCGCAACACATGTTCGATGAAAACAGAAGTTGCCGCTGGCTGATCTGGTCGCCGGTCTTGTTGGCGACTGATGTACCCAGCCTGACTGTGAGTCTGCGTCACGGCTTCGCGTTCGATGTGCTGACTGAATCTCCGTCGAGAAAACCTGCCCGATCGGTCTGCATGAGGCTCCGTCAAACTTCGCGCGGAGCGCGGGGTGGAGGTGATCGTCGCGCGAGAGATCGTGTTTGCGAGACGAATGAATCGCGCTCACCATGACCGAAGTTTCGGCTCCGCGGCGATCGTCGACCCACCGTGAATGACCGTTCGATCCACGCGATCACGACACCGAGCAGTGGCCCTCGCTTGGATGAAACCGGCGGCGGTCTCGTGGGTCTCCCCGTCATGCAAAGGCTCGTGCTCGGGATGCTCGTCGCATGTGGTTCCGGGATCGCGGACCCGGCAGATCGAGCGCCGCGAGCGGTCGCGAGCCCGCAGCCGGCCGTGGCCGCGACCGCGGCCAGGCCCGCGGTCGCTGAGGTGGTGACCCCGGTGACGCCGAGCTGTGTCGAGGACGGCAAGCCCTACGACGAGGCGGTCATGCGGGAGCGCATCACGCTGCTGGCCTCGAAGGGGCTCGATGGGCGCGCGCCCGGCAGCGACGGCGACGTCACCACGCGCAAGTTCATCACCGAACGCTTCGACTGCCTCGGGCTCACCAAGGCCGGTGCCAGCTTCGAGCTGCCGTTCACGACCGGGGGGCAGCACACCGCGAACGTGGTCGGCTACGTGAAGGGGAGTGACGCCACGCTCGGCTCGGAGATCGTGCTCGTCGCTGCCCACCATGATCACCTCGGCGGGGGCTACCTCGGCGCCAACGACAACGCCTCGGGGCTGGTCGCCCTGCTGTCGATCGCGCAGGCCGTCCAGCAACACGCGCCGCGGCCGAGGCGCACGATCGTGTTCGCCGCGTTCGGCGCCGAGGAGGGCGGCATGCTCGGCTCGTACGAGTACGCGAAGACCCCGCCGGCGGCGTTGCCGCTCGACAAGATCATGCAGGTCGTCAACCTCGACATGGTCGGCAGCTACTCGTCCCGCAAGCTCGTCGCGGCGATGGGGGCATTCAAGGGCTTTGCCGCGCGCAAGCTGCTCGACCAGCTCGACCGCGGGTTTCCCAAGCTCAATGTGTCGAGTGGCGGGCGGGCACGCGGCTCGGACTTCGAGCCGTTCTGCAAGCTCGGCGTGCCGTACGTGTTCTTCTGGACGCCCGACGCGCGCTGCTATCACGAGAAGTGCGACACGGCCGACCAGGTCGACTACCCGCACATGGTCGAGATCTCCCGGCTCGCGGGCGCGCTGACCAGGGAGCTGGCCGACACCGATGTCGACCTCGCGGCGGCTCGCAAGAAGCTCGGCTGCGGGGTCGCCTACTAGCTAGGCCGTCACGGCGGCGTCAGGGCGTCGGGGCGTCAGGGCGTGGCGCGGACGTTGGTGGAGAACGCGGACCCCGCGGCTGCCGCGCCTGCGGACTCCCCTCGCCGTGCTCACACAGTCCTCGCGGGTGTGGACCGGTGCTCGCTCGAGGAACCGACGTGCCCGCTGCGGAACTGCGCGCGGCGAGGGGGTCCTCCGGCCGGCGCGCCGCGGTGACGATGCTCGGAGGTCTTGAGAGGCTCGATACCTGATCGAGTCGGAGCCCGAAACTAGCAAACGCCGCCGCCTGCTGCTGATCAACCAATTGGTTCGCGCAGGTCGAGCTCCATCTTGACGATCTCGAGCGCGACGCCGTTGGCACCGTGCGAGAACTCGCCACGACCGATCTCCACGAACCCGTGATGAGAATAGAACGCGTGGGCGTTAGTGGTCGCCTCCAGATACACCACCCGCGCACCGCTCGCGCGGATTGCTGCGAGCGCAGTCGCAAGTAACTTGCGCCCGATCCCCCCGGCCGCGCGATCGCCGCGGATGAACAACTTGGTCAGTTCGTGACCGGCGATCTCGACAAGACCGACCACGTCGCCGTCATCGGCGACCCAGAGCCGCCGGTCAGCGATGGCCGGCAAGTACATCTCCGGACCACGACCGTCGAGCCAGCTCGCGATCTGCGCGTCGGTGTAGTGGCTCGTACACAGCGTGGACACCGAGTCACGGTGTACCGCATAGATCCGATCGATCTCATCCGTGCGTGCGGCGCGGACGTGCACGTCGCTCATGTCGCTTCCCCATTCCGGAGCGGAGAGGTCACTCGCGTCGCGAGCTTCGCGTATTTGAGTCCGACGATGTAGCCCACCACGACAAGGATGCTATCCGCGATCAGCCTCCCGTCGAACCACTGGTACGTATTCGCCTCGACTCGTCGATCTCCTCGTTCGCTCTTCTTCCCGTCGTTCCAGCGACGTAACGTGCGCGATCTCGCAACGCGCGGCGCGCCCGCGAGTGGGTCCTCCTCGGAGAGCGCAGCCGAGGCGCGGGGGTCCCCCAGCATCCTGGCGCGCAGCGCACAGGATGCGTGGCTCACCGGTCGTGCGTGCGCGGAGATCGCGGTCGCCCGCGAGGCTGCTGCGGAGCAGCGAAGCCGGGGGAAGCGCCGAGGCGGAGCGGGTCCGAGGAGGAACCCCGAGCGCGGCAGCCGCGCGTCCCCGCGCAGAGTATGACGCTCGCCATCTCGCGCGATCTCGCCGTCGAGAACCGCCCGAATTCCGGGCTAGAACCTCGCGATCTCACGAAGCAGGGATCGACAGGGGCCGGGCCGTCACGGCGTCCAGCGCAGGCCCAGCCCGGCGAGCATCGCGTGCCCGCCGTAGCTGGCCTGCAGCGAGTCCATGTCGGTGGTGTCGCGCCGCAGCAGCCACATCGACTCGACGAAGCCGTCGACGCTCCACGTGCGGTCGAATCGCCAGCTCGCGCCTGCGGAGAGCCCGAGGCGCGTCGAGTCCGGAGAGGATGGTGCGAGCCGGTCCGCCGGTGCCGGCGACTGCTCGAGGTAGGTGCCATGGCGGAGCGTCAGCTTGCGGCGCGTCCACTCGCCGCCGGCGCGCAGCGCCACCGTGTTGTGCCAGCGCTGGTCCTGCATCACGTCCGGGGTCGTGGTCTGGGCGAAGTCGACGACGAGCTGCTTCGTCGTGCTCCACATCGTGAGCTCGAGCTCCGCGAGCGCGGCGTAGCTGCCGCGCTGGTAGCGGCCGCCGACCGCGAGCTGGTCGGGGAGCACGAGCTCGCTCTGCGCGGCCTGGTCCGCGATCTTGTCGCTGAACGCGTCGGGCGCCGTGAAGTTCGCGCCGCCGTGCACCGGGAGCCGGGTCCTGCCGCGGTACGCCGCGCCGAACGCCAGCTCGGGCCGCGCCTGGTAGAACGCCGAGGCATCGACGCCGAAGCCGTGGCCGTCCATGTCGATCGCGACGTCGCCTTCCAGGTCGATGAAGTCGAGGTCACGCGCGATCTGCAACCGCCCGAAGTCGGCGTGCGCGCCTGCCGCGACGCGGAGCTTGCCGAAGCTCCACGCGACGAACGGGGCCGCGCGGAACACCTGCAGCTCGGTCGCCACGATCTCGTGACGGCCGGGCCAGGTCGTCGGCCAGGTGACGCCGCTGCCGAACGGCACGCCGAGCGACACGCCGGCCGCCCACCGATCGTGGGCGTAGCTGAGGTCGAGGTGGGGGGGCGTCGACCACCCGGCGTCGGTCGAGGCTGCCCACGAGCCATCGAGCGCGCGGGCCTCCAGCGACGGCCGGGCGACGATCAGCGACAGATCGAACCGCCAGCCACCGCCATCCGCGAGCGCGGCCGGATCGTGCCACGCGGCGCCCGGATCGTCGGCGCGCGCGACGCCGGCACCACCGGTCCCCGATGACACCGCGGTCTGTTCGGTGACCGCGAAGCCACCCGCGTGGGCCACGGTCGCCAGCGCGGCCGACAGGCCGAACCCGAGCGTGCCGAACCCGAGCTTGCCGAACCCGAGCATGTTGAGCATGTTCGACGGCTTCATGGCAGTGCCTCCGCGTTGAGGAACTTCGCGAGGTCGCTGCAGCCCCGGTAGTACTCGGGTTCGACCGGCAGGGCGAGGAAGCCGTGCTCGGCGATGTAGTCGCGGCGGGCCGCACCGGTGACGTCCTGGAGCTCCTTGGTCGAGCTGTTGGGGATCACGTTGTCGAGCGTCGCCATCTGGATCAGCAGGGCGCGCGCGCCGGCCTCGGGGCCGAGGTGCAGCGGATCGATCGCGTCCATGATCCAGCTCGCCACCGCGAGCAGGCGCTTGCTGTCGAAGCTGTCGCGCACGATGTGCTCGCGGATGAACAGCGCATCCATCTGCGGCCTGAACGACGGCGAGTTGTCGAACAGCCGGATCAGGTCCGCGCCCGGCACGTTGAGCACCGCGCGCGGAATCTCCGGTGACGTACCGAGGAAGATCCCGCCCATGATCCCGCCGAGCGACTGGCCCGTGTAGAAGATCTTCGTCGTGTCGACCGGGTGACCGAGCAGCGGCTCCCACGCGCCTTTGCGCAGCGAGCGATCGAGCGCGCCCAGATCGATGACCGCCTGCAGGAAGTGATCTTTGCTCGAGGCGATGTGATCGATCTCGTTGAACACCGCGCCCGACGCGATCGGCATGTTGAGGATCGGGAACATCGCGAGGTGGTTGCCCTCGCCGTTGGCGTCGACGCAGTGGCCGACGTTGTTGCAGGTCGAGCCGCCCTGGCACGGCGACAGGGACTGGACCTGCCCGGTGGTCGGGTTGGTGACCGAGATCGGCCCGCCGGTCGCGCAGTACGTGCGCTTGCCGTGGAACGGAAAGTCGATCGAGATCGCGGCGAAGCCCCTGGCGGCGAGCTCGTTGGCGACCGCGAGCACGAACCGGCGCTCGGTGACCAGCCCGTGACCGAAGATGACGACCGGGATCGGACCCGGCTTGGGGTTCTTCGGCACCGTCAGCGCGAACGGGACCTGCTCGACCTTGTTGCCACCATCGCTGCGCAGCGCGCGGGTGATCGGGTCGAGGAAGTACGGCGACGCGATCGTCCCCTGGTAGACGTCCGACACGTTGCCCAGCGAGGTGACGCCGAGCGGGAAGTTCAGCACGGCCTCGGTCGGCGTGAAGTGCTCGATGCTCTGGGGATCCGGCGACACGCCCAGCTTCTCGGCGGACTTCCGGGCGTCGGCGAGCGGGCGCTTGACCTCCATCGTCGTGAACGGCCACGCGGCGAGCAGGTGATCGCGGCCCAGCTGATCGAGCGCGCTGACGATCTGGCTGCGCGACGCCTCGAGCTTCTCGGCGTCATCACGATCGACGCCGGCGACCTGGCTCGCGGTGCCATCGAACACCTTTGCCTTCGCCTTGAGGAAGTGACCGGCGGGCATCGCCATGATCGGCTTGCCCGCGCTGTCGCGCACGCCCTGGTCGACGACGACCAGGTAGCTCGTGGTCTCCTCGAGCCGCCCGGGCGCCACGATCACGTGGAGGTTGTCCGGCATCAACGTGACCTTCGCCGGCAGCTGCACCGGGGCCGCGGCGCCGAGCTTGTACAGCTTGACGGTCGACGCGTTCACCGTGGTCGCGTCGACCGGCGCCGTGAACTCGTACAGCAGGTCCGACGACAGCCCGAACCCGGTGAACTCGGTCAGCCGCTGCTTGGCCTCGGCCTCCATCGCGCTGTCCCACGGCGCGAGCGGCAGATCGACGTGCCCGGTCCTGGGGTCGAGCATCAGGTTGACCGGCAGCGGCATCCGCTGCGAGGCCTTGTCCATCGCGAGCTCGGTGCGCGTCGTGACCGTGAACGCCCACAGCGCCGCGACGTCGGCCCGTGGCAGCTCGCGCGCCTCGAAGTAGTCGAACATCGGCGCGATGTCGAGCCGGATCTTCTCGAGCTTCTTCGCGTTGGCCTGGCGCTCGGCCGCGGTGTTGCCCGGGAACGCGCGCTCGTGCTCGGGCGTGTCGAGCGGCTGGGTCTGGCGCAGGAAGTAGAACGCCGCATCGCACTCGACGCGCTCGCCCTGCTTGCCGGCCACGCCGTGCTGGCCGCCGCGCACCACCACCATGTAGCGATCGCCGCGCACCCAGCCGGTGCGTGGCGGATCGATGGTGATCTTCATCCCGTCGGCGGCGACCGAGATCCGGACGTCGTCGACCCGGGTCGGGGTGGTCGTCCAGTGCCAGACCTGGAGGTTGTCGACGTCGACGGTCCGCGGATCGATCGGCCCGGTGAGCTCGATCGAGGCCGACATCAACGACGACCAGCCGTCGAGCGTCTCGAGGTACGTGTAGAACTCCTGCTCGGCCAAGGTCAGCTTCGCGACGTCCGCGGGGGTGTCATTCGGCAGATCGAGGACGCCGGCGACGGGATCGCGCACCGCATCGTTCGGCATCGGGATCGACTTGGCGTCGGGATCGAACCGCGCGTGGATGATCGGCAGTCGATCATCCAGGTGTGGATCCGCGCAGCCGATGGCGACGACGAGCAGTGCCAACCCTGTGGTGGCCAGATAGCGATGTCCCATACATGCCTCCCTCACAGCCGCTCGTCTCAGCCTCGAGAGCGTTGTGTACGGAGGTTCTATGAAGTCTCGTTCGATCGAGTCAACGGCGATCGCCTGATGCCTGCTGATCTCTGCCCGATCTGCCCACGACCGTGAGCAATCACCGATCAGCTGATCTGGATCGACTGCTCGCTGCGGCCCTGGTAGAGGTCCCAGAACTTGTTCGCGATCGTCGACGCCTCGAGCGTGGCCTGGCCGGCGTCGAACGCGGTGCCCTTCACCGCGCCCATCACGACGCCCTCTCCGACGTAGACGCCTTCCTTGCGCAGCCGCTCCGCGAGCAGGCCGACGGCCTTGTGCTGCGCGGCCTTGGTGACCGCGAGGCCCATCGCGTTCCACGCCACGGCCATCGCGTCGACCTTCGGGTCGTAGAACGCGAGCCCGCCGCCGGTGACGAGCACGGCGGAGTCCGGCTGGCTCTTCAGATCGGCGAGCGCGCCCTGGACCGCGACGACCAGGCCGGTCACGGCGACGTCGAACGACGCGCGGAGCTCGGCGACATTCGAGGAGGTGAGGTCACCGGCGCCACCGAGGTAAGCGTTGTAGTGGATCACGGTGATCGGGCCGAGCTCGGCGCGGACCTTGGCGACCATCGCGGTCACGGCGGCGGCGTCGGCGAGATCGGTCGGGAACGGCTTCGCGGTGATGCCGGCCTTGCCGAGCGCGGCGGCGGCAGCCGCGAGCTTGTCGCGGTTGCGCGCGACGAGCGCGACCTGGAAGCCCTGGGCTCCGAACTTGCGCGCGACCGCATCGGAGATTCCGGATCCGTACCCACATACGACGATGGTCTTGGTCATGTCCAGGCTTGTAACACGGGGCCTCCGGAGGGGAGCCTGGCCATCCGGCGGGGAACGGAGGGGTACGGCCGGATTTTTTCACGGTCGCGACCTGGGATATACGTGTCGGATGCCGACCCCGGCCCCGTTGTCTGGTTCCGAGCTCGACCTGCGCGCGCGCATGCTGAGCGATGCTTCGAAGGCGTTCGCCGAATCGGGGCTCGAGCTCGACAGCGTGCTCGCCGAGGTGGTTCGCAGGGTCACCGGATGCCTCGGGGACATCTGTGCGATCCGGATCCTCACGCCCGACGGGCGGTCCCTGGTCGCTCCCGCGTTCTTCGCGCGCGATCCCGAGATCACCGCGATGCTCCGCGATGCCCTGGCCAGGCCCCTGGCGTCGGATGAGGGGGAGTCGGCCGAGGTCCTGCGGACCGGACGCGCGATCGTGGTCGCGGCGGTCGATCCGGGCGTGCTCGCCCGTCGCTATCCCCGAACCGAGGTCGCAGCGTTGCTCGCGCGCTACGCGCCGAGCGCGATGATGATCGCGCCGCTGCGCACGCGAGGCCGCGCCTTCGGGACCCTCACCGTGTCGACCTCCGCGGCGACGGGAGCCGGTTACACCAGCTTTGACCTCGCGTTCCTCCAGGAGCTGGCCGACCGTGCCGCCCTGGCCATCGAGAACGCCGAGCTGTACCGGCTGCTCAAGGATTCCGACGACAAGCTCCACCTGGCGATGGAGGCCGGGCGGCTCGGCGTGTTCGAGTGGGACATCGTCACCGGCCGGGTGTTCTGGTCGCCTTCACTCGAGGACACGCACGGCATCCCGAGGGGGTCATTCGCGGCGACGTTCGAGGCGTTTCAACGCGACATTCACCCGGAGGACCGCGCGCGCGTGCTCGCCGCGATCGACCAGGTCGTCCGCGAGCGGGCCCATCACCATCTCGAGTACCGGATCATCCGGCCCGACGGTGAGGTCCGCTGGCTCGAATCCAACGCCCGCTTGCATTGTGATGCCGAGGGCCGGCCTGCGCGGCTGCTCGGAATCTGCTCGGATGTCACGGACCGCAAGCGCACGGAGGACCGGCTGGCGCGCACCCTGCGATCGCTGACCGAGGCCGACCGGCGCAAGGACCAGTTCCTGGCGATGCTGGCCCACGAGCTGCGTAATCCGCTCGCCCCGATGGTTCACGCGCTCGAGCTGCTCGCCCCGGGTCCCGGGGCACGCGACCGGGACGTCCGGGCCTTCGAGATCCTCGGTCGTCAGGTGCAGCACATGACGCGGCTGGTCGACGACCTGCTCGACGTCTCCCGGGTCTCGCGCGGCAAGATCGAGCTCGCGCGCGAGCCGCTGGACCTGCGCCGGGTGGTCCGCGAGGTCGTGTTCGACCACGACGACGGCGCGCGAGCTCGCGGGATCGGGTTCGAAGTCGAGCTTTCCGACGAGCCCTGCCGGGTCGACGGCGATAGCATACGGCTGGCGCAGGTGATCGGGAACGTCGTCGGGAACGCGATCAAGTTCTCGAGCTCCGGGCAGACCATCCGGATCGCCGTCGAGCTCGATCGGGACGGCTGGCCCACCGTGCGCGTCCGCGACGAAGGGGTCGGCATCGCGTCCGAGCTCCTGCCGTGCATCTTCGAGCCGTTCACCCAGGCCGATGCAGACATCGACCGCAGGCATGGCGGCCTCGGTCTCGGGCTGGCGGTCGCCCGTGGCCTCGTCGAGCTGCATGGTGGGCGGGTGACGGCGGATTCGGCCGGCGTGGGGACCGGGACCGAGGTTTCCATCTCGCTGCCGGCTTGCTCGGACGTGGTCGAGGTGGCCCGTCCCCCCGCGATCGCGACGACCGGCCCATCGCTACGGATCCTGGTCATCGAGGACAACGCCGACGCGGCCGAGATGCTGTCCGAGCTGCTGCTGTCCGCGGGCCATTGCGTGGAGGTCGACAGGTCCGGAATCGACGCCGCACGGGTCGCGGCACGGTTCCGGCCGAACGTGATCCTGTGCGACCTCGGCCTGCCCGGCAAGACCGGGTTCGAGGTGGCCGCCGAGCTGCGCCTCGCGCGCGAGACCGAGCACGTGCGTCTGATCGCCCTCTCGGGGTACGGCAGCGATGAAGACAGGCATCGAACCCGCGAGGCCGGGTTCGACCTCCACCTGGTCAAGCCGGTGGTGCCGGAGACGCTGCTGACGCTGCTCGCCGACGGGCTCTGCTAGCGCGCGACGCAGGCCTTGCCGGAGATCGTGCCGCTGATCGCGACCGAGGCGCAGCGATGCGTGCTCGGGCAGCCGGCGTCGTCGAGACAGACCGAGCCGCAGACCTTCTGCGTGGTACCGGCGCTCTACGCCGACGGCAAGCTCGAGGTCGGCGCGCAGTTCGGCTGGGACTGCAACGCCGGCCTTGCCCATCGCGAGCTCGATCTGCTTGCCACCACCTGCGACCGTGCCGGGAAGCTGCCGTCGATTGTCGGGAACCTTTCCACCTCCGCTGGTAGTAACGGGGCGTGACGGCGGCCGTGAAGCTCGAGACGCGTACCAGGCGCGAGATCGACGATCTGACGCTGGCTCGTGCGCAGCAGGGGGACGCGGCGGCGTTCCGGGTCCTGGTCGAGACCTACCAGGACGCGGTGTTCGCGCTGGTGTGGCGGTTTCTCGGCCGGCACGCTCAGCTCGCGGTCGTCGAAGACGTCGCGCAGGTCGCGTTCCTCGGGATCTTCCGGAGCTTGCCGCGGTTCCGCATCCAGGGCGAGGCGCGGCTATCGACCTGGATCCTCACGATCGCGGCGCGCACGGCACTCAAGGAGCGGCGTGGCGACCCGCGGCCGACCGTCCAGGTCGACGAGCTCGCCGAGGTGCTCGCGTCGACCGACTCGTCGGACCAGGGCGTCGACCATCGCGCTTTCGTCGAGGCCCTGGGTCGAGCGCTCGCCGCGCTCGCGCCGCCCTATCGCGCGGCGTTCCTGCTCCGCGAGTATCACGGCTTCGAGTACGAGGAGATCGCGACCGCGCTCGAGATCGATCTCGGAACCGTGAAGTCACGATTGTCGAGGGCACGTAGCCAGCTCCGCGAAGAGTTGAAGGAGTTCGCGCCATGATCGATGACCGCGAGGACGGCTTGCTGTCGCCGGAGCACCTGGCGCGCTACGACGTGCCCCGCGCCCCGGATGGCTTCGCGGCGCGGGTGATGGCAGCGGTGGCCACCGACGAGCGCACGCAACCGGTGGTGCCGCTGCGCGGGCCTGCCGGCTGGCGGAGGTACGCGATCGCCACGATCGCGGCCGCGGCCGTGGTGATCGCGGTGGCGTGGGCGGTGGGTGGGGAGCGCGCCCGAGGCGGCTCGGGCGCGCGCGAGGCGACGACGCGGGAGACGATCGCGCTCGCCACGCGTGGCGTCGCGGTCGCCGAGCCGGGGACCGAGCTGCGGTGGACCGTGGCGTCGAGTGGCGACACGGTCATCGATCAGGCCTCGGGCTCTGCATTCTATCGGGTGGAGCGCGGCGGGCCGTTCGAGGTCCGCACGCCGCTCGGCGTGGTGTCGGTGACCGGTACCTGTTTCTCCGTGGAGGTGATCAAGATGACCAACAAGCAGGATCTACTCAGAGGCGCCGCGGTCGGTGCCGCGCTCGCCATCGCGGTGGTGGTCACCGTCTACGAGGGTCGCGTGACGTTCGCCAACCCGCACGGCGAGCTCCGGCTCGTAGAGGGGGACGCCGCGATCGCTCGTGCGGGCGCCGCGCCCGAGACGCGAGGGCCGATCACGGCGGCGGCCGATCCTCAGGCGCGCGCGCTCGCGGATGCGCGGGCGCGGATCGCGACCCTCGAGCAGGAGCTGCGAAGCGCACGGGGGGCTGAGGGCGCGAGCGCGGCGTCATCGGCAACCCGCGGCGATCCCGGGCGCTACTTCGCCCCTGCGCCGGAGACGTTGCTCGAGATGGCCAACACCTGCCGGATCGCCTACGACCTGCCCGGGCTCGACACCGAGTCCCGGCCGGAGCTGGTCGACGACGAGCTGTCGACCGGGGTGGGCGTCGCGAGATCGGAGCGAGATGCGGTCAACCAGGCCTACCTGAAGGTGCACGATCGCGCGGTGGACGCGCTACGCCGGCTGTACATGGAGCTGACCGGGAATGATGCCGACGCGGCCGCAGCGCTGGCGATCGGCTCGCTCGGCAAGGAGATCCTGGCCAAGTCGGGCCCCGCAGAGGAGCTCGCGGCACGCCGGCAGATCGCCCGCGAGCGGGCGGGGCTCGAGCCATCGGTGGCTCCTGGCGAGCTCGCGCATCGGCCGATCGTCGAGCGATACCTGCGGATCATGATGGGCCTCGGCAACGAGGCAGAGGCAGCCGCGGCGGGCGTGGTCGGCGCGAAGCGGGCGCGCGAGCTCCGTGCCCATGGCGGTGTCGGCTGGAACAACGCCGTCACCGACTACGGCAGCTGCGACCAGGAGCGGCGATGAGCACCGAGCGACGGCCGCGGCGTGGTTCGAGCCTGCTGGTGATCGCGCTGCTCGGCTGCGGCGCGACGGCGCCCGTGACGCTGCCGGCCACGACGCCGGCAGCGACGCCCAGACCGCGCCGCGCGAGCGAGGTCCACGTCGATCGGCGGATCGAGCTGGTCTCGATCGTGATGCGGCTCGCGGGCGCCGAGGAGTACCGGATGGCTCCTGCGACCGGCTACGTCGCCGATGTCGACCGGGCGTTCGCGCCG
>Ga0316601_100000411_pt1 | contig 18003 bp, 17 predicted proteins | sample OWC_soil_day5_no_FD_207663 | JGI IMG/M metagenome (GOLD analysis project Ga0316601, IMG submission 207663) | Wetland soil microbial communities from Old Woman Creek delta, Ohio, United States - OWC_soil_day5_noCT | ecosystem: Environmental > Terrestrial > Soil > Wetlands | place: USA: Ohio... | reverse complement strand
CTTGAGCAGCACCGCGGGGTGGTAGCCGGGGCGTCCGGTGGCGGCCGGGGTCGCGCCCTCAAACCCCAACTGCGCCAAGTCGAGTTGCTCGACGAACGCTTCGACCACGCGCACCGGATTGTCCTCGGCCACATAGTCGTCCAGGCTCGGCGGCAACAGGGCGCTCTGGCTGCGGTCCTCGCCTTCGATGAATCGCTTCATGTGGCTCCCGCCTCACAACGCGTTGCCGAAGTCTACGAGGACGTGCTGCGTTTTGACACAGGCTCGGCCAGGAGCTGCCTTACGGTCTCTCCGCCCAATTCGCGCATAAGCGGACGTCTGCATCCCCTCCCAGATCACCCGAAAGTCGACGCAGGCACGGCGACCCGCACCAAAATCAAACACCATCGTCGTTGGTTCTGGCACCTAAGAAAACTACGGCCGTTGGCTATGGGCTCACGACCGATCCCGCCACGTGCCTCGCCCTCCATCAGGCCTGACGACGCATGGCGCCGCGGGCGACCGTACCGACAGACAGGCCCTGCGCGAGGATCGAGAAGACGACCACGCCGTACGTCAACGCCAGTACCGTGTCGCGCGCGCCGCTGGGCGGCAGTGAGAGCGCCAGCGCGACCGAAATGCCGCCCCGCAGTCCACCCCAGGTCAGCACCTTCCACGAACCTACAGGCAGGTTGAGAGCGCGCGTCAGTGCAGCTACCGGCAGACCGACGGTGAGCGCGCGGGCGAGCAGCGTCACGGTGGTCGCGACGGCCGCCGCTGCCAGTTCATTCAGCGAGAAGGAGATGAGGATCACTTCCATGCCGATCAGCACGAACAGCACCGCGTTGAGAATCTCGTCTATCAGTTCCCAGAACATGTCGAGATAGCGCCTCGTCGTGTCTGACATTGCCAATGCGCGGCCCTGATTGCCGATGATGAGACCGGCCACCACCATTGCCAGAGGGCCTGACACGTGAATCTTGTTTGCCAGCGCATAGCCGCCTGTGACCGCGGCAAGAGTTAGCAGCACTTCCACCTGGTAGTTGTCCACGCTCCTGAGCAGCACGAACGTCGCGTAGCCCAGCGCCAGGCCGAACAGCAGGCCGCCGCCCGCTTCGTGGACCAGCATTTGCATTCCTTGGCCCGCCGTCGGAATGGCGGCACCGGCTAGCACCGCCAGCAGCAGCGAGAAGATGACCACGCCGACGCCGTCGTTGAAGAGCGACTCGCCGGCTATCACCAGTTCCAGTTCCTTGGGTGCGCCGGCGGATTTGAGGATGCCCATCACCGCGATCGGATCCGTGGGTGAGATCAAGGCCCCGAACAACAGGCAGAAAATCAGCGGCAGTGGTAAGCCCACCAGCGGTAGCGCAAGCCACATGCCGAAGCCAACGGCCAACGTGGACAGCAACGTGGCGAACACGGCAAGCGCGCCTACTGTCCAGCGATGTGCCTTCAGTTCGCTCAGGTCGACATGCAGTGCGCCTGCGAATAAAAGTAATGACAGCATGCCTTGCATCAGTACGGTCGAGAAGTCGATCGACCGCAGCAGCGACTCTTCATATTGCCGCAATCCGACTCCGAAGCCCGCAGCGTCGACGCCAACCAATAAGAGCGAGAACACCAGGGCCGCCGCCATAACGCCGATCGACGTCGGCAACCCGACGAACCGATGGTTCAGGTAGGCCAACAGAGCGGTGATGACGAGGCAGGCGGCAGCGATATTGAGCATGAGATCAGTGTGGCAAGCAGCGGATTGCGGCAGAAGACGCCAAAAGCGTCAGACGCCGGCGGCGCAAGGAGCGCATTCAGGGACCGGGCAAACCACGGTTGCGCGTTGATGAGCGATCAGAACCGCCTGACTGCGTCATTATCCTCGACCACAAGTGCGTCGACCCTTGGATTGACTCGGCCTCGAGGGATCGTTCATTTCCTGAAGTAGCAGTCATTGAGCATTGGTTGCAGACGCCCATGCGCTGAGTACGCATTGACTACACTGTTCTACTACGCGCCAACAAAAAACCTTGGACGGCGCGAAGAAGTTACTCATGAATCTGCGCACTGTGCTGATTGTCGTGTTGCTGGCGGTGTTTGCGGGGTTTCTCGCGCTCAACTGGAGCGTAGTCACGGCGCCGACGACACTGTCATTCGGGTTTTGGACGGCGCAGGCGCCTCTCGGTCTGCTGCTTCTTGGCTTCACCGTGCTGATTACGGCGATGTTTCTCTTCCTGCTCGTAGTCCAGCAGGCGACAGTGCTTGTCGAGACTCGGCGCGCAGCCAAGGAGTTGACTGCGCAGCGGGCACTGGCCGATCAAGCTGAAGCATCGCGCTTCACCGCGCTGGGCGAACACATGGACGAGGAGTTGCGACGGCTTGAGGCGCAGGCTGCAACGCGGCAGGACGCGTTGGCACAGCGGCTCAATGGACTGGAACAGGCGCTGCGCACGCACGTCGATCAGGCCAGCAGTTCATTGGCGGCATTCATCGGCGAGCTTGACGATCGTGTCGAGCGGATTGAAGCTGCAAGGGGAGTTACGCCACCGCGCGCCTGAAGCGTGCCGCGCTACGGCGCCCGCGAACTCCGCCCCCACATCACTGACGTAGCAGGCGCCTGAACAGACTCGACACGTCACTAACCATCGTGACGAAAAGGGCAAAGCCCGCAGCGTTACGTTCGGTGCCGCACAGACCGCGCCCGCCGGTCGGCTGTATGTTGAGTCAAGCGGTTCGGATGTTGACGTCTCACTCATCGGCAGCGGACGGCTGTAGCACTTAGGGCTATCCGGGAAGCTTGGCCCGCGCTGACCGGAATTGTTGGTTCCCGCGTGAGGGCCCTTCAAGTCACGCGCTGGTTGCCAAAGTGCTCCCTGGTTTCATCGTCTTTCATTTGGGAGCGTTCATGAAGAATTTGCTTGCGTTGGCTGCTGGTACGGCAGCCCTGTTATCCAGCGGCGCTGTGCTCGCACAGAGCGGGACCATGATGAATGGTGCCGGGTCGGGCAGCGGTTGGATGAACGGTTACGGCGGCATGGGTGGATACGGCGGGATCTGGGTGCCGATCCTGCTGACTGGCGCGGTGGTGGGCCTCGTGGTGTGGGTCGTCAAACGAACCAGCAAGAAGGGTAACTGAATAGAGCTTGGGATCACTTTAATCTGAATGGAATTGAGCCATGAAACGCATGAATCTACGTAAAACATTGACTGCCGGCATTCTGCTGGGTGCAACGGCTCTGGCGGCAAGTGCTGTCGCGAATCCGCCGCAAGGCAACTTCGGTCCGGACTACGGCATGGGGTCGGGAATGATGGGCGGCTACGGCATGGGACCCGGCATGATGGGCGGCCAGGGCTCCGGCTATGGCATGGGTCTCGGCATGATGGATGGCTATGCCTCTAGAGCCGATCTGAACCTCACAACAGAACAGCGCAGCAAGATCGCCAAGATACGGAATGACGTGCGGCGCAAGCACTGGGACCTGATGGGCAAGATGCAGGATGAGCAAGCGCAGATGAACGAGCAGTACAACTCCGACCAGCGCGATGACGCGCCGCTCAGCAAGAGTTACCGCGACATGTCAGAACTGCGGCAGCAGATGTTCGACCTGTCGCTCAGTGCCCGGAGGCAGATCGATGCGGTACTTACCCAGGAGCAGCGCGACAAACTGAAACGGGGCTAGTCCGGGCGATAGCGCGTTGATTGAAACGGCTGACGACCAGGCGCGCGGCGGCCGCGCTGCCCTTTAGACGTCGCGGCGGCAACGCAGTTGAAGTCGCGGCGCTAGATCTCTGGGTCCGCCGCTCTTGAAGGAAATCAATTCATGTACGGATTCAGCGCTCAGCTAAAGGTGCCCTGCGAGAGGGCTGTCGCGAAAGTCACCGAGGCCCTGAAAGGGGAAGGATTCGGTGTGGTAGGAGTTTCAACACGCGGGTCGGCGACCGAGGGCGGCCAAAGGCAGTCGGCACCAGATCGTTTCAGCTTCACAGCAAGACTGCCAAGAGCTTGCGCGAGTTCGGGCTCAACGCGCAATGAGACGTGCGACACCGGATAACTCGAATCGCTGCGCTCCGATAACCGATAGATCACTTTCTCTCACGTTCGGCACTGTTTATCGCGGGCGGACCATCAACTTGCGCGTGCGGGACATGGAGCATCGCAGCCAACTCCCAGTACATTGGTCGCGTGACGAGGCGTGCTACGCCATTGGCCAGCAAGGCGCACGCCATGAGGCTCAGTACCATGGCATGACCGGACACCATCTCCATCACGATGATGAAGGCCGTGATCGGGCCCGCCGTTGTCGCCGCCAGAAACCCCGCCATACCCAGCGCGATAAGTGGGATCGCCGCCTGCTGGCTGACACCGGTGACCAAGGCGATGTCGTGGCCGATCCCGGCGCCGATGGCCAGCGATGGCGCGAAGACCCCGGCCGGGACGCCGCTCCAGGCGGAAAACCAGGTCGCACAAAACTTCAGTAGGGTGTAGACGCCCGGCAGTTCCGCCTCGCCTGAAAGCAGCGACCGCGTGGGAAGGTAACCTGCACCCGCTGTCGTACCGTTGGTGGCGAGACCGATAAGGGCGACAGCCAGCCCGCAGCCCGCAGCGAACCTAAATGGGAACTCGATCCGCCAGCGGCTGAAGCGATCGGGAAGTCCACGCAGCGACACGACCATCAGGCGCGCGAACAGACCGCCGGCGAGGCCCGACACTACCGCCACCAACACGCCCGGCAAGAGCAGCGACCATGACAGGCCTTCTACACGCAGGCTGCCGAAGTAGGTTTCATTGCCGAAAACGGCCACGGCCATCAGTCCGGCCAGGACGATGCTCGCGATCACCAGCGAGCTGTGAGTTACCCCACGCCGCCGCGACAGTTGCTCTAGGGCGAACACTACGCCGCCAAGCGGAGTGTTGAAGGCAGCGGCGATACCCGCGGCCGCGCCCGCCACCATCAGGTCATGAGCGTCGATGCCTGACTGGGGTGACAGCCAACGGCGCGCGTGCACCATCACTCCGGCACCCACTTGCACCGTGGGACCTTCGCGTCCGATTGACAGACCGGCCAGAAGCCCGCCCGAAACCAGACCGATCTTGTGCAGAGACAGGCGCAGCGAAACCAGCGATGCACGCTGAGCGATCTGCAGATCATCGTCAAGAGCGCGAACGACCTGCGGAATACCGGACCCGAGCGCACCGGGTGCGTAACGGCGAGTCCACCAGAGCAATGCAACCGTCAAGGTCGGCGTCCAGATCAGCATGAGGTAACGCCCGTAGGTGGTCCACTGCTCCAGTTGTCTGAAGCCGTCGGTCGCAGCCTCGGCCAACAGCGTGAACCCCACTACGAGCAGCCCGGTCAGCGCCGCATACGCGAGCACCGTGGACCGGTCAATCCATTGCCGTCCCGCCCGCAGTTCCGATCCAAGGTTGTTCCAGAAGTCCGGCGCTAGGTCACGTACGGCATGTAACCCCGCACCGAGAGCCGCGCGACTCCTCCGGCGCAGCAGTGCGAAGTACCGCCACCCTCCATGGGATCCATCAGACGCGGACTGCATGCCACGGAGCTCGGGGAGAGAAAAACGGCATTGGGAGGGCCACCATGTGCCTCGGGCTAGAAAGCCGCTCCATGAATCGCGGGCACTTCGAGTCCCGGCACATATAAGTCGTGAGCAGTTACGACTGTGCTAGCGGCATGCGCGCCGCTCGGGGATCGGTCTGTAACAACGTGACGAGCTCTCCGAGATCGCGGTCGAGCCTTGCAAGAGTTCGAGCGTCGAGTTGCGCAAGCGCTTGCGGCAGCACTCCGGTGAATGGTCCCGGAGCACGGCGCAATACCCGTCGCCCCGCCGGCAACGCCCTAAGCTGCACGGTGCGCCTGTCGCGGCCCGTGCGCTCCGACGCGACCAGGTCTGCTGCCAGCAGTTGCTTGACTAGGTTGCTCGCAGTCGTTTGGTGAATGTCCATTGCATTCGCCAGTCCGCCGACGCCGATGGCGGGCTCAGCGGCGATCACGCTCAACGCCCAGAGCTGCGCACCCCCAAGACCGGCTTGCTTTTCGACCTGCCGGAAGTGTGTCTGGACCGCATTGAAGACCCGTCGGAACTGACGAAGCACGCGTGCGGCAGATTCCGTTGGAATCTCGTTCTCGCGAAGTCCAGTTCCGTCGCGGGATCGCGCGCGCTCGGTTGTTGGCATTGCTCGATCGTAGACGAAGCCGTGCCGATACCCCGGCGAAGAAAAAGAAGGGGCCACGCGGGCCCCTGGAAAGAAAGGATGCTTGCTTGCCTGCATCTATAAGGGACTATAGACGCGGGCAAATACTATTTGCATAAATGTATTTATGCAAGTATCTACTCTTTATGGACGATGCATCAGTCACCAGTCAACATTCCGCAGGCGCCGGGAGGAATCCGCAGAAGGATCCGCAGGCCGCTTCGCATTCTGGAAATGCCTCCGGGTGGCCTCGGCGATCAAGCCTCGGAATGACGTCGATACGACGAGGTCTTTTTCTGTGAAATGGCCTGTTGACCGCCACCAAAGTTGCCCGTGCGACTGGATCATCGCCGACATCGGGGGAACCAACGCACGCTTCACGCTCTGGTCGCCGGACGCTGGCATTTCCAGCGACGCCGCGGTGTCCTACCGCAACGAGGACTTTCCCGACCTGCCTGCTTTGGTCGCAGCCTATCAACGCGCGGTCGGCAAAGGCGCGGAGCGCGCTCTGCTTGCTCTCGCACTTCCAATGACGGGCGGTCAGATGCAGATGACCAACCGGCCTTGGACATTCACCGCGCGCGGGCTGCAGCGGGCTCTTGGTCTGACCACCCTGTCCCTCGTGAACGACTTCGTGGCTGCCGCGGCGGGGATTGGGGGCCTGGCTGCCTTGGAACTCGCGCAGATTGGTGGCGACGGGCCCGGCCCAGGGCCCCTCCTGATACTTGGACCCGGGACCGGCCTCGGAATCGCCGCCATCGTGCGTGAGGCTGGAACTGAAATCGTTCTTGCCAGTGAAGCGGGCCACATGGGCGCGGCGCCCACGCACGACGATGCGCTTTTGGTCATTGAGCGTGTGCGTTCCCATCATGGGCGCGTTTCGTGGGAGCGACTCTTGTGTGGCGACGGGCTCGCCGCGTTCGATGCGATCGCGCGCTCGTCCGCGCACGTTCGGTCGCCTGCTGACGTCGCGCAAGCTGCGTTCGCCGGGGACACCCCGGCCAGGCGCGCTGTGAGCGCTTTCGCCTTTGCGCTTGGCGAATTCGCGGGCGACTTGTGCTTGGCCTTCAGGGCTACCGGTGGCGTCTACTTGGTGGGCGGTGTGCTCCAGGGGCTTGGCTGCGCGCTGGACGTTGGCGCGTTGCGGGCAGGCTTCGAAAACAAGGGACGTCTGCGCGGTGTTCTGAGCGGTGTACCGTGCTTCCGGGTGCTGGCCTCCGACATAGCGATGCGCGGTTTGGGCCGCCTTCTTGACGGCTCTGTTCGCGCGCCCCTCCTCGAGGTGCTATCGACAGATGAATCAACTCGTGAAGTCTGATCTCGACCTCGCAGTCATCGGTAATTCGCGCATTGGAGCCCTGGTCAATACGCAGGCGAGCATCGTCTGGATGTGCGTGCCCCGCCTCGATGGCGACCCCGTCTTCTGCGCTTTGGTGGACAACGATAGCGGAGCGGGGCGCTTCGATATTGAGCAGCATGACTGTATCTCGATCGTGCAGACTTATGAACGCAATACGGCGATACTGCGCACCGAGATGTCAGACGCGCACGGGTCGCGTCTGGAAATACTGGATTTTGCGCCGCGCTTCCACCAGTTCGGCCGCAGTTTCGCGCCCGTCACGATTGTGCGTATCGTGCGGAGGCTCGCCGGTAGGCCGCGTATCCGCGTGCGCTTCGCGCCGCGTTGCGAATACGGCGCCGACACTCCTGCAATCACGTTCGGCAGCCATCACATCCGCGCCGCAGTGCCAGCCTATCCATTGCGCCTGACGACTGATGCCCCGATCACTCACGTCATCGAATCGCGCCACATCCTGCTGGACGACACGCTGACGTTCATTCTCGGCCCGGACGAGACGCTGCAGGCCAGCCCCCTGGAGACTGGCCGCCGGCTCTACGAGGAGACCGAGCGCTACTGGCGCCGTTGGGTCCGCAACCTTGCAGTTCCGCTCGAATGGCAGCAGGAAGTGATCCGCGCCGCGATCACGTTGAAACTCAATACCTTCGACGACACTGGAGGGGTGATCGCCGCCCTCACAAGCTCGCTGCCGGAGGCGCCCAATACGCAGCGCACCTGGGATTACAGGTATTGCTGGCTGCGCGATGCTTACTTCGTCATCAACGCACTCAATCGCCTCGGCGCCACCGGGTCACTGGAACGTTACCTGCGCTACATCGAGAACATCGTGGCGGACGCGCAGGACGGCTCGCTGCAGCCGGTCTACGCGTTGAACGGCGCGGTCGACCTAGCCGAGTCAACGGCTGTTGGACTATCCGGCTATCGCGGCATGGGCCCGGTGCGCGTCGGCAACCTGGCCTGCCGGCAGGTACAGCACGACGTCTACGGCTCGGCAATCCTGGGCGTGGCGCACACATTCTTCGATGCGCGCCTCGACCGGCCGGGGGGCGCCGAACTTTTCCGTCAGCTCGAGGTACTGGGCGAGCAGGCATATGCGCGGTTCGGTCTGCCGGATGCCGGCATCTGGGAGTTTCGCGGCCGGCAGGAGGTGCACACGTATTCCGCACTGATGTGCTGGGCGGCTTGCGATCGGCTGGCACGCATTGCGGCACGCCTGCAACTAGGAGAGCGGCAGTCCTTCTGGCGGGAGCGCGCGCAAACGATTCATGACCGCATATGCAGCGAGGCCTGGAGCCAAGGCTTGGGCAGCTTTACAGCCACGTTTGGCGGTGATTGCCTCGATGCCAGCCTGCTGGTCATGACCGAGCTCGACTTCTTGCCGATCTCGGACGAACGAGTGCGCAGCACCGTGCACGCGATCGAATCGCAGCTGCGCCGCGGCAACTTCTTGATGCGCTACGAACGCCCCGACGACTTTGGTGCGCCCGATACGGCGTTTGTCGTCTGCACTTTCTGGTGGATCCAGTCCCTGGCGGCGCTGGGCGAAGTCGAGCGTGCGCGTGAAGAATTCGAAAGGGTGCTCGCCTACCGCAATCGCTTCGGGCTGCTCGCCGAGGACATCGACGTGTCAACAGGTGAACTCTGGGGCAACTTTCCGCAGACCTACAGCATGGTCGGCATCATCATGTGCGCCAAGAGGCTGAGTCGACCCTGGAGCGAGGCGGTCTGATGCAGTCGGACCTCGCTTACGGCCGCGGCGCCTCCGCAGGATCAGACGCCAAGTACGTTCGCGTTGTTCACTGCTTTACCATAAAGCGTGGCGCCGTTCGGGGCCGAACGCCTTCCGTCAGGGTTACGTGGGACCTTATCGGTTGCGTGGCGCGCCAGTTCATCCGCTCTCGATCTGTCGTCGATCAGGAACAGTTTCGCGGGGTCGTCTGATGCTGCGCACTCTTCGGCTGTCACTGCGCTTCCTGTTTCCCTTGCTGGTCGCCATGGTAGGCCTTGCCTACATCTCGGTTCCCTTGGTCGACTCGCTTACGCAGCGTTGGTTCGTGCGCGACCTCGATCTGCGATCAACGTTTCTGTCGCGCGCGATCGAGGATCAGGTTGCCGAACTTCTCGCCTCGCATTCCGGAAAGCGCATTGACAGCGTGCTCGAGCGCGCGACCATGGACGAACGTCTTTACGCGCTCGGGCTTTGCAATGCGGAAGGCGTGCTGATCCACCGGACCCGCAGCTTTCCGACGTCGCTCGACTGTTCAGTGCGGCAACGTGCGAACAACGGCCAGGGCTTCATCGTCGACCAACCGCAGGGGCCGCTGTACCTTGCGATCAGCGATCTGAAACGTGACAACTTGACTGTTGCAACGCTCGTTCTGTTGCACGACATGAGTTTCGTTCAGCGGCGCAGCGAGGACACGCGCAAGTACATATTGATTCTGTTTACCACCCTTGGCATCGTGATCGCCATGATCACGATCGGCGTGGCGCATCTGAGTTGGCGCGGATGGGTTGCGGGCGTACGCGCGATGCTGAGGGGCGAGGGCGTGATCCGGCCGTTCGCACACCCACGGCCAGAACTCGAGCCTCTTGTCGGAGACCTGCGCGCACTTCTGGGCGACATGCAGAAGGAGCGCAGGGAGCACGACGAGATGGCGGTCCGGTGGAACCCGGATGCGCTGCGACAGCTGCTGCACGAGCAGTTCTCCGGAGATGAAGTGATCCTCGTCTCGAACCGCGAACCTTACATTCACGTCCGGTCGGCCCAGAGCGTGGAAGTGCAGCGCCCGGCCAGCGGCCTGGTCACCGCTTTGGAGCCGGTCATGCGTGCCTGCTCCGGGACCTGGATCGCCCATGGAAGTGGCTCGGCCGATCGTGAGACGAGCGATGCGAGCGGCCGCCTGCGCGTGCCGCCCGGGCAGCCCGCCTACACGCTGCGTCGGCTCTGGCTCAGCAAGGAGCAGGAGAAGGGTTATTACTACGGCTTCGCCAACGAAGGGCTCTGGCCTCTCTGCCACATCGCGCACGTACGTCCGGTGTTTCGCACGGAAGACTGGAATCAGTACCGGGCAGTCAATGAAAAGTTCGCCGACGCGGTCGTTGCAGAAGCTCATACCGATGATCCGGTCGTCCTCGTGCAGGACTATCACTTTGCACTGCTCCCGCGCCTGGTGCGTCAACGACTGCCGAAGGCCACGATCATCACGTTCTGGCATATCCCGTGGCCCAATCCGGAGTCGTTCGGAATCTGTCCCTGGCGCGGCGAAATCATCAATGGCCTGCTCGGCAGCACAATTTTGGGATTCCACACCCGTTATCACTGCAACAATTTCATGCAAACGGTCGATCGGTTCATCGAGGCCCGCATTGAATACGAGAGTTCGACCGTTTCCTTCGGCGGGCACTTGACTCAGGTGGAGAGCTATCCGATCTCGATCGAATGGCCCATCAGTCCTGTCGAAGAATCGGTCCAGCAGGCTCGCACACGCATCCGACAGGGCCTCGGCCTGTCCGAGACATCCCTTCTCGGACTGGGCATTGACCGACTGGATTACACGAAGGGCATCGTCGAACGGCTGCGCGCCATCGAGCGTTTGTTTGAGCTGCACCCTGAATGGATCGGGCGTTTCAACTTCGTCCAGATCGCGGCCCCCAGCCGCTCCTCACTGGAGGAGTATCAGCGCTTCGAGGCGCAGGTCCGCTCGACGGCCGCGCAGATCAACGCGCGCTTCGGCGACAGCGTTTGGCAGCCGATCAAGCTGCTCATCGAACATCACTCCGCCGAATCGGTACGGTCGCACTATCGCGCGTGCGACGTCTGCATGGTCACGAGCCTGCACGATGGCATGAACCTGGTGGCGAAGGAGTTCATTGCGGCGCGCGATGATGACCGTGGCGTGCTGATACTGAGCCAGTTCGCGGGCGCATCGCGCGAACTGCACGAAGCGCTGATTGTCAATCCTTATCACGTCGAACAGGTGGCGGAGTCCCTGCACCGCGCGCTTGGCATGCCCGACGAGGAGCAGCGCGAACGCATGGTAAGCCTGCGTCGGCTTGTCCGTGACTTCAGTGTGTACCGCTGGGCGGGACGAATGCTGCTTGATGCTGCGCGCCTGCGCCGTCGAGAGCGCATCGTCGAACGCATCCGCGAACACCGGGAACCCGCCTAGGGCGGTCGTGAGGCACCTGTTCTCTTCCGAAGGACAAGACGCGCTGCGCCGTCTGGCGGGGACGCGCGTGTTGTTCGCGTTCGACTTCGATGGAACGCTGGCTCCGATCGTGGGGCAGCCAAACGCCGCTCGGGTCTCGACAGGCTTGCGACGACGACTGGCAAGCCTTGCCAGACATGCACCCGTTGCGGTCATTTCCGGCCGCAGCTTCGCCGACCTGCGCGCGCGACTGCCGGCTGAAGTCATGCATTGCATCGGCAATCACGGCAACGAGGGGCCTGACCTTGACCACGATGCCACGGCCCTGCGTGGCACCTGTGCCGCATGGCTCACGCAGTTGCAGGGCCCGCTCGCGGATCCGGCCACCGACCGCGGCATCATGCTTGAGGACAAGGGCATGACCCTTTCACTGCACTACCGGATGGCGCGTGACCGCGCCGCGACGGAGGCGTGGCTGGAGCGCCTCGTCGGGGCGTTGGTCCCGACGCCGCGTGTCATCGGTGGCAAATGTGTCCTCAACCTTCTCCCCCCCGGAGCCCGGACCAAGTTTGAGGCGATTGTCGAGATTTCGACGCACACGGAGGTCGATCAGGTCTTCTTTGTGGGCGATGATGACACCGACGAGATCGTCTTTGCGCAGGCGCCTCATAACTGGATCACAGTGCGGGTGGACTTCAACAGCGCGAGTCGGGCGGCGTTCTTCATTCAGGCGCAATCGGAAGTTGCCGCACTGCTGGATCGACTGCTCACGTTGTCGGGCGCCTGAAGGTCGGTACGTCAACGGTGAAACCTCCAAGAAGGGGCGCCCACCTAAAGTGCTGTCCGACGGCGGGTTTTACTCGGCTGCTCCAGCGGGTGAAAAATGTGCATATGCCCGATGGTCGCTCCGGCGCGTTCCGTATAGAGAACGCCTAAGTCCACACGAATCGAAAGTGAAGGAGTCCCTGAATGAGCCCTGCCGACTTTCAGTTCCTTCCCGCGTGGCCGCTGGCAGTGACTCCCCTGGCCTGGGTGGCCGTGCTGCTGCTGTCAGCGATCGTCGTTGGCGAGGCGATGCGTCGCTTTCTGCGTCTTTCGCGCGTACTTGGGTACCTTCTGGTCGGAGCGGTGCTCGGCCCCCATGCGGCCGGCGTACTGGACGTTGAGACGCTGGTGACGCTTCGCGTCTTCGTCGACATTGCCGTCGGCCTGCTGCTGTTCGAACTCGGTCAGCGGGTCGATCTCGGATGGTTGCGACGCAATCCGTGGTTGCTCGCCACCAGTGTGATCGAGGCATTCCTGACCCTGTTTGCCGTTTATGCGGTGATGCGCCTGTTTAACGTGCCCGCCGTGACCGCTGCGGCCGCGGGCGTGCTGGCCATCGCAACGTCGCCTGCCGTCGTAATCACGCTGGTCAAGGACCTGCGAGCCCAAGGTCAGGTGACCGAGCGCGTGATGTTGCTTACTGCGCTCAACACCGCCTATGCGGTGGTCGGCCTCGCCCTAATCTTTGGTTGGCTGCACTTCGAAAGTGCCAATGCGTCGACATTGATGATCGCTCACCCGCTTTACCTGATCATCGGCTCGCTCGCGCTGGCAACCCTGCTGGCTGCAGTGATGATCCTGTTGCTACGCTTCTTCGGTCGACGCCCGACCTTCCAATTCGCGATAACGGTTGCATTCGTACTGCTGACCGTCGCAGCGGCCTCAACCCTCGACCTGCTTGTCCCGCTGACCTTATTGCTGCTTGGAATGCTCGGGCGGGTCTTCGATCGTGACCGGCATTTTGTGTCGTTGCGGTTCGGCCAGAGCGCGATGCTGTTCATCGTGCTGCTCTTTGCCCTTGCTGGCGCGGGCCTGCAGTTTCGCGGCTGGCTTGACGCACTGCCGATGGCTCTGGGCTTCATCGCTGCGCGCTACCTTGGCAAGCTCATTCCCATCATGCTGCTTGCTAAGCCAAGCAGCATGACGGCGCGAAAAGCTTCTCTCGTGCAGTTGGGACTGACGCCGATGTCAGGGCTCGCCCTGCTGATGATGCAGGATTTCGCGCAGCAGGCGCCGGTACTGTCCCAGGGGATTGCCGCAAGCATGTATCTCGCGATCACCATCCTTGCGTTTGCGGGACCGATGGCACTGCAGTTCGCTCTGGTCCGGGCCGGCGAGACGACGGAGGACGAGCAATGAGCGACATGCAATTCGGACCCTCCAAGGCGCTGACGTTCGGAATCGAGCTCGAACTGCAGATTCTGAATCGGCGTGACTGCGACCTGACGCGCGGCGCGACCGATCTGCTGCGCGAGATCGAGCGAGGCGGAAGCCAGAGTGACATCAAGCCCGAGATCACCGAGAGCATGATCGAGGTGGCCACCGGCATTCACGAGCGCCATGCTGACGCACTCGCCGAATTGCACGGCATCCGCGACACGGTGGTGAAAGCCGCCGATCGCCTGAACCTGCTGATTGCGGGCGGCGGCGCACACCCGTTCCAGCACTGGAGCGAGCGGAGGATCTTCGACAAGCCGCGCTTCAAGCAGATTTCTTCGCTATACGGTTATCTCGCCAAGCAGTTCACGATCTTCGGCCAGCATGTGCACATTGGATGTGCCGACGGTGACAGCGCCATGTACCTGCTGCATGCGCTCGGCCGCTACGTTCCCCACTTCATCGCCCTAGCAGCGTCCTCGCCATATCAGCAGGGCGTCGACACCGCCTACGACTCGTCGCGACTGAACTCGGTCTACGCCTTTCCGCTGTCGGGCCGTGCGCCGGTGGTCGAACGCTGGGCCGGTTTCGTGGACTACTTTGAGAAGATGCGCGCGGCGAAGGTGGTCGAGAGCATGAAGGACTTCTACTGGGACATCCGCCCGAAGCCGGAATACGGGACGATCGAGGTCCGCGTGTTCGACACGCCGCTGACCGTCGAGCGCGCCGCCGCGCTAGCAGCCTACGTACAGGCGCTCGCCCGCCGCCTGCTGATAGACCGCCCGGTCACGGTCGACGACGATCTGTACCTCACATACACCTACAACCGCTTCCAGGCCTGCCGCTTCGGGCTCGAGGGCTTGATGATCGATCCGCATACGCATGAGCACGTGGCGATCCACGACGACATCGTGGCGACCTGCGAACAGCTCGCCGTCGACGGTCGCGAGCTGCAGTCGACCGCGGCGCTGGACCAGGTAGCGCGCTGGGCGCGCGAGCGGGGCAACGATGCGCGCTGGATGCGCGAGCAGTACGCGGAGACGGAGTCCCTTGCGGACCTAATGTGGAAGCAAAGCCGGTACTTCAGAACCGGGATCTAGGCGGGCGCGCGGCGCCGACGATAGATCAGCCGCAGTCGATGCCCGGCCAGCCGCCGCTGCGCATCGGGGTGTCTGCACGCATCCTGCATCCGGAAGGGGCGCAGGCGCTCGGCTTTCGCGGCAAGACCCTGCAGTACCTGGAGACTTCGGTGGCGCACTGGCTGATGGCGCACGGCGCGCTGGTGTTCATGGTGCCGACGCTGGAGGCGGGGTCTGACATCCGACGGTCCAGCGTCTCGATGCGCGACTACGTCAGCACGCTCGACGGACTGTTGCTGCAGGGCGGCGCCGACATCAGCCCGGAGACCTACCACGAGCAGCCGTTGCGGCCGGAATGGTCCGGCGACCGCGTGCGCGACATGTACGAGGTCGAGATGCTATGGGCCTTCGTCTTCGAGCAGAAGCCCGTGCTCGGCATCTGCCGCGGTCTGCAGCTGATCAACGTCGCGTTCAACGGCTCGCTGTGCCAGGACATCCCGACCGAACTGCCTGCGGCGATACGGCATGTCGATCCGGCGCTTTACGACACGCTGCACCACGACGTGGCGCTGCAGCCCGACTCCCTGCTTGCGCGGCTGTACGGCAGCGACGCGCGGCTGCGCGTCAACAGTATCCATCACCAGTGCATCAAGCGGCTGGGCAATGGCCTGGTGGTCGAGGCGGTCTCGCCGGACGATGGCGTGATCGAGGCGGTGCGATGGACCGGCTCGAGCTTCGTGATTGGGGTGCAGTGGCATCCGGAGTTCCACGCGTCGCAGGACAATCATTTGCTCGACAGCGGACCGATCGTCTCGACGTTTCTAAAGCAATGTGTCGAGCGGCGAGACCAGCCTGTTTTGCGATTACCTCGCTGAGTCGTGGTGGTTGTGGGCGATGGGTCGTGACCTGCGGATTAGCGACTCCCCAGAATCGGCCAACCCGTTCCATGGCTGCTTCTGGGTGCGCGCAGCGCGTCCGCAAATGGGCGGGCGTCATGTCCCGAACGGGTCGACCGCAGCCCAAATGCTCGACCGGCGGACTCGCGTTCCAAACCGTCGCCGCTTCGACAATCCGCCCGCGTTCCGTCAGCGCAAGAGCGCAGCACTGCCCAGCACTCCCGCGGCACGCAAGCTGACGAGGATCTGGATCACGACCGGCAGGCCGATGAACCAGATCACGCCGCCCAGCGAACGCCGCAGCGTGCGCGGCTGCACGATGTAGGACTCCGGTTCGACAAACAGGTCGCGGCGCGGAAAAAAACGTGGCGTGCGATTGCAGTAGTCCACATATACCTGCCCGAACTTGCCACGCAGGAACTCCTCCTCGCCGGCAATGACCGCCGGATACACCAGCACGAAGAACGCGATCAGGAATAGCGTGAGCGTGATCGTTTCGGTGGCCAGCCCGATGCCGATCAGGCCGATGAACGAGAAGAAGTACAGCGGATTGCGGCAGACCGAATAAGGGCCCTGCGTCACGAGTTCAGAGCTCTTGTAGCCGCTCGAGTACGTCAGGCACCAGATGCGGCCCACCATGCCGATGGCCGCCAGCACGATGCCAACGAGGAACATCGCGCGGCCCACCAGCGTGCCCTGCCACACGCTGCCGGTGGCGAGCAGCGCCACGACGAACGCAATGCCGAACACACGGGAGACGGTGATGCGATGCTGCGAGAAGAGTCGGGCGAGCGGGGACATGACCTGCCGTATCGGAGCAAAACGTTCATTATCGCGCCATGGACCGTGGCGCCCGGAACCCCCTGGCCGTCACGCGTCGGTGTCCGCCTCTTGCCCGGTGGAATTCCGCTCACGACGCTTGCGATACGGGCCCACGACCTGGGTCTCGACCCAGCGAGCGAACTGGATGGCTGTCCGCTCCGAGCGGCGGTCCAGCCAGGCGGCGAGCCCCTTTTCCGAGAAGCACAGCAGGCTGGAGTCCGGCGCCTGACGCAAGCCATCGCGACCCACGATGTGGCGCACACGCTCGGGATCGCGGGCGTGTGATTCCGTACCCAGCGCATCGAACACATCGGCGGCCGCAAACCAGATCGCCTCGCCGTCGAACAGGATGCGGATCTGCCGCCCGTCGAATTCGTAGTAGCGACCACTCCACTCCTGCCAGCCTGCGTCGCGCAGCATTCGCATGCCGAAACGCGCGGCGCGATACAGCGCCCACACCAGCCACAGCGCCCAAAATGGCGCGGCAAGGATGGCGCCGAGGCCGAACACTCCACCGCGATAGTCGCCGAGCAGCAGCGCGCCACCCACGCCGAGCCAGGAAAACCAGAACACCCAGCCCCAGCGGACGACACGTGCGTCCGGATCACGAGCCAAAAAGGAGTCGCGCGGTTTCACCGCGCGCAGGTTAGCGCAGCGGCTGCGGTACCCGACCGTTCACGCCTTGTCGGCGGGCTGGTGCGCCAGCACCGTGGCGCCGCGGCGGCGGTTCTTCAGTCGCCGCTCGAAGGCGTCGATGTAGGTGTAGATCACCGGCACGACGACGAGCGTCAGCAGCGTCGAGGTAATCACGCCGCCGATGATCGCGCGGCCCATCGGCGCCTGCTGCTCGGATCCCTCGCCCAGCCCGATCGCCAAGGGCAGCATGCCGAAGATCATCGCTGCGGTCGTCATCAGGATCGGCCTCAGTCGAACCTGCCCGGCTGCGAGCAAGGCATCGTTGCGGCTCAATCCATCGCGCTGGCCGCGGTTGGCAAAGTCGACGAGCAGGATCGCGTTCTTCGTCACGAGCCCCATCAGGAAGACAATGCCGATCATCGAGAAGATATTGAGCGTCGTATTCGTCAGCAGCAGCGCCAGCATCACGCCCACGATCGACAGCGGCAGCGAGGCCATGATCGCGAGGGGCAGGAAGAAGCTGCCGAACTGCGAGGCCAGCACCAAGTAGATGAAGATCACGGCGAGCAGCAGCGCACCAATGATCGCCGCGTTCACTTCCTGCTGCTCGCGGATCTGACCGCCGACGTCGAAGCGCAGCCCCGCCGGCAACTCGTAGGTCTTCACCAGCGCC